>Ga0172382_10001703_pt1 | contig 38626 bp, 35 predicted proteins | sample Leawel138RmetaG_FD_122245 | JGI IMG/M metagenome (GOLD analysis project Ga0172382, IMG submission 122245) | Leachate microbial communities from a municipal landfill in Southern Ontario, Canada - Leachate well 138R metaG | ecosystem: Engineered > Solid waste > Landfill > Unclassified | place... | reverse complement strand
TGGTGGGAGGGGGGGTGGGTCTAGGTGGAGTTGGGGTGTGCGTTGTGTGGGGGTTATTTGCTGTATGTTGTGTAGTAGGAGTTGTGGGGGGTGGGTGTGGGGGGGGGGGGGACCTCATTCAAAGCTTGTATGGAAAACCTGAGGGGGCTGTACTGGTCCGGGGACGAACTGCTCGTAAAGCGGATGGTGACGTTCATCAAATCCCTGGACAGCGATCTGCGCGACCACTTCCTTCAGAGTTTTTTCACCATTCTTTCTGACGATATCGGCATGGCCGAGGATATTCTGGCGGACCTGCCCGTGGAAATTATTCTGGAAGCCCTGGAAAGGCACACAAAGCAGGGCATGTATATACCGCCCAATATTTTGAAAATCTCTCAGAAGCTTGCCAGGAAGGCGGTGGGTATGAACGGGGAAGGGGCGGACATGTCCGGTTCCCCTGGTTCCAGGGAGGAACTGCTGGATAAGCTGAAGATAATTTTCAAGGAGGATGAGACCGACAAGTTTGTCCCAGCGGATTATAAGCGGATATTGCATGAGATGATCGCTGTCGAGGAGATTGTTGCGCCGGGGTTGGCCTCTTATCCGCAACTGGAAGAAACCCTGACCGCCCAAAATATCGAATCCGGCGTGAACGCCATTATGGTTGAAATCATTTCCAATTACGATGCCGATGAGGCCATTCCAGAGGAAATGCTCCAAAATCTCCGGAATCGTTGCCTGTCGCTGGCACGCAGCGCCGATTTTCAGGCAGCCGCCAAGATTCTGGAAAGGATCGGTCAGAGACGCATATCCCCGGAAGAAGTTCGGAACGGTTCCTCCGCGACTCTGGTGGAGGTTGTTGCCGACAGTGATTTTACATATGAAGTGCTCAATTCCATGGACGTTGTGGACAAGGAGCACCACCACTGGATCGCCGAACTCGTCGCGATGACGGGAACGGCCTTTGTCGATCCCCTTCTGGACCGGCTGGCCGAGGAGGAGAACAAGGCCCTCCGTCTTTATTATTTAGGTCTCCTTAAACAAATGGGTGGTTCCATCCGGGATCATATTTTGAGAAGATTGAAGGATAAGCGGTGGTATTTCGTCAGGAATTTGTTGGTTATACTCAGGCAGCTCGACGACCCGTCGATTCTCGAACCCCTCCACAGCCTCCTGAACCACACCCACCCCAGAGTTCGGCAGGAGCTACTGTACACGCTCCTCGTTCTGGGAGACCCAAAGGCGGACAAGATCCTTTTGGAGGAATTGAATTCGGCGGAACAGGAGCGGCGTCTGAAAGCGGTGTCAATGGCCGGAAAAGCCACAAGTCCGGAGGTCGTCGCGGTTCTCGTGGGTTTTCTACAAAAGCGGGGATTGGACCATGACAGTTTTACCTTGAAAAAGGCATCGGTCCATGCTCTGGCCGAAATAGGGGCGCCCTCCGTTTTGCCCGTCCTGTCCCATATTCTGAGGTCCTTTGTATTGTTTCGCAGACAGCGCGCCCACCTGCTGAAACTCGAAATCATCGATTCCCTGAGCAGCTACGCTGCCGAAGATGTCGGACCCATGCTGCAGAAAATATCCAGCGGCCGCCCCCATGACCTGGCCGTCCGGGCACTCCAGGTCCTGAAATCATTGAAGGTGGACAAATCATGCATGCTTTTAAACAAGATCTGATTCTCCGTTTCATTCGTGCCTTTCTCCCCGCAATTACCCATGTCCGTCAGTATACGACGGCACACCAATTGACCCATTCCTCGATCCAGGACGCGTATGACCATCTTATCGCGGCCATGGGCGACGATTCGGATCTGTCGTTGCTTTTTGTCGATGACCGGGTGGTTGTTGATTCGGAACCCTTGGAGGATACCCTCCACAGCAGTCGGTTCATCCAACTGTTCAAGGAAAGGGGTGTCCAGCATCTTCATTTTTTCCGTGACATCACGCTGGACGAGATGACTTCGTTCATCGAATTTTTACTCATCCCATCAAAAGAGTCGGAGGAATCCACAACCTTTCCCCACATCCAGTTCGGGAAAGTCGGGTTGAAGTACAGGGACGATATCGAAAGTGACGAACCCGATGAAACAGACAAGGCGGAATTTGAGGATCCCGAGGAAGGAAACAGGGCTGGGGACCGTGACAGGCAGGCGGCCCTGCAGGTTGCGGAAAATTTCGAAGCCCTCCAAGAGAGGGATATGGACGTGATGGTCGGGATCTACAACGCGGTGAAAAAGAGAGGCGCCTTACCCGATCAGGAAATCGGGAAGATGGTGGCCGACATCATCAACGCGATCAGGCAGGGGTCGGCGGTGCTGTTGAATTTCTCGCCTCTGCGTGTTCTCGATGAATATACGTTCAGCCATTCGACAAACGTGTGCATCCTCACCATTGCCCAGGCGATGGCTCTCGGTGTAAAAGACGAAACCCTTCACGATATGGGTGTGGCTGCCATGCTTCACGATATCGGTAAAATCTTTATTCCGGAGGACATTTTACTTAAACCGGAGGCATTGACCGATGAGGAATGGATGCTCGTCAGAAAGCATCCGCAGAAAGGGGCGGAATATCTTTTAAGCAGGCCCGGCATACCCGCCTTGGCGACCATTGTTGCCTATGAGCACCACATGCTTTACGACTATTCAGGGTATCCCGGGGTTTCCGCCGGCTGGCGGCAGAATATCTGTAGCCAGATGACTTCCATCTCCGATTATTTTGATGCGCTTCGCACAAAACGGGTCTATCGGGACTCCATAGAAATGGATCTCATCTGCGAACAGATGCGCCACATGTCCGGAAACACCCTGGAACCGTTCCTCACCCGGAATTTCCTGATCCTGCTGAACAAGATATCCGACGGTGCGGCGGGACCCGAGCAAGGTCATTGACATAAAGCCAGCCCCCCACTGGCCATAAACGCCTGGATGCACATTTCCGTAAACCGCATCATCCATCGGGCGTTTTTATAAAGGGCGCTTTCGTGAAAAAGACAGGTTTGCCCGGCCAGTGCGATTCGTTGGAGTCACACCTCCCTTTTTTGTGTTACCTCTTTTTTTATGGTGTTTATGGTATCCATAAGGACGGGGAAGACGTTTTCCCGGATATCGCCGGCAACGGCAACGTACATGACATCATCGCCGATGTCCAATTTCCCTTCGTTGATTTCGACGAGCAATTCGATAATGCCCGGCCGGGCTTTCATTTCTTCGATGACTTCCGCCAGGCGCCGATGGTCCGCCGTAACGGTCAGTTCACGAATGGGTCTCCCGTTCCGTGATGTCCCCCGGGCCACCCCGTTATGGCAAAGGATCATGCCGACTTTGTGGTAATCGGGGTGTGACTTGATTTTCCCGATCATTTCTGTTAGGCCCATGATAACCCCCTTGAGGAGAATTTCAAAAATCGTATCCCATTTGATTGGAACGATCAACCATTTTGACAGCGGGTCCTGTCGCTTTCTGAACGGGCATCACCGCTGGATTGCCTGTGCGTAAAAGGGTTGTTATGGCCAGAAGAAGGGGGGCAAGGCATCCACAGCAGGTTGGGGATGTTTTGGCCCGGGTACTCAAAAAAGCTGGTATGCGCCTGCCGGTTCAAGACAATCGCCTGAAAGAGGCTTGGAACAGCGCCGTGGGCGTTATGATTGCGGCCCAGACCCACCCCGACCGGATAAGGGACGGGACACTTTTTCTCAAGGTCTCGACGTCGGTTTGGATGCACCAACTCCAATTCCTGAAACAGGACATTCTGGAAAAATTTCAAAAACGCTGGCAGGCGGAGCCGGTTCATCGGCTTCATTTTTCCGTGGGGAAATGGGCCGGTGCCTCCACCGCGGGACAGGAGAAGACTTTTTTTCAGCCGACGGCGACACTCTTGAAAAAAAGGGACAGGAAGATGATCGAGGAAAGCCTCGTGGAAGTCAGGGATCAGGAATTGCAGATTGTCTTGAGGCGTGCGATGCTGAAGGAGCTGGCTCGACGGCGTTACCTGGAACATCATCGACGGGGGCCGGTTTGAAGTACGCCTTGACGACCCGAACAAAACAGCCCCTTTCCGGAGAAGGAGGCTGTTTTGTTGTATTCGTATTCCCAAAGGATTTTGGGGGGTTCGTGAATGGATGTTTGTCAGTAACGGAACAGAGCCGCGATGGTCGAGTCTTCGGGAATCCTTTCGGGCGGTAGAGCGAAAACGTCGCCTCCATTCAGGTAAGTCAGAAGCGCCGCCAGGTCGAAAAGGTCTTCATCCCCCGTAACCGCTGTTTCAGAAAAGGTGACCTGCCCGGTATCACTGTTGAAGGTTCCCCACCGTTCCTCGCCCAACGGCACGAAAAGCATGCCGATCCGTCCCTGGTGGGCGGCAACCAAAATCTCCCCGATATCGGAGGCGGTCAGTCCCGTTCCCTGGGATTGTCGGTAAAGGTCGATGACATTTTCGATTTCAACTTCATGACGCCTGTTTACCAGTGACCATCCTTTTTTCCTGAGACTTTCCCTGCTCAATCTCTTTGGATTTCCCGTGATGGCCTCCTCGTAAAGATCCGGATAGGTGTTGACTTCCCTGTATATGGGAAGCAGGAAGTCTACGCCGGCAAGAATCAAAGGAGGGCGTTCATCTTTCAAAGTGTCCTTCAGCAGGCGGTCAACCTGACGGAAATAGCGAAGCAGGTTGTCTTTCGTGTCTTCGATATCCGGACCGTGCCCGGAAATCATGGATCCACGCTCACTGACGCCGCCTCTGGAGCGGAAACGAACCTGCTTTTTCGGTTCATCCCCCTGGAGAGCCTGGTTTATCCCCTGAGGTAGGCCGTTGATCTCTATTTCATGAATGTTCAGGCTGGATCCCTCGTAAAATGTGACTTCGTTTTGACTCAGGGCCAGGATGTAGAACCGCTCGTCCCGGAATAACAAGGGCAAAAGGGGCTTGAGGTGGAATCGGTCGGTGACAACGACAAGCTCCGTCATGCTGACCGGGAGGGTGTAATGAAGAAACAGGTCGGATGAGAGAAAAAAAGCCAGACTATCCCTTTGCTGACGCCAAAAAAGGACATTGTTGACCAGTCCGTAGGCCTTTTCGAGGAAGTTTCGGGCATCCTGTGATTTCATGCCCGACGAGACCAATCTTTCTTCCGCCTCCCGGAGCAGGTTTTTGAAACGGATCTGGTTTTGCTGGGTTTCCACGCCGGAGCGGTGCGTGGGCATGTAAATAGAGATACAGAGGTCTTTATGCTTGGTTATCAATGCATTCAGGTCATCTTTGGACAATGTCTCCATAAGTCGTTTACCTCCACTGGTAATAAGTCATTGGTGGTGCCCGGATGATTCATGTGGACTCGCAGCGCGATAAATGGGATTCACGCTTCGAATCATATGATCGGATTCGCACGGTCTTCCATCGTCATTTATTATGATTATTGGGTGCGAATTTTTAATGATGACGTTTTTTCCCTCTATTGCGCACCCATCGCACATGTTTGCATTTGCAGAATAACGAAAATAATGAGACAAAGCAATCCCTAATTCTGAAGGGGGGATTGCCGTTTCCTGGGGATAAACGGCGCATTGACCTGGCGGAGAGAAAATGTGTCGAACCAACCCCATTTCTTCATGGCCGGGTGTTCATTTGATGGAAGCGTTTCTCTTAAATATCGGTATTGAATAGGGGTTTAGTGATCATGACAGGGCAGAGTGAAGCGGGGTCCCCATGGCGGGGGGTATCGGAAAGGGATTGGAACAACTGGCGATGGCAGCTTTCACACGGCCTCAGGGAACCGGCCTCACTGCCGGTGGAGGTCTGGGGACAGGGGGCGGCGCCGGATGGGATCGCCCGGGTCACGGCGAATTATCCTCTTTGCGTCACGCCCTATTACCTGTCTCTTATGGGGCAGGGCGGTCTGCAAGATCCTATCGCCCTTCAGTGTGTTCCCCAGGTTCGGGAACTGGATATGGATATCTCCTGTGAACCCGACCCCTTGCGGGAAGAAGCGGCGATGCCCGTTCCGGCATTGGTACATCGTTATACGGACCGTTGTCTGGTCATGGTGACCCGTCAATGTGCGGTTCATTGCCGCCATTGCAACCGGAAGCGGCGCTGGAAAAGGGGAGGGGATTCTGTCGAGCAAATAGACATTGGACGAATGGTGGAGTACGTTTCATCCAACCGAAAGATCCGTGAGGTGATTTTCTCGGGCGGCGACCCCCTGATATGGAGCGATGGGAAACTCGATGCATTGCTCGGAGCTTTCCGCGCCATCCCTCATGTGGAAATTCTTCGCATTGGAAGCCGGATCCCGGTTGTTATGCCCATGAGGATCACCAGGGCCCTCTGCCGCATTTTCAAACGGCATCGTCCTGTCTGGTTCAACACACAGTTCAACCATGCTTCGGAAATTACGCCGGAATCGGCGCGCGCCTGCGAGATGCTCCTGGAGGCCGGGATACCCGTGTCCAACCAATCCGTTCTCCTGCGCGGGGTGAACGACACTTTAGAGACCATGAAGGATCTGCTTTACGGACTCCAGCGTGTGTCCGTTCGCCCATATTATCTGTTCCAATGTGAACCCGTAACGGGAGCGGCTCATTTCATGACAGAGATCAACATCGGGATCGCCATGATGAAACAAATCTGGCGGGAATGTTCCGGTCTTTGCCAGCCCGCCTATGTCCTCGATACGGCGGACGGACGGGGGAAAGTGCCGCTTACGGTGCATTCTTCCTTGTCTTCCGGCGGTCTTGCATGATATGGAAAAACGTCTCAAACCTACAAAGACCAAGTAAAATAGCAGCTTAAGAATACAATCGACCGGCAAAGGAGAACCAGGATGTATAATGCAAGCGATTTAAGAAAGGGCCTGCGGCTGAAGATTGATGGAGATCCGTATATCATTACAGAGTTCAATTTTGTGAAACCCGGAAAAGGGCAGGCCCTTTACCGGTGCAAGTTGAAGAACATGATCAGCGGGTCTCAGTTTGAACGGACCTTCCGTTCCGTCGATTCGTTCGAGGAAGCCGATCTCCAGGAAAAGAAAATGCAGTTCCTCTACAGGGAAGAGGAGAAGTACTGTTTCATGGATAATAACACCTATGAGCAGGTGTTCCTGACAGCCGACCAGATTGGCGATGCCTCAAATTTCCTTTTGGAGAACCTGGAGGTGGAGATTCTCTTCTTCGAAGACAAGGCTCTGGGAATCAGTATTCCCAATTTCGTGGACATGGTGGTGACGGAAGCCGAGCCTTGGATTAAGGGTGATTCGGTTACGGGGAATAACAAGCCCGTTATTCTGGAAACCGGTTACAGGATCAATGTTCCCGCTTTTGTCGAAGAAGGGGACAGAATTCGCGTTGATACCCGGACGGGGGAATATCTTACGAGGGTGAAGGAATGACGTGAACGGGACAATCTGGAAACTGGCGGCGAAAAAGCCTGTTCTTCAGAGGCGCCAATCGATCCTGGAGGCGGTCCGCCGCTTTTTCATTGACCGAGATTTCCTGGCCGTGGAAACCCCCAACCGGGTACCCGCGCCGGCGCCGGAAACCCATATCGATATCTTCCCCTGCCGAGGCTGGTTTCTCCATCCATCGCCGGAAATATGCATGAAACGGCTTCTGGCCGCCGGGTACGAAAAAGTCTTTCAGATCTGCAAGTGTTATCGTGAGGGGGAGAGGGGAACCAGGCATCTGACGGAGTTCACACTTCTGGAATGGTATCGTGCAGGGGCGGATTACACCATGTTGATGACGGACTGCGAGGAATTGTTTCTGGAGACAGCCCGCTCCCTGAATTCGGCCCGGAATCTCGTCTACCAGGGCCATGAAGTGGACCTGTCCCCCCCATGGGAGAGGCTGACTGTTGAGGAGGCTTTTCGCCGTCACGCCGCCGTTTCGGCTGAAGAGGCTTTGTCCGGGGATCGTTTCGAAGAAATCCTCGTTGACCGGATCGAGCCCCACTTGGGTTTCGGGAAGCCGACTTTTCTGTGTGATTATCCTCTGCCCCTGGCCTCTCTTGCCAGAACGAAAAGAGACCACCCCTCCGTTGCGGAACGTTTCGAACTTTATCTTTTCGGGATGGAGCTGGCGAACGGCTTTTCGGAGCTGACGGACGCCGATGAACAACGATATCGTTTTCAGCGGGCCATTGACGAAAGAAGTCGGTGGGGCAAGCCCGCTTTGCCCCTGCCTGAACCTTTTCTCGAGGATCTGACACGGATGCCGGAGTCGGCGGGTATCGCCCTGGGGCTGGACAGGCTGGTTATGGTCCTGACCGATTCATCGAAGATCGACCAGGTGGTCGCTTTCACGCCGGAGATGTTGTAGCCGGCAGGCGGGGTTAAGACCGTCCGGAAGGGTTGACCATCGAATCCGGTCGGACAATACCCATTATATCTGTACGGGAAGTACGTCATGGCATCCGATTTTTGGAAGCGCTTTCTGAGAAACAAGATGGCTGCCGCCGGGGGCGTGGTTGTCCTGTTTCTTTTTCTGGTGTCCCTGCTGGCCCCGTGGCTTTCTCCCTATGACCCGAACGCCATCGACTTGCACAATATTCTGGCACCCCCGTCGGGAGCGCACTGGTTCGGGACGGATCAGTTGGGTCGGGATGTTTTGAGCCGGATGATCTGGGGGGCGGGAATTTCCCTGAAGGTCGGGTTCGTCGCCACGGGACTCGCCGTGCTGATCGGCACCGTGCTGGGAGCGGTTGCCGGCTATTACGGCCGTTGGGTCGATACGATTGTCATGCGGTTCGTTGACATCATGCTGTGCTTTCCGACTTTTTTCCTGATCCTGGCCGTCATTGCCATTTTGGAACCGTCGATCTGGAATATCATGATCATCATCGGCGCCACCGGCTGGATGGGAATCACCCGTCTGGTTCGGGCCGATTTTATTTCCCTGAAGGAACGGGATTTCGTCCTGGCCGCCCGGGCCATCGGGGCCAGCGACTTCCGAATCATCTTCATCCATATCCTGCCGAACGCCATGGCGTCGGTCCTGGTGGCGGCGACCCTTGGCGTTGCCGGGGCCATCCTGACCGAGTCGGCTCTGAGCTTCCTCGGCATCGGGGTTCAGCCGCCGACCCCCAGCTGGGGGAACATCCTCACCGCAGGGAAGGACAACATCGATATTGCCTGGTGGCTGTCCCTTTATCCGGGTTTGGCCATCCTGATCACCGTTTTGGGTTACAACCTCCTGGGAGAAGGGATCAGGGATTCCTTTGATCCCCGTTTGCGTTGATGCCCGTCGGGTTTATCCCCCCTGCTTTTCGAGAGGCCATTCCCCCCGCTCCCGCAGAACGGCCCGGTAGACTTCAAGGGCCTCATTGACCGCGGGCATACCCGCGTAGGGAGCCATCTGGAAGAAGACTTCCGTCAATTTTTCCGGATCGCAACCGACGTTCAGTGCCGCGTTCACATGTAGTTTCAGTTCATCTGCAGCCCGGATCGCCCCCAGAATCGCGCAGGCCACCATCTGGCGTTCCGGAAGCGTCAAGACCGTCCGGGAATAAAGACCGCCGGTGATGAATTTCGAAAATTCATTGGCCAGGTCACGATCGAATTCCTTCCACATGATATAGGGCGGATCCATTTTGACCCCGCCGTTGAACAGTTTTTTTGCCGTTTCCTGGGTGCGTTTGCGGATGATTTCCTCGTCGCTCATCTTGTTCTCCTTCGTAGAAATGGATTTTTATTCCTCCAGCCCGGGCTTCAGGACAGGGAAGAGAATAGCGGTGCGATTACTTTACCTGATACAAATCCAGGTCTTTGTCCTGAAAATACACGGCGGTGTAGCGGAGACGGTCGGCCTGGTCGAAAGCCTCTTCCCCCGCCTTTCGGCATCGGGGGCAGGTCTGGTAGGGGACAATCACGGCAAAAATTCGCCGACCCGTGTCCGCCTCGGAATCGATGGTGAGCATACCGCCGCAATCTTCACAGACCAGAACCGTTTCTACCTGTTCCTCGCTGATGCCGTCCGTATCATAATAGATGTGTTTGCGGCGCGTCATACTGCGATTCCGTCCCACCAGCTTCTGGCGCAGGGTAGCCCGTTCCCGCCAGAGTTGCAAGGCCGTTTCGGATGATTTTTCCACAAACCGGCTGATGTCCGGCGTCTCTCTAAGGGAGGCTCTGTCGTAGTCGGGCTCGCGGACATGACTATAGTCGAGGCCCGCCATGGCCAGGATAATGCCCAGGTTCACGTAGGGCAAGGCCTTTTCAATGGAATAGCCCCCTTCCAGAACGGCGAGATCCGGGGCGAGTTTCTCGTTGAGAACAGCGTAGCCCTGTGCACTGAATCGCATGTCTGTGATCGGGTCGGAATAATGGTTGTCCTGACCCGCCGAATTGATCACCAGATCCGGCCTGAAATCCTCGAGAATGGGCAGGATGGCGTGATTCAAGGCATGCAGAAAACCTTCGTCGGAGGTTCCCGGTGGCAAAGGGATGTTAATCGTTGTTCCCAGGGCGTTTGGTCCGCCCATTTCCTGATGAAAGCCCGTTCCCGGGTAAAGGGTCCGTCCGTCCTGATGAATGGAAATAAACAGTGTGTGGGGATCATGCCAGAAGATATCCTGGGTGCCGTCGCCGTGGTGACAATCCGTATCGACAACGGCGATTCTTTTGGGGCCATAGTGGCGCCTGATGTAGTCGATCATGATCGCTTCGATGTTCACGTTGCAGAATCCCCTGGCGCCGTGGACAACTTTCATGGCGTGGTGTCCCGGAGGGCGGACAAGTGCGAAGGCGTTATCGCAGTGGCCGTCGAGAACGATTCTGGCGGCCTGGATGGCGCCCCCCGTTGAGATGAGATGCGAGTCCGTCGTGACGGCGCGGGAATCGGGAACGCAGATATGGGTCCGATCGATATCTGCCGCTGTGGCGATACCGGGCTTGTATTCCACGATATTGTCGAAGTCCAGGAGTCCTTCCTCAAAAATCTGATCCTGGGTATAAAGAAGGCGTTCCTCCCGTTCCGGGTGTGTCGGAGAAATAGCCCAATCAAAAGCGGGGAAAAAAATTAGACCGGTTTTTTTGATTCGTCGTGTCATATGGGGACCCCCAATTCAGGATAAAACAACAGCCCCGGTTTGATCTGTGCCTTGACACGAATGTTCTTCCCGGTGGTGTAAAAATCCCGCACCATGGGAAACACCTGATCCTCCGTGATTTCGACGGCCAGTCCAACAGGGTCTGCGCCAATGTCCAGCGCTCTTTCTCTGAGTTTTTCACGGGCAAGAGCCATGGCTTCTTCCCGGGTGAAATCGGAAGAAATGGCCATGGTAAGGCCTTCTTCTCCAAATGTCAGAATGCCCCGTTCCGTGTCTGCGAGCAGTGTAACTTCCGCAGTTGTGCGGGCCAGGGCGGCCCCGACGGCATTGGCGACTTCGGCATACCCCGGGACATGGGGGACAAAACTCAGGCGCTCCGCAATGGGAGACGCCATGATACCGGCAGGGCCGCCGACAACGTAAATGGCGCGGGGCGACAATGTTTTTCCCTCCAGCAGTTCATGGATGGTATAAACGGGTCGGCGATTGACCTCCTCGATGGTATCCCGAACGGCTTGGGCGATGGAGTTGCAGGTCAGGTTGAAAATCGCTTCCGCCACCGCCGTAACGGTTTTTCCGAGTGGTTCCGCCAGGGAATGTAAAGCCTGGACCGCCGCTTCGCGCCGACCGATGGCGAGTCTGCCGGAAACGATCATGGCATCCGTCGGCGTCGGGGCCGGGCCGCCCATGGCGGCGGCGGGTCCCTTTCGGTCCGGACCGATGACCAAGCCGTTATCCGACAGGGTGACGGCGCTGTCGCCGCCGATGCCGATAGAGCGGGTGCGGAGTCCCCTGATCAGGGTCCGGTAGCCACCCAGGGTGACCCCCAGGGGCTCCAGCAGGGGGACTCCTCTCGCGAACAGCGCGATATCCGTCGTGGTGCTCCCGATATCCAGAACGACCGCATCCTCATCCGGCGCAAGGACATGCAAGGTCCCCATCACGCTGGCCGCCGGACCCGAGAGGATGGTCTGACAGGGAGAGAATTCGGAGGCGGCCAGGCTAAAGGTGCCGCCATCGGCCTTCAGGATATAAACCGGCGCCTTGATGCCGCGTTCCGCGATGAACTGTTGCACGTCATGAACAAAATGCCGGTGGAGTGGCCAGACCGCGGCATTCAAATAAGCGGTCGCCATGCGTCGGGGAAAATTAAGATTTCCCGACATGCGGTGCCCGAGGGAGGCATGGTCAACCTTTTCTTTCAGTAAGTCGGCGATCTGAATTTCGTGCAGGGGATTCCGTGAGGAAAACTTGCCGACGACCCCGGCCAGACGGATTCCCTTTCTTGTGATGTCGTCTCTAATTTCCTCCAGCTCTCCGGGTTGAAGACGGGCCACTTCCATACCCCGATGGTTTATATATCCCGACAGGAAATAAAGGTTGTCGAATCCGGGCAATTGCGACGCCCCAAGGCCCGGACCCGTCGAGACGGCCATGGCGACCCGGTCCGTCTTGTTCTGGATGATGGCGTTTGTGGCCAGGGTTGTGCTGACGGTAACGCGCTCGATCTCGTTGCCGTCCTCCTCAGCCAGGAGGTCATCTGCGGCTTCCAGCAAGGATGAGACCAGATCGTCCGGACGGGTTTCGATCTTGACCTTCTTAAAAAGGCGTCGATCCTTGAGCAGGACCGCGTCCGTGTGGGTGCCGCCCACGTCAATGCCGATAATCAAGAGAAAGCTCCTTTCCTTCCCTGTTCCCAGGCTTCTTGCTTCGATGATTTTGGGATTCATTAATTGTTGACAAGCTCTGTATGCTTTTATAGCATGAATGCTCAGCCTCGGGGCAGAAAAAATGGTGGGGGTGAAGAGGGGGCGAACAATCTTGGTAAAAGGAGGATACCGCAATGACGGGTGGGAAGGCGCGTTTGTTCGGGGACGTTCGGGAAACCGTGGTTTTGATCAGGGGGGCGGGTGAACAGGCAACAGGTGTCGCCCATCGTTTGTTCAAAGGGGGATTCAAACTCTGCTTTACGGAAATCGCCGAGCCTCTGGCGGTCAGGCGGGAGGTTTCATTTTGCGAAGCCGTTTATGACGGTCAAAAAACCGTGGAAGACGTCACCGCTGTTCGCATCCACGACCAGGCGGACATCTACCCGGCCTGGGAAAAGGGAATGATTCCCCTTTTGGTTGATCCGGAAAACCGTGTGCGGGAAACACTGCAACCACGGGTTCTCATCGATGCCATTTTAGCGAAACATAACCTGGGGACTGCGACGACCGACGCTCCGCTGGTTATCGGTCTGGGGCCGGGCTTTACCGCAGGCAGGGATGTCCATATCGTGATCGAGACAAACCGTGGTCATGATTTGGGACGCCTCATCTTCGAAGGGGAGGCGGAACCCAACACCGGAGTGCCTGGCGATATTGCCGGTTACGGGATTGAACGGGTCCTTCGGGCGCCGGCGGACGGCATTTTTCACAATATCCGGGCGATCGGAGACCGGGTCGAAGCGGGGGATGTTGTTGCCGAGGTGGCGGGAAAACCGGTCAAAACGGTTATTGCCGGCGTAGTTCGGGGACTTTTACGGGAAGGGATCAACGTGACGGAAGGATTGAAGGCGGGAGATATTGACCACCGGTCCAGGCGGGAATCATGCTTCACCATTTCCGATAAAGCCCGCGCTTTAGGTGGGGCCGCCCTGGAGGCGATCCTGTATGCGCTTCCCATGCACATGGGATAAAAAAGGCCGTTCATTCTCAAAGGTTCATCCGTGATGGAAAAGATAGAGTGGTCCGCCGATATTACTGGAGCGCATGCCCGGAGCACGGCGGAAAACAAACCCCTGTTTCTCTTTTTCTGCTCGCCCGGCTGCTATTTCTGCCAGAAAATGGAGATGGATGCCTACACGCATGACAAGGTTGTGGCCCTGTTCGGGAAAGGGCTTCTGAGCGTCCGTATTTCCCCGGATAATCCCGTTTGGTTCAAAAGATACCATGTCAAGTTTACCCCCACATGCCTTCTGCTGAATCCGGAAGGAAATGAGGCGGAACGCTTGATCGGTTTTCTGGAACCCGACGGCCTGATGGCCTTTCTCCTTCTTGGCCTTTCAAAAGCCTATTACGATATGGGTTGCCTGGAAGAGGGGCGGGAGTGTGTCGAAACCCTGACCCGGGATTATCCGGAAAGCGCCCAGGCGCCGGAAGGTTTTTTCCTGCGGGGCATTTACCGATACCATGCCGATGAGGATCGTGAGCATTTCAAGGAGGCTTTCGAAATTCTCCAGGAACGCTACAGAGACAGCATCTGGGTGAAACGGGCCCGCCTCCTCTATCTGTACCCTTGTGGATTATTCCGCTGGCAGACCTATCGTCAGCAAAAGGGCGACTTCTGGGACAAGGACGACTGACACCGCAGAGGGAACACCCGAAGCGTCTCCCCGTATGTTCAACTGATCCGGTAAAGGGTCTTGCCCAGATCGATCAGGCTGTTGAGGTTGTTGATCGGCAGAAACTGATCGACATAGGGCAGGGCGGTAACCATGCCCTTACATGATGGTTCGTAGAGTGCGCCGCCCAGGAGAGGGTTCAGCCAGATCAGATGATAGGCGTTCTGCCTCAGCCTTGCCATTTCCTCCTGCAGCGTGATTTCGTCACCGCGATCCCAACCGTCGCTTATGATCATGACAATCGTCTTTCGATCGATGACACTGGGTGAGTACTTGCGGTTGAAAATCTTCAGGGATTCCCCGATCTTTGTGCCCCCTGACCAGTCAACCACGGTCTGGGAGATCTTGACCAGGGCCTTTTCGAAATTCATCCTGTGCAGGATATGGCTGATCCGGGTGAGGCGCGTGCTGAAAACGAATGTTTCCACCTTCCCCTGAGTGCGCTGCTGGAGTCCGTACAGGAACTGGATGAGAAAGCGGCTGTAACGCTCCATGGATCCGCTGACATCGCACAGAAGCACGATGTGGGTCCGGCTGATCCGTCGGGTCTTCCAGGCCAGATCGATGATATCGCCGCCGAAGCGGAGATTCTTCCGCAGAGTCCGTCGCAGGTCAAAAAAATCCTTCTTTCTGCTGGCCCTTTTACGGCGGCTTTCCCGGACTTTCATCCGTTGGGTGATTATGGCGATCGCCTTCTTGATCATTTCCAGGTCTTCATCACCGAAGTCACTGAAATCTTTTGATTTTAACCGTTCAGCCGGACTGTAGGTGGGCTCTTCCGATTCCTCGAGGTCCTCGTCCGCACCGTTGTGAGCTGAATCACCAAGAGGGATCTCTTCCTTCAGTTTTTTTTCAAAATTGGCGGATGCCTCTTCCTGCGCTGTTCTTTCCTGACCGTCAGGTTGCTCGTCCGTCTGCTCTTTTTCCGAAAAATCCCAGAAGCTGTAGAAGATCCTGTCGAAGACGGACATGTCGTCGTGATAAGAAACAAGGTTGGTTCTCAGTGTCACATAGAAATCATTGAAATTCAGGACTTCGATATAGTTCAAGGCCCGCAGGGCATCGATTTCCTGACGCATCGTCAGTTTAATGCCCTCTTTTTTCAATTTTCTACAGAAATTGATGAAGTGCTGGAAGAAAAGGGCACTGTTCTGGCAGCCTCTTTTTCCCGAGGCACGCATTTCCTTTTCGTTCATGTACCGTCCTTAATCGAGGTTGACGGGAGAGCTGCCGCCGCAGGCTCCCGTGGTGGCCTTGAACAGTTGCCTGAATTTTTCCATGTCCTCCCGGTATTTCATGATGCAGCCCATGGTTTGCTCAATCGTTTCTTCGTCAAGGAGCTCCTTGTTGAGTGCGACCAAGGCTTGGGCCCAGTCAAGGGTTTCAGCGATACCAGGTGATTTCAGAAGGTCCATGGTCCGGATTTTCTGCATGAGGGCGCATACTTGCTGTGCCAGGCCGTGCTGCACCTCCGGCACCTTTTTCAGCATGATACTCAGTTCTTTTTCGAATGACGGGTAATCGATCCAGTGATAAAGGCAGCGCCGTTTCAAGGCGTCATGAAGTTCCCGGGTGCCGTTGGACGTGACAATCACATAGGGAAGAACCTTTGCCTTGATGGTTCCGATTTCCGGAATGGTGATCTGAAAATCCGACAGCACTTCCAGCAGAAAGGCTTCAAATTCTTCGTCGGACCGGTCGATTTCGTCGATCAACAGCACGACCGGCACGTGGGAATCGGAGGTGATCGCTTCCAGAAGGGGACGCGTCAGGAGAAATTTTTCGCTGAAAATGGTCTTTTCGATATCCTCGTCCTTTGTCCCCGCCGTTTCACCATGGCCCTGGGCGATTTTGATCGCCAGGATCTGCTTGGGATAATTCCATTCATAAAGGGCATGACTCGAATCGAGGCCGTCGTAGCACTGAAGACGGATGAGCTTGGTGCCGAGGATCTGAGCGATCACTTTTGCCACCTCCGTCTTCCCGACGCCCGCTTCGCCTTCCAGGAGCAGGGGTTTTCCCAGGGCCTGGGCAAGGTATATGGATGTGGCGAGGGGCCTCTCGCAGACATATTTGGCCTGTTCCATGGCGCTTTGAACTTCATCGATTGATTTTAGCATGGTCTCTCCTTGGTTTTAAGAAATGTTCCCGAACATTTTCTCACCGTCTTTTCCGCATTCCGGCGGTCAGACGACGTATGGGCGACTTCACGCGCTTCTTTATGCCGTCTTGCGGCCTTATTCCTCGGAAAACGTTTCATGCGTTCCGCTTCTTCTCTCAATGATTTTAATCATCCCTTGGTGTTGAAGCAAGTGCCCCCGGCAGTTAGTTAGCCGGAACAACAGGTGTGCTTGACGGGAGGGCCGTCACTGTAGCTGACCTGGATCATTTCGGCGATGATGCTGACGGCGATTTCCGCGGGCGTTTCGGCGTTGATGTTCAAGCCGATGGGTGAGTGAACACGTTTTTCGATATCCTCCGCGGAAACGCCTTTTTCAATCAGGTTGTCCAGAACCTGACGGGTTTTTTTCCGGCTGCCTATCATGCCGATATAGCGGGCCTGGGTCTCCAATGCCCATTCCAGGGCCATCTGGTCATGGGCATGGCCGTGTGTGACGATGACGATGTAGGAAGAAGCACTTACCGGAAGTTTCGGAAAAATTTGTTCATAATCATCCGTGTGAAGGTCGTCCACTTCCGGGAAACGTTCCCGGTTTGCGTATTCGGGACGGTTGTCGCAGACCACGACCCGGAAATCGACCATCTTGGCCATCCGGGCCAAATGATATCCAATATGTCCTGCCCCCATGATATAAACGGACGCTTTCGGCACGATGGCCTCGATAAAAACCGTCGCGACACCACCGCAGATCATGGCGTCTTTTTCACGCCCCGTCAAATCGAAGTGGACCATTTTGGGAATGCCGTTCTCGATGACTTTTTCCGCTTCTTCCCGGGCCATTTTTTCCATCAGACCACCGCCGATCGTCCCCTCAATGGTCCCGTCCTGGCGGATCAGCATTTTTGCCCCTTGCTCCCGGGGTGTTGATCCGTCTACCGAAATGACCGTGGCCAGGGCAGCGCATTCTCCCCTGTTTTTAACTTTCAGAATCTCCTCGTAGATATCACCCATCAGCAATCCTCCCGCAGTCTGTGGTTGAATCGGCACGAAGCCGGAAGACGAAAAAAGTGGTAAAAAAAATCACCTATATACTCACTATTTTTCTTCTCCCTTGTCAATATGAATTTGATAGGTATTAACTGGAGAAAATGTCCTGCTGGTTTGTATTTTTGGTTGTTTGTTTTTCGATGCGTTACGGCGGTGCGTTAAGCCTGTCAGGGATAGGATAGCCGGGATAAAATACCTTGACAGAGCTAAAATAAAGTGTATGTTGTGATCCTGAAGAGACGATGGGACATCGCCGAAAGTATTGAAATTTACGAAAGGAGGTGCAATTAGATGAAGAAGGTATTTGCAATTATTCTTTCCATGCTCTTGGTAGCAACGTTCTGTTTCGCAGTCGTTGGCTGCAAGAAGGCGGAAGAGCAGTTCCCGGAAGAGGCGGCCGTCGAAGCTCCGGCTCCCGAAGCAGCTCCGGAACCGGCTCCTGAGATGGAACCGGCTCCTGAGATGGAACCGGCTCCCGAAGCGCCAGAAGAAGCTCCTGCGGCGAATTAAGAAACTTCAGTTTGTAACGAACGAGTGGGCCGATTATCGACTTTACGGATAATCGGCCCGTTTTTTTGACGTTATTTATTTTCTTGAGGCCTTATCGGCGGTGTGCTATTCTCGAGCCGCGGACGGATTTTCCTCTCGACGTTGGTCATCGTTTCCACGGAAACGAGGCAGGGACGTCGCGTGACCAGCAGGGAAAACGGGTTCCAGCACGCACAAGAAAAGGAGGACGCGCCATGGCGGAAAAAAACAGTGATTTTCTGAGAGGGGTTATAATTGGAGGGGTGATCGGCGCGGTGATCGGTATCCTGTTTGCGCCGAAAAGCGGTAGGGAAACCCGGGAAGATATTGTCCGTAAGACCGACGAAATCGTCAAGAAAGCCAAGGACGAGTATGAAGGTGCCCTGGAAAAAAGTAAGGTGGTTTATGAGTCGGCGATCAGGAAGGCGAAGGAAATTCAACTGATGGCCAGAGAAAAGGTCGAAGATGTGGAAGACGTCGTGAGCGATCTGGCCGAAAAGGGAAGAGAGACCCTTCAGGAAAATAAAACACGGTTGAAGAAAGCGCTTGATGCGGGCATTGGGGCCTTCAAGGAAGAAAGTGATAAAACGGGAGCATAACGCCGTAAAAAACGGCAATTTGATGGGTGTATTACAATGCTGGAAATCAGCTTTATCATTCTGAGTATAGCTTTTCTCCTGCTGGCCGGGTCCCTGGTGGCCATCTTCGTCCAGTTTTGGAAAATCCTCGATCATCTGCGGCCGACGATTGACCAGTTGAATCTGCGTCTGCCCAGTATTCTCCGGAATTTGGAAGACGTTGCGGAAAACATCAAGGACGTTTCTTCCCAGGTTCATTTCCAGGTACTCCACCTGACGCGCCTGGTCGGCCAAGTCCAGACGTGGATCGGAGCCGTTTCCGTGATTGAAGAGAAGTTGAAGGCGGGGATGTTTCCACAGGTTCTGGGGCGACTCCGGAACACGAGGGCCCTCTGGAAGGGGGCGCGTGTTTTCGTCCGGACCCTGGTTTCCGGGGATGATAAAACGGCCGGTTCATAAATGACGGCGTCTTTGAGGGAAGACAGTGAGCAAAGTCAGTTACGGCAGCAGGTGGGGCCGTGTCCAGACCCGGGTGAAAAAAGACGCCTCACAACCGATGCGGCCTGTTGAAGACGTTGTCCGGGAGATCAAGGAAAACAGCCGGAAAGCCCCGGGAGCGGATTACCGCGAACGGTCTCTGCGTATCCACGGTTTGGTCTGTGCCCGATGCGGAAGGGAATTTAACGGGACAAACCGGCATCTCCTCACGGTTCATCACAGGGACGGAAATCATCACAACAATCCCGCCGACGGCAGCAACTGGGAAAACCTCTGCGTTTACTGTCACGAAGACGAGCACAGCCGGGGGTTGCTGGGTGAATACTATGAGGAGACGGATCATCGCCATGAGACGTCGCTTGTTTACTGTGATGACGCGCAGTCGGGGGATTCGGACCCTCCTGAGGGCACGCTGGCGGGACAATTGAAGCGGGTCCTGGAAAGGAGGGGCAAAAAATAGCGGTCCGATGAAATCGGATTGTTTCGGAGACCGATGCGCATGGCTTGCCCCACGCCGCCATGAATGCGCCGGGAAACCGTCTTCTGTTCTGTGGGTGATCGTCCCCCAACTCCATTTCCCGCAATGACTTTCCTGTTTCTCAATACCGATCCGGTATATCCTCCCAATTATTCAGCCAGACCCTGGCTTCAGCATCGCTGGGCGCCCGGTAATCTCCCCGGGGCGAGAGCGAGCCTCCGGAACCGATCTTCGGGCCGTTGGGCACACAGGAGCGTTTGAACTGGTTCACCTGAAAAAAGCGGTGGATGAAAACCTCCAGCCAGTGCTTGATTTCTTTCAGGCTGTAGGCGTGTTTTTTGTGGTCCGGCAGGTTGGGCCAAGAACCCCTTTGGGCGTCACGCCAGGTACAGTAGGCGAGGAAGGCGATCTTTGTCGGCAGATAGCCGAACCGGATGGTGTAAAAGAGGTTAAAATCCTGCAACTCGTAGGGACCGATGACCTCTTCCGTCTTTTGCGCCGGCTGCGCGTTTCCCTCGCCCGGGATCAGTTCAGGGCTGATTTCCGTTTCCAGGATGTCGGTGAGGATGCGGGAAACCTGCGGCGAAAACCGGCCGGTGTCCGCAACCCAGCGGATCAGACGCTGAATGAGGGTCTTCGGGACACCGGCGTTGACGTTGTAGTGGGACATATGATCTCCCACACCGTAGGTACACCAACCGAGAGCCAGTTCGCTCAGGTCACCCGTACCGACGACAAGGGCGTCTAAGTGGTTGGCAAGACGGAATAGATGCGAGGTCCGTTCTCCCGCCTGCACATTCTCGAATGTGACGTCATAGACCGGCTTACCGAGATGATAAGGATGGCCGATGTCCTGGAGCATCTGGCGGCAGCTTGGGCGGATATCGATCTCGCCCGAGGATACGCCGAGGGCGCTCATGAGCTTTCTTGCATTGCCCAGGGTGCGGTCCGTCGTGGCGAACCCGGGCATGGTGTAGGCCTTGATATGGGTCCGGGGACGATCCAGCAGGTCCATCGTCCGGGCGGCTACGAGCAGGGCGTGTGTCGAATCCAGACCGCCCGAGACCCCGATGATGATGTTGGGGATGCGGGAGGCCGCGAGACGTTTTGCCAGCCCCTGAACCTGGATGTTATAGACCTCGAAGCATCGCTGATCGCATTCTCCGGCATCCGCCGGGACATAGGGAAACCTCGGATATTCCCGGTCGAGGAGAAGCTCTTTGTCCATGGGGACCTCTACGGAAAAGGGAATTTTGCGAAAGCATTCCACCTCTGGCCGGTGAACCCGCGCGCTCTCCCCGAAACTGTTCAGGCGCATGCGATCCTGGGCGAGACGGTCCAGGTCGATGTCGGCAAAGATGATCTGGGATTTCCGTGAGAAACGCTCCGATTCGACCAGGAGCTTTCCGTTTTCGTGAATCATGGCATGTCCGTCCCAGGCCAGGTCCGTTGTCGATTCGCCGTACCCGGCGGCCGCGTGGAGGTAGGCTGCCACGCAGCGGGCGGACTGATTGGCTGTCAGGTCCCGTCGATAATCGGCTTTCCCCACGGAGGCATTTGAAGCCGCCAGGTTGGCCAGGACGGTGGCGCCCGCCAGGGCGGCAAAGCTTGACGGGGGCACGGGAACCCACAGGTCCTCGCCGATCTCCGTATGGAAACGGAAGTTTGGAATCGTTTCGACTTCAAAGATGATATTTGGCCCGAAGGGAACGTCCTTGTGACCGCAGAGGTCGATGGTCGTCGTCAGGGCCTCTTCGGCCGGACTGAACTGGCGGCGTTCGTAGAATTCCCGGTAATTGGGAAGGTACGTCTTGACGGAGACACCCAGGATTGCGCCGCCATAGGTCACGATGCCGCAGTTGAAGAGCCGGTTTCCGACCTGCAATGGGGCGCCGACAACGGTGACGATGGCAAGATTCGCCGTGGCTTCCAGCAGGCGGGTGATATTTCCGATGACACCCTGTAAAAGCGCGTCCTGATGGAACAGGTCTTCATTGGAATAGGCGGAGAGGCCCAGCTCGGGGAACAGGGCGAAAACGGCTTTACCCCGGGCCGCTTCATTGATGAGCTCTATCGTTTTTTCCGTGTTGTAGTCCGGGTCGCCGACCCTGACATCGGGCACACAGACGGCGGCGCGGATGAAACCGTGGTGATAGAGATTAAAAAAGGCCTTTCCCGTATTCGTTTTCATGTCATTCCTTCTCCACGCAGGCATAGGCGCTATGATTATGGATGCTCTCCATATTTTCGGCCTCCACGCAGTACCAGGTAAAGTTGTCGATTTCGTTCAGCCTCTGGGCGATATTTCTGACCACGTCCTCGACAAACATCGGGTTGTCATAAGCTTTTTCCGTGACGTATTTTTCGTCTATCCGCTTCAGGAGGGAATAAACCTCGCCACTGGCCGAATCCTCCACCAGGCGAATCACGTCCTCTATCCAGAAAAATTTCTTAAATCGGAGCGTTACGTTCACCATGCTCCGCTGGTTGTGCGCTCCGGCGACGCTGATCTCCTTTGAGCAGGGGCAGACCGTGGTGACCGGGACGACGACACCGACGAGAAAATCCGTTTTTTCCCCCGTGTTTTCCCCAACGAAGGTGCATCGGTATTCCATGAGACTTTTCGCCCGGGAAACGGGGGCGGATTTTTCGATGAAATAGGGGAATTCGATCTCCATGTGCGCCGATTCAGCGTGGAGTTTTTCCCGTGCCCGTTCCAGAATACGGTTGAAGGTCCGGATGTTTATCTGGCCCCGGAATTCATTGAGAATTTCAACAAACCGGCTCATGTGGGTTCCCTTGAAGCGGTGAGGCAGATTGACGTACATGCTGATCGTGGCGTTCACCGGCTGGGTACCGTTTTCCCGGTCCAGGACCGTGATGGGATACTTGATGCCCTTCACACCGACCTTGCGGATGTTGATCTGCCGGTGGTCTCTCTGGCTCTGAACGTCAAGCATGGTCCGGTCCCGTATAGGCTACCTTTGCGTTTTCCGATTCCCAGACGATGACACGGCTAACCCGGAGTCCCGGTGTGGTGATCCTCCGGGCGATCTGGTCATAGATGTGCCGGGCGATGTTTTCAGATGACGGGTTGGCGCCCCGAAATATGCTGATCTCGTTGAGATATTTGTGATCCAGTTCCCTGAGCGTTTCGTCGGTCCAGGTCTTGATGACCCGGAAATCAACCACGAGCCCCTCCCGGTTCAATTGATCCGTCGCCACGGAGACCTCGACGGTGAAGTTGTGGCCGTGGAGCTTTTCGCACTTCCCGCCGATTTCCTTCAGGGAATGGGCGGCGGAAAAGGCGCGTTTAATCGTGACTTCGTACATGATGGTTATTCCTGTATACGATACGTTTGCATAACGATTTCCGATCGGGAAAACGCCCTGCCCCCCGTGCCCCCGATCGGCAACCTCCTGCGGTTTCTTTCATCCGCCCTTGACCCGGGGGGGGGATGGGAAAGGCGAAAACGGAACAGCGGCCATTTCGTGGAGCGCAGGCGACGGGGAGGGCCTGTTTATTATGTGATCCTTCCCTGTGCCTGTGATGACCGGCGTAACTTTCACAGTGATCCTGTGCGTTTAGTTGTATAATACGAACCGGGGGTTGTAAAGGGGAAAATCCCTGTCGGCGGACGATGGGATGCCCTGGGATTAACGGTGCACCCTGTTACACGACGTGATAACGTTATAGAAACCTTCCGCTTGCCCTCCAAGGGCAAGAAGAGAAACATCCTGGTTTTGCGGCCTGTTCGGGAAGCGCCTGAACGATCCTGTCCGCCTGAATCCCCGGCTTGGCGTATGTGTATTATAATGACGCGGTCTCTTCGTTCTGTTTCATTCCCCCCCGGTCCGTTTTGACCTGCCATGGGGGAAGACCAGAGAACCTCCGATAAAGCCAAGGGCAATCAGCAGGGGCCACAAGGAGAGAACCAGTATCAGATAAAAAAGGCTTTCAATCCGAAAAGGCTCAAGCAGGTCCGCAGTCTGGTTTCTCCAGAATAAAATCCCCGTGGACAGGATGAGCACGAGGAATGAAAGTTGGATTTTTCTGACTATGGGCTTCATTGCCTGGGCTTGATAATTGACCCACCAGGAAAAGAAACCCGTCATCATGGCGGTCGGCATCGTCAAAAGACCGGCATAAAGGCAATACAGGGCCGTTTCATAAAAAGAGAGGCGCCCCGTGAGAATATAGAGCATATCGAAGATGAAAACCGAAAGAAGGAAGACCAGGGGAAAATGGACGGCAACGGGATGCGGATGACGGCGTGCAATGGGGAAACGCTCCAGAAATCTCTCAAGGCCCGGCGGCAGAGAGGATACGTCTCTGGGTTGGTAGCGCCCCACCTGGGGATAGCGGGACAGAACCTCGTTATCGTGGGGGGCCGCCGAGAGAGAATCAGTCAGGTCGGAGCCCGCCTGGTGGCGTTTCATATGAAGCCCCCCGTGCCAGAGCTTGCTGTCCGTGACATCATAGACCCGCCCTTTATAAGCGATATAGGCGGGTTTACCGTCCCGGCCGTCGAACTGGGCCAACGATGACTCATCCCAACTTTCCATTTTCAGCCCCCCTTTGTGTTGGAAGAACGGCACACTTCACTTCAGCCAAACCGGTCTGGCCGGGATCACCCACCCCTCTCATCGGAGAGGTCCATGCCGTAACGGCGGAGCGGGAAGGCCGCCACGATATCAAGGCGTAAAGAGATCTTTGGTTGAAAAATTCGGATCGCTGGTCAGGTTGACGCCCAACCGGCGCAGGCCCGCCTCATCTCCGGACGTTGGAATATGGGTGATATGAACTTCACAGTTCATCAGATCCTTTAACCTTTCTATTGCCAGTTGGGCCGCAGGATTGTTTATAGCACTGATACTCAGGGCGATCAATGTTTCTTCCAGGTCAAGGCTCACCGTCTTTTCATTGAGGATGGTTGTTTTCAGGTTTCCCACGGCCCCGGTGATATGGGGGGGTAAAAGTTTAATCTTTTCCGGAATATCGGCTAAATGTTTTATCGCGTGCAGAACCATGCTCGATGCAGCGTGAAGCAAGGCGGAGTTACTCCCCGTCACGATGGTGCCATCTTTTAATTCAATAGCGGCGCCGCAGAAAATGCCCTCATTGCCCTTGTCCCGTTCCTGTGCGTCCCGGGCGGCATCATGAGCCGGCGGGACCACTTTCCGGTCTTCAGGCTTCAGACCGAAGTCCTTCAGAAAAAGCTCCGTCCGCTGGACCGTCTCCCAATCGGAAAAGCCCATCGCGTATTCACAGCGATAACGGTAATAACGGCGAATCAGTTCTTGTTTGGCGGCTTCCTTGGTGACATCGTCGTCGGTGATGGCGAACCCCGCCCGGTTGACACTCATGTCCGTAGGTGAACGGTAAAAGGAGGGGCCGTTTGTTATTTTTTCAAGAATTCTCCTGAGAACGGGGAAAACCTCCACATCACGATTGTAGTTCACGGCGGTCCGGGTATATTCTTCCAGATGAAAGGGGTCGATGAGGTTAAAGTCCCGGATATCTGCCGTTGCCGCCTCATAGGCCACGTTGACCGGGTGCTTGAGCGGAAGGTTCCAGATGGGAAAGGTTTCAAATTTAGCGTATCCCGATTTGATGCCCCTTTTGTAATCGTGATAGAGTTGGGAGAGGCAGGTGGCCAGTTTACCGCTGCCGGGCCCGGGACCTGTGACGATGACCAGAGGCTTGGCCGTTTCGATGTAATCATTCACCCCGTATCCTTCATCACTCACGATCAGGTCGACATCGGTGGGATAGCCTTTGGTGAACCGATGGGTAAAAACCGGTATGCCGCGCCGCTCGAGTTTGTTTTTGAACAGGGTGGCCGCCGGTTGCTGGTCAAAACGGGTGATGACCACCCCCAGAGTATCGATACCCCAGGAACGGAGTTCGTCGATCAATTTCAATGCGTCCGAATCATAGGTGATGCCGAAATCGGCCCTGATTTTCTTTCGTTCAATATCCCCTGCGTAAATGCACAGCAGAATATCGGCCTGGTCCTTCAGTTCTTTGATCAACCGCATCTTCACGTTCGGATCGTAGCCGGGAAGCACACGGGTTGCGTGGTAGTCGTAAACAAGTTTCCCACCGAACTCCAGATAAAGCTTGTTGTCGAATTGCCTCACCCGATCAAGGATTGCCGTAGTCTGTTCGGTGATGTAACGTTCATTGTCGAAACCTGTTTTCCGTATCATATCAAGATCCTTGGTGGATGTGTGTTTTCCGTCAGAAGGCCTGTCCCGGAGGGGCGTGTCTCGGAATGGCCGTACCTATACCATGGGGGCCGGATGCTTTACAAGCAATTAGGGGGCTGTCCGGCACATGACCGATGACGGATGGCGCCGAGAAAGGTTGTTCTTGACTTATCCCGATGAATCATTTTAATTTTTGAGCGAGAGGAGATAAGGTACAATGGCAAATCTGATATCCTGGCGGAGGGGAATCGATGACATATCCGGTTCGGCCCCGCATGAAAAGAAACCTCTTTTTCTCCATTTTTTTAATCTGGGCTGTTTCTTCAGTCAGAAGATGGATACGGTTTCATATTCGCGCAGCGATGTGATTCAACTCCTGAATCAGCATTTCATACCTTGCAGGATCACCCCGGAAACGCCCAACCTTTTCCGCGCCCACGCCGTGCATGCGACACCCGTCCAGATCACCCTGTGTAACGAGGGCTTCGAGCGACAAAGATCGACCGGGTTTTTAAATAGTCCCGAGCTCATGGCCTTTTTACTTTTGGCTCTGGGCAAACATTATTTTGACAATGGACGCCTTGACGAAGCGTTGGAGATGGTCGGCAGGCTTGTTTCACACTACGGAGAAAGCCGTTTGCTTCCCGAGGCCATATTCCACCAGGGATTTTTCCTTTTCAAAAAAACCGGGGAACGTCGGTACCTGAGGGAAGCCCACGCCATGTTGCAACATCGATGCCCCGACAGCAGCTGGACCCAGAGCGCCAAAATGGTTTCCATGCATTACTATGCCCCTGCCCTCTGGGAGTGGAGTCAGAAAAAGAGTAACATCATCAACTGCCGATTTTGGGTTCATACCATTCCCCCCCGGGAAGGGTATTGAACAGAAATGAAGAGGCATGTTGTAACATCCGAAACAGCCGGACCTGCTGATACGCGAGGAAGAAAATCGGGATAAGATGCGATACATAACATCCGGACCATGGCATTCGTGGGCGTCCATCATTTCGACGAGGTGATGATTGCGATTCGACAGAAGGCTTTTTCTGCATTTCGACTGGACCCTGCTGATTCTGGTCTGCCTTATTTTGGCCATCGGACTGGTGAACCTCTACAGTGCGGGATATAATTCAAACTGGGAGACGTCCTTGTGTTTTCGCCAGGCGCGCTGGATCCTGATCGGATTAGCCTGCATGATCGCGGCCTTCAATATCGACTATCGCTTCATCATCCGGCACGCCTATACCATCTACAGCATGGTTGCCTTTCTTCTTCTGGCCATTCATTTTTATGGATATGCCACCCATGGCTCCCAGCGTTGGATCAATGTTTTCGGTTTCTCTTTTCAGCCCTCGGAGTTGATGAAACTCGTTATCGTCCTTACCCTGGCCAAATACTTCGATGATCACAAGATGAACCGTTCTCTTTTGCTCAGGGAGCTGCTGATTCCCTTTTCCCTGGTGCTTTTACCCTTTGTGCTGGTTTTTCGTCAGCCTGACCTCGGAACGGCGCTGATGCTGTTCATCATATTCGTGAGCATCACCCTTTTTGTGGGGATCAACTGGAAATCCATCGGTATTGCCGTGGCGTCCGGCCTCGTTTCGGTCCCCGTTGCCTGGTTTTTTCTGAAGAATTACCAGAAGGAAAGGATCCTGGCTTTTCTTTCTCCTGAAAGAGACCCCCTCGGCTCTGGTTACCATATCATTCAATCCATGATCGCCATCGGTTCCGGTGGGTTTTTCGGCAAGGGATTTCTTCAGGGTACGCAGACGCAACTCAACTTTTTGCCGGAACAGCAAACGGACTTTGTCTTTTCCGTTTACGCGGAAGAGTGGGGTTTTTTCGGCGCCGTGGTCCTGATGATCCTCTTTTCATTATTGGTTCTCTGGAGCCTGAAAATAGCGCTTCACTCCCGTGACTATTTGGGAACCCTCGTCGCTTTCGGCATATCCATGTTGATCTTCTGGGGTGTGCTGATCAATATCGGGATGGTGCTGGGTATTTTCCCCGTTGTCGGCATTCCCCTGCCCTTCATGAGCTATGGCGGGTCGGCCGTTGTGGTTTTGTTAACCGCCGTGGGTTTGCTGCTGAACATCAGCGTGAGGCGTTATATTCTTCATCCCTGACAACGTTATCCGATGGTCCGGTTTTTTTATTCAGGCGACTCCTGTTGTCCGTAGATCCGAATGTTTGCCCCCCCCGCGCTGTAGGCGTTTCGGACCAGTTCCCGGGCTTCAAAAATCATCTGCTCCGCCGTGCACGGACCGACACGATTGTAGTGAACCACCGCTATACTGGCCGTCAGGCTCTTTTTCGGCATGTCCTTCATTCCAGGAAACGGGTAGGTCTCAATAAAGGAAAGAAAACGTTCTGCGACGGTGCGTGTTCCCTCCTCCGTGGTGCTGGATAGGAGGATGGCGAAGCCGCCGAAGCCGTAGCGGGCCAAAACATCGGAGCCGCGGGCGGTTTGGCGCAGAAAGTCCGCCATTTTCCGGATACAGTTGTTTGCTTTTTGTACGCCATTCAGTTGGGCGTAAAGAATGAAATCATCAATATCGAACATCATGACAGAGAAGGTGGTGTAGTATCGGTCGGCGCGGTAAATTTCCTGGGCCAGGCGGATTTGAAAATAGGACCGGTCGAAAAGACCGCTTGCCGTATCCAGAAGTCCCCTTCCCGTAAGGGGGGTGATTTCCAGATCCCGGACATGGGCGAGGAGGTCTTCCTTGGAAAGGCAATGCTTCTGCATGACGCTCTCGACGTTTCCGGCGAGCCTCAACCTCTCCCCCACGGTGATGTCCTTTTCCGTTAAAACGATAATCGGGGTGTCTCCCGTCGCCTCATTGCTTTTTAATGCCCGGGATAAGGCGAAGCCGCCCATATCCGGTATCAGGAGGTCGAGGATAACCAGGTCGGGCCGATAAAGAAGGGCTTTCTCAAGACCATCCTTGCCGGTTGCCGTGTTCAGAACGTTGTATCCCGCCGTTTCGAGGATTTCCTTCAGCCGCTCCCTTGTGTTTTCGTTGGCGTCGACGCAAAGAATATCCCTAAAACGATGTTCCCTCTTCCCGGTGCCGCTCAGTCGGCTGATTTTTTCAAGGAAAACGTCCTTTTTCACGGGTTTGAGCAGATAATCCGTGGCGCCGAGGGCGAATCCGAGCGAAGGGTTGTCGATAATGGACAGAATGATCACCGGGATATCCCGGGTGATATGGCTGGCTTTTAATTCCCGGAGCACCTGCCAACCGTCCTTGTCGGGAAGCATGATGTCCAGGATTACGGCGAAAGGTTCAATGTCCTGCGCACGTTTCAGCGCATCCCCGCCTTTAAAGACATGCTCCACCCGATATCCGCTTCCATTCAGGTAATGGGTTATCAGTTCAGCCGTGGCCGCGTCGTCTTCGACCAGAAGCAGCGGGGCGCCCTGATCGTCCGGTTCTGCCATCGGCTCTTCCCCGTCATCCTCCCCTTCTTCGTCGATTCCAGGGGGTGATGTCGTTGTTCCGGGCGTTGACCCCGTCGGCTGCGGGATGACGATCGTGAACCGGCTGCCCTGGCCCGTTTCGCTTGCCACGGATATATGACCGCCGTGAAGCGCCACGAGGTTCTTCGTTAAGGCCAGGCCCAGTCCTGTGCCGTCCTGGGTATTGTTCCCCCTCTCAAAGGCTTCGAATATGCGTTCCCGATCTTCTTCCGGAATGCCGGGCCCCGTGTCTGAAACATGTAGCACCAGGGATGCTTCAGCCGGTTCCCCCTCGAACGAGGGGGGGCCATCTTCATCACCAGGCCCCGGGGTGTCGAGAATGTCCGCCTCCAGCATGATGTGTCCGCCCTGGTCTGTAAATTTCATGGCATTGGACAACAGGTTGTAAAGAATTTGGATGAACGCCATCCGGTCGGCATGGATGCAACCAGCCGTATCGGCGATGCGGGCTTCAAATTCTTGTGATTTCAGGGCCATCAACGGTCGAATGACCGCTTCCACGTCGGAGACGATTTTCCCCAAGGGGATCCTCTCGTATTGCAGGGTGAGCTTGCGGGATTCCATTTTGGAAGGATCCAGGAGATGGTTGACCAGTTCGAGCAAATGGCTGCCGGCGCCATGAATATGGTCGATATGGTCCTTTTGTTCTTCCGTCAGAGAGTCGTTGCGTTCATCCCGGAGGAGTTCGGAAAATCGGAGGATGGCGTTGAGGGGGGTGCGCAGTTCATGGCTCACAGTGGCGATGAAAGGGCTCTTCAGTTTGTTGGGATGACGAAGTTCCCCGCCGGTTTCCGTGAGCTTTGTGGCCTGTTCCGAAATCCACTCCTCAGGAGAGCCGTTGACCCTTTGGTGGTCCCGACGCAGCAGGGACAGGAATAGGCGTGCCCCCTGCGCGCTGATCCTCTCCGTCGCCGCTGTTTTTTCCGCTTCTATCCTGGATGAGATTTCCTCATTGCCGGCCAGGTCCATGATTACGTGGGGGGTGCTTCTCATCGCCACGGAAACATCCGTGAACAGGGGCAGCGCCTCCGTCCATCCTGCGTCCCCGTCCTCTTTTGCCGGTGATCCGGCATGTACGTCAAGAACCCCGGTCAGTATGATGTCCCGGTTGTCAGCAACGGCGTTATAGAATGCTTCCGCCGCTTCGCCCGTGCCGATAATCAAGAGTCTGGTCTTTTCGTCTGAAGACAATATGCGAAAAACCTCCTTTTAATCAGCCGGTGAAAACGCCCCGATGAAACACCTGTCAGGCGCCTTCATTCTGATGCATTTATGTTCCTTATCGGTTCATGGCGCCGATTTCTTTAACGGAATACGATGGAGATTATGATGGCAATTGTGACATTTTAGAAAATAAGGAGGAAACAATCTCATTTAATGCAATATGCATGTAATTCAGAATTCAGAATGGAATGAAGCGCCCATGATCCTTTGTCAGCGACGACGGCGGATGAATGGGGTTGTCATTTTCTGAACAGGTGTTGACGGTAGAAAGCCAGTTCCGCGATGGATGCCTGGATGTCGTAGTAGGCGTCGTGCCTGGTTTCGCCTTCTATAAAACGGGCTTCGGGAAAGTAACGCCTGATATTTTCGGGGTCTTCCTTTTCAAATATCTCCTTTGCGTGAAGATTTTGCCATTCAATTTTTAGTGTGGTGACATCGAGGTGCCGGTAATGGAGTCGTTTGGTAAAATGGGGAAGATATTTTTGCGCGAGCCGCCAGTCGGCATGGATGGTGTTTCCCGCCAGGATGGGGCGTTGTTTTTCCTGATCCGCCGGCGGTCCGATAAAACCGTCGATGTAATCCGCCAGGATGCGATCCACATCCCGTAATTCGGAGGACAGGGGGGAACGGCAGAGGGCAAGCAGGTCGGACAGGTTTTCCTCCACCCACGGACTGACGACCGCCCCCGCCGGGAGCCGAACGGTGAGACGAATATCCCTCTCCGCCGGCATGACCCGCTTGAGCGCCCGGTCGGTTATCAGGGCCGCGACCTGGAGCAGGTAGGCGTCTTCCAGATGAAGACCGGAGTATTCCGTGTCGAACCATACCAGGTACTGATCCCCCGAACGTTTCACTTTTGCCTGCGTCATTTTTCCCATCCCGTCTTGATTTGTGCATTCATAACAGATTGGATCGTTTTCCGAAAGCATTCATTGCCGGGTGGGGACGTTGCAGGGGAAAGCCGTTCCGTTGTTTGGCATTGCCATGAGGCCGTAATGAACCGGGGTTCCGATAATGGATGTTCCGTGAGAAGGGGGCGGTCACGTCATGGATGATCCCCGGCGGTTCTATCGCCGTTTCTGTGGCCGCCCGGTCATGAATCGAACCCTCGCCGCATCGGCAGGTTGCGGGGATTATGATGTGGGGGGAGCAGGCTGGGGCCCGGTTATTTCTCTTATTTTTCTTGACAGCTCCTTGATTTTGAATGGTTTCTGGATAAAACCGTTGCAACCCCGCCGGAGGATTTCCCTCGCTTCTCCTTCCAGGCTGTAGCCGGAAATGAGAAGCACCTTGGCCCCCGGATTGATCAGCTTGATCCGGTCATATATTTTGCCGCCGTTCATGCCGGGCATGATCATATCCAGCAGGACGAGTTTAATCCGGTCCCGGTGGCTTTCATAGCAGGCGAGCGCCTCCTCGCCCGTTCTGCTTGTCAACGTTTCATAGCCCATCTGTTCAAGCATGAACTTCCCGATTTCCAGGATGCCTTCCTCGTCGTCTATCAGCAAAATCGTTCCGTCTCCCCGGAGAACCGTTTCCGAGGCGGGCGCCGTTGTTTGGGAAATGGGGTGTTCAGAGACGGGCATATAGACCCGAAAAGTCGTACCTCCGTGGATGGCGGAGTCCACTTCGATGAAGCCCTGATGACCCTTGACGATCCCATAAACCGATGCGAGGCCCAGCCCCGTGCCCCTTCCCATTTCCTTGGTTGTAAAAAAGGGTTCGAAAATCCGCTCCCTGGTCTTTTCATCCATACCGATTCCCGTATCCCGTATGGACATGAGTACATAGGGGCCGGGCTTGGGTTTGTATAAGCCGGGCTTGATCGTGTCATGATCGACCGTTCCTGACTTAACCGTGATGCTTCCGCCGCCGGGCATTGCATCGGCGGCGTTGAGAAACAGATTCATGAGAACCTGCTGGAGCTGGCTGGCGTCGGCGTCGATCGGTTCCAAATCCGGCGCGAGGGCCAGGTAAAACCGTATTTCCTTTTTCATTCGCTCAAAGGTCTGAACCGTATCCTCGATTATGCGATTAAGATCGAGGGGTTTGACGTCGTACTTCCCCTTTCTGGCATATCCCAGGAGTTGGGACGTGAGTTTTGAACCGTTTTCGATGTACCTTTCGATTTTTTTCAGTCGTTCATAATGGGCGTTTGAGGGATCGCAATGCATCAGCATCATGGAAATATTGCCCTGAATGGCCATGAGAAGGTTGTTAAAATCATGGGCGATGCCCCCGGCCAGCGTCCCGATTGCCTCCATTTTTTGTGCTTGACGAAGCTGGCGTTCAAGCGCTCTTTTTTCTTCCTCATTTCGCTTTCTTTGTGTGACATCTCGGATAATACCGTATATTTCCGAGGGTCGTTCCCCGTTACCTGCGGTGATGCCATTGGACATGGAGGCCGCTTTCAATTCCATAATGGGATGCGCGCCTGAACAGGGGGTCCCGTTGTGACTACAGGATTCGCATTTGAGCCGGAGTTCAAGGAGCTCCTTTGTTGTTTTCCCGGAACGGACTTCCTTCAGGTATCTTGATACCTTGTCCACATCCTGATGATAAACAATGGAGGTAAAGCTTTTTCCCATAAGGTTTTGTCCGTTAAGGCCGGTGCAGTTCTTGATCTTGTCCGTTATGAAGACAAATTTATTCTGAGGGCCGAGGGTGAAAATGATGTCCGGGGAATGATGGACAAGGTATTGATAACGGGCCTCCGTCCACTGCAACTGATGATGGATGAGATTCTTCTCGTATGATAACCGCCTGTGACTCAGGGCGTTATCCACCTTTTTAATCAATTCATCGTATTCGAAGGGCTTGCACAGATAGTCGTAGGCGCCGCCGCGCAAGGCCCGGATGGCGGAATCAATCGAAGCCTGTCCCGTCATCATGATGACCGAAACCTCGGGATGGTGATTTTTGATGTGCGAAAGGGCTTCGAAACCATCCATAACGGGCATCATGACGTCCATCAGAACCAGGTCACATTCGTTTGCCCGCAGGTGATCGAGGGCGTCGCGACCGCTCTGGAAGGTTTCGATATCGTATCCCCTGTCACCGAGCAGGGTTCTCATGCTCTCGGTCATGCGTACCTCATCATCGGTGATGACGATTTTCGGTCGGTAAGACATTCGCCTGATCCTCTTTATTCATGATTCCGTCGTTTCAGGTGATTTCGTTCAAACCATCTGTTTACCGGCGGCTGTTCCCGTTTGGCCGGGCCGTGGGGGACCCCGATCACGACGGCCGGGGGCTGTTCACAGGGAGCGTAACGGTAAAGACGGCCCCCTCGTTCGGCACGTTGCCCGCCGTCACGGTTCCCCCGAGTTCCTTGACCATTTTGTAAACCACTGAGAGGCCGATGCCCGAATGACCTTTCCCCTTGGTGCTTGAATAAGGCTCAAACAGACGTTCCTGAATCCCCGGAGACAAGCCGGGGCCGTCGTCGGAAACGACGATTTTGGCGTGACCTCGGCTGTGCAAGTCGTTTCCTGCCTGACCGGATTCAGGGCCCATCGGCACAAAAAACGTTTCGATGTAAATATTGCCGTGCCCTGCCAGGGCTTCAACGGCATTCTTGATCAGGTTGATGAAGATCTGCTTCAGGGCGTCCCGGTCTGAACGGATGGGAGGAAGGGCCTGGGCGAGATTCGTATGAAACTGTACGTCGAGTTCAGGCGGAAGGGATCGGCTGACGATTTTGACGATGCCCTTCAACAGACCATTGAGGTCAAGGATACCCATCTTGGGTGACCTTGGTTTGGAGAAATCCGATAATTCCTTGAGAATGCGGCTGACGCGGTCGATTTCCTCTTCGATGATGTGGATTTCGTTCTGCGCCGGATCTTGCTCTTCCAGTCGCGATGAGAGGATTCTCAGATAATTTTTCATGATGTTCAATGGGTTGTTCGCCTCGTGAACCACTTTGCGGGCGACATCCGTCGTCGCCGCCAAGCGTTCCTCGGCGATCCTTTTTATCTGAAGACGTTTCATCTGTTCGACGTAAAGCGCGGCGGCAGCCTGGCCCGCAAAAAGGTTGAGCAGCTTTTCCTCACGAGACGGAATACCCACGGTCTGATCATCCAAGGCGACGACGATAACGCCGATCTTTTCGCCGGTGCATATAAGAGGTAAGCATAAAAAACGCCCGCATTCAAGGAGGTGGAGGATTTGTTCATCCAGAATCGGCAAGTTCGATACACTGCCGTTGTTTTCCGACACAAGGGGCGCATTACGCTGAAGGGATTGGATGATAACGCTTTCGCGATTGTGCAAAGAAACGATCAATCCCGGGGGTGAATCGATATGCCCCGCGTCGTCGAGCGCTTTTGCCTTCAGAAGCCCGTCTTCCGGATCGATGAGGAAAAAAAGGAGGTTGCGAAAGTCGAACAGGATGCTGAGGCTCTCCTGAATCGCTTTCAGGATGGCGTTTTCGTCCCGGCAGGAGAGCAGGTTCTGGAGCACCCCCACGAGGAGTGAATGATCCTTGACCGTCCTTACGAACTCCGGTGACGACAGGGGGGACGTTTGATCCGGGAAAGAACCCTTCGCCTTTTCACCGATGGAAAAGCCCAGGAATCCGGCCAGAGAGTGCACTTCTTCCTCCGCCTGGACAACCATGTCGACCGTATCCGAAAAGGCGCAGGGGAAAAGACCCTTCAGGACTCCGAAAGCGGCGTCGTTGATCCCGGAGGCGCGGGACATATCGTTTGCCGCATGGACGATTCTTGTGAGGGGGAAGGCGTTTTGGATACGCCCGGCCGGTTCGTGATGGTAGCGCAGGGCATCGATAATCATGGAATCGATATTCCAGCGGGTCAGGATCCATTCGCCGATTTCCGTATGGGTGGCCCCCATCCTGGTTTCCGCGGCGAGGAGGGATTCCGGTGTGCCGTTCGGGCCCTGTAAGACCGTTTCATATTCTTCCGGGAAATTCACGGCCAGGATCAGCCGTCCGATATCATGAATCATCCCGGCCAGAAACGCCTGTTCGGGAAGATTGTAGCCGGTTTTTTCAGCGATCATTCTTGCCAGGATGGCGGAGGTCAGGGAGTGGCGCCAGAATCGTTTCAGATCGAAACCCGCGGCCAGGGCATCGGGCTTGTTGAAGACCTGCTGAACCGCTGAACTGATGGCCAGGTTTTTTATGGCGTTCCGCCCCAATCTGATGAGGGCGTGATCGATCTGGGAAATTTTCGCCGCGGACCGGTAATAGGAAGAGTTGACCAGTTTAATGATTTTGGCGGAAATTGAGGCGTCTGCCCTGATGATCTTCGCGACATCCCTGATGCTGCTGTTCTCGTTCTCGCAGGCATGGATCAAGTTCACAAGGATATGGGGCAGAGTCGGCAGGTTTTTTGAGGATTCGATACGGGATATGTAATACTGAAGTTTTGCATTCATATGTGAAATATTTCCACAAACGTCCCCGGTAAGGCGATATTTCATTGAACGAGATGTAAAACCAGAATTACGCTAAGTTTTTTCTACGCCAAAACCACGGACCTGTCAACAAAAATGTCCGTATTCTCGATCCGGGCCTCGGGAATCGTTTTCCGTATGAGGCAAGGGGACGTTTTCATCAGCGCCGGTAACAATGGAACCGGGGCCCTCCTCGGGAATGGTTTTCCGTTTCCGTATCAACGGCAAGGGGAGGGACGTCGCGCTGAGGGATAAGGGGGGGATGAGAAGTTCGGGCGGTCCGCCATGAATTGCGGACACACCCGGAACTCCTTGAAATGGAGGGTTAGTAATCGTAATCTCCCATGTCGGGCGGCATACCGCCGCCTGGCATGGCAGGGCCGGCCGGTTTTTTCTGTGGTTTTTCCGCAACCATGGCCTCCGTGGTAAGCAGGAGGGACGTGACGGAGGCGGCATTCTGCAGGGCCAGGCGAACCACCTTGGTGGGGTCGATTATGCCCGCCCGCATCAGGTCGCCGTAATTGCCCCTGTCGGCGTCGAAGCCATAGTTGCCTTTGTTGTCCTTCACCTTTTCGACGACGATGGAGCCTTCATAGCCGGCGTTGAGAGCGATTTGACGGAGCGGTTCTTCCAGGGCCCGCTTGACAAGGTTCACCCCTTGCTGCTCATCATGGTCAGACGCCTTTATCTTTTGCAGGGCCGGTAAAGTCCGCAGCAGAGCGACTCCGCCGCCGGGAACGATCCCTTCCTCCACCGCCGCCCTGGTCGCGTGCAGGGCGTCTTCCACCCGCGCTTTCTTCTCTTTCATTTCCAGTTCCGTTGCCGCGCCGACCTTGATGACCGCAACGCCTCCAACGAGCTTTGCCAGTCGTTCCTGAAGTTTTTCGCGGTCATAATCGGAGGTGCTTTCCTCGATCTGGGTGCGGATTTGCTTCACCCGCCCTTCGATATCAGGCCTGGAACCGGCGCCGTCCACAAGGGTCGTGTTGTCCTTGTCGATGGTCACCTGTTTGCAGCTGCCGAGGTCGTCAAGACCGACGTTCTCCAGCTTCAGGCCGAGATCTTCGGAGATGACCTTGCCGCCGGTCAGAACGGCGATGTCTTCCAGCATGGCCTTGCGCCGGTCGCCGAAGCCCGGCGCCTTGACGGCGGCGCCTTTCAGGGTGCCGCGGATCTTGTTGACGACGAGCGTCGCCAGGGCTTCGCCCTCGATGTCTTCGGCGATGATCAAAAAGGGACGGTTCATCCGGGCGATCTCCTCCAGCAGGGGAACCATGTCCTTCATCATGCTGATTTTCTTTTCATGAAGGAGAATGTACGGTTCTTCGAGGTGAATTTCCATCTTCTCCGGGTCCGTTACAAAATAGGGGGAGATGTAGCCCCGGTCGAACTGCATGCCTTCCACGATATCCAGCGAGGTTTCTATGGCCTTGGCTTCCTCGACGGTAATGACCCCTTCCTTGCCGACCTTGGCCATGGCTTCGGAGATGATTTCCCCTATGGTTGAATCGTTGTTGGCGGAAATGGTTCCGACCTGGGCGATTTCCTTTTTGCCCTTGATGGGCTTCGAAATTTTCTTCAGCTCCTCGGACACGACGCCCACGGCCCTGTCGATCCCTTGCTTCAGCGACATGGTGTTCAGGCCCGCCGCAACCAGTTTCGATCCTTCCCGGTAAATGGCCTGGGCGAGAACCGTGGCGGTGGTGGTGCCGTCGCCGGCCGTATCGGACGTTTTGGATGCGACCTCCTTGACCATCTGGGCGCCCATGTTTTCGAAGCGGTCTTCCAGTTCGACCTCCTTCGCTACGGTGACGCCGTCCTTGGTGATGACGGGGCCGCCCCAGGATTTATCGAGCACAACATTTCTCCCCCGAGGACCGAGGGTGACCTTGACAGCGTTCGTCAGGGTATCGACGCCCGTCATGATCTTTTCCCGTGCGTCCGAATCGTATTTGATGTCTTTTGCAGCCATGTTTCCCTCCTCTAGCCTTCAATGACGGCCAAGATGTCCTCTTCGCGCATCATCAGGTGTTCGACGCCGTTGATCTTGATTTCCGTTCCCGCATACCGGCCGAATAAAATTCGGTTGCCTGCTTTGACTTCCGCGGGGATCCGCTTGCCGTCCCTGTTGAATTTACCCGGGCCGACAGCGACCACTTTCCCTTCGAGGGGTTTTTCCTTCGCCGTATCCGGAATGATGATGCCGCCGGAGGTCATCTTGTCCTCTTCCTCACGCAAAACCAAAATCCTGTCCTGTAGTGGTTTTACCTTCATACCGTTCCTCCTATGAATTATTAATATCGCAACCTTGTTTTTTATGATCCGGAACAGAGGGAACCGGTTTCCATTGTCGGTTCGGGCGATAAAATATACACCTTCAACAAAATGTCAAGATGCGTTTTGGGAGAAAAAATCCTTGACAGGGAAACTGAAAAAGCCCAATCACTACAAAAAGCCGTCTCCTCGGGCATGGAAGGGGGGGCTTGTGTGGCGTTTTTGACGCCCATCCGTTTCAGGGTCCCCGGAACATCGCTTTTGGCCGTCCATGACGGAAAATTCGCGGTTGGTTTCAGGGAGACGGCCCGGTTGATGAACCGCCGTGGCGGTCTCCGGGGGCGACAACCCCTTT
>Ga0172382_10001702_pt1 | contig 38633 bp, 29 predicted proteins | sample Leawel138RmetaG_FD_122245 | JGI IMG/M metagenome (GOLD analysis project Ga0172382, IMG submission 122245) | Leachate microbial communities from a municipal landfill in Southern Ontario, Canada - Leachate well 138R metaG | ecosystem: Engineered > Solid waste > Landfill > Unclassified | place... | reverse complement strand
GATCCCGACAATCTGTTCTTCGGTGAAACGTGATTTACGCATCGTCTGTTCTCCTCGTTGCTTCGAACGTTACGAGAACAAACTCTCCTTTTGAATGGCCCAGTTCCTTGGGGGCAGGTCACGGACGATCCTGCGGAACCAGCTCTTGCAACTGTTCACCGCCATTCCCGGCATCGACAAGCTGGGGGCGCTGTTGTCGCCCGGCTTTGCCGAAGGTGGTTTTACCGGCACCGGGCCGAAGATGGAGCCTGCGGGCGTTGTCCATCGCGGGGAATACGTGTTCAGCGCCGAGACGGTGAAGCGCCTTGGGGCCGACAACCTTGAGAAACTCCACCAGAGCGCCCGCAGGGGCTATTCCTCGGGCGGGCTGGTCGGTGATGCCGGAAAGGTGGTTCGGGCTGTCAGTGGCCGTCCTGTGGACTCTGGCAGGGGTTCCGCGCCCAGCATCACCATTTCCGCCCCGATCAGCGTCAACGCCAACGGCGGAACCCCGGAACAGAACGCCGACCTTGCCCGCCAGATGGCCGAACAAACGGAACAGATGTTCCGGGGGCTGATCCACAAGGAACTGATTAGCCAGATGCGGCCGGGTGGGCTGTTTCGCTAGGACTCCACAGGAAGGCCGTGGAGCGGCCTAATGGGTCCGGGGCAGGGGTAGGGCCGGAAGGAGGGGCTACGGGACTCTGTGGCCCCTCTGTGAGTCTCTGCGGGCGTGTCTGTGTTCTGGTGGACCCGGAGGCGGTTCCTATCGGGCCGAGGGAGGGAGCGGGCGAAGCCCGCGATCATCCCGAGGAAGGGAAGAAGAGTGAGCCCGAGGGAGGGGCGTTTCTGCGAATTTCTTGCACGTCCTTATTTACTTACTTTTTTACAGTCTCTTATAACAAGCAAGAAATTCGCAGAAACGCCCACCTCGGGTGGGTTGTGCAGGCGCAGAAACACCCCATCCCCGGCCCGATGCTTCGGTGCCGGGCACGTAAAAGGAAATTCGCAGAAACGTATTCCGGGGCTTGATAACGCGGGCACCAGTGCCTAACTGATAGCCAGTGCAAACAACAAAGGTGCTGTCATGGCCTTCAATCTCAAGCTGCCGGTGGAACGCGGCAAGCAACTTCAGATGATCGCGGAAGCGAAAGGAAAATCTGTCGTGGACGTAATCACCGACCATATCCGGGCCGAGATCGCCGCCGGGACCATCTCGGCCGACCTGCCCTATATGGAGGTCGAAAAGACCCCTGCCGGGGTGAGCATCGCCACGCCCGGTTTCGCGGGCGAGGTTCCGGCAGCCGAAGCCCCGGTGCTGGTCGGTGTGCTGCGCGAAGCCGGTGCGAAGCTGTCCCCGGCCGATGTGGAGCGCAAGCAGAAGCTGATTGAAGGTCTGGCCGCGCTGTCCGGTATCAAGGTGAAGCGCATGGCGCAGGGCGTGAAGCTGGTTTCGCCCTTCACCGGCAAGGAATATCCGCTGGCCTTCGGGGTGGCGGCTGACCTTGCCGACCAGATCGAGCGCACCGCCGAATGAAAACAGGGGCCACCGCGCCAACGGTGAGCCCCTGCAAAGACTTCTGATCCAAGGAAGAACATATGCAGAATCCCCCTGAACCGCAAGACGAAATTGACGAAGAAATGCAAGCGCGCCGGGCGGTGCGCGAGGCTATCCAGCGGAAGATTGCGGCCGACAATGAGCGCGAGCGCGAGGCACGGAACGCCCGCCGGTGGAAGGTCGAGCGCGACCCGGCCGAGTATGAGCGCCAGAAGGAACGCCAGCGGCAACAGTATATCCCGAAGCACGGTGGCCCCGTCCGACCCTATGAGAAGATTGTGGCGACCACCAAGGCCGAACGCGAGGAACAGGCTAAGGCCCGCCATGCCGAGCGCGAGAAGAACAGGTATGCCAGTATGACGCCAGCCGAGCGACAAGCAAAATCTGACCGGGTGGCAGATGAGGCATGGGCAGCCCGCCGCCGCGACAAGGGTGTTCCCGAGGACATCATTCAAGCCGGTCTGGCTATTCGTATTCAGGAGCGCGAGGCGAAGCGGGCGGTGCAAGCCCAGGTCGAAACCGCCGAGGAAGCCATGCGCAATCTTCCGCACTTCGGGATGATGGGTTCGGGCTAAAGCTACCAGCCACCGAGTTAAGTAAACACTTACATAGCTAAGTAAGCATTTATCTAACTGAAAATAAACAGAAAATCGTCATTTCCACCTTGCACCCGGAATCCCGGTCTGTTTAGGATTCCAGCACCACGAAGCACACAGGAGCGACCATGACCCCTCGGAACTGCTACATTCCCGACGCCACCTTTGACCGCCTGCTTGCCGATCTGTCCGGGGCGTTCATGGTCGCGGCCACCACGACCGGCACGGACCTGAACGACGTGCTGCTTGAGGCGCTGGCGAACGCTGGCGTCATGCCCGAGTATGCGCGGGCCGATGAGGGCGAGGGGCTGGCGCTCGCCGCGTGAATTGTGGCTTTTTTGTGGCTTTTCGCCCTTCGGATTCTTTGTTTCCAATGGGTTATAGGTCGAAAAAAGACGGAAGTTTGCCGCGCGACAGGCGCTTGAAACGTGTTTACTAATAGGTTTGCCCGGCGCGATCTGTGCCGATGCTATCGGGCCGAAAGGCCCCTGACAGTGGGCGGGCGTCTAAGTTTGGCGACCGCGAGGCCCGCCCCTGTTCTCGACATGAAACCCTAAGCATAGGAGCCTCATATGGCACTTGATACCACGACCACCCCCGAAGCGGCAACGTCCATTACCGGCTGTGACGGCTACATCACCATGAAGGCGTTGCTCTACGCTATCGCCACCATTCAGTCGCTTCCCGAAGCTGACCGGGAATACGGCGACATGCATCACATGTGCGAACTTGCGAGGGATATGTGCCAGAGCGATGTGGCCGTTCGTCTGCTGGCCCCGGCAATTCTTGAGGTTGCGCGGCATACTGGTCATGTGCCCGACCTGTGGCCGAACGACTTCGGCGACGACATGGAAGAAATCTATGATCTGCACGACTTGGCGCTGCGGGGTGCTGTTATAGTGACCATCGAGGGTATCGAGCAGGATGTGGCGAACTGGTCGGGCGAAGGGAGGGCCGCGTGATGGCTGCCACCTTCGACAACGGCGAAAACCCCTTCGCGGCGAAGAACGGGGCGGGCTTCCTGATTGGCACCCGTAGCACCCGTGGGAAGCGTGGTGCCGTCTGGCGCACCCTCGCCAATGGTGAACAGGTTGTCGGGACGTTCGCGGTTCGGGGCGTTCTGCTGACCGTCACCTTCAACGGCAAGAGCAAGACCACGCAACTTGGTGAATGGAAGGATGCGCCGGGGCTTGCCGAGATGCTGATGCGCGAATTGATCGCCGAAGCCGCCTGACCCCGGCCACCAGCACCACCACCAGAACGGGCGCTTGTGCGCCCGTTTTTCTTCGCCCGTCCCGCCAGACGATTCCGGCGACCGGCCCTATAGGCTGAATGTAGGGTGTGGCGCACCCGCCCGACCAAGCCGGGCACCGCGCTGCGATTAGTCGGCGAGTGCGCGGGTAGCATCGCCCATCAACCCCGACATGGCACGGTGGTTCGACTCCTGACCGCGCGGTGCTGGCATTGTCTCTCGACGGGAAGGGCGGGGCGAAAGCCTCGCCCTTTCTACTTCGCGGGCGAGTCACCAAGGGGCTGATGTGCCATGTGCTACACACACTTGACTGTAACACATGGCCCGAGGCTGGTTCCGCTAAGTGCTTGATTTTGGACATAAAAATGCGATGGCTGGGGCGGTAGGATTCGAACCTACGGTGCGCGGTACCAAAAACCGGTGCCTTACCACTTGGCTACGCCCCAACTGCCGCGGGTTCTACCCAAGGGGCGGGGGGGCTGCAAGGGGGAAAATGCCGCTTTGCCGCCTGTTGCCGCCCGGTGGACAGACGGGCGGAAGGTTCTGGGCCCGGGGGCGCGCGATACGCCCCCGGCTGTTGCTTTTACTGCGGAATCTCGCCGGTGATGCCTTCGACGTAGAACATCATCCCGAGCAGGTCGCCGTCCTCGGCCACCTCGCCCTCGGCCAGCCAGACCGAGCCGTCCTGCTTGTTGATCGGGCCGGTGAACGGGTGGTATTCGCGGCTGCGGATCGCCTCGATCAGCGTCTCGGCCTCGGCCTTGACCTCGGCTGGTACGGCGTCGGTGATCTCGCCGATCACCACTTCATCCTCGGCGATGCCGCCCCAGCTTGCCTGCTGCTCCCAGGTGCCGTCCAGAACCGCGCCCACGCGCTTGATGTAATAGGGCGCCCAGTTGTCGATGATCGACGACACCCGCGGCGAGGGCTTGTATTCCGACATGTCCGAGGCCTGGCCGAAGCCGATCACCCCCTCGCTCCGCGCGGCTTCGGCCAGCGGCGCGGTCGAATCGGTATGGGCAAGGATCACATCGACCCCCTGTTCGATCATGGCGCGGGCGGCGTCGGCCTCTTTCGCCGGGTCGAACCAGGTGTAGGCCCAGATCACCACCAGTTCGACGTCCGGGTTCACCTTTTTCGCGTGGAGATAGGTCGAGTTGATGCCCTGGATCACCTCGGGGATCGGGAAGGAGCCGATATAGCCGATCTTGTTCGATTGCGTCATCCGCCCGGCGATGGTGCCCAGAACGGCGCGGCCCTCGTAGAAACGCGCGTCATAGGTGGTGACGTTCGGATGGGCGCGGGTGTAGCCGGTGGCGTGTTCGAATTTCACGTCGGGGAAGCGGGCGGCGACGTTGTTGGTCGCGTCCATGAAGCCGAAGGAGGTGGTGAAGATCAGCTTGGCGCCCGAGAGCGCCATCTGGGTCAGCACCCGCTCGGCATCCGCGCCCTCGGGCACCGATTCCTGATAGATGGTCTCGACCCGGTCGCCGTAGGCTTCCTCGACCGCGAGCCGGCCCAGATCGTGCTGATAGGTCCAGCCGCCGTCGCCGATCGGGCCGACATAGACGAATCCGACCTTGAGCGGCTCCTCGGCCCATGCGGCCCCGGCCAGCCCGAGCGCGAGCGTGGCCCCGGCAAGAAGGGTTCTGCGTTTCATCGTTACACTCCCTGTTGGCGGGGTCATCCCCCGGAATTCAATGCGTCGCGTGGAAGTTCCGTCCCAGCGAGGCGGGCGCGTTCAGCGCCGCCCGGCCCCGGCCCGAGGACATGACCACCAGTACAAGAATGGTTATCAGATAGGGCGACATCGACAAGTATTCGACGGGAATCCGCACCCCCGAGGCTTGCAGGTTCAGTTGCAGCACGGTGATGCCGCCGAAAAGATAGGCCCCCAGCAGCACCCGCCCCGGCCGCCACGAGGCAAAGACCACCAGCGCCAGCGCGATCCAGCCCGCGCCCGCGGTCATGCCTTCGGTCCACAAGGGCACCCGCATCAGGCTGAGATAGGCCCCCCCCAGCCCCGCCATCGCGCCGCCGAACAGGATCGCGAGGATGCGGATGCGGATCACCTTGTAGCCCAGCGCATGGGCGGCGTCGTGGTTCTCGCCCACCGCGCGCAGGATCAGCCCGACGCGGGAAAACTTCAGCACCGCCCAGATCGCCACCACGAAGCCGAGGCCGGTATAGACCATGGGATCGTGCCGCAGCAGGATGGTTCCCACCACCGGGCTTCGCGAGACCGCCCCGAGGTCGAGCCGCACCCATTCCGGCGGCTTGATCCCGACATAGCCCTGTCCGATCAGCGCCGAGAACCCCAACCCGAACAGCGTCAGCGCCAGCCCGGTCGCCACCTGGTTGGCCAGCAGGTATTGCGTGAGCAGCGCGAATATGAGCGACAGCGCCGCGCCCCCCAGCGCGCCGCCGAGAAAGCCCATCACCGGGCTGCCGGTCTCCACCGCGACGGCAAAGCCGCAGATCGCGCCGAGGATCATCATCCCCTCGACCCCGAGGTTCAGCACCCCGGCCTTCTCCACCACCAGTTCGCCCAGCGCCGCCAGCAGAATGGGCGTCGCCGCCACCATCACGGTGGCCATCAGCACGGCCGGATTGATTGCCGACAGGTCCATCACGACACCTCCCTGCGGAGCCACCGGACGCGGTAGTTCGACATGAGGTCGAGCGCGAGCAGGAAGAACAGCAGCATCCCCTGAAACGCCTGGATCGCCGCGCGGGGGATTTGCAGCATGAACTGCGCCAGTTCGCCGCCGATATAGGTCAGCGCCATCAACAGCCCGGCCAGCAGGATGCCGATCGGGTTCAGCCGCCCGAGGAAGGCGACGATGATCGCGGTGAAACCGTAGCCATGGGCAAAGTCGATGGTCAGGCGGCCCGACGGCCCGGAGACCTCGAACATCCCCGCAAGCCCGGCCAGCGCGCCCGAAACCCCCAGACAGACCAGCACCAGCCGGTTCGGGCTGACACCCGCAAAGCGGGCCGCGCGCGGGGCCTGCCCGGCAAGGCTGATGTTGAAGCCGAGGATATGGCGCTGCATCAGCACATGCGCGGCGATCACCGCGACGACGGCGGCCAGCACCCCCAGATGGATGCCGGTTCCGGCGATCAACTCGCCGTTCGCCGCCGGGGGATATTGCGCGAGATTGCGCGAGCCGGGAAAGCCGCCGCCCTCGGGGTTGCGCATCCGCCCCACCGCCATGGCGGCCAGCAGCGATTGCGCGACATAGACCAGCAAGAGCGAGACCAGGATCTCGTTGGTGCGGAATTTTATCCGCAGCACCGCCGGGATCATCGCCCAGGCCCAGCCGCCCAGCGCGCCCGCCAGCACCATCAGCGGAAAGATATGCCAGCCCCCCGCCGGGTAGAACGCCAGCGCCACCCCCGCGCCGCAGATCGCACCCAGGATGTATTGCCCTTCGGCGCCGATGTTCCAGATTCCGGCGCGAAACCCGAGGCTGAGGCCGATGGCGATCAGAATGAGCGGCCCGGCCTTGACCAGAAGTTGCGGCCGGGAATAGGCGGCGAATTGCGGATGGAACAGCGGATCCCAGAAGATGGTGCGGATCGCCGCCACCGGATCCTTGCCCAGCGCGGCGAACATCAGCCCGCCCGCCACCATGGTCAGCACCACGGCGACCACCGGCGAGGCTCCGGTCCAGAACCGTGATGGAGAGGGGCGTTTTTCCAGCCTCAACATGCCATTGCACCCCGGTCTTCATCCATGCGCATGGGCGACCTCCATCCCGTGGGCGCCGCCCATCATCAGCCCGATCCCCTCGACCGTCAGCCCCTCGACCGGGCGCGGCGTGGTCAGGCGGCCTTCATTCAGGGCGGCGAAGATGTCGGCGATCTCCAGCAACTCATCCAGATCCTGACTGATCGCCACCACCGCCGCGCCCCGGCCCGCAAGGTCCAGAAGCGCCTGCCGGATCGCCGCCGCGGCGGCCGCATCGACCCCCCATGTCGGCTGGTTGACGACGATCACGGCGGGTTCCTGCAAGATTTCCCGCCCGATCACGAATTTTTGCAGGTTGCCGCCCGAAAGCGCCCGTGCCGCCACCTCGATTCCGGGGGTGCGGACGTCGAAACGCGCGACGATCTCGGTGGCGAAGTCCCTTGTGGCGGCGCGGTCGATGAAGCCCGCGCCGCCGACCAGCCCCTTGCGCACCGCGCCCGACAGCAGCGCGTTTTCCGCAAGGCTCATGTCCGGGGCGGCGGCATGGCCCAGCCGTTCCTCGGGCGCCGCGACCAGCCCCAGCCTGCGCCGTGCGTTCGGCCCCAGATGCCCGGCGGGCTGGCCGGTGATGCGCACCGCTTCGGGGGGGCTGCGCAACTCGCCCGAGAGCGCAAGCAGGAGTTCGTCCTGCCCGTTGCCCGCGACCCCGGCGATGCCCAGAACCTCGCCCCGGCGCAGGGAAAAACCGATATCCTTGAGCGCGGTGCCGAAGGGCGCGGGCGAGGCGACCGAAAGCCCCGCAACCTCCAGCGCCACCGGCCCCGGCTGTTTCGCGGGCCGCGCGGGGGGCGTAAGCACGGTGCCCACCATCATCTCCGCCAGTTCCCGCGCCGATTTCTCACCGGGTGTGCAGGTGTCCACCACCTTGCCCCGGCGCAGGATCGTCGCCACGTCGCAAAGCGCGCGGATTTCCTCAAGCTTGTGGCTGATGTAGAGGATCGCGGTGCCCTCGGCCGACAGTTGCCGCAGGGTGCGGAACAGGATCTCCACCTCCTGCGGCGTCAGCACCGAAGTGGGCTCGTCCATGATCAGGAGTTTCGGATCCTGAAGCAGGCAGCGCACGATCTCGACCCGCTGGCGTTCTCCGGCCGAGAGGTCGCCGACCAGACGGCCGGGGTCGAGCGGCAGCCCGTATTCGGTCGAGACCTCGCGGATGCGGGCGGCAAGGCGGCGCATCGGCGGCGGGCTCTCCATCCCCAGCGCGACGTTCTCGGCCACGTTCAGCGCCTCGAACAGGCTGAAATGCTGGAACACCATGGCCACGCCGGCGGCACGCGCGGCGCGGGGCTCGGCAGGCTCATAAGGCTGGCCGTGCAGCACCATCCGCCCGGCGTCGGGCCGCACCAGCCCGTAGATCATCTTGACCAGCGTCGATTTGCCCGCGCCGTTCTCGCCCAGAAGCGCGTGGATCTCGCCCCCGGCGATCGCGAACGAGACCTCGCTGTTGGCGACCACGCCCGGATAGGTCTTGGTCAGCCCCTCGACCGACAAGAGCACCGTCATGCGGCGCATGCCCCTGTGCGCAGTGCCATCCGTCATCCTTTCCCTGTGCCGGGGCCGGTGTCCGTGCCCCGTCTCCCGGGGCTTATCGCGGCCCCGTTCCCCCCACAAGACGCGATCCGGACCGCCGATGGCAAGTGCGGAATCGCGGCGGGACTTTCATCGGATGCACGAGAATGGGGCAGGGAGGCCGCCGGGCAGGTGGCGCCGCCCGATTGCCCCTGTCACAACAGAGGGCAGCGGCCGACCGCGGGGGGGCCGCTGCAACACCTGTGATCTGGCAGTTTATGGTGCCGATTATCCCTGCGTCTGTGGATGCTGAAACGTTGCAATAGCGGCCGCCCGTGCGGGCGGTCGGCCGCTGCCCGGCGGCGCGTGCCGCGCCTTGATTCCGGGCATGGGGGAAAGGGTGTTACGGAAGGAACGGCGCGCTTTCGGGTAAAGGCCCTGCCCGGCACACGCCGGGGCTGGCATCCGCCGGGGGATCGCCTATCCTCGCGCCATGACCGCTCCCCGATTCATCCATCTGCGCACCCACAGCGAATATTCCCTGCTGGAAGGGGCGCTGCCGCTCAAGCGGCTGATCAGGCTCTGCGCCGAGGCGTCGGCCCCCGCGGTGGCGGTGACCGATACCAACAACCTGTTCGCCGCGCTGGAGTTTTCCACGCTGGCCACCGGCGCGGGCATCCAGCCCATTGTCGGCTGCCAGATCGACCTGGCCCATGACCCGGCCCCCGCGGGCGAAAAGCCGCGCCCGCCTGCCCCCGTCGTGCTGCTGGCGCAGAACGAAGCGGGCTACATGAACCTGATGAAGCTGAACTCCTGTCTCTATCTCGACGCCGGGGGGCAGCTGCCGCAGGTCACGCTTGACGAACTGGAACAACATGCCGACGGGCTGATCTGCCTCGGCGGCGGGGCCGAGGGGCCGATGGGCGCGCTGATCCGCGCCGGGCAGGGCGCGCGGGCCGAGGCGCTGATGCGGCGGCTGGCCGCGATCTACCCCGGCCGGTTCTATGTCGAGTTGCAGCGCCACCCCGGCGAGGACGGCCGCCATACCGAGGCCGAGCGTGCCACCGAACGCCCGCTGATCGAGATGGCCCATGCCATGGGCCTGCCGCTGGTCGCGACCAACGACGCCTATTTCCCCGACCCGAAGATGTATGAGGCGCATGACGCGCTGATCTGCATCAGCGAGGGCGCCTATGTCGATCAGTCCGGCCCGCGCCGCCGCCTGACGCCGCAGCATTACCTCAAGTCCGAGGCCGAGATGGCGGCGCTGTTCGCCGACCTGCCCGAGGCGATCGAGAACACCGTCGAGATCGCCCGCCGCTGCGCCTTTGCCGTCAGCAAGCGCGACCCGATCCTGCCGCGCTTCGCCGCTGACGAGGTGGAGGAGTTGCGCCGCCAGGCATGGGAGGGGCTGAAGGAGCGGCTTGCCGTCATCCCCCACGCCGCCCCGGTCGAGGAGTACGAGAAGCGGCTGAGGTTCGAACTGGGCATCATCGAGCAGATGGGCTTTCCCGGCTATTTCCTGATCGTGGCCGATTTCATCAAATGGGCCAAGGCGCAGGGGATTCCGGTGGGGCCGGGGCGCGGTTCCGGCGCGGGTTCGCTGGTGGCCTATGTGCTGACGATCACCGACCTCGACCCGCTGCGCTACTCGCTGCTGTTCGAGCGGTTCCTGAACCCCGAACGGGTCTCGATGCCCGACTTCGACATCGATTTCTGCATGGACCGCCGCGAAGAGGTGATCCGCTACGTGCAGGAGAAATACGGCCGCGAGAAGGTGGGCCAGATCATCACCTTCGGCGCGCTGCTGTCCAAGGCCGCGGTGCGCGACGTGGGCCGGGTGTTGCAGATGCCCTACGGCCAGGTGGACCGGCTGTCGAAGATGATCCCGGTCGAGGGGGTGAAGCCGGTCAGCATCGAAAAGGCGCTGGCCGACGAGCCGCGGCTGCGCGAGGCCGCGCGGGCCGAGGAGGTGGTGGACCGGCTGCTGAGCTATGCGAAGCAGATCGAGGGCCTGCTGCGCAACGCCTCGACCCATGCCGCCGGGGTGGTGATCGGCGACCGGCCGCTGGATGAACTGGTGCCGCTTTACCAGGATCCGCGCTCGGACATGCCCGCGACCCAGTTCAACATGAAATGGGTCGAGGCGGCGGGGCTGGTCAAGTTCGACTTTCTCGGGCTCAAGACCCTGACGGTGATCGAGAACGCCATCGAACTCTTGCGCCCGCGCGGGATCGAGGTGGATATCGGCGCGATCCCTCTGGACGATGCGAAGACCTATGAGCTTTACGCCTCGGCCCGCACGGTGGCGGTGTTCCAGGTGGAAAGCTCGGGCATGATGGACGCGCTGCGGCGCATGAAACCGACCTGCATCGAGGATATCGTGGCGCTGGTCGCGCTCTACCGCCCCGGCCCGATGGAGAACATCCCGACCTATTGCGAGGTGAAGAACGGCCTGAAACCCCTTGAATCCATTCATCCTTCCATCGACCATATCCTGGCCGAGACCCAGGGCATCATCGTCTATCAGGAACAGGTGATGGAGATCGCGCAGGTCATGGCGGGCTATTCGCTGGGCGGCGCCGACCTGCTGCGCCGGGCGATGGGCAAGAAGATCGCCGAGGAAATGGCCAAGGAGCGGCCCAAGTTCATCAAGGGCGCGACCGGGAACGGGGTGGACGCGAAGAAGGCGGGCGAAGTCTTTGATCTGTTGGAGAAATTCGCAAACTACGGTTTCAACAAGTCGCATGCCGCCGCCTATGCGGTGGTGAGCTATCAGACCGCATGGCTCAAGGCCAACCACCCGGTCGAGTTCATGGCCGGGGTGATGAACTGCGATATCCACCTGACCGACAAGCTGAACGTCTACAAGCGCGAGGTGGACCGGCTGGGGATCGAGGTGGTGCCGCCCTGCGTCAACCGCTCGCAGGCCACCTTCAGCGTGTCCGGGGGGCGGGTGGTCTATGCGCTGGGCGCGCTGAAGAACGTGGGCGTCGAGGCGATGCGGCTGATCGTCGAGGCCCGGAAGGCCGAAGGGGGCGGCGATGTTCCCTTCGCCTCGCTCGCCGATTTCGCCCGGCGGGTGGACCTCAAGCGGGTGGGCAAGCGCCCGCTGGAGATGCTGGCCCGCGCCGGGGCCTTCGACCTCTTGGAGCCCTGCCGGGCGCGGGTGTTCGACGGGCTCGACGCGCTGGTGGCGTGGTCGGCGGCGGTGCAGGAGGCGCGCGCCTCGGCGCAGGTCTCGCTGTTCGGCGAGGCGGGCGCCGACCTGCCCGAGCCGCGCCTGCGCCCCCGTGACGACTGGTTGCCGATGGAGCGGCTGGCGAACGAGCATCTGGCGGTGGGCTTCTACCTTTCGGGCCATCCGCTCGACGACTACATGACGGCGCTGAAACGGCGCGGGGTCATGACGCTGGCGGAAATCGCCGCCAAGGCCGAAGGCGGGCCGATGGTGGCCCGTCTGGCCGGGTCGGTGTCGTCGCGGCAGGAACGCAAGTCGGCCCGCGGCAACCGCTTCGCCTTCGTCCAGCTTTCCGACCCGACCGGGCTTTACGAGGTGACGGTGTTCTCGGACGTGCTGGAGGCCGGGCGGGCGCATCTGGAACCGGGAATGGGCGTGGTGCTGACGGTCGAGGCGGCGAGCGAGGGCGATACGCTCAAGCTGCTCGCGCGCGACGTCAAGCCGGTGGATACGGTGGCCGAGGCGGGCGCGGGCGGTGCGGGCTTGCGCATCCACCTTGCCGCCGGGGCCGAGGGCGCGGCGGCGGCGGTGGCGGCGCTGCTGGAACGCGCGCGGGCCGAAGGCGGCCGTGGCGGGCGCGGGCCGGTGACGATCTCGGTCCCCGATCCGGCCACGGGGCGCGAGATCGACATCGCGCTGCCCGGCGAACACCCGGTCTCGCCGGTGGTGCGCGGCGCGCTGCGGGCGGCCAGCGGGGTGCTGGCGGTGGAGGACCTGTAGGGCGCGTCTATCCTTCTTCTGTCTGGAAATATCCTCGGGGGTGAGCCGCGCCCGGAAAAGCTGCCGGTGGCAGGTTTTCAGCGGCGAACAATTGCGAAGCAAGAGGGGGGCAGAAGGCCCCCCTTGTCCGGCTGCCGCCTTCCGTTGCGGCGGGGCATGGGGCAAACGAAACCGGGGGCGCCTTGCGGCGCCCCCGGCCCTTCGCCGACCTCTTTTACCGGATCACTCGGTGAAGAAGGCGAATTTCAGCACGAACAGCCCGGCCACCAGCCATGTGGCGGCGTGGACATCCTTCCAGCGGCCGGTCAGCGTCTTCAGGAGCGCATAGCTGATGAAGCCGAAGGCCAGCCCGTTGGCTATCGAATAGGTGAAGGGCATGGCGATCGCGGTCAGCACCGCCGGGGCGGATTCGGTCACGTCGTCCCAGTCGATCTCGACCAGTTCCCGCGCCATCAGCACCGCGACGTAAAGCAGCGCGGGCGCGGTGGCATAGGCCGGAACCGACCCTGCCAGCGGCGCGAAGAACAGCGCGAACAGGAACAGCACCCCCACGGTGAGCGCGGTCAGGCCCGTCCGCCCGCCCGCCTGCACGCCCGAGGCGCTTTCGACGTAAGCCGTGGTCGAGGACGTGCCCAGAAGCGAGCCGCCGACGATGGCCGAACTGTCGGCCAGAAGCGCCCGGCCCAGCCGCTTGTTCTTGTGCTGCGGCCCCTCGGTCAAGAGCCCGGCGCGCTTGGCGACGCCGATCAGTGTCCCGGTGGCGTCGAACACCTCGACCAGCACCAGCACCAGGATCACCTGGAAGATGCCGACCGTCAGCGCCCCCATGATGTCGAGTTGCAGGAAGGTGGGCGCGATGCTCGGCGGCGCCGAGACGATGCCGGCGAAACTGCTCACGCCGGTCAGCATCGCCGCGATTGTGACCACGAGGATGCCGATCAGGATCGAGCCGGGGATCTTCAGCGCATCCATCGCCGCGATCACGAAGAAGCCGAGGATCGCCAGCAGCGTCCCGGTATGGGTCATGTCCCCGAGCGTGACGAAGGTCGCCGGGCTTGCCACCACGATCCCCGAGCTTTTCAGCGCGATGATCGCCAGGAACAGCCCGATCCCGGCGGCGATGCCGCTGCGCATCGAGATGGGAATCCCGGCGATCAGCCAGCGCCGCACCCCGGTCACGGTCAGGATGAAGAAGATCACCCCCGAGATGAACACCGCCCCCAGCGCCTGCTGCCAGGTGAAGCCCATCATGCCCACGACGGTGAAGGCGAAGAAGGCGTTCAGCCCCATCCCCGGCGCCATGGCGATGGGCCAGTTGGCGAGGAAGGCCATGACGAAGGTGCCCAGCGCGGCGGCAAGGCAGGTGGCGACGAACACGGCGTCGCGGTCCATCCCGGTGGTCGAGAGGATGTCGGGATTGACGAAGATAATATAGGCCATGGTCAGGAATGTCGTGACCCCGGCGACGATCTCGGTGCGCACGTTGGTGCCGTGGCCCTTCAGATCAAAGAATTTCTCCAGCATGGTTCCTCCCTTGTGCTGCGGGCGGAGGCGGACCGGCAGAGGGGCGCGGGGAGGGGTATTCGTGCGGCCCGCCGACGGAATGGCCGGGGGTCGTTTCCTCCTCTTGCCGGATTGGGGGGAGGCGGTTGGCCGCCGGACATCCCCCGAACCGTCTGACCCTTCCGGGCCCCGGACGATCGGTCGTCGCCGCCTGATCGTGATACATCCGGGGGCAGAGCGGCGAATAGCGGGGCAGGCGCGGCAATCTTTCAACGAATCATTGAAAATGACCCGGGTGAATTGGCCGGTTCGCAGGGAACGGGCGGCGGCTCCGGCGCGGGTTGCGACGGCGTTTGGTTGTTTTCGGCAGGAAATAACCAAGCTTCCCGCGCGGCACCAGAGGGGTAATGTTGCGGTATTATCTATTGGACGTTGAAAATGACTTGCGATCCTGCCCGCTACCCGTGGCGGGCGCCGAAGGTATATGCTGGCTGCAAACGTATCGGTTCGGCACAGATCAGACAGCGCGGGCCGCAACAGGCCGCACGGGGAGACGCCGCAGCATGGCAGGGATACGCCCAGAAATACGCCGGGAACTCAGGTTCATTCTCAACGACCGCGAGGTGGCGCCGGGGCAGGTTGGTCCCTGTGACACGCTGCTCGACTGGATCCGGCTCGACCGGCGGCTGAAGGGCTCCAAGGAGGGCTGCGCCGAGGGCGATTGCGGTGCCTGCACCGTGCTGGTCGGGCGGCTGCACCGGGGCGGGTTGCGCTACGAATCCGTGAACGCCTGCATCCGGCTGCTCGCCTCGCTCGACGGCTGCCACGTGGTGACGGTCGAACACCTTGCCCCGCGCGACGGGCCGTTGCATCCGGTGCAGCAGGCGCTGGTGGATCATCACGGCAGCCAGTGCGGCTTCTGCACGCCGGGCTTCGTCATGTCGCTTTATGCGCTGTGGATGCAGGATCCGAACCCTTCGGTCGATGCCATCGAGACCGCTATCCAGGGCAACCTCTGCCGCTGCACCGGCTACGGCCCGATCGTGAAGGCGGCCGGGGCGGCCTCGCAACTGGGCGATCCGTCCAACGACGCGCTGGTGCGGGCGCGGGCGGAGATGACGGCGCGGCTGGAGGCGCTGGCCGACGGCGCGCGGGTGGAACTGACCGACGGCACCGGCCGGGCGGTGCTGCCCGCCGATACCGACGATCTGGCGGCGGTGCTGGAGGCGGCGCCCGGGGCGACGGTGGTCGCGGGCTCGACCGACGTGGGTCTGTGGATCACCAAGCACATGCGCGACATCTCTCCGGCGGTGTTCATCGGCCATATCGCCGGGCTGAAGGGGATCGAGGTCACCGAGGACGCGATCACCCTCGGCGCGGGGGTGACCTATACCGAGGCCGAGACCGCGCTGCTCGAAGCCTTCCCGCATCTTTCCGCCTTCTGGCCCCGGATCGGCGGCTGGCAGGTGCGCAACATGGGCACCATCGGCGGCAATATCGCCAACGGCTCGCCCATCGGCGATTCGCCCCCGGTGCTGATCGCGCTGAACGCCGAGATCACCCTGCGCAAGGGCGATACCCGCCGGGTGCTGCCCATCGAGAGTTTCTTCATCGCCTATGGCAAGCAGGACCGCGCGCCCGGCGAATTCGTCGAGAGCATCCGCATCCCGCGCCGCCCCGGCTGGCTGCACGGGGCGTGGAAGATCACCAAGCGGCGCGACGAGGATATCTCGGCGGTCTGCTGCGCGATCAGCCTGCGGCTTGACGGCGGCACCGTGGCCGAGGCCCGGATCGCCTATGGCGGCATGGCCGCGACCCCGAAACGGGCAAGCCATGCCGAGGCGGCGCTGACCGGCGCCGAATGGGGCGTGGAGGCGGCCGAAACCGCCGCCCTTGCCATCGCCGATGATTTCGCCCCGCTGACCGACTGGCGGGCCTCGGCCGGGTATCGCGGGCTGGTGGCCGCCAACCTGATCCGCCGCTTTGCCCTTGAGACGGCGGGCCTTGATGCCCAACTGAAACGTGCGTGAGGGAAAGATGACGGTCGAAACCATCCGCGGCGGTGTCCACGTCGATCAGCGCCACGACTCGGCGCACAAGCATGTGACGGGCCTTGCCGATTACACCGACGACATCCCCGAGCCCGAGGGCACGTTGCACGCCTGCCTCGGGCTGAGCACCTGCGCCCATGGCGAGATCGTCTCGATCGACCTGTCGGCGGTACGCAGCGCCCCCGGCGTGGTCGATGTGCTGACCGCCGCCGACATTCCCGGCCACAACGACGTCAGTCCGACGGGCAAGAACGACGATCCGGTCTTCGCCACCGGAAAGGTGGAGTTCTGGGGCCAGCCCCTGTTCGCGGTGGTGGCCGAGACCCGCGCCGCCGCCCGCCGTGCCGCGACGCTGGCCAAGGTGGAATATCGCGAGCTGCCGCATGTGACCGAAGTGTCCGAGGCGATGGACGCGGGCTATCCGCATGTCACCGATCCTCTGGTGCTGGCGCGCGGCGAGGTCGGCCCGGCCATGGAGGCCGCGCCCCGGCGGCTTTCCGGCACGCTGACAGTGGGCGGGCAGGATCACTTCTATCTGGAAGGCCATATCGCCTTCGCCATCCCCGGCGAGGATGACGAGGTGCTGGTCCATTCCTCGACCCAGCACCCGTCCGAGGTGCAGCATATGGTGGCGCATGTTCTGGGGGTGACCTCGAACGCCGTCACCATCCAGGTGCGGCGCATGGGCGGCGGCTTCGGCGGCAAGGAGACCCAGCCCAACCTGTTCGCCGCCGTGGCGGCGGTGGCGGCGAAGAAATGGAACCGCCCGGTCAAGATCCGCCCCGACCGCGACGACGACATGACCGCGACCGGCAAGCGCCACGATTTCCGCATCGACTATCGGGTGGGGTTCGACGATACCGGCCGGATTCTGGCGGTCGAGGGCCTGTTCGCCGCCCGCTGCGGCTTTTCCGCCGACCTGTCGGGCGCGGTGACCGACCGGGCGCTGTTCCACGCCGACAACGCCTATTTCTACCCGGCGGTGCGGCTGGAATCCCGGCCGATGAAGACCAATACCGTGTCGAACACCGCCTTTCGCGGCTTCGGCGGCCCGCAGGGGGTGATCGCGGCGGAACGCATCATCGAGGAAGTGGCCTATGCGCTGGGCCGCGACCCCCTGGAGATCCGCAAGCTCAACTTCTACGGCAGGGAAGACGATGGCGAAGGCCGCGACCTGACGCCCTATCACCAGCAGGTCACCGACAATATCATGCACCGCATCGTGGCGGAGCTGGAGGACAGCGCCGATTATGCCGCCCGCCGCCGTGCCGTGCAGGCGTTCAACGCGAAGGGCGGCACCATCCGCAAGGGGATCGCGCTCACGCCGGTGAAGTTCGGCATCTCCTTCACCGCGACATGGTTCAATCAGGCCGGCGCGCTGGTGCATGTCTATCAGGACGGTTCGGTTCACCTGAACCACGGCGGGACCGAGATGGGGCAGGGGCTCAACACCAAGGTGGCGCAGGTGGTGGCCGATTGCTTCCAGATCGACCTCGACCGGGTGCGGATCACCGCCACCACCACCGCCAAGGTGCCCAACACCTCGGCCACGGCGGCCTCGTCCGGCTCGGACCTCAACGGGATGGCGGCGCAGAACGCGGCCGAGCAGATCATCGGCCGTCTGGTCGATTTCGCGTCGGAGAAATGGAACGTCGCCGCCGAGGCGGTGGTGTTCGAACCCAACACCGTGCTGGTCGGCAACCTGCGGATGCCGTTTCCCGATTTCATCCGCGAAGCCTATATGGCGCGGGTGCATCTGTCGGCGGCGGGATTCTACAAGACCCCCGACATCCACTGGGACCGCGCGGCGGGCAAGGGGCGGCCGTTCTACTACTATGCCTACGGCGCGGCGGTAAGCGAAGTCAGCGTCGATACCCTGACCGGCGAATACCAGGTGGACCGCAGCGATATCCTGCATGATGTGGGCCGGTCGCTGAACCCGGCCATCGACAAGGGCCAGATCGAGGGCGCCTTCATCCAGGGCATGGGCTGGCTGACCACCGAGGAACTGTGGTGGGACGGCAAGGGGCGGCTGCGGACCCACGCGCCCTCGACCTACAAGATCCCTCTGGCCTCGGACCGGCCGCGCGTCCTGAATATCGACCTGCCGCAATGGTCGGAAAGCCGCGTGCCCACGATCCGGCGGTCGAAGGCGGTGGGGGAACCGCCGTTCATGCTCGGGATCTCGGTGCTGGAGGCTTTGTCGATGGCGGTCGCCTCGGTCGCGGGCGGCACGGTCTGCCCAAGGCTCGACGCGCCCGCGACGCCCGAACGGGTGCTGATGACCATCGAGCGGCTGCGGAGGGAGGCCGCAGGGGGATGACGCTTTCCCGCCCCGAACTCGACCGGCTTGCGGCCAGCCCGCCCGCGCGGGTGGTGCGGGTCCGGGTGGCAAAGGTGCTGGGCTCGGCCCCGCGCGAGGAAGGGGCGGAAATGTTCGTGACCGAAGCCGATGCCTTCGGCACCATCGGCGGCGGGCAACTTGAATACATGGCGATCGACGAGGCGCGCGCGCTGCTTGCCCGCAACGAGGCGGCGGGGTCGATGGATGTCCCCCTGGGCCCCGCCATCGGCCAGTGCTGCGGCGGCAGGGTGGGGCTTGCCCTGACCCGGCTTGGCCCCGCGGCGCTGGCCGATGCGCTCGCCGCCGCCCGCGCGGCGCTGGACCGCGCGCCGCCTGTGCTGGTGTTCGGTGCCGGGCACGTGGGCCGGGCGCTGGTCCGGGCGCTGCTGCCCTTGCCGGTCAATCCGGTGCTGATCGACAGCCGCCCGGCGGAACTGGCCCGCGCCGGGACGGTGCCGGTGCGGCTGACGCCCTTGCCCGAGGCCGAGGTCCGCGCCGCCCCGCCGGGCAGCGCCTATGTGATTGTGACCCATGACCACGCGCTCGACTTCCTGATCGCCGACGAGGCGCTGGCGCGCGGTGATGCGGCTTACGTCGGCATGATCGGCTCGGCCAGCAAGGCCGCCACCTATGCCCGCCGCGCCCGCACCGTGCCGGGCTGGGCGGGCGATCTGTCGGCCCTCGCCTGCCCGATGGCGCCGGGGGCGAAACATGACAAACGCCCCGAAGTGATCGCCGCCTTCATCGCCGCCGAGGTGATGGCGCGGCTCGCGGTGCGGGTGTCCGCCTGACGGTGGGGGTTGGCGGCGGGCTTGCCGAACGGGGTCGGTAAGTTGCGCGACAGAGGGCAGCGGCCGACGTCGTGCCGAAGGCACGCCTCTGGCGTGACGGGGGCGGTCGGCCGCTGCCCGGCGGCGCGTGCCGCGCCTTGATTCCGGGCAAATGGGGAAAGGGTGTGACCGGATGCGGAACCCCCCCGGCCGATCACCGCGCCTTGCGGGCAGGTTATGAGTATTTTCAGCAAGATGAAGGGGTTATAGTGCGGTTGCGGGCTGGATTTCCCGCAGGCGTTCGCGGCATTCCTCGACCATGTAATCGACGAACAGCCGCACCTTGGGATCCTGCAACCGCTTGTGCGGGTAGATGCAGGCCAGCCGTACTGGCGGCGGCGGATGATCCACCAGCACCGGCACCAGCGTGCCCGAGGCCAGATGCGGCGCCACCTCGAAGGCGGGTTTCATCACGATCCCCCGGCCATCGAGCGCCCAGTCGGTCAGCACGTCGCCTTCGTCGGCGTCATAGGGCCCGGCCACGTTGTAGCGCCGCGCCACCCCGTCGGTCATCAGCGTCCAGTTCCACTCCGGCGAGCCGGGAAATCGCAGAAGCAGGCAGCGGTGCCGGCCCTCGATCAGGTCGGCCGGGGTCGCGGGCATCCCGAAACGTTCGACATAGCCCGGCGCGGCGCAAAGAAGGCGCGGGCATTCGGCGATCGAGCGCATCTTCATCGAACTGTCCTGAAGCGCGCCGAGGACGAAGGCCACGTCCACATTCTCGGCCATCATGTCCACCTTGCGGTCGGACAGGCGCAGCCGCAGCTCGATCTCGGGGAAGCGGTCGTTGAACCCCGGCACCAGGGGCGCGAGGATGCGCCGTCCGAGGCCCAGGGGCGCCGTCACCTTCACCGCGCCCTTGGGCGTGTCGGAGATGCCGCCGATCACTGCCTCGGATTCGTCGAGCGCCTCGACCACCTTGCAGGCGTAATCGAAATAGGTCCGGCCCGCCTCGGTCAGCGCCAGCTTGCGCGTGGTGCGGTTGATCAGCCTTATGCCCAGCCGGTTTTCCAGTTCCTTGACCCGGTTCGAGGCAACGGCGGGCGTCAGCCGCAGATCGCGCCCGCCCGCGGTGATGCTGCCCAGTTCCACGGTGCGCACGAAGACGCGGATGCTTTCCAGATAGGGCATGGGTGCTTCTTTCAACGATACATTGAAAGTAAACCGTGTCTGCCGTGCTATTTCAACAGGATCGGACATGCGACACTGCTTCGGTCCAGCGGAGGGAGACCGGAATGACCCCAGATACAGGCGATATTCTGCTGCGTGGCCGGGTGCTGCGTTTCGTCAGGGCGCCGGAGGGGGCACGGGACTCCGGCGCTTACGAGTATTTCGAGGACGGCGCGATTCTGGTGACCGGCGGCCGGGTGGTGGCGGTGGGCGATCACGCGGGCCTTGCGGGCCGCGCGCCCGAGGTGGATCACCGGCCGCATCTGCTGCTGCCCGGCTTCATCGACGCGCATCTGCATTTCCCGCAGGTGCAGGTGATCGCGTCGTGGGGGGCGCAGCTTCTGGACTGGCTCAACACCTATACCTTTCCGGCCGAGACCCGCTTCGCCGACCCGGCCCATGCGGCGCGGATGGCGGATGCCTTCTACGGGCTGCTGCTGTCGCACGGCACCACCACCGGGGTGGCCTTCTGTTCGGTGCATCCCGAGTCGGTGGAGGCGTTCTTCGCCGGGGCGGAAAAGCGCGGCATGGCGATGCTGGGCGGCAAGGTGCTGATGGACAGGAACGCGCCGGACGGGCTGCGCGACACGCCGCAGTCGGCCTATGACGACAGCGCCGCGCTGATCGGGCGCTGGCACGGCCGGGGCCGGGCGCGCTACGCTATCGCGCCGCGGTTCGCCATCACCTCGACCCCGGAGCAGATGGCGGCCGCGGGGGCGCTGGCGCGGGCCTTCCCCGACTGCCATATCCAGACCCACCTGTCGGAGAACAAGGCGGAAATCGCCTATACCGCCGAACTTTACCCCGGCGCGCGCGACTATCTCGACGTTTACGAGACTTACGGGTTGCTGGGTCCGCGCAGCCTGTTCGGCCATTCGATCCATCTGGAACCGCGCGAGCGCGCCACCATGGCCGAGACCGGCTCGGTGGCGGTGTTCTGCCCGACCTCGAACCTGTTCCTCGGCAGCGGGCTGTTCGACGAGGCCGGGCTGCGGGCCGAGGGCGTGCGCAGCGCCATCGCCACCGATATCGGCGGCGGCACCAGCTATTCCATGCTGCGTACACTGGACGAAGCCTACAAGGTGCTGCAACTGCGCGGGCAGGGGCTGCACCCGTTCCACGCCTTCTACTGGGCGACGCTGGGCAACGCGCAGGCGCTGGGGATGGAGGGAGAGATCGGCTCGCTCTCGCCCGGGTCGGCGGCGGATGTGGTGGTACTGGATGCCCGCGCCACCCCGGCGATGGCGCTGCGGATGGAGACGGTGGAGACGCTGGCCGAGGAGCTGTTCGTGCTTCAGGTCATGGGCGACGACCGCGCCGTGCGCCAGACCTATGTGGCGGGCAGGCCGATGCTGGGGCAGGCGGCGGCGGCGTAGGGCGCCACTTCCGCCCGGAATCGAGGTGCGGCACGCGTCGCCGGGCAAGCGGCCGGCCGCTCGCCCTCTGTTGCGCATCGAACGCCGACCGACCGTCCCTGAAGTCTTCTTAACCGAACATCCCGGCGTAGTCGTCGCGCAGCGCCTTTTTCTGCACCTTGCCCATGGCGTTGCGCGGAAGTTCGTCGAGGAAGATCACCCGTTTCGGCAGCTTGTAACCCGCAAGCCGCCCGGTCAGCGCGCGCAGAAGCCCGGCCTCGTCCAGCGCCGCGCCGGGTTCGCGCACCACCACGGCGGCCACGCCCTCGCCGAAGTCGGGATGCGGCAGGCCGATCACCGCCGATTCGACCACGCCCGCGAGGTCGTCGATCTCGGACTCGATCTCTTTCGGGTAGACGTTGTAGCCGCCCGAGATGATCAGATCCTTCGCCCGCCCGACGATATGCACATAGCCGCGTTCGTCGATCATCCCCAGATCGCCGGTGATGAAGAACCCGTCGGCGCGGAACTCGGTCGCGGTCTTTTCCGGCATCTGCCAGTAGCCGCCGAACACATTGGGGCCTTTCACCTCGATCCCGCCGATCCCGCCCTGCGGCAGTTCCGCGCCGGTCTCGGGGTCGGCGATGCGCAGGCTGACGCCGGGCAGGGGAAAGCCCACGGTGCCGGCGATCCGCTCGCCCTCAAGCGGGTTCGAGGTGAGCATGTTGGTTTCGGTCATGCCGTAACGTTCGAGGATGCGCTGGCCGGTGCGCGCCTCGAAGGCGCGGTGGGTCTCGGCCAGCAGCGGCGCCGAACCCGAGATGAACAGCCGCATATGCGCCGTGGCCGCCCGGTCAAGGCCGGGATGCGCCAGCAGCCTTGTGTAGAAGGTGGGAACCCCCATCATCGCGGTGGCCTGCGGCATCAGCCCCAGCACCTCGGCGGTGTCGAACCGGGGCAGGAAGATCATCGCGCCGCCCGCGAGCATCAGCGTGTTGGTGGCGACGAACAGCCCGTGGGTGTGGAAGATCGGCAGCGCGTGGATCAGCCGGTCGGTGGCGGTGAAGCCCCAGTAGTCCTTCAGCACAAGGGCATTCGACAGAAGGTTCAGATGGCTGAGCATCGCGCCTTTCGACCGCCCCGTGGTGCCCGAAGTGTAAAGGATCGCCGCCAGGTCGCCGCCTTCGCGCGGCGTGACCCCGGCCGAGGGCGCGGCCCCGGCGGCCGCCTCCATCAGGCTGCCGCCGCCCGCGCCGTCGAGCGTGAGCACATGGGCCACGCCCCCGGCCTCATCCGCCCGCGCCGGGGCGCAGACAAAGACGCGCGGCGCGGCGTCGCCAAGGAAATAGCCGATCTCGGCGGCGGTATAGGCGGTGTTCAGGGGCAGGAACACGCCCCCCGCCTGAAGCGTGCCGAGATAGAGCGCCACCGCCTGCCAGGACTTGTCCACCTGCGCCGCCACCCGGTCGCCCGGTTGCAGTCCGAGCCCGCGCAGCACCGCGGCGATCCGCCCGGCGGTTTCAAACGCCGCGCCGTAGCTGATATCGGTCCCGTCCGCCAGCCGGAACAGCGGGGCATCCGCAGGGGCCGCGTCGCGCAGCGCGAGGAAAAGATTGTCGGTCATGGGGTCCGTCCGTCCGCTCGTTCGTCTTGCTCTTGTCCCGCCCTACCGCGCCGAGGCGGGCAGCAGCCGCCGGACCGCCGTGGTGGCGGCGATGGTGCCACGGCTGGCATAGGCTTCGTGGTTCCGTTCGATCTTCTTCATGTCATAGACATAGTTGACCATGGTGCCGCAGGATTCCGCCATGCCGCGCGGCGAGGGATTGCCCAGCACGTTGATCCGTTCCAGATGCGCGCCGTTGCCCAGATGGAACCGCGCCACCGGGTCGCGCGGCTGGCCGTTCGGCGCGCGGGCGCAAAGCAGGTATTCCGCCGTCAGCCCGCGCAGTACCGGCGAAAGCGTGGCCACCGCCTGCGGGTCGTCGGGCCAGCCGGGATTGTCCAGCAGCGCCAGCGCCCCCTGTGCCGCCTCGCCCGCGGCCTCGGCCCCGCCGGCCTCCAGCCAGCGGCGGAAGCCCGGCACCGGCGACAGCGTGGCGAAGGTGCGCAGGTTCGGCAGCGCCCGGCTGAGTTCCTCGACCACCTGCTTGATCAGGAAGTTGCCGAAGGAAATCCCCCGCAGCCCCTTCTGGCAGTTCGAGATCGAATAGAACACCGCCACCGTGGCCCTGGCCGGGTCCAGGGGCTCGCGCTCTTCGGCGAGGATCGGGGCGATGCCCTCGGGGATCGCCTCGGTCAGGGCGACCTCGACGAAGATCAGCGGCTCGTCGATCAGCGCCGGGTGGAAGAAGGCGTAGAGCCGCCGGTCGGGCGGGTCGATGCGGCGGCGCAGGTCGTCCCAGCCGTTGATCTCATGCACCGCCTCGTAGCGGATGATGCGTTCGAGGATCACGGCGGGGGTGGACCAGTCGATCCGGCGCAGCACCAGGAAGCCACGGTTGAACCACGAGCTGAACAGATGCTGGAAATCCGCATCCACGTCAGAGAAATCGGGCGCGCAATCGGGGTTGGCCCGCAGATGATCCAGCAGCGCCGCCCGGATCGCCACCAGCGCCGGGGTGCCGCCGGGCGCGCGGTTCAGCAGCCGGAACAGTTCCTGCCGCCGGGGCTCGGACGCCTCATGCACCTGCCGGGCGGTGGCGGGGCCGGGCGCGTCCCGCCACGCCTGCACCGCCTCGGCCAGTGCCGCTTCGCGCGGGCCGAACCGTTCGGCAAGCAGCCGGAAGAAGGTCGCCTGCCCCTCGGGGCTCAACCCCTCCCACAGGTCGAGGATTTCCCGCGCCAGCACCAGCCCGGTGGCCTCGCCCGGGGCGCCGACCAGCGATTCGGCAAGCCCGGCCAGATCGCGGCCCGAAAGCCCGGGATCGCGCGTGCCGTCGAACACGGTGCGCCCGCGTTCGACGATGCTTTCCAGAAGACTGTGGAAATAGGACGACGGCATGGCGCACCCTGAAGTTCTGGCCTTGGCCCGGCCCCTTCCGCCTTGAGTCAGCCATGATAGAGCCGGGGCGGCGGGCAAAGTGGACGGTATCATGTTCCCCCGAACTTGTGTATACTATCCGGCAAAGGATGCACACATTTTTCGGGGGCAGCCAGGAAGAGCGGCAACATGCGCGGCAATGATGAGAGTGCGGGTGGCCAGGTCGGGGCCGGGGAAACCGCGACCGAGGACGAGCCCGCCTCGCCCCACAGCGCCATGGTGCGCGAGCGGCTGGGCGATCTGATCCTCAAGGGCCAGTTGCGCCCCGGCGAATTCCTGACCGAGGGCCGGATCGCCGAACGGTTCGGCGTCTCCCGCACCCCGGTGCGCGAGGCGATCCGCGAACTGGCGGCGGCGGGTCTGGTCACGCTGCGCCCGCGCCAGCGCGCGGTGGTGGCGGGGCTGTCGCTCAAGGATACGCTCGACCGGTTCGAGATGATGGCCGAGCTTGAGGCCGCCTGTGCCAGCCTTGCCGCCCGGCGCCACACCCCGCCGATGCTGGCGCGGATCCAGGCCGCGCATGCGGAATGCGAGGTGGCGGCGGACACGCAGGATTTCGACGCCTATTACGCCGCGAACGAACATTTCCACGAGGCGATCTACCGCGCCGGCGGCAATCTTTACCTGATGCAGGAGACCAGGCGGCTGCGCAACCGGATGCGGGTGCTGCGCATGGCGCAGGCGGCGATGCCGGGGCGGATGGGGGCGTCCTTCGCCGAACATTGCACGGTGCTGGCGGCGATCGCATCGCGCGAGGCGCAGGCGGCGGCGGATGCGATGCGGGCGCATCTGATCGTACAGGGCGAGATGCTGCGGATCCTGCTGGAAAGCGCCGATCCGGCCGGGCCGGTGGATCTGGCCGACCGGGTGCCGGGCGGCATCGCCTGACCGGTCGCATGGCGGGGCTGCTCACCGAACGGATCACCGATCACGCCGCCCGCGCGCCGGGGCGGGTGGCGCTGCGCAGTGCCGGGGGCGATCTGGATTACGCCGGGCTGGATTCGCTTGCCGGGCGGCTTGCGGCGGCGCTTGCGGCCGAAGGGGTGGGCGCGGGCGACCGGGTGGCGGTGCGGCTGGGCAAGTCGGCCGGGGCGGTGGCGCTGTTCCTTGCGGTGTTGCGGCTGGGGGCGGTGCATGTGCCGCTGAACCCCGATTTCACCATGCGCGAGGCCGGGGCGATCCTGTCGGACGCCGGGCCCGCGCTGGTGGTGACCGATACCGCCGGGGCGGGGCCGCTGTCTTCGGCGCTGCCGGGGCTGCGGGTCCGCGATCTTGCCCGGCTGCGGCAGGCGGCCGAGACCCTTGCGCCGGTCTCCGGCCCGGGACTCACCCCCGACATGCCCGCGGCGATGCTGTTTACCTCGGGCACCACCGGGCGGCCCAAGGGGGCGGTGCTCAGCCACGGCAACATCGCCGCCAATCTCGCGGCGCTGAACGGTGTCTGGGGCATCACGGACACCGATACCATCCTGCATGTCCTGCCCGCCTTCCACGCCCACGGGCTGTTTCTCGGGATCGGCTGCCTGCTGATGGCCGGGGGCGCGGCGATCCTTCTGGACGGGTTCGACGCCGACAGGGTGGCCGCGCGCCTGCCCGAGGCCACGGTGTTCATGGCCGTCCCCGCGATCTATACGAGGCTTCTGGCGCATCCCGGTTTCGACCGCGCCGCCTGCCGCAACCTGCGGCTGCTGACCAGTGGCTCCGCCCCCCTCCCGGCCGAGGTCTTCGCCGCGATTGAGGCCCGCGCGGGTCTCGCCCCGGTCGAACGCTACGGGCTGACCGAGACCATCATCCTGACCTCGAACCCTCTGCGCGGCCCCCGCCGTCCCGGCACCGTCGGCCTGCCGCTGCCGGGGGTGGACCTGCGGCTGGCGGATGCGCGCGACGGCGTGGGCCGGGTCGAGGTGCGCGGCCCCTCGGTCGCCCGCGACTACTGGCGGGCCGGGCCGGTGGTGGGGCCGGATGGCTGGTTCGACACCGGCGATCTGGGGCGGCTCGATGCCGGGGGCTACCTGGTGCTGGTCGGGCGCAGCAAGGATCTGATCATCTCGGGCGGCTACAACGTCTATCCGCGCGAGGTCGAGACGGTGCTGGAGGCGATGGCGGGGGTCGAGGAGGCGGCGGTGTTCGGCGTCCCGCATCCCGGTTTCGGCGAGGCGGTGGTGGCCGCGGTGCGCGGCACCGCGCCCGAGGCCGAATTGCGCGCGGGTCTGGCCGCCGCGCTGGCGCCCTACAAACGGCCCAAGGCGATCCTGATCCTCGATGCGCTGCCGAAGAACGCGCTGGGCAAGGTGCTGCGGACGGAGCTGCGCGCGGCCCATGCGGGGTTGTTCGGCGGGGAGGGCGGTGGGGAGGTGGTGCGCTGAAGCGCACCCTGCGAGCCCCGGTAGGGTGCGCTGAAGCGCACCCTGCGACCGGGCCGATCCTACGCCGCGCCCGCCGTCTCCCGCAGGTAGTCCAGCGCCGCGGTCACCCCGCCCGGCCGGTGCGGCACGCCTGCAAGCGCAAGGCCCATCTCGACCCCCGAGAGTGTCCCGGCCAGCGTTAGGTCATTGAACTCGCCCAGATGGCCGATGCGGAAGATGCGGTCGGTCAGTTTCCCCAGCCCCGCGCCCAGCGACATGTTGAACTGCCGCAGCACCACCGCGCGCAGCGCGTCCGCGCCGTGGCCTTCGGGCATCATCACCGCGGTCAGCACCGGCGATTCCTCGCCCTGGTTGCGGGCCAGAACCTCAAGCCCCCAGGCACGGACCGCGCGGCGGGTGGCCTCGCCATGCCGCGCGTGGCGGGCGAAGACCTGATCCAGCCCCTCCTCCTCCAGCATCGCCACCGCCTCGACAAGGCCGTAGAGCAGGTTGGTCGGCGGCGTGTAGGGGAAGAACCCCTTGGCGTTCGGCCCCGCCATCTCCTCCCACCGCCAGTAGCTGCGCGGCATCGTCGCCGTGGCGGTCGCGGCGAAGGCCCGTTCGCTGACCGCGTTGAACGACAGCCCCGGCGGCAGCATCAGCCCCTTCTGCGAACAGCCCACCGTCACGTCGATTCCCCATGCGTCGTGCCGGTAGTCGGCCGACCCCAGAGAAGAGATCGTATCGACCATCAAGAGCGCCGGATGCCCCGCCGCGTCGAGCGCCGCCCGCAGGGCCGCGACATCCGACAGAACCCCGGTCGAGGTCTCGTTGTGCACGCAGCAGACCGCCTTGATCGCGTGACCCTTGTCCGCCGCCAGCCGCTCCGCCACCGCCTGCGGATCGACCCCGCTGCGCCAGTCGCCGGGGATGAAATCGACCGCCAGCCCCAGCCGCGCGGCGATCCCCTTCCACAGGGTGGCGAACTGGCCGGTCTCGACCATCAGCACCTTGTCGCCGGGCGAAAGCGTGTTGACCAGCGCCGCCTCCCACGCGCCGGTGCCCGAGCCGGGATAGATGAACACATGCGCCTGCGTCCCCACCACCCGCTTCAACCCGGCAATGGCCCGAAGTGCCATTTCGGCGAACTCCGGCCCGCGATGGTCGATCACCGGCCGGGCGATGGCGTGAAGCACCCGGTCGGGCACATTGGTCGGTCCCGGTATTTGCAGGAAGTGGCGGCCCTGACCCGACATGGTTTTCCCCCTTTGCCGCCGGTTCGGCAGCGGATTGAATTTTGAATTACGAATTATTGATCCATTGCCGCCCCCCGCGTCAAGCGGTAACATCACCGCAACGAAACCGGGGGAGGGCACGGGCATGGACGGCGGGCAGGGCGCGGAGGGGGCGCGGCTGGAACGCCGCCTGAAGGCCGAAGTGGAAGGCGAGACCCTGTTCGATGCCTTCTCGCGCGGGCGCTACGCCACCGATGCCTCGATCTTCCAGATCCTGCCCCTGGGCGTGGTGGTCCCGAGGACCGAGGCGGCGGCCGAGGCGGCGCTGGCCATCGCCCGCGAGGAAGGCGTGCCGGTGCTGATGCGCGGTGCGGGCACCTCGCAATGCGGCCAGACCGTCGGCGAATCGCTGGTGATCGACGTCTCGCGCCACCTCGACAAGGTGATCTCGGTCGATCCCGAATCGATGCGGGCCGAGGTCCAGCCCGGCATCGTGCTCGATGAACTCAACCGCCAGCTTCGCCCGCATGGCCTGTGCTTTCCCGTCGATGTCTCGACCGCGAGCCGGGCGACCATCGGAGGCATGGCCGGGAACAACTCCTGCGGCTCGCGCTCGCTGCGCTACGGGACCATGCGCGACAACGTGACGGCGATCGAGGCGGTGCTGGCCGACGGCAGTCCGATGCGGTTCGGCCCGCTGGGAAACGAACCGCCGCAGGGCGCCGCGCAGGCCCGGCTGGCGGCCGAACTGCTGCGAATCGCGGAGGACGCCGCGCCCGAGATGCAGGCCCGTCTGCCCGCACTCCTGCGCCGGGTCGGGGGTTACAACCTTGACGGCCTCTTGCCCGCGACCCACAGCCCCAGCGGCGAGCGGGGCCGGGCGCCCGGCGCGCCGGGCAACCTCGCGCATGTGCTGATCGGCTCGGAGGGCACGCTGGCGAGTTTTCGCCGGGTTCACCTGAAACTTTCGCCCATTCTGCGGCGCAAGGTGCTCGGGGTCTGCCACTTCCCCAGCTTCCACGCGGCGATGGACGCCGCCCAGCATATCGTGCCGCTGGGGCCGACGGCGGTGGAACTGGTGGACCGCACGATGATCGGGCTTTCCCGCGCGATCCCGATGTTCCGCGCCACCACCGACCGCTTCGTGCAGGGCGATCCGGCGGCGCTGCTGCTGGTCGAGTTCTCGGAGGGAGACGAGGCCGCGGACCTGCGCAAGCTGCGCGATCTGGGCGAGGTCATGGGCGCCCTCGGGTTCCCCGGCGCGGTGGTCGAGGCCACGGACCCCGCCTTCCAGGCCGCGATCTGGAACGTCCGCACCGAAGGGCTCAACATCATGATGTCGATGAAGGAGGCCGGCAAGCCCGTCTCCTTCGTCGAGGATACCGCCGTGCCGCTTGAACACCTGGCCGAATACACCGCGCGGCTGACCGAGGTGTTCCACCGCCACGGCACCGAGGGCACGTGGTATGCCCATGCGTCCGAGGGCTGCCTGCATGTGCGCCCGGTGCTCAACCTCAAGCTCGATACCGAGGTGGCGAAGATGCGCGCCATCGCCGAGGCGGCCTTCGAGCTGATCCGCGAATACAAGGGATCGCACTCCGGCGAGCACGGCGACGGGCTGATAAGGTCCGAGTTCAACCCGCTGATGTTCGGGGAAAAGCTGACCGAAGCGCATCGCGCGGTCAAACGCGCCTTCGACCCCGAGGGGCGGATGAACCCCGGCAAGATCGTGGATGCGCCGAAGATGGATGACCGCCGCCTGTTCCGCTACGGGCCGGGCTACAGCATCCCGCCGATGCAGACCGCGCTCGACTGGTCGGAATGGGGCGGGATCGGCGGCGCGGTCGAGATGTGCAACAACAACGGCGCCTGCCGCAAGTTCGCGGGCGGGGTCATGTGTCCGTCGTTCCGGGTGACGCGGGAAGAGCGCGACCTGACCCGGGGCCGGGCCAACACGCTGCGGCTGGCGCTGTCGGGGCAGTTGGGGCCGGATGCGCTGGCCAGCCCGGAAATGGCCGAGACGATGCAGCTTTGCGTCGGCTGCAAGGGCTGCAAGCGGGAATGCCCCACCGGCGTGGATATGGCGCGGCTGAAGATCGAGGTCACGCATTGGCAGGCGAAACGCCACGGGCTGAAGTGGCGCGACCTCGCGGTGGCCTATCTGCCGCATTATGCGCCGTGGCTGTCGTGGTTCGCGCCGCTGGTGAACGCCGCCGGGCGGGTGCCTCCGCTGCGGCGGCTGGTCGGCAAGGTCCTCGGTTTCGCGCCCGAATGCAGCCTGCCGCGCTGGGCCGGGCGGGTGCGGCTGAAGACCTCACGCCGGGGCGGGGCCGAGGTGGTGCTGCTGGCCGACACTTTCAACCGCTGGTTCGAGCCCGGGAACCTGCAAGCCGCCATCGCGGTGCTGGAAGCGGCGGGCTTCCGCGTCCATCTGGCCCGCGCGCCCGAGGGCGGACGGCCGCTGTGCTGCGGGCGGACCTATCTGGCCGCCGGGCTGGTGGACCGGGCGCGGGACGAGGCGCGGCGGGTGCTGGCGGCGCTGACGCCCTTTGTCGAACGTGGCGTGCCGGTGGTGGGGCTGGAGCCGTCCTGCCTGCTGACGCTGCGCGACGAATATCTGGTGCTGCTGCCGGGAGAGCAGGCGAAGGCGCTGGCCGCCCATGCCAGGCTGTTCGAGGAGTTTCTGGAGGAGGCGCTGGCGGAGGGCCGGGCTGCGCTCGACCTGAAACCCCTGCCGCAGGGCAAGGCGTATTTGCACGGTCATTGCCACCAGAAGGCGTTCGCGGCGCTGACCCCGGTGCAGAAGCTGCTGGCGCGCATTCCGGGGCTGGAGGTCGAGACCATCGAGAGCAGTTGTTGCGGCATGGCCGGGGCCTTCGGCTATGCGGCGGAGACCTATGACATCTCGATGAAAATGGCGGAGCTGTCGCTGCTGCCCGCCCTGCGCGAGGCGCCCGGGGGGGCGCTGGTGGTGGCGGACGGCACCTCGTGCCGCCACCAGATCCACGACGGGGCGGCGCGCGAGGCGCGGCATGCGGCCGTGGTGATCCGCGATGCGCTGGGGCCGGGCCATGGCTGACCTGCGGCTGGAGCGCCGCTCGCTGCACGACGCGCTGCTGGAACCCATGCGCGAGATGATCGTCACCGGCGAACTCGCCCCCGGCGGGCGGATCAACGAGCCCGCGCTGTGCGACCGCTTCGGGGTCTCGCGCACGCCCTTGCGCGAGGCGCTGAAGGTGCTGGCCTCCGAGGGGCTGGTCGATCTGCTGCCCAATCGCGGCGCGCAGGTCAGCCCGCTGCGGCCCGGGGAAATTGCGGAAACCTTCCCCGTCATCGCCGCCTTGGAGGCGCTGGCGGGCGAGGCCGCCTGTGCCCATGCGACGGCGGCCGAGATCGTTGAAATTGCTGCCTTGCACACGGAAATGGTGGCCTGCCACGCGGCGGGCGACCTGCCGGAATATTTCCGGCTGAACCAGCGGATTCACGAGGCGATCATGGCGGCGGCGCGCAACGGGGTGCTGGCGGCGACCCACCGGGCGCTGTCGCTGCGCATCCGCCGGGCGCGCTATGCGGCCAACCTGTCGCCTGACCGCTGGGCGCAGGCGGTGGGCGAGCACGGGGCGATCCTCGCAGCACTTCAGGCCCGCGACGGGGCGCGGCTGGGGGCGCTGCTGCGGGCGCATATGCTGGCCAAGGGCCGGGCGGTGCTGGAGCGGCTGGAGGAAGGCTGAGCGGGAAGCGGCCCGGGCCACGGTCGCGTGAAACCTCCGCCCGGAACAGCCGCGTCGGCACGGACGGCCGCTGCCTCTTGTTGCGTGCCACGCAAGCGGGTTACCCGCCCTGCAACGCCACGATCAGGATCAGCGCCGCGCCGCCCGTGACCACCCCGGCCAGCAGGTTCATCCCCAGCGCGAGGAACACCCCCAGCGCCAGCCCGGCGGCCAGCAGGCGTTCCCACAGGGCCGTGGTCTCCAGCATCCCGGCGGGCAGGAACACGATGCGCGACACCAGCGCCGCCAGTGTCGCATAGGCGATACACGCAAGCAGCCGCATCAGCGGCCCGTCAAGGCTGACCGCCCGCGACAGCCACAGCCCGCCGCCGCGCCAGGCGAAGGTCGCCGCCGCGCAGACCAGCATCAACAGCCAGAGTTCCGTCTCAGCCCCCACGGCGGGCCCCTGCTTCCAGGATTCCGAAGGCGATCAGCCCGGCAAGGGTGCCGCCGACGATCAGGCTCCATTCCGGGATCATGAGATGCACCGGCGGCCCCAGCACCGCGCCGCACAGAAGCGCGGTGACGCCGACCCGGCTCCGGGTCTCGCGCAGCAGGATCAGGATGAAATAGACCGGGTTGAGGAACACCAGCCCCACCGTCAGCAGTTCGGAGAACAGGCCCGACAGGTAGAACCCCGCCGTGGTGCCCGCAAGGCAGGCGACCCACAGCCCCATGGTGAAGGCGCAGAAATAGGGCAGGCGGTGTTCGGCCGCCATTTCCGGGCCGCGGCGCATGGCGATGGCCCAGCCCGTCATGGCGATGCAATGGGCGGCGAAGGTGTAGTGCCGGCCGCTCCAGCGCGGATGCCGCATCTGCGGCAGCAGCGTCGCCGCCATCGGCAGGAACCGCGTGCTGGTCATCATCACCGCCAGCACCAGCGCGGGCAGCGCGGTGCCAAGCTGCCACATCTCGACCATGGCGATCTGGGCGGGCAGGGCGAAGATCAGCAGGGTGGAGACCAGCGCCAGCAGCGGCGATATTCCCGCATCCCCCGCCAGTGCGCCGAACCCCACATAGCCCGCGCCCAGGACCAGCGCGGGCGCCCCCAGCGCCTCGCGCAGCCCGCCGCGCAGCGCGCCGCGGACAGAGGCGAAGCCCCGGGGGGGTGCCGCTTCCGCCCCGCTCACATCCTGACCTTGGGATCGAGCCAGTCGCGCAGCGCATCGCCGAACAGGTTGAAGGCGAAGACCGCAAGGCTGATCGCGATGCCGGGAAAGATGATCATCCAGGGCGCTTCCTGGTAGTATTGCGCTGCCGAACCCGAAAGCATCAGCCCCCATGCGGGCGTCGGCTCCGTCACGCCGAGGCCGAGGAACGACAGCGACGCCTCCAGCAGGATCGCCTGCGCCACATAGGCGGTCAGCATGATCAGGAACGGCGCGGTCACGTTGGGCATGATGTGCCGCAGCACGATCCGGCTGTGCGAGAACCCGGCGGCGCGGGCGGCGTCGATATAGGGCAGTTCGCGGATCGACAGGGTGGAGGACCGCACCACCCGGGCCACCTTGGGGATGATCGGCAGGCCGATGGCGATGATCAGGTTGATGTCGATGCCGCCGACGATGTTCTTGCCCAGCACCGCCACCACGGCAAGCGCCAGCACGATGATCGGGAACGACAGCAGCACGTCCATCAGCCGTTGGATCACGGTGTCGATCCAGCCGCCGAAATAGGCCGAGACCATGCCGATCAGCGCCCCGATCGAACAGCCCGCCAGCGAGGCGATGAACCCCACCGCAAGCGCGGTGCGGGCGCCGTAGATCACCCGTGAAAAGATGTCGCGGCCGAAGTCGTCGGTGCCCATCCAGTGATCGGCCGAAGGTGCCTGCATGATCGCGATGTAATTCGTCTGCAACGGGTCGTAGGGCGCCACCACATCGGCGAAGATCGCCGCAAGCATCATCAGCACGATGATCACGAGGCCGATCGAGCCCAGCGGCTGTTCCAGCGCGAAGGCGATCACCGGATGGCGGCGCTTGCGCACCTTGTAGGTGATGGCGGGGGCGGTATCGGGGGTGATGTCGGTCATGTCACTTGTACCGGATGCGCGGATCGAGCACGGCGTAGAGCATGTCGATCATGAAATTGACGAGGATGAAGGTGACGGCGACCAGCAGCACCAGCCCCTGCACCATGGTATAGTCGCCGCGCGCCGTGGCCTGCACGAACAGCCGGCCGATGCCGTTGAGGTTGAACACCTGTTCCGTGACCACCAGCCCGCCGATCAGGAAGGCGAATTCCAGCCCGATCACGGTGATGACCGGCAAGAGCGCGTTGCGCATCCCGTGCCGGGCGACCACCAGGCGCTCATACACGCCCTTGGCGCGGGCGGTGCGGATATAGTCCTCCTGCATCACCTCCAGGATCGAGGATCGCGTCATCCGGGTGGCGACGGCGGAATAGCGGTAGCCCACCGCCATGGCGGGCCAGATCAGTTGCGACAGGTTCCGCCAGGGATCGTCGAAGATCGAGACGAAGGTCAGCGGCGGGATCCAGCTGTAGAAGGTCAGCAGCGTCAGGATGATGATCATCCCCAGCCAGAACGACGGCACCGCGAGTCCGGCGATGGAAATCACCCGGATCACGTGGTCGATCAGCGTGTTCTTGAAGATCGCCGCCAGCGTGCCCAGCGGCAGCGCGATCAGCACGGCGAGCAGCGTGGCCATCAGCGCCACCTGAAGCGACAGTTCCAGCCGTGATCCGATCTCGTGGATCACCGGGCGGCCGGTCCACATCGAGGTGCCGAAATCGCCCTGGAGGATGCCGCCGAACCAGCTGAAGAACTGCACGTAGAGCGGCCGGTCGAGGCCGAGCCGGGCGCGCTCCTGTTCGATCACGTGCTGCGGGATGTTGCCGCCGCCTTCGCGCAGCATGGTCTCGACGATATCGCCGGGCATGACCCGCAGCATGAAGAACACCAGCACCGCGACCCCGAACAGCGTCGGGATCATCAGCAGGATGCGTCGGATGGTATAGGCCAGCATCGGGCGGGAACTCCGGCTTCTCGCCGCCTCGGGCGGCGGTCGTCAGGGGTGTTGCGGTGCGGTCGTCGGCGTGGTTCCCCCGGCCCGGACGGGCCGGCCCGGGGGCGTGGTCACGGGATCACTGCGCCAGCCAGACCTCGGACAGGTCCTGGTTCAGATAGTGGCTGGGCGTGATGTGCCAGTTCTTCATCTGCGCGTTGTGGACGATGATCCGGTGCCACCAGATCGTCGGGAACTGGTAGGCTTCCGTCATCAGATGGGTCTCGAACTCGCGGATCAGCGCCCGGCGCGTGTCGAAGTCCAGCTCACGCAGCTGGGCCTCGTAGAGGTTGTCCAGCACCTCGTCATGCGAGCCGGTGTAGTTGATCGTCGATTTGTCGGACGACATGTATTTGATCAACTGGATGCTCGGCTCGTCCATGAAGTCGCAGGCGAAATCCAGCGCGGCTTCCATCGTGTCGCCAAGCAGCTTGTCGGTGTAAAGCCGGGTCTCAAGCTGTTCGTGCTCCACCTCCACGCCGATCTGCCGCCACTGGTCGATCAGGAAGACGCCGACCGGCGTATAGGGCATGGCGACGTTGCGGTTGCTGAAGGTGAAGGTCAGGTCGGAATATCCCGCCTCCTCCAGCAGGCGCCGGGCCTCGGCGCGGTTGGCCTCCACGTCGCGGCCGAAACCGGGCAGGGCTTCCAGTTCCTCGTCGGTCGCGGCGTATTCGTAGCCCGGCCGCATCACGCCGCCCACGTCGCGCACCAGCGCGATGCGCGAAAGCGCCTCGGCCCCGCCCCAGCGGTCGATCGCAAGCGACAGCGCCCGGCGGACGCGGGCATCGCGGAACGGTTCGTGATCGACGTTCAGCGCGACGATCAGCACGCAGGTCCAGGGGCTTTCCTGCTGCACGCCCTGGTCGCCGAGCTGCTGCATGGCGCGCGCCGCGTCGGCCGGGGAATGGCCGCGGAACTCGGCCATCACCTCACCGGCCGAAAGCGCGTTGACCATCGGCGCACCGCCGATGAACACCGCGCGGAACCCGTCGAGATAGGGCAGGCCATCGGCCCAGTAGTTTTCATTGCGCACCGAGGTCCAGTGCGACCCGGCGGCGTGTTCCTCGAACACGAACGGCCCGGTGCCCATGATGTTCTGCCGCGGGAAGTTCGGATCCTCGGCCAGCCTGGCCGCCGAATAGATGCAGTCCCAGGGCGAGGCGAAGTTCGCCAGCATGGCCGCGTTCGGCGCCGAGAGGTTGAACACCACCGTATGGTCGTCGGGTGTGTCGATCGACACGATATCGGCATAGGACGCCTGCCGGATCGAGACCACGCCGTCCGAAGGGGCACGGATCCGGTCGTAGGTCGCCTTCACGTCGGCCGAGGTGAAGGCCGAGCCGTCATGGAAGGTCACGCCCTGCCGCAGGTTGAACGTATAGATCAGCCCGTCGTCGGACACTTCCCACGACTCGGCCAGATCGCCCTCGATCTCGGGATAAGCGTCCGGCACGAAACGCATCAGCGTGTTGTAGCTGGGCCGCACCGGATGCACGAAGGCGAACGAGGTGTTGGCGTGGCAGTCGTAGTTCGGCGGCTCGGCGCTGACGGCGAATTGCAGGGTGCCGCCGCGCTGCGGCTCTTCCGCCAGTGCCGGAAGGGTGGCAAGGGCGGTGGCCCCCAGCAGGCCCGATCCGAGGGCAAGTAACGTGCGTCGCATTCTCTACTCCTCCGTTGGTTTGTGTGCGCCCTGCCGATGTTGCCCCGGCTTGGGCCTTTTGCACGGTTCGGCCGGGGTGTCGTGCCCGGTCCGGTATTCCGTCTGTGCCGCGCCTGTCCCGGCGCGGCGGGCGGCCCGGCCTACAGCTTGATGCAGGCCGCGAAATGGCCCGGCCTGACCTCGCGCAGCGCGGGCACCTCCTGCCGGCATTCCGCGCTGGCCATCGGGCAGCGGGTGTTGAAGACGCAGCCCTGCGGCGGGCGCAGCGGGCTCGGCACCTCGCCGCCGAGGATCTGGTATTCGCGCGCCCGCTCCAGCCGGGCATCGGGCACCGGCACCGCGTCCAGCAGCGCCTTGGTATAGGGGTGCAGCGGCGCATCGTAGAGCGAGTCGCGGTCGGCCAGTTCCATCATCCGGCCCAGATACATCACCGCCACCCGGTCCGAGATGTGCCGCACCACCGCAAGGTCATGGGCGATGAACAGGTAGGTCAGGCCGAGCCGGTCCTGCAGGTCTTCCAGAAGGTTGATCACCTGCGCCTGGATCGACACGTCGAGCGCCGAGACCGGCTCGTCGCAGACGATGAAGCCGGGTTCCAGCGCGAGGGCGCGGGCGATGCCGACCCGCTGGCGCTGGCCGCCCGAAAGCTCGTGCGGGTAGCGTTCGGCCATGTAGGGATAAAGGCCCACGGTGGTCAGCAGTTCCGCCACCCGCTCCTTCGCCGCCTTGCGGTCGGGTTGCAGCTTGTAGACCAGCATCGGCTCGGCGATGATCTGGCCGATGGTCATGCGCGGGTTCAGGGACGAGAACGGGTCCTGGAAGATCACCTGGATGTCGCGGCGGACCTTCTTGATCTCGTCGGGCGAGAGCTTGGCCAGATCGCGGTCCTGGAAGGTGATGGTGCCGCCGGTGGCCTTTTCCAGTTGCAGGATGGTGCGCCCCACCGTGGTCTTGCCGCAGCCGGATTCGCCCACCAGCCCCAGGGTTTCGCCCGCGAAGATGTCGAAGGAGACGTCGTTGACGGCCTTGACCACGGATTTTTCGCCGCCGAACAGGCTGAAGCCGCCGGAGACGTCGAAAAACGTCTCCAGCCGGTCCAGCCGCAGCAGCGGTTTCGAACGGTCGATCACCTTCTGCGCCCGCGCCGCGCCCGCGGGCGGCGCAAGGCCGAGTGCCTGCGGCCCCTTCTCGGCGATCTCCTCGGCGCGCAGGCAGCGCACCAGATGCCCCTCGCCCATGGGGCGAAGCCGCGGATCGGTCTGGCGGCAGGCGTCCTGCACCGCCTTGCAGCGGTCGGCGAAACGGCAGTTGACCGGCGGGGCGAGCAGGTTCGGCGGCAGCCCCTCGATGGTGGCCAGCTTGCCCTCGCGCGGCCGGTCGAGCCGGGGGACCGAGCGCAGGAGGCCGATGGTATAGGGGTGACGCGGCGCGCTGAAGATGGTCTCGGCATCGGCCTGTTCGGCCATCTTCGCCGCATACATCACGTTCACCCGGTCGGCGTAGCGGGCGACGATCCCGAGGTTGTGGGTGATCACTACCATGGCGATGCCCAGATCGCGCGACAGATCCTTCATCAGCTTGAGGATCTGCGCCTGGATGGTGACGTCGAGCGCGGTGGTGGGTTCGTCGGCGATGATCAGCTTGGGGTTGCACGCGAGCCCGATGGCGATCATCACCCGCTGGCGCATTCCG
>Ga0172382_10001701_pt1 | contig 38688 bp, 37 predicted proteins | sample Leawel138RmetaG_FD_122245 | JGI IMG/M metagenome (GOLD analysis project Ga0172382, IMG submission 122245) | Leachate microbial communities from a municipal landfill in Southern Ontario, Canada - Leachate well 138R metaG | ecosystem: Engineered > Solid waste > Landfill > Unclassified | place... | reverse complement strand
CGGTTGAAGGTATTGTTGACCCAGGCGGAGCGGGCAACCTGCATGGCATCACTATCTCGCCCCTTGGACAGCATGGCGTCGGCCAGCAGCATCTTGCCGCGCCCCGTAAAAGGCGGGTTGGCGCTGTACCACGCGATGACCTGATCGGCGGGATGGCTGTCTGACAACGCATCCCCAGCCCGGCGGCGCAACGCTGCTTGGCTCGGCCAGTCTGGATGCTTGGTCAGGAACTCCGTGATCTCGGTAAAGGAATAGGGACTGGCCGAATCCTGCATGTGGCGCCACGTCAGCACGTCGCGCAGAATGGGGTTTTCGGCCTGCGTCGCCGTCTGCAGCGCGGCAGCCCACTGCCCGCGTTCGGCGGACTGAAAGGCCCGTTGATAGATCGTGCGGTCACGCTCCGACAATGCTTTATCGGGTGCGGTTGTTGCCTGCGCAGCCCCCGAAGCGAACATCAGGATGAGACATGCGGCCAGCATCCTGCCGGCCAACACAACAGCTCGCAGTTCAGCACGCCTTACCGTAACCACCGCTATTTCTCCCGCCTGAGGCCGGCCGAAGTGTAGCGATGGTGCGCCGCGACAACAAGACATGCCGCACGGGATATGGCCGCCAACCATCCGCCTACGCACGAAAGAGTACTTCGCCGGCCGATAAAACTGGAATTACCCGTTGCGAGCGACAGGTGCTTGCCGCACATCATCTGCACGGCTATTGTCGTCGCCTTTCGTCACAACCTCCTGCCTAAGGTGTGGCCCGGCGTTCCGGGCCTGAGGTATTCGGTGGAGCACAGCATGTTCAAGGGGTCGATTACCGCCCTCATCACGCCCTTCGACGCCAACGGCGGCGTCGATGCCAAGGCGTTCCAGGACTTTGTCGCCTGGCAGATCTCGGAAGGATCGCACGGTGTCGTTCCCGTGGGGACGACCGGCGAATCGCCCACGCTCAACCACGACGAACACAAACGCGTGGTGGAGCTGTGCATCGAGGTCGCCAAAGGCAAGGTTCCCGTGCTGGCCGGAACCGGGTCCAACAGCACCGCCGAGGCGCTGGAGTTCACCCGCCATGCCCAGGAAGCCGGGGCAGATGCCGCGCTGGTCGTCACTCCGTACTACAATAAGCCGACCCAAGAAGGGCTGTATCAGCACTTCAAGGCTCTGCATGACGGCTGCGACCTGCCGATCATCATTTATAACATCCCCGGCCGTAGCATCGTCGACATGAGCGTCGACACCATGAAGCGCCTGGCCGAACTGCCGCGCATCGTGGGCGTCAAGGACGCCACCGCCGATCTCGTCCGCCCGCTTCGGACGCGGGTGGCGTTGGGGGCCGACTTCTGCCAGTTGTCCGGCGAGGACGCAACGGTCACGGCGTTTCTGGCCCAGGGCGGCGTGGGGTGCATTTCGGTGACATCTAACGTTGCCCCCAAAATGCTCAGCCAGTTGCACGTTGCATGGCAGAAGGGCGACATGGAAACGTGCTTTGCACTGCGCGACAAACTGTTGCCGCTGCACGACGCCATGTTCGTCGAAACCAGCCCCGGTCCGGTGAAGTGGGCGGCCCATCTGCTCGGCAAATGCCGGCCGGACATGCGCCTTCCGATGGTCCAGATCAGCGATGACAGCAAAAACAAGGTCCGGGATGCGCTGGTGCGTGTCGGACTTCTTTAAGACCGTGGGAGCACCGGAGTAGTCATGGCAAAAGCACCAAATGGCCTTATCAGTACTGGGATCGCTGCCCAGAACCGTAAGGCGCGCCATGATTACAAGATCGAAGACACGGTCGAGGCTGGCATCATGTTGCTCGGCACCGAGGTAAAGTCCTTGCGGCTGGGGCGCGGCAATGTGTCCGACGCCTATGCTGGCCGCAAGGGCGATACCGAGGAACTGTGGCTCTATAACTTCTATATTCCCGAATACGGCCCGGCCCGGCATTCGACGCATGAACCGCGTCGGCCGCGCAAGCTGTTGCTGCATCGGCGCGAGATCACTAGGCTTCTGGCTGCCATCTCCCGCGAGGGAATGACGCTGGTGCCGCTGAACATCCACTTCAACGACCGGGGCATCGCCAAGGTCACGCTTGGTCTGGCGGTCGGTAAAAAGACGGTGGACAAGCGCCACGCCATCAAGGAACGCGACTGGAACCGTCAAAAGTCCCGGTTGCTGCGCGACAAAGGGTAGTTGGTCCTCTGACCAATCGACCTTTTGGTCCGCTTCCGCGGATAGCCGTACCTTGCATGAGAAAATTTAACTCAAGCGCAGCGTCAGGGCGTCGAAGACTTCGTGGAACATGGCCTCTGTCAGGCGTCCGGTGTTCACGTTGTAGCGTGAGCAATGGTAACTGTCGGCCAGCGCCAGACCATTTGGCAACGTGTGGACGGCATTATGTGCGAAGGGGTGAGCGGACTTTCGCAAGTCCATGGCTTGCAGCACCGCCTCATGGGCGATCCGTCCCAGCGCCAGGATTCCACGAAGATTCGGCATCGAAGCCATCTCCATGACAAGGAACCCCCGGCACGCCTTTTGTTCGGGCAGGGTGGGCTTGTTTTCCGGCGGCACGCAGCGGACAGCATTGGTGATGCGCGCCCCGGTCAGCACCAAGCCGTCGGCAGGGTCGGCCTTGTAGGTGCCCTCGGCAAAGCCATAGCGGAGCAGGGTGGGGTAGAGCAGATCGCCGGCATAGTCGCCGGTGAACGGCCGCCCGGTCCGGTTGGCGCCGCGCAGTCCGGGCGCCAGACCGACCACCAGCAGGCGCGCATCCAGCCCCCCGAAGGCGGGGACAGGAGCATTATGCCACCCTGGGAACTGGGCGCGGTTGTCTTGCCGAAACAGCATCAGGCGCGGGCAGAGCGGACAATCGGCGTCCGGCCCCTGGAAAGTTGTCGGGCAGGCGGTGCTCACGACTCGGTGCTGCCCTGCTGGACCTGCTGCGGCGCCGCCGGGACGGGAGCGCGGTCTTCGCGCTGGACCTGCCGAGCGATGATCGGCTCCAGGTCCAGAAGCTCCAGGAAGCTGTCGGCCTGACGGCGCAGTTCGTCGGCGACCATGGGAGGCTGACTGCGCACGGTAGAGCACACGGTCACGCGCACGCCTTTGCGCTGAACCGCTTCGACGAGTCGGCGGAAGTCACCATCGCCGGAAAAAAGAACGATGTGATCAAGGTGTTCAGCCATTTCCATCATGTCAATGGCCAGCTCGATATCCATGTTCCCCTTGATCTTGCGGCGCCCGGTGGGGTCGGTGAACTCCTTGGTCGGCTTGGTGACCATGGTGTAGCCGTTGTAGTCCAGCCAATCGACCAGTGGCCGAATGGGGGAGTATTCCTGATCTTCGACCAGCGCCGTATAATAGAACGCGCGCAGCAGGTGTCCCTTCGAGGAAAACAGGTCCAGCAACCGCTTGTAGTCGATATCAAAGCCCAGGGCGCGGGCGGCGGCGTACAGGTTGGACCCGTCGATAAACAGGGCCAGCCTTTCCTGCGGATAGAAGTTGATCATGCAATGCCTTCCGAAATATGACGTTTTTGAATATGGCGTCGGCCGGTTCAACGCAATGGCGCCAGCCGGGCAACGGATGCTATAGACGCTTCCGCTCCAGGACTGTCAAGCATTGCGCACCTCTGAAAGTGGATCACATGGGCGCGCTCCGCAAGTCCGGGCGTGAACGGACAAGGGAGAGTATGACGGTGATTCTGATCGCGGTCGGCGCCAACCTGCAAAGCCGCTTCGGCCCGCCGCGCGCGGCCTGCGATGCTGCTTTGGCTGCTTTGGAGGAGCGGGGCATCCGGGTGGTCGCGCGGTCGCGCTGGTGGGAAAGCGCGCCCGTGCCGGTGTCCGAGCAGCCGTGGTACGTCAACGGCGTGGCCGTGGTGGAGACGGTGTTGGACCCTGCCCAGTTGCTTGCCGAACTGCATGCCGTAGAAGACGCCTTGGGCCGCGTGCGTACGGTCCGCAATGCTCCGCGCGTTATTGATCTCGACCTGCTGGCCTATCACAACAGGGTGATCGAGGCCGACTTCGTTGTTCCCCATCCCCGAATGGACGATCGGGCCTTCGTCGTTCTGCCGTTGGCCGAGGTTGCTCCCTGCTGGGTCCACCCCGTTACCGGCCGCACCATAGAGGAATTGGTCGCAGCCTTGCCGGCAGGCCAAGAGATCAGGCCGCTAAATCACGACGCCTGACACCGCCGTCGCGCTTGCGTGGCGGGGGGCAGAGGGTTATATATCCACGCTTCGAGTGCTTTCACCGTTCTGCCAGGAGTGCCCCATGGCCCGTGTTACCGTCGAAGACTGCGTGCTCAAGGTTCCCAATCGCTTTGATCTGGTATTGCTTGCCGGACAGCGGGCGCGCGACATCTCCGCCGGGGCGCCGCTGACCGTCGACCGCGACAACGACAAGAACCCGGTCGTTTCACTGCGCGAGATCGCCGACGAAACCGTCAGCCTGGAAGCGCTGGAAAGCGCCCTCATTCAGGGCCTTCAGAAGCATGTCGAGATCGACGAGCCGGAAGACGACGAGTTCGATAGCATGGCCGGTGAAATTGCCGCTGAAATGGGCGAGGCGATGCAGGCTGGCGAAATCGACGAGGACGTCCTCACCGTCATCGATGGTTCCGAAGAAATGGAAGACGACGCCGAAGGCGGTGCCGAAGACGATTTGGCCGGCGGCGTGGACGACGACGCCGAACTTTAATTGCGGCGAACGCTACGGTGCCCGTCCGCGGTACCGTGGCGAGTAAGGGGCCAGCGCACCACATAAGGGGTGTCAGGCCCCTTTTTGTCGGTGCCCGCACCGGGTGTCGACGGCTTGGGACAGGGGGCCGCTGGCTGCGGTGTCACGAGCATGATGCGTCAGTTTGAACTGGTTGAGCGCGTCAGATCCTACGATCCCAATGCGGACGAGGATGCGCTTAACCGTGCGTACGTTTATGCCCTCCAGAAGCACGGCTCGCAGACGCGTGCCAGTGGCGACCCCTACTTTTCCCATCCAGTTGAGGTGGCGGGCATCCTCACCCGCTACAAGCTCGACAGCGCCACCATCATCACGGCGCTGCTGCACGACACCATCGAGGACACCGACGCCACCTTCGACGAGGTCCGCCGCCTGTTCGGCAATGACGTCGCCAAGCTGGTCGATGGCGTCACCAAGCTGACCCAGATTCAGATCCGTTCCGACAGTTCCAAGCAGGCGGAAAACTTCCGCAAGCTGGTGCTGGCGATGTCCGAGGACATCCGGGTCCTGATGGTCAAGCTGGCCGACCGCGTGCACAACATGCGCACCTTGCATTTCATCAAGAACCCGGAAAAGCGCAAGCGCATCGCCGTCGAAACGATGGAAATCTACGCTCCGCTGGCTGAGCGCATCGGCATGGCCGAGTTCAAGACCGAACTTGAGGAAAGCGCTTTCGCCGAACTCCATACGGACGCCCGCGATTCCATCGTGGCCCGGTTGCGGTTCCTGGAGGAGCAGGGCGGCGATCTGGTCAACCGCATCATCGGCGAACTGCGCCATGTTTTGAACGGTGCAGGCCTCAGGGTCGAGTTGTCCGGGCGCGAGAAAAGCCCGTACTCCATCTGGCAAAAGATGCAGCGCAAGGACGTGGCGTTCGAGCAACTGTCCGACATCATGGCGTTCCGCGTGATGGTCGATAGTCTGGAGGACTGCTACCGGGCGCTCGGTATCATCCATGGCGCGTATCCCATGGTTCCGGGGCGGTTCAAGGACTACATCTCGACACCCAAGCCCAACGCCTATCAGTCCCTGCATACCGGAGTGATCGGGCCGGAGCGGCATCGCATCGAAATCCAGATCCGCACCAAGGATATGCACGAGGTCGCGGAAAAGGGTGTGGCCGCTCACTGGAACTACAAGCAGGGCGCTGAAAAGGCCTTGGCCGAGGGTCGCCAGTACCGCTGGCTGCGCGAACTTCTGGAAATCCTGGAGCACGCCTCAAATCCCGAGGAATTCCTGGAACACACCAAGCTGGAGATGTTCCAGGATCAGGTGTTCTGCTTCACGCCCAAGGGCGACCTTATCGCCCTGCCGCGCGGCGCAACGCCCGTGGACTTCGCCTACAACGTCCATTCCGACGTGGGTGATACCTGCGTGGGGGCCAAAGTTAACGGCCGCATGGTTCCCTTGCGCGCGCCGCTGGGTAACGGCGATCAGGTTGAGATCATCACCTCGCCCAAGCAGACGCCTAGCCCGGAATGGGAACGGTTTGTCGTCACCGGCAAGGCTCGGGCGCGCATCCGGCGCTACGTGCGGTTCCAGCAGCGCGGCCAGAACCTGGAACTGGGCCGGAAAATCCTGCATCAGGCGTTCCGGGCCGAGAGCTACGACCTCACCGATAAGGCGTTGCACGGCGTCCTCAAGCGGTTCAAGTGCGACAGCGTAGAAGACCTCTACGTCATGGTCGGCGAGGGGCAACACACCGGCCACGAAGTCGTTTCGGCAGTCTATCCCGGCCTGAAGATGATCCCCAAAATGGGGAATGTCGTGTCCCTGATGAAGGGTCTGGCGGGCAAAAAGAAAGGCGGCCCCGCCGCCCCCGGAAACGCCATGCCGATCAAGGGGTTGATCCCCGGCATGGCGATGCACTACGCGCGGTGCTGCCACCCGCTGCCCGGCGACCGCATCGTCGGCATCGTCACCACCGGCAAGGGCGTGACCATCCACACCATCGACTGTGACCAACTTGAACAGTTTTCAGACCAGCCTGAACGGTGGCTTGATCTGGCGTGGGACAGTGACAGTTCAACGCAGCATCATGTCGGCCGGGTCAATCTTGTGGTCGCCAACGAGCCGGGCAGCCTGGGCGCCTTGTCCACAGTGATCGCCAAGAACATGGGCAACATCACGAACCTCAAGATCACCAACCGGACAACGGATTTCTTTGACATGATCGTCGATATTGATGTGCGTGACGTTAAACATTTGGTCAATATCATTGCTGCACTGCGGGCAACCCCAGCCGTCAACTCCGTTGACCGTTCCCGGCGATAGGCATTCCCAAAGATGTTCAGACGCCGCGTCCCCCTGTCGTTCATCCACCGTACACGCGAATATTTTTGGCCCCGCGCGGGCTTTCGCCGCGCTCTGACCTACCTCTGGCACCGCTTGGCGCGGATGCCTGGGTCGCATTCAGCCATCGCGGCGGGCTTTGCCAGCGGTGTGGCCGTTTCGTTCCTGCCATTGAACGGGCTACACTTCCTGCTCGCGGCGCTTTTGGCCTGGATGGTCCGGGGAAATATCCTGGCCTCGGCCCTTGGCACGTTCGTCGGGAATCCGTGGACTTTCCCGCCGATGTGGCTGGCCTCGTACTGGCTGGGCCGTCTGATGCTTGGCGAGGGCGCAGACCACGGTGCCCAGGCGTTGGAGTTTAGTGCGGTGTTCCATGCCCTATGGCATGGCATCCGTCACCTTGACATGCCCCATCTGGTGGAGAACGTGTGGCCTGTGTGGTGGCCTATGTTCGTCGGGGGCATTCCGCTGGCGGTTCTGTCGTGGTTTGCGTTCTATCTGCCGATCCGCCGCGCCATGGTCGGGTATCATCATGTCCGTGGTCTGCGCCGTCTGGAGAAATTGGCCGCGCGGGCGCGTCAGCAGCAGGCGGTCGAGGAGCAGGCCGCCGCAGTCAAGGAGAGGGAGCAGTGACGACGAAACCCCGGTGGGGCACCTTGCGTCTGGGCGTGAACATCGACCACGTCGCCACTGTCCGCAATGCGCGGGGAGGGGTTCATCCCGATCCCTTGCGGGCGGCTCGTATTGCCGAGGCGGCCGGGGCCGATGGCATTACGGCACACCTGCGGGAAGACCGCCGCCATATCATTGACAGCGACATCGAGCGCCTGATGGCCGAAATCGCCCTGCCGCTGAACTTCGAAATGGCTGCGACCGACGAGATGTTGGTGATCGCCCTGCGCCATCGGCCGCACGCCGCCTGCATCGTCCCTGAAAAGCGAGCCGAACGCACGACCGAAGGCGGGCTTGAGGTCGCGGGAGCCATGCACACGCTACGCCCGCTGATCGGCCGCCTGAGCGATGCGGGCATCCGCGTTTCGCTGTTCGTGGAGGCTGATCCGCGGCAGCTTGACGCCGCTCGGGCGCTTGGCGCGCCGGTGGTGGAGCTGCACACCGGGTCCTATTGCGACGCCGCAGGGCCTGAGCGGGCGCGGGAATTGGCGCGCATCCAGGCTGCTGCCGCTCATGCTGCCGCCATTGGGCTTGAATGTCATGCCGGGCACGGGCTGTCATTCGACACGGTCGGGCCGGTTGCCGCCATCCCCTCCATCGTCGAGTTGAACATCGGGCATTTCCTTGTTGGCGAGGCAATTTTCGTCGGCCTGGAGCAGTCCATCCGCACAATGCGCGCGGCCATGGACGAGGCTCGCGCGGGCTTGGCAGAGGCGCCAGGCGGTCATCCGTAATCCCCCGGCTTGACAGGACGGCGGGCGCGGTCTTCAATCCCCCGGCGGGAAAATAGTGGCGTTCGGCTGCATTTTCTTTCGTTTCAATTTATTAAAGCGGTTCATTGATGTCGAAGAAGAAGCAAGGGGGCATTGGTGAGACGATTCGCACGGTGATTTACGCCGTCCTGATCGCCCTGGTGGTTCGCACCGTCGCCTACGAGCCGTTCAACATTCCTTCGGGATCGATGATTCCCACGCTGCTCGTCGGCGACTATCTGTTCGTGTCGAAGTTCTCCTACGGCTACAGCCGGCACTCCTTCCCGTTCAGCGCCGCGCCCATCGACGGCCGCGTGATGGGGTCCGCGCCGGAGCGGGGGGATGTGGCGGTGTTCAAGTTCCCTGGCGACAACTCCACGGACTACATCAAGCGCGTGATCGGACTGCCCGGCGACACCGTTCAGGTCCAGATGGGCCGCCTGTTCATCAACGGCGAGCAGGTGGAACGTGAGCGCATCGAGGACTTCGTCATCCGGGATCATTTCGGCAACGTCCGCCGCCTGGGCCGCTTCATCGAAACGCTGCCCGACGGACGCAAGCATGAGATCCTTGAGGAAAGCGACTTCGAACGCTACGACAACACCCCCTTGTTCCAGGTGCCCGAAGATCACTACTTCATGATGGGCGACAACCGCGACCACTCCGAAGACAGTCGCGGCAGTGTCGGGTACGTTCCGGCTGAAAATCTGGTCGGCCGGGCGCAAGTGCTGTTCTTCTCCACCGACGGGTCGGCCCGTCTATGGGAAGTGTGGCGCTGGCCGTTCGCCATTCGTTGGGATCGCCTGTTCCAGTCCGTGACTTGAGTTCGCCGGGACTTCGCCAGTGACTCGCAAGACTGATTTGGATGCCGCCGCTCGCGCGGTAGGGCATACGTTCAAGGACAAGGATCTGCTGCGTCACGCCCTGGTGCACAGTTCGGCGTCGGCCGGGCGGGGCACGGCCACCTACGAACGCCTGGAGTTTCTGGGCGACCGGGTGCTGGGGCTGGTGGTCGCGGAGATGATCTATCTCCGGTTCCCGGCCGAGACGGAGGGTGATTTAGCCCGCCGTCATGCCGCCTTGGTTCGCCGCGAAGCCTTGACCCGTGTGGCCGAAACTGCCGGTCTGGGCCAGTACATCGTGATGTCGCGAGGCGAGGAAGACGCAGGCGGGCGGACCAACCCGGCCATCCTCGCCGACGTGTGCGAGGCTCTGCTGGGCGCCCTGTACCTGGACGGTGGTTTGCATGTGGCCGCCGCCTTCATCGAGGCTCACTGGCCGGTGATGATGGAGGAATCCCTGGCGCCGCCGAAGGATGCCAAGACCGCACTCCAGGAATGGGCGCAGAGCCGGGGGCTACCGCTGCCCGTTTATGAAACAGTCGCCCTGCAGGGGCCGGACCATAGCCCGGTATTCACGGTGCGGGTCAGCGTCCAAGGGATCTCGCCGGCCGAAGCGTCCGGTGCATCGAAAAGGGTCGCCGCTCAGGCCGCCGCCCGCACACTTCTGGAGAAGGTTACATGACCGACGGCACCACCGGGGCCACCACTGGGGACACTGTTCCCCAAACCAAGTGCGGCTTCATCGCCGTTCTGGGCGCCCCCAACGCCGGCAAGTCCACGCTGGTCAACGAAATGGTCGGCACCAAGGTCAGCATCGTGTCGCCCAAAGTGCAGACCACCCGCACCCGCCTGCGCGGCATCGCAATGGTGGGCAATACCCAGCTTGTGCTCATCGACACGCCCGGCATTTTCCGCCCGACCCGCCGCCTGGAACGCGCCATGGTCGCCGCCGCCTGGGGCGGGGCCGCCGACGCTGAACAGATCATGCTGGTGGTTGATGCCAGCCACGGGATCGATGCCGACACCGCCGGGATCATTGCCACGCTCAAGGAAGGCGCCCGCAAGGACGTCATCCTGGTGCTCAACAAGATCGACCTCGTGGCCCGCCCGGACCTGCTGGTCCTGTCCGAAAAGCTGTTTCAGGAAGGCCTGTTCGGCAAGGTCTTCATGATTTCGGCCATGAAGGGTGACGGTGTGGGCGACATTCTGCGGTATCTGGCCGACAATGTTCCACCCGGCCCGTTCATGTTCCCCGAAGACGAGGTTTCGGACCTGCCGCAACGCATGCTGGCGGCTGAAATCACGCGCGAAAAGGTGTTCCTGCGCCTGAACCAGGAACTGCCCTACAGCGTGACGGTGGAAACCGAGAAGTGGGAGGAACGCCCCGACGGATCCGCCCGCATCGACCTGACAATATACGTCTTGCGCGAAAGCCAGAAGAAGATCGTTCTGGGCAAGGGCGGGGCGCAGATCAAGGCTATCGGCGCGTCCGCGCGGCGGGAACTGGAACAGCTTTTGGAGCGGCGCATCCACCTGTTCCTGTTCGTCAAAGTCCGCGAAGGCTGGACCGACGACCGCGCCCGTTATGCCGAGTGGGGCTTGGACTTCGACGCCTGAGGCTGCATACTGAGCCGATCATGAATGCGACCTTCACCGGGCTTTGTCTGCTGTGGCTTGGCGCCGCCGGTTTCGGCGGGCTTTTGATCCTGCGCGGACGGTGGGAACAAGCCGTCCGGCAAGGGCGAGCAATCCCCCGCCCGTCCGCCCGCAAAACGGTTGAGGCGGGGCTGACCTTCGCCGGGACCGGCGGCATGATTCTGGGGCTGGGCGTGCTCGGTCTCAGCGTGATGCGCTGAATGGAGTGGGGCGACGCGGGTATTGTCCTGGGGGCGCGCCAGCACGGCGAAAGCAGCCTGATCGTCACCCTGCTGACCTCCAACCACGGCCGCCATGCGGGCCTCGTCAAAGGCGGCATGTCCAAGGCGGCACGCGGCCTGTATCAACCCGGCAACCTACTCAGTGTCACCTGGAAGGCGCGGCTTGAGGACCAGCTAGGCCTGTACGGCTGCGAATTGGTCGAAGCCAACGCGGCGGCCCTGCTGTCTCATCCAGGGCGGCTCGCAGCCCTGACCGCCGCCTGCGCCGTGGCCGAGGCCGCACTGCCCGAGCGCCAGCCGCACCCGATGTTGTTCGACGCTACCCTGGCCCTGATCGCAGCCCTGCGCGATGCGCCGGACCCCGGCTATGGCGCCGCCTACGTGGAGTGGGAGGCGGTGGTATTGCAAGACCTTGGCTTTGGGCTGGACCTTGCGGCCTGTGCCCTGACCGGCGTAACCGAGGATCTGGCGTGGGTGTCGCCCAAGACCGGCCGCGCGGTCAGCGCGGCGGCCGGTGCGCCATGGAAGGACAAGCTGCTCGCCCTGCCGCCTTTCTTGCGCGAGGGCGCGGAGGCAGGGCCAGAACCGGATGCCGCCGCCATCGCCCAAGGCTTGCGCCTGACAGGCTGGTTCCTCGACCGGCACGCTCTGGCCTCCCAGGATCGGCAACTGCCGCCCGCGCGGGTGCGGTTCGGGCAACGCTGGAGTTGAGCGCCGGTTCCGGTCTATATTTCGCGCACCGATCACCCCCCGAACAGCAGGGTTAGCGTTACATGGCACTTCCGACCCCCGTCGAGGACATCCGCCCGCAGCCGTTGGCGCAGGCTTTGTCCGAGCGTTATCTGGCCTATGCGCTGTCGACCATCGTGGCGCGGTCGCTGCCTGATGTGCGCGACGGCCTGAAGCCGGTGCATCGGCGGTTGCTGTACGCCATGCGGCTGCTCAAGCTCGATCCCGGCGCCGGGTTCAAGAAGTGCGCCCGCATCGTCGGCGACGTGATGGGTAAGTACCACCCGCACGGCGACGCCTCCATCTACGAGGCCATGGTGCGTCTGGCCCAGGATTTCGCGGTGCGCTACCCGCTGGTCGAGGGGCAGGGCAACTTCGGGAACATCGATGGCGACGGCGCGGCGGCCATGCGCTACACCGAAGCCCGCCTGACCGAAGTCGCCCATGCCCTGATGGATGGCTTGGACGAAGACGCGGTCGATTACCGCACCACCTATGACAACGAGGACCGCGAGCCGATCGTCATGCCGGCGGCGTTTCCGAATTTGCTGGCCAACGGGGCGTCGGGCATCGCGGTGGGCATGGCGACCAACATCCCGCCGCACAATGCGGGCGAGCTGTGCGACGCGCTGCTGCACCTCATCAAGCACCCCGACTGTGAGATCCACACGTTGGTCGCCCACGTGCGCGGCCCGGACTTTCCGACCGGCGGGGTGCTGGCCGAAAGCCACGCGGCCATTCTTGACGCCTACAAGACCGGGCGCGGGTCGTTCCGTCTGCGCGCGCGGTGGCAGGTCGAAAAGCTGTCGCACGGGCTGTATCAGATCGTCGTAACCGAAATTCCCTATCAGGTGCAGAAGTCCAAGGTCATCGAGCGCATTGCCGACCTTTTGAACGCCCGCAAGCTGCTGGTGCTGGCCGACGTCCGCGATGAGTCGGCCGAGGATGTGCGCATCGTTCTGGAACCGCGCAATCGCACGGTGGACCCGGACATGCTGATGGAGCATCTGTTCCGCAACACGGACCTGGAAATCCGCTTCGGCCTGAACATGAACGTGATCGATGCGGACGGCACGCCGCGCGTCATGGACCTCAAGGAAGTGCTTCAGGCCTTCCTCAACCATCGGCTTGAGGTGCTGGAGCGGCGCTCCCTGCATCGCCTGGAAAAGATCGCCCATCGGCTTGAAGTTTTGGAAGGCTACCTCAAGGCCTATCTGAACCTGGACGAGGTGATCCGCATTATCCGCGAGGAGGATGAACCTAAGCCCGAACTGATGCGCGCGTTCATTTTGACCGACGTGCAGGCCGAAGCCATCCTCAACATGCGGCTGCGCTCCCTGCGCAAGCTGGAGGAAATGGAACTGCGCGGCGAGCATGAGAAACTCTCAGCCGAACAGGCGGCATTGCAGGGCCTCCTGGCCGACGAGGCTCAGCGGTGGTCAGCCATCGCCGATCAGGTGAAGCTGACTAAGAAGAAGTTCGGCCAAGCCACTGAACTTGGCCGCAGACGGACCGATCTGGCCGACGCGCCGAGCGGTGTGGTGGTGCCCCTGGAGGCTCTGGTCGAGCGCGAGCCAATTACCATCATGCTGTCGGACAAAGGGTGGCTGCGCGCCATCAAGGGGCATCAGGATGACGTCTCCGACGCCAAGTTCAAGGAAGGGGACGCCCTCAAGCTGGTCCTCAAGGCGCAGACCACCGACAAGATCCTGGTCTTGGGCACTAATGGCCGGTTCTACACCATCCTGGGCGACCGCATTCAGCGCGGCCGGGGCTTTGGCGAGCCGGTCCGCCTAATGGTCGATCTGCCCAACGATGCCGAGATTTCGCACCTGCTGGTTCATGTGCCGGGCCGCGAACTGCTGCTGGCGACCAGCGCGGGCAAGGGCTTCCGGGTCAAGGAAGACGACGTGGTCGCCCAGACCCGCGCCGGAAAGCAGATCCTGTCGGTTCCGCCCGAGGCAAAGTCGGTGTTCTGTCTGCCGGTGGAGGGCGATACCGTCGCCATCATCGGTGATAACCGCAAGCTGCTGGTGTTCGAACTGGACGAAATTCCGGTTCTCAACAAGGGGCAGGGCGTCAAGCTACAAGCCTATAAGGATGGTGGCATGGCCGACATCAAGCTGTTCGCCGCCGCCGATGGGCTGACCTTCAAGCGTGGCGAACAGACCCGCACCGAGGCCGACCTGACCCCGTGGCGCGGCAAGCGGGCTGGGGCCGGAAAGCTGCCGCCCAATGGCTTCCCCAAGTCCAATAAGTTCGGCGGTTAGCGGCGCCATGGCCCAGCCCAACGAGGGCCAGAGCGTCTCCATGCGAGAGGCATTCTGGCTGTGGCTCCGGGTGGGGCTGCTGAGTTTCGGCGGCCCGGCGGGTCAGATCGCGCTGATGCACCGCTTGGTTGTCGATGACCGCAAGTGGGTGAGCGAGAGCCGGTTTCTGCATGCGCTGAACTACTGCATGTTGCTGCCGGGGCCAGAGGCGCAGCAATTGGCCACCTACATTGGCTGGCTGCTGCACCGAACCGTTGGCGGGCTGATCGCCGGGCTGCTGTTCATCCTGCCGGGCGCTCTGGTCATCCTTGCGCTGAGCATCGTTTATGCCGTCTATCAGGATGTCGTGCTCGTGGAGGCCTTGTTTTACGGCATCAGGGCGGCCGTGCTGGCGGTGGTGGTCCAGGCGGTCCTGAAAATCGCCGGGAAGGCGTTGAAGAACCGCGCCATGATCGGCATCGCCGCTGCGGCTTTCGTGGCGATCTTTTTCCTGACCATTCCGTTTCCGATCATTATTGCGGCGGCGGCGCTGATCGGATTTCTCGGTCAACGCTGGAAACCCGAGACATTCGTGGTCATCAAGGCCCCCGACGGAGACGACGACGACGATGCCGTGTCCGCCGGGCTGCGGGCTGGGCGGCTGGACCACATCCGCCCCTCGACGGCGCGCACGATTAGGACGGCGGCCCTGTGGTTGGCCTTGTGGCTCGGTCCTTTGGCGCTGCTGATCGTCGTGCTGGGGGTGAGCAACGTTTACGCCCAGCAAGGCATGTTCTTCAGCACCATGGCGCTGGTGACGTTCGGCGGGGCCTATGCGGTGCTGTCCTACGTCGCGCAGCAGGCGGTAGTCACGTATGGCTGGCTGGCACCGGGCGAAATGCTCGACGGTCTGGGCATGGCCGAAACCACGCCGGGGCCGCTGATCCTGGTGCTCCAGTTCGTAGGCTTCATGGCGGCGTACCGTAATCCGGGCATCCTGGACCCTGTCCTTGCCGGGACCCTGGGGGCCATGGTGACGTTATGGGTGACGTTTGCCCCGTGCTTTTTATGGATCTTCGTCGGCGCGCCCTACATCGAGGCGCTGCGCGGCAACAAGGCCCTGAGCGCGGCGATGTCGGCCATTACCGCCGCCGTGGTTGGTGTGGTGCTGAACCTTGCCGTGTGGTTCGGCTTGCACGTTCTGTTTGCCGAGGTCGGGGAGTGGCGTCAGTGGGGCATCCGCCTGCTGGTTCCCGATGTGGCGACCCTCGACCTTGCGGCCACGGCGATCGGAATGGCCGCATTCCTGGCCTTGTGGCGCCTGAAGGCAAACATGGTCTTGGTGTTGCTGGTGTCCGCCGTGGTTGGTGCAGGCTGGTTCCTGGTGTCCTAATCGCTTAACGCGCCACGCCGCCAAAGATGACCTCGGGCAGCCACGTCGCCAATTCGGGCCATGCCGCCAGAATTCCCAGCGCCGCAACCTGGATCAGGACGAACGGCACGATGCCGCGATAGATGTGCATGGTGGTGACTTCCGGCGGGGCCACCCCGCGCAGGTAAAACAGGGCGAACCCAAACGGTGGCGTCAGAAAGCTGGTTTGCAGGTTCATCGCCATCATGACCCCCAGCCACACCGGATCGACGTCCATCTTCAACAGGATGGGCGCGACGATGGGCACCACCACGAACACGATCTCGACGAAGTCCAGGAAGAAGCCGAGCACGAACATTGCCAGCATCACGAGGGCGATGGCACCCCATTTCCCGCCGGGCAGGGTGGTCAGGAAATCATGCACCATGTCATCGCCGCCGAACCCCCGGAACACGAGGGAAAACAGCGTTGCGCCGATGATGATCAGAAACACCATGGACGCAATGCGCGTGGTGGATCGCATCACGTCATCAAGCACGCTCTGCCGCCACAGCCCCCACAGCGCGACGACCAGCCCGCCCGCCAGCACGATCAGGGCAATCGCTGCCAGGGCCATTCCGACCTGATCGGCTGGATCGATTGCCTCTCGGGCAACCCGCAGGTCGAACATCCGTGACAAAGCCAGGACGGCAATCAAAGCCCACACGGCGGCCTTGACGAGTACAGTCTGCCGTCCGGGTTCATTGCGCAGCCCGGCCAGAAGAATGGCACCAATCGCCCCGACGCCAGCCGCTTCGGTCGGGGTCGCGATTCCGCCGAGGATCGAGCCGAGAACGGCGATCATCAGCGACAAGGGCGGCACCAAAGCCTTCAATAACGTTACGAAGGCCATCCGGCGGGAAACATCCGTGTCGCGTGGCGGCAAGGCCGGCGCGGACGAGGGGCGCAGCCACGCGACGGCGAGTTGGTAGGCGACGTAGAAGAATACCAGCATCAGGCCGGGAACGAGCGCCCCGGCGAACAGATCCCCCACCGACACGGGATTGATCGCCCAGTTACCCAGGTCGCGCTGGGCATCGGCATAGGCGGTTGAGATCTGATCACCGAGCAGAACCAGCACGATGGACGGCGGAATGATCTGCCCGAGCGTTCCCGCCGCGCAGATGGAGCCACAGGCGAGGGCCGGGTCGTAACCTCGGCGCAGCATGATCGGTAAGCTCATCAGGCCCATGGTCACAACCGTCGCGCCGACGATGCCGGTCGATGCTGCTAACAGCATGCCGACCAGGGCGACCGAAACGGCCAGCCCACCCCGCAAGCCGCCGAACAAGCGCCCAACATTTTCAAGCAGTTCTTCGGCGACTTTCGAGCGTTCAAGCATCACGCCCATGAACACGAACAAGGGAACCGCCAAGAGCACTTCGTTGGACATGGTGCCGAATACCCGCTGGGGCAAGGCGCGTACGAAGGCGAAATCGAAATGCCCCAGCGCAGCCCCAAGCAGTCCGAACAACAAAGCGGAACCGGCAAGGCTGAAGGCAACGGGAAATCCCGCCAGCAGGACCAGACAGGTGCCGGCGAACATGATCAGGGCAAGGACTTCGGTTTCCATCACTCGCTCTCGTCGCCACAGGCCAGAACAAGCGAACTGCGCAGCGCCAACGCCAGACCTTGAAGGATGAGCAGCACCGGCATGATGAGGATGACCGACTTAAGCAGGTAAAGGCCGGGCAAGCCGCTGGTTTCCTGAGAAGCCTCGCCGACCGCCCAGGAGTTCATCACGAACGGCCACCCCATCCACAAAATAAGAACACTGACCGGCCACAGGAACAGGACGACTCCGGACAGATCAACGATGGCCTTGGTCCGGGGTGAAGCCTCGCGGTAAAAAATATCGACTCGCACATGATTGTCGGTTGCCAGGGTGTAACCGGCCGCCAGCATGAAGACAAATGCATGCATCCACACGATGCCTTCCTGAAGCGAGATCATCCCGATGCCAAAAACATACCGCAACAGGACGACCGCGAATTGTACCAGCACCATGCCCAGCGTGAGCCATGCGACGCCATGGCCGATGGTCCGGTTCAGTATATCGATGGCCGCGATCAAGCGGCGGATGAGATGCAGCACCGGTCCATCAATCCTGCGGGAGCGAGAGGCGCAGACTATTCTGGAAGCGTCGTCGGGTGCAAGACTGAACGGTTTACAGAGACTTCCGCTGGCAAGATGCGTCATCATCCGGTAAAAGCGAATCAATCGTAGGCATAAGTCCCTGCAACGACCGAGTCGGGAGGAACCGCGCGCGCCGTTCGGACCTTGCATTAGGCAAGGAAGTGCCAACAGCACCGCCGATCGAACGTCCGCAGGTCGAAACCTCTCCACCGTGCCCAAGAAGTTGAGCGAAACGTGCGAGCGCTAGCCTTTATCGTCCGCTTTCTGAGCGGCATCAACACCATCATCGGCCAGGTTTTTTCATGGTTCACGCTGGGTATTGTCCTGGTGTGCTTCACGGTGGTCGTCATGCGATACGTGTTTTCGGCCGGTGCCGTTTGGATGCAGGATCTGTATGTCTGGATGAACGGCATCATGTTCACCGGGATCGCCGGTTTCACACTGCTGAAAAACGGCCATGTGCGCGTGGACATCTTTTACCGCAAGGCCACGACGCAGTTCAAAGCCTGGGTCGACTTCATCGGCTTCTTCATCTTCATCACGCCGTTTTCGGGTGTGCTGCTGTACTGGTGCTGGCCCTATGTCGAGCGGTCGTGGCGCTTCATGGAGGGATCCCGCAACATCGGCGGGATGCCGGGGCTATACATCGTTAAGTCATTCATCCTGGTGTTCGCCGTGGTGATTTTCCTTCAGGGCTTGGCAATGGCCCTTCGTAGCATCCTGGTGCTGGCGCGGCGGGAGGACCTGCTGCCGCCTCACATGCGCTATGAAGAGGAGGGCTGATCCATGGATCCAATCCTGATTGGAGAGATCCTCTCCGTCGTCATGTTTTTCGGCATCATCGGCGTGCTGATGCTAGGGTATCCGGTGGCCTTTTCGCTGGCCGGAACGTCGTTGTTCTTTGGGCTGATCGCCTGGATTTTGGGCGTGTTCGATCCGTCGAACTTGTCGAGTCTGGCGTCTCGGTATCTCGATGGGGCCATGGTGAACGACGTTTTAGTGGCGGTGCCGCTTTTCGTGTTCATGGGCGTCATGCTGGAGCGGTCCGGGATCGCCGAGCAACTGCTCATCACCATGGGCCGCTTGTTCGGAGAGCTGCGCGGCGGCCTTGGGATGTCGGTGGTGGTGGTTGGCGCGCTGCTGGCGGCATCGACCGGCATCGTCGGTGCGACGGTCGTCACCATGGGCTTGCTGTCTCTGCCCGCCATGCTGAGGGCCGGTTATGATCCGAAATTGGCGTCAGGCGTCATCTGCGCGTCGGGTACGCTGGGCCAGATCATTCCGCCATCCACGGTCCTTATCTTCATGGGCGACATGCTGTCGGGCATCAATGCCCAAGTGCAGATGGCTAAGGGCAACTTCGCGCCTAGCCCGGTATCGGTCGGCGATCTGTTCGCCGGAGCGTTCATTCCGGGCCTGCTGCTGGTTCTCTTTTACATGCTGTGGGTGATCTTCAAGGCGATTACGAGCCCCCAAAGCTGCCCGGCACTGGCCATTTCCGCCGAGGAAAAGAAAGCCCTGGGGCGTGATGTCCTGGTCGCCCTGGTGCCGCCGTTGATGCTGATCATCGCGGTGCTCGGCTCTATCCTGGGCGGTATCGCGACGCCCACGGAAAGCGCCTCGGTCGGTGCAGTAGGGGCCATACTTTTAGCCATCCTGCGCGGGCGCATGACCTATCCGATGCTGCGGCAGGTGATGTATGCAACGGCCGAGATCACGTCGATGATCTTCGTCATCATCCTTGGCGCCTCGGTGTTCTCGCTGGTGTTCCGCATGATGGGTGGGGACAATCTGGTCGAGGAATTCCTACACAGCCTGCCCGGCGGCGTCATGGGGGCGGTCATCTTTGTGATGCTGCTGATGTTCGTGCTGGGCTTTATCCTCGATACGTTCGAGATCATCTTCATCGTGCTGCCCATTACTGCGCCCATTCTCCTGGGCATGGACGTCAGTCCGGTGTGGCTGGGGGTCATGGTGGGGGTCAATTTGCAGACCAGCTTTCTGACACCGCCATTCGGGTTCTCGCTGTTCTACCTGCGCGGCGTGGCACCGCGCGAGGTCTCGACCGGGCAGATTTATCGCGGAGTGATCCCCTTTGTAATCCTCCAGTTGCTGGCTCTGGTCGCGCTTTACATGTTCCCTGAACTTGCGACTTGGCTGCCTTCCGTCATCTTTGGATGACGCAGGCAGCCTGACCGGCCAAAGAAGAAGGCCCGCACCATCGACTGGTGCGGGCCTTTTCCGTGACATCTGTGGGCGAGGGGTGCCTACAGCTTGAAGTGCTTTTGGCGGGCCTGGATGAAGGCGCCGTCCACCGTGTCGGTGCGCTCCCGCAGCTTGTCGAGGGCATCGACAAAGCTCTGGGCGGTCTTCTTGGTCAGCGGGTCGGGAGACTCGCGCAGTTCGTTGATGATCTGCGCCGACACGCGGGCACCCTCGGCGAGGATTTCCTCGGGGAACTGGTGCACCTTGACGCCATGCTTCTGGACCAGGGTGCGCAGGGCGATCGGATCGTTGGCATAAAAGTCGGCGGCTACCTGCTCGTAATCCGCCTGAGAGGCCGACTGGATGATCGCCTGGAGGTGCTTGGGCAGGGCGTTGTACTTGTCCAGGCTGACCACCAGTTCAGTCGCCAGGCCCGGTTCCACGAACGACGGGAAGTAGTAGTTCTTGGCGACCTGATGGAAGCCGAGCGCGAGGTCGTTGTACGGGCCGACGAACTCGGCAGCGTCCAGGGCGCCAGACTGAAGGGCCTGGAAGATTTCGCCGCCGGCCATGTTGGTGACGGTGGCGCCAAGGCGCTGCCATGCTTGACCGCCGATGCCAGGGGTGCGGAACTTCAGCCCCTTGATGTCTGCCAATCCCTTAAGCTCGTTGCGGAACCAGCCGCCGGCCTGCGTGCCGGTCTGGCCGGACAGGAAGCCCCTCACGCCGAACTGAGCGTAAACTTCGTCCCACACTTCCTGACCGCCCATGTAGCGGACCCAGGCGGACAGCTCGTTGGCGGTCATGCCGAAGGGAACGCCGGTGAAGAAGTTAAGGGCCTGGGACTTGCCCTGCCAGTAGTAGGCCGCGCCGTGGCTCATCTCGGCGCCGCCTTCAATCACGGCATCGAGCGCCTGGAGCGGTGGCACCAGTTCGCCGGCCGAGAACACCTTCACGGTGAGTTGGCCATCGGACATGGCGGTGATGCGGTCAGCCAGACGCTGGGCGCCGACGCCCAAGCCGGGGAAGTTACGCGGCCAGGTGGTCACCATGCGCCATTCCTGGCGGCCCTGCGCGATCGCCGGGGTGGGGAACGCGGCGGCAGCGGTCAGGGCTGCGCCGGCACCGGCTACAGCGGTGCCCTTCAAAAAATCGCGACGTTTCATTTCAGACGTTTCCTCATCATCCAGTGATTGAGTCGGACTTTAGTCCGCGCTTTTCCGGTAGTCGTTAGGGCCGGTACGCGAATCTATCTGAATTATAAGGGATAAAAGATGCGAGGCAACGTCAGAACACGCGCATAAGTACCGTCAATTAACCCATTTCGGGAAGAGGGTTCCACCCTTCTGGAGAAAACCCCTCAAGGGGCTGGAACCGAATCTTGTAGGCCATCTTGCGGCTGTCTCGGATCCAGTACCCGAGATAGACGTAGGGAATGCCTTGCCGGGCCGCTTCGTCAACGAGCCACAGGATGATGTAGGTTCCCAGTCCGTGGCGTTGTTCCTTCGGGTCAAAGAAGCTGTAGACGGCCGACAGCCCATCATCCATCCGGTCCATCAAACATACGGCAATCAAGCGGCCGGAACTGTCGCGGAACTCGACCAGCGCGGTTTCGATGGGGCTGTCCTCGACCATCGCGCGGTAGTCATAGAATCCCATCAGAGCCATGTCGCTGCCGGTATGGCGGCTTTCCTGATACGCCGCGAAAAGCCGGTACTGCTCTGCCGTGGCACGGGCGGAAACGATACGGGCGGTAAGGTCCTGGTTGATCTTCCAGGCCCGCCTGAAACTTTTTTTCATGTGGAAGTGGGGAACGCCAACCCGCACGGGAACACAAGCGTTGCAGCCGGGGCAGGCGGGGGCATAGGCAATGGAGTGGCTGCGTCGGAAACCGGCCCGCGACAGGGTGTCGTGCAGGCGCCGCGCCTCCGGGCCGACCAACTCGGTCACGATCTTGCGCTCCATGCGCCCGTCGATATACGGGCAGGGCATGGGTGCCGTCGTGAAGAAAAAGTGTGGACGTCGGATCGGCGAGTTTTCCATGCGCGACAGCAACCGGCCTTGCAGCCGTCCTCCATTTGCCTCCGCCATTACTATGGGGTGTCGGCTTGCCCGATGCGAGTCCTACCACCTCGATTGCTCAGCCGAATGCCCGTCTAGGTCAATGAGGTCACGCCACGATGGGTTCCCATATCAATCGTATAGGCCTCCGTACCGCTTTCCTTATCCTCCGCGGACGATGCTAGGGATCGGCGGCGGTCCCAGTGGGCGGGGAGCCTGATCGGTTTCCTCGGCCTCGCGCAGCAGGATGATGCTGATGCGGCGGTTGCGAGGATGGTTCGGCGCATCGGCAAGCAGTGGCTCGCTGCCGGCCCTGCCCGAAACCCGCGCAATGCGGTTATCCGTCACACCACCGCCGAGCAGCACGCGGCGGCTGGCCAGGGCGCGATCGGCGGATAGCTCCCAGTTGCCATAGCCCGAGGAGTCGGTGAAGGAACTGGCGTCGGTGTGACCGTCGACGGCGATCTTCTGGGGCAACAGTTTGACCACCCGGCCCACCAGTTCAAGGATCGCGCGGGTGTGTTCGTACATGGCGCTGGAACCCGCCGGGAACATCGGTGCGCCTTCCTGATCGACGATCTGAATGCGCAGGCCTTCCGGCGTGTTGTCGACCAGCAGGGCGTCCTTCAAGCCCTGAAGCTGCGGCACGGCCTGGATCGCCTGACGGAGTTCCTGGGACACTTGATCGAACTGGCGCTGCTCCATCGCCTCGCGCATTTCGGCCTCTTTCTCCTTGTCGGAGCGGCCGTCAAAGTCGTCGTCTGCGGCACCCTCGGCGGGGTCGGTGAAGTCCTCGCCGCCCGCGCCAATGGTAGACGGGGGCAAGTTCATGGTCATGGTCGGCGCGGCGCTGGACGACTGGCTGGCGCCCTGTCCAATGACCTGCCCGCCCAACATGCCGCCGGCGCCGCTGGGACTTTGCGACACGGTGGTCGGCGAAAAATAGTTGGAGATACCTTGAAGCTGTTCCTCGGTCACCGAGTTGAGCAGCCACAGCAGCAGGAAGAACGCCATCATGGCGGTCACGAAGTCGGCGTAAGCCACCTTCCAGGCCCCGCCATGCGCGGCGGAGTGGCTCTTCTTGACCCGCTTGATGATGATGGCCTGCTTGCCCATTTGGTCGGCCATGCACTGCGCCTCTCAGTCTGGGGTAATCGCGGCTGCGGCGATCACTCGCTCGGCATGTTGGTGACCGTTTCTTCCACTTCCTGGAAGGACGGGCGGACATTGGACGGCAGGATTTTGCGGGCGAATTCCACGGATACCTGCGGAGCATAACCCTGCATGTGGGCCAGCAGGCCGGCCTTGATGGACTGCAAGTACATGGTTTCGGAGTCGTAGGCCGCCGCAATGGCGCGGCCATAGGGTGCGAAGAAGCCATAGGACAGCAGCACGCCGCAGAACGTGCCGACGAGGGCAGCGCCGATGAGCTGGCCGAGCACTTCTGGTGGTTCGGTGATCGACCCCATGGTGTTAATCACGCCCAACACGGCGGCCACGATTCCCAGGGCGGGCATGGCGTCAGCCATGGTAATCACGGCATCCGAAACAGCGGAATGCTCGTGGTGGTGAGCTTCGATCTCGGCATCGATGATCGCTTCGACCTCATGAGCATTGTTGGTGCCCAGGGTCAAAAGGCGCAGGTAGTCGCACAGGAAGACCAGGGCGTGGTGATCGGCGGCAAAGCCTGGAAACTTTTGGAACAGGGGACTCTCGTTCGGACGCTCCACATGGCTTTCCAGCGCAAGGTCGCCCTTGGTCTTGGCAAGCCGGAATGTGGTGTAGAGCATGCTGAGGAGTTCGAGATAGGTCTGCTTGGTGTGGCGTGGACCCTTCATCATCGGGCCGAGAGCCTTTAGCGTGCCACGCAGCACCGATCTCGGGCTGCCGACCACGAAGGAGCCAAACGCTGCCCCGAAGATGATCAGGAACTCCGAGGGCTGCCAGAGAATCGCCAAATCGCCGCCGTGCCACGTGTAGCCGACCAGGACGCTCGCGATAACGATGATGGAACCGATGATGATGAGCATTTAGTCTTCCACAGCCCCCTCCCGCCGTGCACCTAAAGCCTTGCGGAAGCTTCGAAGGTTGTAATCCATTCTCGTTGGAAACATCAACGAAAACCGTCTCTAAGCGCGTTTTCATCAGAATGAATGTGGTCTCGTCGGTACTGCTCTTGTTTTTCTGGCATTGGCGCAACAGGGTAAAACATGCTAGTTGGGCTTGGGGGCGCGGGTGGTTTCAAGGTCCGTCCGTTCCACGTAAACTTCGGGCCAGCTTTTGGCTGTCCGGTTGGCTTGTCCAGTAGACGGAACGATGACCATGAAGGTCGATGAACGCTCTTTCCGCAAGGCTCTCGGTTGCTTCGCCAGTGGCGTGGCGGTAGTCACTTCGGTCGGTGCGGACAAGCGCCTGGTCGGCGTCACGGTGAGCGCCTTCACATCGGTTTCCCTCGACCCGCCGCTGGTGCTGTTCTGCCTGGACAGGCGAAACACCAGCCTCGACGCTTTCACGTCCGGGCACTTTGCCATCAACATCCTTCAGGAAGACCAGCGTCAGGTGTCCATCCAGTTCGCCAGCCGCCTGGAGGACAAGTGGCAAGGCATCGCCTTTGAGGTGAACGAGCACGGCGTTCCGCTGATCAGCGAAACACTGGCCCGGCTGGAGTGCTCCGTGCACGAACTGGTCGAGGGGGGTGACCACTTGATCGTCATCGGCAAGGTCGACAGCCTGGACTACAAGACCGGCGGCCAGCCGCTGCTGTATTTCCGCGGTGCGTACGCCAACATCAGCGAGTGCTTTTAGGCTCCAAGGTCAAGACTCGGGAGTCCGGGGCAGGGCGGATGGCGATCAGCCGACCTTCCTGCCACGGTGCCATCATGTCTCGATAGTGCGGCGACAGCAGGTGGCCCGATTGCCCGGCAGCGATTATGTATCCTGAACTGTCCAGATCGCTCAGGTCATAGACGGCGCGCAGTCCAGCGCCATGATTGCGCCCAAGGCGCTGCCGCCACGATCCAACCCCACGGGCTGAGAAGCCGCCCCGGTTGACCGTCTCGTCGCTGCCGTCCAGGTGCGCGGACAGGGCTGACAACCAGCCCAGCACGGGCAGGTGCCGGAATACCGGATGTTCCAGGCGCACCGCGTGGGCGGCGCCCCAGCGCCACGTCGAGGGGGCGCCGAATTCCGTCTCCAGGCTTTTCAGTGTCTCGTCGAGGCTGGCAGAAAGCTGCTCCGCACAGGTTTCGGTCTGCGGAGTCGCAACATCGTCGCACCACGGGTGGACCGTCTTGCCGGAAAGCACACGCCGGAGCACCCGCGGGTGCGATCCCTCCCAATGCCGATACAGCGGCCCCAGATCATCGGCGAACACGGCCCGTTCAAGGGTCAGGCGCCATGCCGTGAACACCAGGGGTTCAGGGCGGGCTACGGCCATTGTGCCGTCCCACGCACGCAGCGCCGCCAAGGCATCGGCTGCGGCTGGGCTGTCCGGCTGGGTGCCTTCCATGAGGGGCCATAGGTCGCGAAATACCGGTGACAGGGCATCCAGTTGCAGCCGCCGCATGTCATCGGGTGTTGCAGCCGGGAGGCTCGCCAGGACCTCTTTGATACGTTCCGCGCGATGCGGCGCTGGCCAGTGAACCGACAGAAGGTGCGGATAATCCTCTGGAACCGGGCGATTATTGGCATTGATGATTACGCCGCTGGGTGGGTTCTCCAGGCGCGGCAGGGCGCTGTAGGGCAGCCATCCCGTCCAGTCGAAGGCACCCTCTGCCCCCGGCCTCGGAACCACGCCGCGCCCAGTCCGCCGCACTGGCACGCGACCGGGAGCCAGATAAGCGATGGTGCCGGCGCGGTCGGCGATTATAAAGTTTTGTTGCGGCGCGTGGTATGTCGCCAGGGCGCGCTCTGCGGCCTGCCACGATGACGCGCGGTTGAGGTGCAGGATGGCCTCGGCGGTGCGGTCGTCGGGTTCCAGGGCGGTGGCCGCCAGGGCAAGCACCGATCCCTCGGGCAGGGGAACGTCCAGCAGGTCACTGACCACGGGACCGTGGCGGGTGGCGCGAACCGTGAACTGCTCGGCCGGGGCGTCCCGCACCAGGATGGTTTCGGTGCGCGTCTCAAACGGCTGTGGGCCGTCGGGAGTCAGGTAAAGGCCTGGCCCGGCGCTGTCCTCGACAAAAAGATCCATCGTGTCGGAATGGGTGGTGGTCAGCCCCCAGGCGATAGTCCCATTATGGCCAACGATATGGAACGGGACGCCCGGCACCGTAGCCCCACTGACCCGTCCCTGCGGCGTCCGCACCTCGGCCAGATACCACACGTTGGGCACGCCAAGCCCAAGGTGCGGGTCGTTGGCCAGCAGCGGCGCGCCGCTGGCCGTCCGGGAGCCATCGAGAAGCCATGCGTTGGAGGCCAGCGTCGGCCGCAACGCCTCCGGCCAGGCCTCCATCAGCGCCGTGAAGACGTGCTTGGAGTGAGCAGCGGTGCTTATGGTAGTGGGGTCGTCGGGGTCCGGCCCAGCCCACAGTTCGGCGACGGTTTCAGGCGGTAGGGCCGTGAGAAGGGTCGCGCGGAGAGCTTCTTCGTACCAGTTCCCGGACAGGCGCATGGCCATCAGCCGCTGCCACAACAATGAATCCGCGGGTGTCCAGGGTTCCGGCTCCAGCCCAAGAACCAGAAACTCGGGCGGCAGAAAGCCTTCGCGGGTGTCGAGGAAGGCGTTTACCCCCGCTGCATACGCGTCCAGGGCGGCGCGTGTTTCATCGTCCACCGCGTTCAGGCTCGCCGCAGCGGCGTGCCGGAGTCCTAGTGTCCGCATGAAGCGGTCGGACGGCAGCGCAGCCGATCCGACTGCCTCGGCCAGCCGCCCGGACCCCAGGCGGCGCAAGAAATCCATCTGAAACAGGCGGTCCTGGGCATGGACAAAACCCAGCGCAAAGGCGGCGTCGTGTTGGTCAGCCGCCGTGATGATCGGCACCCCAAAGTCGTCGCGGGCCACTTCGACTGCGCCGTGCAAGCCGGGCAGGGATAGCGTGCCCGTCGTGCGCGGCAGCGATGACGTGGCCGCGCCGTAGACGATGACGACCAGCCCGAGCAGCAACGCCACCACCGCCACCGATCCGCGCCTGACCCATTTCATGGACCCGTCCCTTGCCGTGGTGCCGCAGCGCAGTATAGGCAATGAACAAAGGCCCTGCCACGTTCACGCGGCAGGGCCTTTTTATGCTCAACCCGATGGAGGATCAGGTCATGTTAATGATGATGGTCTTCTTCTGCGTGAAGTGTTCGAGCATCGCTTCCAGGGTCGCCTCCTTGCCCAGGCCGCTGCTCTTGATGCCGCCGTAGGACAGGTTCGGCTGAACAACGAGGTTCTGGTTGACCTGAACGAAGCCGGCCTCCAGGCGGTTGGCAGCGTTCATGGCAGTGCGCAGATCGCGGGTCCAGATGGTGGCGGCCAGACCATATTCGGAGTCGTTGGCGGCTTCGATGACGGCCTCGTAGTCGGAGAACTTCATCACGCAGCACACCGGCCCGAAAATTTCCTCGCGCACGCAGCGGGAGTTGGGGTCGATGTCCGAGAAGATCACCGGCTGGATGAACAGGCCCTTCTTGAGCGCCGGGTCGGTGGGCATGGCGGAGCAAACGTGGGCCTTGCCGTCCTTCTTGCCCTGTTCGATGTAGCTCTTGACCTTCTCGAACTGGCCTTCGGAGATGATCGTGCCGATGTCGGTCGCTTCGTCAAGCGGGTCGCCCATCTTCAGCGCGTTGACCTTTTCGGTCAGGCGGCTGACGAACTCGTCATGGATGCTCTCGTGGACATAGATGCGCGAGGCGGCGGTGCAGCTCTGGCCCTGGCGGGTGAAGCGCATTCCGGCTATGGCGCCAGCGATGGCGCGGTCCAGGTCGGCGTCGCCCATGATGATCATGGGGCTTTTGCCGCCCAGTTCCAGGGTCACGGGGATGAGTTTGTCGGCAGCGGCCTTGTACACGATCTTACCGGTTTCGACCGATCCGGTGAAGGTGATCTTGCCGACCTTGGGGTGCGTGACCAGCGGGGCGCCGCATTCCGGGCCAAAGCCCGACAGCATGTTGAAGCAGCCCTTGGGCAGCACTTCGTTCATGATCTGGCAGACGCGCAGAACCGTCAGCGGGGCTTCTTCGGCCGACTTGACGACCACGGTGTTGCCGGCAACCAGGGCCGGGGCGACCTTGAGCGCCATCAACAGCAGCGGGACGTTCCACGGAATGATCGCGCCGACCACGCCGATGGGCTCGCGCACGGTGACGGTCAGCATGTCGGGGTTGAACGGGACGCTCTCCCCCTTGAGTTCGGACCCGAGGCCGCCAAAGAACACGAAGGCATCGGCCAGAACGCTGGCTTCGACGCGGCTTTCGGTGCGCAGGGCCTTGCCGGTTTCCAGCGCAATCAGACGGCCCAGTTCATCGACATGATCCATCAGGCGGCGGCCGCATTCGGCCACCAGCTTGCCGCGCTCGCGGGCCGGCTTCTTCTTCCATTCCTTCTGGGCGCGGGCAGCGGCAGTGACGGCACGATCAACGTCGCTGGCGTCGCCCTCGGCGGCGTTGCCGACCACGGCCCCAGTGGCCGGATTGACGACGTCAAAGGTCTTGCCGGAGGCGGCCGGGACCATTTCGCCGTCAATGAGGTGCTTGCCCGACAGAATTTTGGCGAGCGCGAACGGATCGGACGTCATCTGGATGGACATTAGTTACTCCAATGGCTTGTGCGGTTTCCCTAAGGTATTTTATCGGCTAGGCCATGATGTAGCCGGTGGGCAACGTGGACAGGAAATCGGCGAAAACGTCGCCCTGCACGTTGACGTGGCGATGCATGGCCTTGCCTGCGGCTTCGGCGTCGCCAGCCAGAACGGCGGCAACCACCGTGTTGTGTTCGGCCAGCGACTCATGGACGCGACCGGGCCGGTTGAGCTGGTGGCGGCGGTAGGGCGCGGTACGGTGATGCAGGCTGCGCGTCATGTCCTCCAGCACCCGATTATGGCTGCCGGCATAGATGGCATCATGGAACATGCGGTTGTTGGCGTAGTACGCCTCCAGGTCCTGCCGCTGGGCAAGTGGCTCGGCGGTTTCGGTCAGGCTCGCGAGGTGGCGGCGTTCGACATCGGTCATGCGGCGGGCCGCCAGACGGGCGCACATGCCCTCCAACTCGGCCATGACCTCGAACATTTCGATCAGGCGGGGCAGGGTGATGGTGGCCACCACGGCGCCCTGACGCGGCCGGACCTCGATCAGACCCGACGCCGAAAGCTGGCGCAGAGCCTCGCGCACCGGCGTGCGCGACACCCCGAACCGCTGGGCCAGGGACTGTTCATCAAGGCGGTCGCCGGGCTTCAAGGCGCCGGAAAAGATTTCTTCTTCAAGAGTCCGACGCAGTTGGTCGGCACGGGTTGGCGTGTTTTTGGCCATGGGGCTCTGTCTTTCTTGCTTGGCCGTCCGGCTTCCCACCATACGCGTTCAGGTGGGGGCTGGGGCTTCTAACCAAGTCCTCCCGGTGATGATTGTATACAGTCGCCAGATTTTTGGTATCCAAAAAGTGTGCGCCTGTTCGTTTCATTCGGCGGGCGGGGACGGCTTGGTTATACTCCCCGCCAACGGCAACAGGAGGGTTCAATGAGCGAGCAGCCACGCTTGCGCTCGGTGTCATGCTTTCGGGCGGAAGGGTTCCGCCGCATGGTGTACTGGGAGTGGGGCAACCCGCACAACAAGAACGTCATTTTCTGCGTCCACGGGCTGACCCGCAATGGCCGGGATTTCGACTGGCTGGCCCGTGCCCTTTGCGACCGATACCGGGTGATTTGCCCGGATGTCGTGGGGCGTGGACGGAGCGACTGGCTGGACGACCCAATGGGCTATACCTATGCCCATTACCTCGCCGACATGGCGACCCTGATCGCCCGCAGCGGGGCCGAACAGGTGGATTGGATTGGGACGTCCATGGGCGGGTTGCTCGGCATGATGCTGGCGGCCAGCGATGAAAGCCCTATCCGCCGACTGGTCCTCAACGACATCGGCGCCTTTATCCCCCAATCGGCGCTGGAACGCCTGATGGAATACGTCGGCAAGGACCCGACCTTCCCGAACCAGGACGAGGCCGAAAAGTACCTGCGCAAGGTGCACGCTCCGTTCGGCGCCCTAACCGACGAGCAATGGCGCCATCTGGTGCAGAATGGAATGCGCATCCGGGAGGACGGATTGCTGTCTCCGGCCTACGACCCGGCCATCGCCGTGCCGCTGAACGCCATCCCGCTGCAGGACGTGGTGCTGTGGCCGGTGTGGGACGCCGTGGCCTGCCCGGTCCTGGTCCTGCGCGGCGCGGACTCCGACCTGCTGCTGCCCGAAACGGTGGGTGAAATGCGCCACCGTGGTCCCGGCTGCGAGGTCGAGGAATTCGAGGGTGTTGGCCATGCTCCGGCCCTGATGGACGCCGAGCAGATCCTGACCATTGATATGTGGTTGCTGGATCAGGATGCCAAGGAAGAATAGGAAGGAAGAATAGGAAGGAAGAATAGGGAGGTGGTGAACCACAGAGGTCGCAGAGAACACAGAGGTTGTGGTGGCCACTGCGCCGCAGGCGATTAATTCCCTATCGGGTTTTTAATGCGCTACGCGCGGCTATTTGCACCGAAATGTCTGTGTTCTCTGTGGCCTCTGTGGTTAATTTACTTCAGCAACCTAGCCGCTTCGACTGCGGAATACGTCAAGATCACGTCCGCCCCGGCGCGCTTGAAGCACAGCAGGCTTTCCAGCACCACGCGGTCATTATCGAGCCAGCCGTTTCCGGCGGCGGCCTTGATCATCGCGTACTCGCCGCTGACCTGATAAACCCAGGTCGGCACACCGAAGGTCTGTTTGACCCGCGCAACGATGTCGAGGTAGGGCATTCCGGGCTTTACCATGACGGCGTCGGCGCCCTCGGCGATGTCCACGGCGACTTCGCGCAGGGCTTCGTCGGTGTTGGCCGGATCCATCTGATAGGTCTTTTTGTCACCGCCCTTGAGCGCCCCGCCGGACCCTACGGCATCGCGGAACGGCCCGTAGAAACCCGAGGCGTATTTGGCGGCATAGGACACGATCTGGACGTGGTCGAACCCGGCGGCGTCCAGGGCGTCGCGGATGAGGCCGATGCGGCCGTCCATCATGTCCGACGGCGCGACGATGTCGCATCCGGCCTGGGCCTGGACGATGGCTTGGTGGATGAGCATGTCCACGGTTTCGTCGTTGACGACGTATCCGTCGCGGACGATGCCGTCATGGCCCGTGTCGGTGAACGGATCGAGCGCCACGTCACACAGGACGCCCAGATCGGGGTGGGCGGCCTTGAGGGCGCGGACGGCGCGACAGACCAGGTTGTTCGGATTGGCGGCCTCGGTCCCCTCGGTGTTCTTGAGGGCCGGGTCGGTGCGCGGAAACAGGGCGATGGCTGGAATGCCCAGCGCCTTGGCCTCGCCTGCGGCTTCGACCAAAGTGTCGATGGTGTAGCGGACGACGCCCGGCATGGAGGGCACGGCCTCCGTCTTTCCTTCCCCTTCGATGACGAACATCGGCCACACCAGATCGTTGACCGACAGGGTGGTTTCACTCATAAGGCGGCGCGACCATTCAGTGCGACGGTTGCGGCGCATGCGGGTACGGGGGAAGGTTCCGATCGGGGCGTTCACGCTGCCTCTCTTTTATTTCAAAGCCTTACAAGAAAATATTAAACCACGGGGGAAGCGGTCCCCCGTGGTCGCGTCTCTCGTTTTACGCTTTCGACAAGGCTTGGTCCAGATCGGCGATGATATCGTCGGGATGCTCGATGCCGACGGACAGGCGCACATAGCCCGGCGTCACGCCCGATGAAGCCTGATCGGCCGCCGAAAGCTGGGAGTGGGTGGTGGTCGCCGGGTGGATGGCCAGCGAGCGGGCGTCGCCGATGTTGGCGACATGGTAGAACAACTCCAGTCCGTCGATGAACTTGCGGCCGGCATCCAGGCCGCCCTTCAACTCGAACCCCACCAACCCGCCGTAACCTCGCTTGAGGGCGGCGTCGGCGCGACGGCGCAGTTCACCGTCCTGAAGGCCGGGGTAGATCACCTTGGCGACCTTGGGATGGCCGTTCAGGTAGTCGGCCACCTTGGCGGCGTTCTCGCAGTGGGCGCGCATACGCAAGGGGAGCGTCTCGATGCCCTGGATGAGCTGCCATGCGTTGAACGGGCTGATCGCCGCGCCCATGTCGCGCAGCAGGCACACCCGCATGCGCAGGATGTAGGCGATGGGGCCGAGCGGCTTGACGGCCTGGGTCCACACGGCGCCGTGGTAGCTGGGGTCGGGGGTGTTGAGCAGGGGGAAGCGGTCGGCGTTGGCCTCCCAGTCAAAGTTGCCACCATCCACGACCACGCCGCCGATGGAGGTGCCGTGGCCGCCCATCCACTTGGTTCCCGAATAGACGACGATGGCGGCGCCCAGTTCCAGCGGCTTGCACAGGATGGGGGCGGCGGTGTTGTCCATGATCAGCGGCACGCCGAGCTCACGGCCGATGGCGGCGACTTCCTTAATCGGGAAGACGTTGAGCTTGGGATTGGGCAGCGTCTCGGCGTAGTAGCACCGGGTCTTGTCGTCAGTGGCGCGGCGGAAGGATTCTGGGTCGGCGGGGTCGGCGAAGCGCGCCTCGATACCCAGGTTCTTCAAGGTGTTGGCGAACAATGTCCATGTGCCGCCGTAAAGATCGGTCGAGGTCACGAAGTTGTCGCCGGCTTGGCACAGATTGAGGATCGCAAACGTCGATGCCGCCTGACCCGAGGCCAGGGCGAGGGCTGCCACGCCGCCTTCCAGGGCTGCCACGCGTTGCTCGAACACGTCGGTCGTCGGGTTCATGATGCGGGTGTAGATGTTGCCGAGTTCCTTGAGCGCGAACAGGTTGGCCGCATGGTCGGCGTCGCGGAACTGATACGACGTGGTCTGATAAAGTGGGACCGCAACAGCATTGGTGGTCGGGTCGGCGCGGTGCCCGGCGTGCACTGCCAGCGTTTCCGGATTCGTGCTCTTGATGGCCATGAAGCGTCCCTCGTTCTGTGCGTTCGCGCGGCCCGCGGCCGCATTGGACAAGACCTTAAAGCGGTGGCGGGGCCTGTCAAGAGATACATAAATCGTCGTGTTCATTAAAGCCAAACAACGTTATCGCGGCGTTGTTTACCATGTATGGAACGCCGAACTTTTTTGTATGCAATATTTGACAGTGGCCGCGCCGCAAGTATCATCGCCATCAAGCAGGATCCATAAGCAGGCGGGAACGCCGCACCCAGTGGAGGAAACCGATGGACTTCCATCTTACCGAGGACCAGCGTCAGTTCCAGGACGTCGCCCGCGACTTCGCCAAGAACGAGATGGCCCCGCATGCCGCTGCCTGGGATGCCGACCACACATTCCCCGAGGCTACGTTGCGCGCAGCAGCCGAGCTTGGATTCGCCGGGATCTACGTGCGGGACGATGTTGGCGGCTCGGGCCTGTCGCGCCTGGATGCGGCGATCATCTTCGAGGAACTGGCGGCGGCCTGTCCGTCTACGGCGGCCTATATCTCCATCCACAACATGGCGTCGTGGATGATCGACCGTTTCGGCAATGATGAACAGCGCCACCAGTACCTGCCCAAGCTCTGCACCATGGAGCATTTCGCCAGCTACTGCCTGACCGAGCCAGGGGCCGGGTCGGACGCAGGAAACCTCAAGACCCGCGCCGAGCGCGATGGCGATCATTATATCCTGAACGGCGAGAAGGCGTTCATTTCCGGCGGCGGACGATCGGACATCTATGTCGTCATGGTCCGCACCGGCGGACCGGGGCCGAAGGGGATTTCGACTGTGGTGGTGCCCGCGGGCACGCCCGGCCTGAGCTTTGGCAAGCAGGAAGAGAAGATGGGGTGGCACAGCCAGCCGACCTCGGCCGTGGTGTTCGAAAACTGCCGCATTCCTGTCGCCAACCGCCTGGGCGAGGAGGGCGAGGGGTTCAAGATCGCCATGATGGGACTGGATGGCGGACGCCTGAATATCGGTTCGTGCTCGCTGGGCGGGGCGCGGGCCGCGCTGGCCCATGCGCTGGAGCACGTCCAGGTGCGCAAGCAGTTCGGGCACGCCCTGTCCGAGTTCCAGGCGCTGCAATTCATGCTGGCCGACATGGAAACCGAACTGGCCGCCGCCCGGTTGCTGCTGCACCGTGCCGCGTCGGCCTTGGACGCCAAGGAGCCCGACGCCACAAAACTCTGCGCGATGGCGAAGCGACTGGCGACCGACACCGGTTTCAAGGTATGCAATGATGCACTTCAGCTTCACGGTGGGTACGGCTATATCCGTGAATATCCCATCGAGCGGCTGTTGCGTGATCTGCGCGTTCACCAGATCCTCGAAGGCACCAACGAGATCATGCGGGTCATCATCGCCCGCAAAATGCTCGGTTGAGGCAACGGGGGCGCGGTGAGCAGGCCAACGCGCGCCCTGATAACAGCACGGACCGAGGATACCGCATGTCGCAGCAGCAGAACCTGGAACAGGATCAGGAACAGGACATCATCGTCAGCGTGGCTGACGGGGTTGGGCGGATCATGCTCAATCGCCCAAAGGCCCTGAACGCCCTGACCCTGGACAAGATCCGCGTGATGGACAAGGCCCTGCGGGCCTGGGCAACGGATGATGCGGTCCATTGCGTGATTATCGAGGGCGCAGGCGACAAGGCGTTCTGCGCGGGCGGCGATATCCGCAAGCTCTACGACGCGGGCAAGGCCGGCGACACCGCATTTCTAAGCGCGTTCTTTGGGGAAGAATACCGCCTCAACCGCCTCATCAAGACGTACCCCAAGCCCTATGTCGCCCTGATGGACGGCATCACCATGGGTGGCGGGGTCGGCGTATCCGTCCACGGCTCGCACCGGGTCTGTTCGGAACGCACCGTGTTCGCCATGCCGGAAACCGGCATTGGCATGTTGCCCGACGTGGGCGGCACCTATTTCCTGCCGCGCCTGCCGGGCGCTATCGGGATGTACCTCGCGCTGACCGGCGCGCGCATGAAGGCGGCGGACTGCCTTTATACCGGCGTCGCCACCCACTTCGTCCCGCATGAGCGCCATAAGGAATTGCTCGCCGCGCTGTGCGAAGCCGAGCGCAATGCCTCCACGCCCGAGGACATGCAGACTGCCGTGACCTGCGTGCTGGATATGTTTTATGAGGAACCTGGTGCCGCGGCCCTGGCCGTGCAGCGCGACCGCATCAACCGCTGCTTCAGCGGGGCCTCGGTCGACGAGATCTTCGCCAACCTGGAGCGCGAAGAGGGCGAGTGGGCGGAAATGACGTTGGCCACCCTGCGCGCCAAGTCACCAACCGCGCTCCGCGTGGCGTTCCGCCAGATGCAGGTCGGCGCACAACTCGACTTCGACCGCTGCATGCAGATTGAATACCGCCTGTCGCAGCGCTTGGCGGGTTCGCCCGACTTCCTGGAAGGCGTGCGGGCGGTCATCGTGGACAAGGACAACGCCCCGCGTTGGGACCCGGCAACGCTGGCCGACGTGGACCCGGCCGAAGTGGACGCCCTGTTCGCCCCATTGCCGGATGGCGACCTCAGTTTCGACTAACAAAAAACCTTAGGGAGAAAAGCATGGCCACCATCGGATTCATCGGTCTCGGCAATATGGGCGGCCCCATGGCAGCCAATTTGGCCAAGGCCGGCCACACCGTAAAGGCGTTCGACCTGTCCAGCGACGCCCGTGCCAAGGCGGTTGAAGCCGGTTGCACGGCCGCAACGTCGGTCGTCGAAGCGGCCAGCGGAGTGGATGTCGTGGTGACCATGCTGCCGGCGGGGCCGCACGTCCGCGCCGTCTACACCGGCCCCGATGGGGTGCTCGGCGTGGCGGCCAAGGGCACGCTGATGATCGACTGCTCCACCGTTGACGTGGACAGCGCCCGCGCCGTCGCCAAGGCCTGCGATGAGGCGGGCATGATGATGGTCGATGCCCCGGTGTCCGGTGGCGTGGCCGGCGCCGCTGGCGGCACGCTGACGTTCATGGTCGGTGGTCCCGACGCAGCATTCGCCAAGGCCAAGCCGGTGCTTGAGGCGATGGGCAAGACGATCGTTCATGCCGGTGGTCCGGGCAACGGTCAGGCCGCCAAGATCTGCAACAACATGCTGCTCGGCATCACCATGATCGGCACCTGCGAAGCCTTCATGTTGGCCAAGAAGCTGGGCCTGGACGCGCAGAAGCTGTTCGACATTTCGTCCAAGGCGTCGGGCCAGAATTGGTCCATGACGTCCTATTGCCCGGTGCCCGGCCCGGTGCCGACGTCGCCTGCCAACCGCGACTATCAGCCGGGGTTCGCCGCCGACATGATGCTCAAGGATCTGAAACTGGCGCAGGAAGCCGCTGCCCGGGCAGGGGCATCGACCCCGCTGGGCGCCAACGCCGAGGCCCTGTACCAACTTTTCAGCAACAACGGCAACGGCGGGCTGGACTTTTCCGGCATCATCAAGATGATTGGCGGCTCGGACACCTGAGCACGTCGGGGTATCATGGGGCGACAACGCGTTCGTGAAGAAGGCCTCGGAGAGGTGCTGATGGAGTTTCACGCCATCGGCGCCTCGACCCGCGTTTCGGCCATTCATGTGGCGACAAATACTGAAGTGACGGTGGTTTGTCCCTCGACCTATTCGACATTTTCAAAAACACAAGCCGCCGTTCGCAAGCTTCGCTTTGTGCTCGAAAAAAGCAAGGCGGCGGGGAAGTGATTAGGGCCGCTCTTTTGGAGCGGCCCTTGTTTATTCAGTCATTACCCTGCGCTATGGCTCAGGTGATCGCCTTGCGGCGGCGGCCACGAGGGGGCGGCGGCGGGGCGACTTCTTCAACTGCGCGGCGGCCCAGGCCGATGTCTTTTGCAAACTGCGACCGCTGGGCGGCGTAGTTGGGCGCGACCATTGGATAGTCGGGCGGAAGGCCCCATTTGGCGCGGTATTCTTCGGGTGTCAGATTGTATGTCGTGCGCAGATGACGCTTGAGCATCTTCAACTTCTTGCCGTCCTCAAGGCAGATGAGGTATTCGGCAGTGATCGACTTCTTGAGCGGGACAGCCGGACGAAGAACTTCAACCTCGGCCACCGGAGCTTGCCCGGCCGATGAGAGAGCCACGAAAACCGTCTGAATAAGTTCCGGTATCTGCGCCGATACAGTCTTGTTCTGGCCCACATAGGCGGTCACCACCTTGGCAGCCAGACGCAACGTTTCGTCCCGAGTAGGCGACAGGGCAGCTTGTTCCGACATGGGGAAGACCTCGCCTTTGTGTTGTTCTATAGACTCAGTGCCATTAATTCGAACGCTTGTCAATGGTCGCTGGGGTTTCGGGCGCAGTATATTCACGCACTATTGCGCGTTGACTTGCTTACCTGAGCGCCTCACCTGATGTCGTGGTGCGTTGGCAATCGCCGCGAACATATGGTATGACGGGCCAACCCGCTCCTCCCTCTGTATGTGGAAACCGAGCCATGCCGGCAGACATTATCGCCTTTGCGTCGGATCACGGGGCTTTGGACCTCAAGGACATGCTCAAGAAGCACGTCGAGTCCAAAGGTCTCAAGATTTTGGAACTCGGCACCACCACGATGGACTCAGTGGACTATCCCGATTTCGCCGATGCCATGGCACAGGCCATAGCGGACGGACGGGCATCGCGGGGCATCCTGCTGTGCGGTTCAGGTATCGGGATTTCGATTGCCGCCAATCGCCATTCGCATGTGCGGGCCGCGCTGGTCCATGACGCCTACGGCGCCCGCATGAGCCGTCAGCACAACGACGCCAACGTTCTGGTGCTGGGTGGCCGCACCACCGGACCGGAAGTCGCCAAGGACTGCGTGGACATCTTCCTGTCCACCCCATTCGAGGGCGGCCGCCACCAAGGCCGCGTCGACAAAATGAGCCGTACGCCGCAGCGTTGAGCACAACGGTCGGTCACGACCGGCACACCAGTTTTGTACCGATGGCCCGCCCGCTGGCGGGCCTTGTTCCCTTGATGGACCCCGACGAGGAACCCGACGCATGTCCTACGCCGTTCCCTCCACTTTCTTCACCCAGTGTCTGGCCGACGCCGACCCCGCCATCATGGACGCGGTGCGTCATGAAGTGGCCCGTCAGAAGAATCAGATCGAGCTGATTGCTTCGGAAAATATCGTCTCCAAGGCGGTTCTCGAGGCCGCCGGAACGGTGCTGACCAATAAATATGCCGAGGGCTATCCGGGCAAGCGGTACTACGGTGGCTGCGAGTTCGTGGATGTGGCCGAGGCGCTGGCCATCGACCGCGCCAAGCAGATGTTCGGCTGCGAGTACGTCAACGTCCAGCCGCACAGTGGGTGCCAGGCCAACGGCGCCGTGATGCTGGCCCTGACCAAGCCCGGCGACACCATCATGGGCATGAGCCTCGCCGCTGGCGGGCACCTGACCCATGGCGCGCCGCCGGCCCTGTCGGGCAAGTGGTACAACGCGGTGCAGTACGGCGTGCGCCGCGAGGACGGCCAGATTGATTATGATGAGGTCGAGGCCCTGGCCGTCGAGCACAAGCCGACCCGGATCATCTGCGGCGGCTCGGCCTATCCGCGCGTCATCGACTTCCAGCGGTTCCGTGCCATCTGCGATAAGGTCGGCGCGCTGATGATGGTCGACATGGCCCACTTCGCCGGTCTGGTGG
>Ga0172382_10001700_pt1 | contig 38703 bp, 36 predicted proteins | sample Leawel138RmetaG_FD_122245 | JGI IMG/M metagenome (GOLD analysis project Ga0172382, IMG submission 122245) | Leachate microbial communities from a municipal landfill in Southern Ontario, Canada - Leachate well 138R metaG | ecosystem: Engineered > Solid waste > Landfill > Unclassified | place... | reverse complement strand
TGCACCGACGAATGTCTTGATACCGTCAAGCATGAAGTTTACGTACCTGAAGAAGTTGTATGCATAGTCATCCTTTGTCTTTGTGACTGTTGTCTTTACTATGTATGGGTCGTACTCGTTTCTCTTTGTTGGGTTTGAAGTGAATGCTCCTCCTCCGCCGTATATTGCGCAGTCTGGACAGCATGGTCCGCATAAACCCAAAGAGTCCATGACCATGATAAAGCTAAATGGTGCTGTCAATGCTGGGCCGGCAACTGTTAAGTATGCTTTGTTCTCATAGATGTTGACATCGTTTAATGTAACAGTCCATCCGTGGTAGTTGTATACATCTCCAACCTTCATGATCTTTTCTTTTTCTGCATAAGGCTTACCATATACAAAGTATGCACCAAGGTATCCTGGTGTGTCGTAGTATGTTGCACCTGCAAATAGTGGTGTGTAGAACTTTCCAAGGAATTTGATTGATGTGAATCTGCCTGTTCTTGCAGTCTCAAAGTCGATCATACCATCACAGTGTGTTATGCCACAGATGTTCTGACCGTTTTCAAGCAGTGGGTATCTGATTTCAGTTGTTCTGTATATGATACCTGACTCTAATCCTTTGTCTCCCTTGAATTTGACTAGGGCATCTGAGTCGCATCCCTCGTTACATAGCTTGTCTGTAACGATTAACTGGATTTCTTCGTGTGCTTCCATTGCTGTACCTGTTCCACCGAAGTTGTAATCACAGTCCTCTTTTTCATCAAATACGTTGTTACCGTTGACATCAACCCATGCTCTTGTTGTGAAGAATGCATATCCGTCAAAGTCCCATTTTCCATTTCCATTGTCATAGCTTCCGCCGGCGTATGCAACTACTGTTGGTTTTGCAACTATTCCATCTGTTGGTGAATCGTCCACATGTGTAGTTACAAGCCAGTATTTTGATGAACCTGATCCTGCTGTTGGTGCAAGTTTATAAATCCTGTCGTTTGCGTCCCAGTCCTTTGGGCTGTCTGAAAACCATAGCGTTGAAAGTCCCTTTGTGACTTGGGCTCCTCCTGCTCTTATGTCAGCTGGTGTTGCTATCTGGACGTATGTCCTGTACTCTTGATTTGGAAAATCGTTTTCAGAAGTTTCCCAGTATTGAGTGGATAACAACTCAAAGTCTACATACCATTTTGCTGGCCTGTCGGCACAGGTAGAGACATACTCGCCTATTTTTTCTTCATATGAATAGTTGTATGCTCCGACTTTTTCCCACTGTGCAGATGCAGTTACTGGTACACTTGCTGTCTCTTCGACAGTTGCCATGTTACCGACCGCTGCTGCAATAAGTGATGCAGAAACTACATCGGATGCGTTGGCCTGTGCGCCGACAACTATTGTTACATTTGGCTGGCCCGTTGCTGGGTCAATAAACCATGACTTACCTGGAGCTGATGCTGCAGCGGCTGCGCCTGCTACAGTAGCTCCAATCATTGCAGCCCCTGCAAGGACTGCTCCAATTGTTCTTAATTTCATATATTTTCACCGTTTATAGGTTTTTAATTCTAATTTCTCTAAAAGGGTACAATACTGTATAGATTTGAGTTATTTATAAATCTTTTGTTCTAAGAAAAGATAAAAAAATTAGGCCTGAGTGGCCCTGAAATTGCCCATACCGGTGTTCATTCCGCGGGTAATGACGTCAAATGTAAGCTGTTGTATTATCCCTGCTATGTCTATGCCTATGTTTTGCACCTCTGCCATGTTCAGTTGGATTACCTCTGGCTCTATAAAACTCATTGCAACTGGTGAAAATTTGATTACAGCATCAAACAACGTCTCGATATCGGAAAAGAGCGCTTCCATGCCAATAACTCCTTCCCATGCTTCGCCTTCTCCGACCTTTTTTGCAAGCATCTTGTTTATTAGGCCACCTGTGTCATTCACAAGCTCCTTGGTCTTTTCCATTGCAAACTTCTCATTCTTGGCCTTTGCCTCGACAACAAACTTGAATAGCGCCCCGCCATGTTCAACAGCCTCTTCGATATCCTCCTCTTCAAGCCCAACGTCATCCTGCTTCAATCCCTCGCCTTCTCCAATCCTGTAAAGCGTCAGATTGTATTTCTTGCAGAGCTTGTTAACTGTAGAAGAAACGTCGCCAAATATTTCCAAAAGCTCTTTGCCTTTGATCTTTACATCGCCAGTTATTATCTCAATTGTAGACGGCACAAGCCTCATGCAGAGCGTGACATACTCCCTAAAGTTAGTCCTTATATCAACTTCAACGACAGAAGAGTAGAATATCCTACCCATCTCATCCTCATCCTCTAGAATCTCATGGAACATCTCTCTGGTGACCTTCACATTGTTTAAGGCCTTGACCTCTTCCAAGAGCTTCTTTACAGATATCTCAAGCGCCTCTTTAGAATTACTCTGGGATTCTAGGTAAAAAGTAGCTTCAATCATAGTATAATAAGTAAAAATTCTATTTATAAAGTTTTCAACGTAAAGTTTTAAATGATGTAATCTCTAAAAATCCAATATGTTTGAAGTGGGGATTATTGGGGCCGGGAAAATCGGCAGCGGCATAATTAAAGGCTTACTAGAGAAAAACGCATTCAAAAGCGAGAGTATTGTCCTAAGCGATGTATCGGAAGATATACTAAATCCAATCAAAAAGAGGTATGGCATAGGGATATCATTGGATAATAGAGAGGTATTTTCTTCTTCTAAAGTTATAGTTCTAGCTGTAAAGCCAAATCTAATTGCACCTGTGCTTGAGAGTGTCAAAGACCTAAATCTTAAAGGAAAACTGATAGTTTCAGTTGCGGCAGGCGTGCCAATAAGATTTATAGAGGGCATGGCAAAAGATGTGCCAGTTATACGTGTCATGCCAAACATTTCACTTTCAATAGGGTTTTCGCCGTCATGCTATTCTTTAGGAAAATATGCAACAAAAGAGAGCGAAGAATCATTTAAAAAAATATTTACTAACCTTGGCCTAGTTATAAAGGTAGAAGAGACCCAGATGGATGCTGTAACAGGCCTATCCGGCTCTGGCCCGGCCTATGTATTCTCGTTCCTCAAGGCTTTAACTAGGGGCGGGGTCGAAGCAGGCCTCCCGGAAGAAATATCAAAGAAGCTTGCTATTGAAACGTTATATGGCGCAGTTTTGATGGCAGATAAAACAGGGAAAAAATTTGATGAACTAATCAATATGGTAAAGACCCCTGGCGGAACAACTGAAAAGGGCCTAATAGAGCTAGAAAAACACTCATTTGAAGAAGGGGTCATAGAAGCTGTGAAAAAGGCAACTGAAAGATCCAAAGAGTTGGGGGAAGTATATGGAAAGTGTTAAGGATAAGGCCATAAAAGCCAAAGAGGCGTTCATAAAGCTCTCTAATGCCAAAACAAAGGATAAAAATGACACTCTGTCAAAGATGGCATCTGCACTTGATAAAAACAGGAACAAAATACTCGAAGCAAATAGATTAGACCTCTTGGAGGCAAAAAATCTTTTAGAAAAGGGAGAACTCACCGCCTCTTTAGTAAAACGGCTTGAAGTCACCGACTCAAAAATTGACGAGATGATAGCAGGCATTAAAGATGTCATAAAGCTTGAAGACCCGGTCGGGAGAACGATTAGCGCAATTGAGCTTGATAGGGGGTTAGAGCTTTACCAGATTGCAACCCCAATTGGCGTAATTGGAATGGTCTTTGAAGCAAGACCTGATGTTGTTCCTCAAATCATTTCACTTGCACTAAAAAGCGGGAACGGCGTCCTATTGAAAGGAGGCAGGGAATCTGCAAAGACCAACAAAGCCATCTTTGATATTCTAACAAACTCTATTAATAATAAATCAATCCCCAAGGAAGCGTTCCAGCTGCTAGAAAGAAGGGAAGACGTAACTGAGATGCTAAAACTTGATAAGTTTATTGACCTTGTCATCCCAAGGGGCTCAAATGAATTTGTGAAATTTGTTCAGTCAAACACAAAAATCCCGGTATTGGGCCATGCCGACGGCATATGCCATGCGTATGTCGATAAAAATTATGATGAGGAAAAGGCTCTTGGTGTATGCTTTGATGCAAAGGTACAGTATCCTGCAGTCTGCAATGCTATTGAAACGCTCCTAGTCCATGAAAAATCAGCGAAGAAGTTCCTTCCAAAGATTGGGGAGATGTACAAGGAAGCTAGTGTAGAAATGAGGTGCTGTGAACAAAGTTATGAGATTTTAAAGCACTTAAAAGTAAAAAAGGCTAAGAAAAAAGACTGGTCAACAGAGTATAATGATCTAATCATCTCTATCAAAGTTGTGAAATCCCTAGAAGATGCTGTGGCCCATATCAATAGATATGGCTCCCACCACACAGACACCATAATAACTAAGGATAAAAAGGCGGGAGATTATTTCCTAAATTTTGTTGATTCTTCATCAACCATACTTAATGCCTCAACAAGGTTTGCAGACGGCTTCAGGTACGGCAAGGGGGCAGAGATAGGGATCAGCACAGGAAAGATCCACGCAAGAGGGCCAACAGGGATGGAAGGGATGCTAATCTACAAGTACAAACTTATAGGAAACGGCCACAAGGTCAAAGATTATGTTGGGAAAGATGCAAAGCTTTTCACCCATAAAAAATTGATATAATAGGAAAACCGTAAGGGATTCAAATGACTGAGAGAAAAGAGCTATTCAAGGATGTTAAGAAGATAGTCGTAAAGATAGGTACTTCAAGCCTTACCACTAAAGACGGAAAGTTCAACAAAGAGTTTGCAAAGGATATCGCAAGGCAGGTCTCTAAGTTAAAATCTGAAGGGAAGGATATAATACTTGTATCATCAGGTGCGATAGGCACAGGTTGCGAGGCCCTAGAATTTAAGAAGAGGCCACAGTCAATACCTTTAAAGCAGGCAACAGCAGCCGTTGGCCAGAGTATTTTGATGCATGAGTGGAGCCAGGTATTTGAAGGGTATGGATTCAAAGTTGCACAGATCCTTCTAACATACGATGCCTTTTCTGACAGGAAAACTTACCTAAATCTCAGGAACAGCATGTCAGCCCTATTGGAGCTAGGCGTTATACCGGTCATAAATGAAAATGACCCAATATGCGTCCACGAGATAGGGGAAACTTTTGGGGATAATGATACGCTCTCAGCGATGGTATCAAGCAAGGTCGAGGCAGACCTATTAATATTAATGACAGACATAGATGGCCTTTATACAAAGAATCCAAAGAAGGCAAAGGATGCAAAGAAAATCCCAGTGGTCAAAGAGATAACCCCAGAAATTGAAAGTTACGGCGGAAAAGCCGGTGACAAAGGCACCGGCGGGATGAAGACAAAGATTGAGGCGGCAAAAATAGCACAAAAATCAGGGTGCTACATGGTCATCGCATCAAGTGAAGAAAAAGATCTTATTTCCAGGGTCATGTCTGGAGAGGACATTGGGACTCTTTTCCTTCCGAAAAAAAATATCGAAAATAACAAGATAAGGTGGATTACTCTTTCAAAACCAAAGGGGAAAATCATTATCGATGAGGGTGCTAAAAATGCTCTTCTGGACCACAAAAGTCTTTTGCCAAGAGGTGTTATTGATGTCGATGGGAATTTTGATGCCGGCGACATCGTAGCCATTGAATCAGATAAAACAATTTTTGCTAAAGGCATAACAAACTACACAGACAAGGAGCTAAAGAAGATAAAGGGTAGAAATACCGATGAGATAGAGTCTATCCTAGGATACAAAAATTATAATGAGATAATAAAACATGAAAATATCGGGATACTAAAATAATTCTTTATTGAGCATTTGCCCGCTATTTTGAAAAGCCTTATAAGTCGAGTTCATTTTCCCTTTCCAATGAGTACCCTCATATTGACAGAAAAACCAAATGTAGCTGAAAAAATTGCAAACTTCCTCGGCAAAGCCAAAAAGAACCTGTATGAGGGTGTAAAGTATTATGAAGTTGAAGAAGGTGACAATAAAATCTATGTTGTTTCTGCAGTTGGCCACCTTTACAAACTCAGACAGAGAACCCCCATCAGGGATTACCCTTTTTTTGATGTAGAGTGGGTTGAGACCTTCAAGAACAGCAAGAAGAGTAAGTATGTTGAGCCTTATGTCAGGCTTATTGAAGAGATATCAAAGGGCGTAGACACTTTTGTAAATGCATGCGACTATGATATTGAAGGATCAGTCATAGGGCATAACGCACTTTTATACGGCGCAAAAGCAGACATCTCAAAATCATTTAGGATGAAGTTCTCTTCTTTAACAAAAGATGAAATAATCTCTGCCTATGAGAATCTAAACCCCCCTGATTATCCAATGATAAATGCAGGTCTTGCAAGGCACATCCTTGACTGGTACTATGGTATAAACACCTCAAAGGCTATGACAGAATCATTGAAAAAAGTTTCAGGCAGGTATGTCACACTTTCTGCAGGGAGGGTCCAGACCCCCACTTTGAAGTTTCTATTAGAGAGGGAGCTTGAGATTGGTAAGTTTGTGTCAGAGCCTTATTGGATCCTTTTTATCGAGTTCAAAAAGGATGGCATCTCTGTCAAAGCCTCTTACCAAAAGGAGTTCTTTGATGAGAAGGAAGCTTTGGCTATTTTTAAAGACATCAAGAATAAGCCTGCTTTAGTAAAAGAGATATCTAAGAAGGAAAAGCGGATAAATCCGCCACATCCTTTTGATCTGGGCACCCTCCAGAAAGAAGCGTACAAGAACTTCAGTTTCTTGCCAAAAAGAACCCAGGATATCGCACAGTCACTTTATGAGGCAGGGCTTATTTCTTACCCAAGAACTTCTTCTCAAAAATACCCTAAAAGCCTTAATTTAAGAGGTATTGTGGAGAAGCTAAAGAAAATTCAGGATTATTCAAATCACTGCGATGAATTATTAAAAACTAATCTTATCCCAACTGAAGGAAAAAAGGACGACCCGGCGCACCCTGCAATTCACCCAACAGGAGAGTCCCCAAAAAAACTTAATGATGACCAGGCAAAGCTATATGATCTAATTGTCAGAAGATTCTTTGCTGTTTTTGCAACGCCCTATATCTATCAATCTATTTCAGTTGAGATTGATGTAAACGGTCACTCATTTTTCGCAAGCGGAAGAGTTGGAATTGACCCTGGGTTTTTGAAATACTATGGTGATTATTCCGGTGTAGAAGAGGTAATTCTGCCGGAGCTTTCCGAAGGAGAAAATATAGAAAAGATTTCTCCAAAGAAGGAAGAAAAGGCGACAAAGCCACCGCCACGCTATAACCCCTCCTCAGTCGTATCAGAGATGGAAAAGCTTGGTATTGGAACAAAGGCTACAAGAGCCAATATAGTTGACATCCTTTATACTAGAAACTATATAGATGGGCGGCAGATAATTGTTACTGACCTAGGAGAGGGTATAGTCGGAACTCTAAAAAAGTACTGCCCAGATATCGTTTCAGTAGAGCTAACAAGGCATTTTGAAGAGCAGATGGAAAAGATTCAGGAAAATAAGATAACAAATGAAGATATCCTTTCAGAGGCAAAGGAAAAACTCATTGATATTTTCACTAAATTCAAAGAAAGCGAGGAAGATATAGGAAAAGAACTCTTGGTCTACCTTGAAAGGGAAGAGAGAAGGAGAAACTATGTAGGTATTTGCCCCATGTGTGGAGAGGGAGAGCTTTTCATTAGAACAGGTAGATTTGGCCTTTTCATAGCATGCCAGCGCTATCCGGAATGCAATGCTACTTTCTCACTGCCAAGTAACTGCCTTGTTACGCCAACGGAAGATAAATGTAAAATCTGCGGGTTTCCGGTCGTGATTGCAACTAGAAAGCGGTCTAGACCTCAGACGGTCTGTATAAATAGTGAGTGCCCCTCGAAGAATAACTATTCGGCACCCATGGATGGAAAAAATTGCCCACGATGCGGAGCAGGTCTTGCTATAAAGAAATCCTTCTACGGGCCTTTTATAGGATGCTCTAGCTATCCAAAGTGCAGGTATACTGAGAAGATTGAAGAAACAAAAGTTGAAGAAAATTTAAGGCCATAGCTAAAATGGCAATATTTCTTTAATTAAAACCATTATCTATAAATACAAGACTAACTTATTTTATTTTATGAATGCTTCAGAAAGAAACAAAACTCTTGTTTCATTTCTTATAAAGCACGGCGCTAAAAAAAATAGGCCTGTTTGGGTCAGTTGCAAGAGGAGAGGAAAGGCCTGATAGTGATATTGATGTTTTGGTAGAATTTGGTGGAGATCCAAGTCTGCTTGACGTTGTAATTATTGAGCAAGAAGCATCCGAAATTCTTGGTAAAAAAATTGATCTAGTAACTGAAGACGCTTTGAGCCCTTATATCAAGGAAAAGGTCATGAAAGAAGTTGTGGTGCTATATAAAGAGCAAAGAGTGCCCATTCCTAAATTCTTCTTTTTCTTCATCTGTAATTTCTTCAAACCCTAAAAAATTATCAATCTTGCTATTGAGCTCTTTTAGTATGCCTTCAATGTGGTCCAATTTTTCCATAAGGACATCATTCATATTATCACTACTATTAATTATTAAAATTAATAAATACCTTTATAAATTTTTCAACATTTTTAATGGCAGAGGGGGAACATGAAAATATTAAAAACTCCACATCACAATCTTGTTTTTGCGGGATTTTCTGACCTGCCAGAGACAATCGGAACGGCCTACTTCAGAACAGACATAAATGGCCCACCCGGTCCGTCCGTAAGAATGGAACAGGCCGTTGAGACGATCTGCAATTTAAGAAGATACCAAGAACAGGGATCGAACATTCTCATAATTGCTCATGCCTCAAAGGCAGAGAAATCTATTGAAGAAAACTTTAACGAACTAAAAGCAGAAGTTCTGGATAGTAAAATAAAAACATCGCTTCCCGTAAACAACATTTTTTTTGCTAGGAATCTAGATGAACTTAAAAAATTAAACGAGTCAAACAAGGACTCAATTGTATTTTTGGAAAACATCAGAAAGATCTGTGGCGATGAACTAGTTCCACCAAATGACTCTACAAAAACAGAGTTCTGGAAATACTTTGCCCAGTTTGAAAAGATAAATGGGGCGCTATCGTGCTGCCACAGGGATGCGCTTTCTTTAAGATTATTTGCAGACGGCTGTTACTGCAATGACAGTTTCATAAGCGAGCTTTATGATATAACTCAACTTTATACAGATAAAACAGAACTTAAAATGTGGGGAATCGCGGGTGCAAAGTCAGAAAAACTTGATGCGATAAGACTAACAGAAGGTAGAGACGATCTTATGGTAGTCCTAGACGGGGGCCCTGTATTTGTATTGCTTCTTTGGGCACTGTCACAGAAGGCGCCTTCACTAAAAAAGACACTGCCAACTTCAATTGGAAAGGAAAACACAGAACTGATAGAAAAATTCTACAAGAAAAACTGGGACAAAGTTAAGGAAGATGCGCTTGAAATTGCAAAAAAAATTGATGACGGCTCAATAAGCATGATCCTCCCTATAGATGTCAACATCAAAAAGCCTGATGGCACGACAAAGACTGTAAATCTAAAAGAGATAGGGGAAGGCAAGTTTGAATCAATAGGGCCAAACAGCATCACCATGATTGGAAACATGGCCGCAAAGAGAATATTCCTCCAGAATGGCTCTTGGGAGCAGCGTGAGAGTTTAGACTGCTGCAAGGCAGAGTCAACAACAAACAGTTTCTGCAAGGAAGTATTGAATAAATCAAGCAAGTTCTTCATAAACGGTGGGGACACGGTCTCAGACATAAGAACGCTAGAAAATGAACTCAAGCTTTCAAAATACAGGGAAAAAGGAAAACTAAAAGAGCTTGCAGTGGGTGGTTTTGTTGTCCACTGGTGGAAGTACCTCTACTACGGTAAGTACGTACCGCACGGCGTGAACTATGCCGAGATAGGAAGCTTTAGGACGCTCTACATGAAGAAGAAGGAGCATAGAGGATTCAACTAAAGAGATATCGGTCTGCAATCTAGTATAAACTATTATCTATAAAGACACAGCTAGCATATTTTATTTTATGAACCCTTCAAAAAGAAACAAAGCAGGCGCTAAAAAAATAGGCCTGTTTGGGTCAGTTGCAAGAGGAAAGGCCTGATAGCGATATTGATGTTTTGGTGGAGTAAAAGCCTATTTGAAATGGTAGGGATAGAACTTGATCTAGCCGATATTTTGGAAAAAAAGATTGACCTCGTGACAGAAGGAGCATTAAGCCTCTATATCAAAACAATGTAATGAAAGATTTAGTTGTGATTTACGATGAAAAAAAGCCGAGAGATTTATCTTAGGCATATTCTTGACGCAATAAAAAGCATATAGAATTATACAAGGGACATCGATTACAGCGAATTCCAAAAGTGCAGCAATATTCCAAATAATAGTCATAGGAGAAGCGGTAAAAAACATTTCTGAATAGTAAATCCATTATTTTTATAGAAAGCAAAAGGGTTAGTAGATAATAGTTTCAATTTATTTTTCCAAAGATTTATAACATTATAAAAAAAGTATAGGGTATGTACCTTTCTAAGGAAGAAGAGCGCATATTAAATGGGGAAGAGGGATATGCCGCACAAAAGTCCATGGAGATTCTAGCCTCGCTAGGCGATATCTATGGCGCAGATAAGCTAATCGCTGTTTCATCATGCCAGATAGCAGGCGCATCTTACAAGACGATAGGCGATGCCGGCCTTTTCTTTGTTTCTGAGTTTGCAAAGAGCTCTAAGATTAAGGTAAAAGCCACATTGAACCCCATAGGCATGGATTCTATGGAATGGCAGAGGATGGGGATAAAAAGAGAGTTTGCAGAAAAGCAGCTTGATATCCTTGATGCCTACCTAAAGATGGGGATTGATTGCAGCTGTACATGCACACCTTATCTAATTGGAAACAGGCCTGATTGCGGACAGCATGTTGCGTGGAGTGAATCCTCTGCAGTTTCATTTGTGAACTCTGTTCTAGGAGCTAAAAGCAATAGGGAAGGTGGGCCATCCTCGCTTGCCTCAAGCATAATAGGAAAGACCCCAAACTACGGCTTGCATCTTGAAAAAAATAGAAAGGCCGGGATAATCATCGATGTTAAGACGGTTATAAAATCTTTTTCTGATGTAGGAGCGCTTGGAAATTATGTTGGCTCAATTATTGGCAACAAAATCCCATACTTTAAGAATTTAGAACTAGACTCTGACAAACTGAAATCACTTGGCGCTTCAATGGCAGCTTCTGGTTCAGTTGCACTATATCACGTTGAAGGTTTGACACCTGAATATAGTAAAGCTATCGATGACAAGCTAGAGAGGATAGAGGTAGGAAAGGAAGAGATAGAGGAAAGCAAGTGCAGGTTGAATTCTTCTGATGATATGGAACTAATATGTATAGGCTGCCCGCACTGCTCTGTTGGTGAAGTGAAGGAGGCTTTGGGGCTGTTCAAAAAGGAAGGCAGAAAGTTCAAAGGTGACATCTGGATATGCACATCGAGATATGTCAAAAACGAGCTTGAAAGAACAGGTATAGCGCAGGAAATAGAAAAGTATGCAAAGCTCTTGGCAGACACTTGCATGGTTGTAACACCTATTGAGGAGATGTACGAAAAAACAGCTACAAACTCCGGCAAAGCTGCAATCTATCTGCCATCTCTTTGCAAGCAGAAGGTAAGATTTGACGACCTAGAATCACTAATAAGAGATTTCAAATGAGCTAGTCATCAAGGGTAAATTCTCTTATCCCAAGCCAGTACCCTGTTCCCTCAATATAATCTATTTGTGTCTGAATCAGAGAATAATGTTCTTCCTCCATTTTTACAAGGTATGAGAACATTCTTTTTGCTTCTTCATCCCAAGAATTTTTTATACAATTTTTATAATACTCTATGCCGTTTTTCTCAACTTTTTGAGCCAGCATCAAAACAGCGAGGTCATCCTGGCCAAGATTAACTGTCTTATCAATTTCATGCTCAACGTTAGGAACGATTTTAGTGATCTCATTTTTTTCTACTTCGTGGAATAAGCACGTCCCCCCTTCAAGCTGGGCTTTTAGTGCAGTTTCTAAGATTTCCCGGTGGTTCATCTCATCAAGCGCCAGTTTCAAAAACATATTCTTTCCGACGATATTTGAAACTTTTATTGCAGATTTGATGTAGGTCTTCAATGTTTCCTTTTCTGCTTCAATTGCAGTTTCAATTATCTTTACCCTCTCGTCTTTTTCCATAATATCCTATTATCCTTTATTATTTTTAGTCTTTTCGCCTAGTCTACTGCCCAGCTCAAAACACAGTGCTAATTCCTTCTCACTTGGCGCATATTGAACTTCTATGGGATCATCAATCAATTCAAAATCAATCTTTGAAACTAATTTTAGAAGATGATTGATAGGGCTAGCCATGTTCGCATAGCATGAAAATAGTGCCAGATACTTATTCTTTAATCCGGTAAGTTCAATTAAAGATATAATTTTTGAAAGTTCAGGCGGTACGCCTCCCTTAAGAGATGGGCAACCTATTACAACTGTTTTGGATTCAAAGAGCTTTGTCAAGATGTGCCCTGGATCATGCATTTCATAGTGTATTACCTCAACTTCAGTTCCAGTGCTCAAAACTCCATCAGCGATATCATAGGCCATCTTCTCAGTTCCTCTCCAGATGCTTGAATATAATATTGTGGCCTTATTTTTTGATTCGCCTTTGATCCAGCTTTGGTATCTTTCAATTATCTTATCTGTATTTTGACGCCAACTAACCCCGTGATTTGGAGCTAAAAATTCTACGCCGGTTAGATCAGGCAATTTATTTAAGGGTGCCAAATAATTGACAAAATAGGAAAGTGTATCGAATTCTAGTTTTTCCATATCCATGTCAAATCTTGTGCAAGAAGCTATGTGCTGAGAGAATAGATCACCAGAGAAAAGAATCTTATCTGCTTTAGAATACGTCAAAAGTATATCGTTCCCATTCAATTTAAACTCTCTAAATAAGAGCTTTCTTTTACCAAGATCTAAGAAATCCCCATCGCCTATGATCTCAAAATTCCATTTTCCTCCGTGGTACTTCTCAACCGCCTTTTTGGATCCTTTTGTTGCAACGATAGTTGCATTCTTTGCCCTTTTCATTAAGAAAGGAAGGCTCCCGGAATGGTCCATCCTGTAGTCCCCAATTACGACATAATCGATATCAGATGGGTTTGCGACATCAGTTATCCTTGAAACAGTCTCTTGTGTAAATCCATGCTTTACAGAATCGATTAAAGCTGTCTTTTCATCTAGAATAATATAAGAGTTATAGGTAGTACCTTTTGAAACGCAAGGCCCAAAGTTAGGTGGGTTATAATCTACTGCTCCTACCCAAAAAATGCCTTCTGTTAGTTTGAATGCCTTCATTAGAGAAAACTAAGAAAAGTAGTTTTTATATTTTCTTGTATTAATTGAAAAGGATAACACTTATATTTTATTCTCGAACTACTTATATGATAATTATGCAAAAAAGACTATTTTCTATATTAATTTTATTGGCACTGATATTGCACTTGGTGCCAAGTGCGATGGCTGAGAGTAGGGTTGCGGTCGTTGCAAACTCTATTGACATTGAAACGAATCCAAATCTTATCACTTTGTTGCAACAGCATGGCCTTACAGTTGATTATTTTGGAGCCAAAGACAGTGGTTATGATACCTATGACTACATAATTATACTTGGGGGGCCTGACTCTAGCGAGCATACTGGGGAGATATCAAAAAAGTTACTTAAAGAGGCAGATCAAGACAATCTTAGGGCTCGCAAATACAGACTAATGTATGAAACAAGTGACTTATTTAGGCAGAATCAAAAAATATTCATTCTTGCAGGCACCGATAGAGAATACACAAAGGCTGCTGTTGATATGTATGCAGCTCAGATAATTTCCAAAATAAAAAGTCAATCTACTGAATCCAAAACTTCCATTGTTTCAGCTACGGGAAAAAATATCTCGGCTGCAGAACTAAAGCAACTGATTGAAAGTGGGGAAGATATCTATTTAATTGATACCAGGACCGCTAGTGAGTATGCAAGCGGACACCTAGAAGGTGCTGTCAACATCCCTTCTAATAAGCTTAGTGCGAAGATAAGCCAGATACCCACTGATCGAAAAGTTATATTATATTGTGAAAGTGGAACTAGATCTGTGAGCAGTGCAACTTATTTACGTGGAAAAGGCTTTGATAACGTCTATGCCGTAACATACCCCTATTCTAGCCTTAAATAATATTTAATTTTATTTTTTAATAAAAAAGATATTTAAAATAAAAATTTAATTTTTTACTGATTTGTTTAGATCCCGTACAAGTACCTCAACATCAATCCCGTGAGCCATTGCACCTTCCTCTAAAGTCTCAAACTGTGCAATTGCACATCCAATACACCCAAGCCCGTGTGACATAAAGACAGGAACTGTTTCTGGGTATTGGTCTACTATTTCCCCTATTGACATATCCTTTGTTATCAATGCATTCACCTCCTTTGAAAAAATTATAAATCAGCTTAAAAATTTAACTAGCCGTGAAAATACTCTGAATCAAATCTTCTCTCTTTGTGATGATCACTTTCTTTTCCAGGTATCCCAACAGCATCAGCCCTGCACTGTCTACAGAGCTTGAACTGTGGCAGATACTTCTCCGCCTTTGACCTAGCTACAGAGATCTCCTCGCAAGTCGGTGGCCTTAGCTCTTTGAACATGTTTAACGGGATTAAAGGGATTAGATTCATGAGGTCAACACCATAGTCCCTACCTTTCAGGGCTATCTTTTCTATCTCATGAAGATTAATTTCAGGGATTAAAACAGAGTTAATTTTTACAAGCATGTCTGCCTTTTTGGCTGCACGTATACCTTCCCACTGCCTATCAAGAAGTTTTCTAGCAGCTTCCTTTCCTTTAAGGATTTCCTTATCAAGATGTACCCATGCATAGACTTTTTCCGCTATTTTTTCATCTAAAGCATTTACCGTAACTGTAACAGTCTTGACACCAAGTTCTGCTAGCTCCCCTGCCTTCTCATTTAACATTAGCCCGTTCGTTGAAATACACTTTATAAGGTCTGGGTATTTTTCATCTATGAGCTTTAACGTTTCAAATGTGGCATCATTTGCAAGCGACTCACCCGGTCCTGCTATACCCACAACTTTTAGATTTTCAGTCTCTTTCAAAGCCTTCTCCAATCTGTCAAGTGCTTCTTGTGGGCTTAATATGCACGCAGAAACGCCAGGCCTAAACTCACATTTGTTGATGCTTCTGGTGCAGTAGTTACACTGTATGTTGCATTTTGGTGCAACTGGCAGATGGATTCTTCCTACTGTAAAATGCGATTTTTCATTGAAACATGGGTGCGCCATTGTAGTATGGGCGTACTTTGAACCTATTTTTTCCCAGACCGGATTTTTCAAAAATGTCACCTATATAATTTGGAGATATTTCTCATATATAAAGATAAACTTATTAAATATAAACATAATTACATTAAATGAAAGGAAATAAAAAAATAATGTTATATAGTATAAATCCCCAACAAGATTTAAAAACCTCGAAGGATTACTTTGATAAGAGGGTCTTGATAGATGGTGAGCATACCTTTTTTGAGAAAAATTAGGAACAAGTTCATAGCTACATATCTTATAATACTTTTAGTACCGGTCATGGCTATCGGTTTTTACAGCATTAATTTTACAATTAATTATCTCGAAAGCGATGCCTTGAAGGTCGTTGAGCAGCAGGCTGAGATTACTGCAAAGGAGATAGAAAAATCATTGGGCGTTGCTGAAAGCGACATTGATTTTTTGAGTCAGTCCGCATCTTTAAGGGCTTTGGCCGATGCCAAAAACAGGATGTCGGTCATTGAATATATAGTCTATAGGGAGCGTCTTATAGAGGAGTTCTATAACTTTGCAAATTCCAAAAAAGCCTACTCAAGTGTTGTCTATATAGATGAAAGTGGAAAAGAAGTTGTAAAAATAGTTTATAACTGGGATCAGACCTTTATTGCAACGACCTCTGCCCTTTATGATGTTTCTGATGAAGAGTATTTCCAAAAAACAATGACCCTTGTAAGGGGGCAATTGTATGTTTCTTCTCTTGACCTCACATCTACAATAACAACAGAGTCAGGAGACCTAATCGTTAGATATGCAAAGCCTGTCTTTGACTCAAACGGTATCAAAAGAGGGGTTGTCCTCATTAGTTTCCCAGCGCAGAAGGTTTTGAGCCCGATATTAGAGCTTTCTGCAAGGTCAAATTTAAACACCTTCATTTTGAACAAACAGGGCTATTACATTTCAAAGGTTGGAACATCAAGCTTATCCAATCCTTTTTATGCTGGAGAAAGTTTTGTTGATCAGTATAAGGCAGAGGGGTTTCTAAAGATATTATCTGGAACAAGCGGTACAATCTCAGAAGGCACAGATCAGATAATTGCATATTCACCAGTTTTCCCATCTTCAACTGACAGGAATAACTTCTGGATTGTTGTAGTTACTTATTCAACAAACACGCTATTTCAGCCGATAACTATTTTTGAGAATAGTTTTATCCTTATAGTAATGTCAACAATTATCATAGCCGTGTTCTTTGGAGTTATAATGGCAGATAGGATTACAAGGCCACTTAGAAAGCTTGTCTATGCATCAAGAAGCCTTGCACAGGGAAACCTAAATCCAAAGATTGACATAAATAGCGAGGATGAAGTGGGTGAGCTTGCAAACGCATTTGGCGAAATGTCAAAGGATCTCAAAAAATCATATGAGGAACTAGAAAGAAAGGTTAAAGAGCGAACACTTGAACTCCAAAAGGCTAATAAGAAGTTATCAGAGACTAATATAGAGTTAGTAGAGCTGAACAAAAAGATTTCAGAGGCTAACAAACTAAAATCACAGTTCTTAGCAAACATAACGCACGAGCTTAGAACTCCGCTTACATCAATTATAGGGTTCTCAGAAGTAGTGTTAAATGAGGCCAAGCTAAATGAAGAGCAGGCCGATTACCTTGAAACTGTTCTAAGAAATGGTGAGATCCTTTTGAAACTTATAAATGACATCTTAGAGCTTTCAAGACTTGATGCTGGAAAATCAAAGCTTTATCTTACTGAGTTTAATTTACAGGATGCAATCAATAAAACTTTAAAAATAGTCTCACCTTTATCAAAGGATAAGAACATCTGGATTTCATTAAATGTCAAGGATGTTGAGAATGTCGTTGCCGACGAGGACAAGATTATCGAAGTCTTACTAAATCTTTTGACGAACGCCATAAAATTCAATGTCGAAGAAGGAAAGATTGCAGTAAGAGCTTTTAGAATAGATGGCGACCATGTAAGGGTAGAGATTGAGGATACAGGTATAGGGATCCAAAAGGATGAGTTAGACGTAATATTCGACGAGTTCAGGCAAATTGACAGCTCTGAAACTAAAGCCTATAGAGGAACAGGCCTTGGGCTTTCAATTTCCAGATATTATGTAGAGCTCCATGGTGGGCTCATCTGGGCGGAAAGTGAACCTGGAAAAGGGTCAATTTTTATATTTGAAATACCGATAGGGGCAGAGGAAGAAGAATGAGCAAAATATTAATTGTTGATGACACAGCGGATAATGTAAAACTTATCAAAGCCATGATAAAATCAGTTGCAACAGAAATCGATGTTGCCGTTGATGGTGAAGAGGCCCTAGAAAAGATTACAAATAATGATTATGATATTATACTTCTTGATATAATGCTGCCAAAGATATCAGGGATTGACGTTTTGAAAAGGGTCAGAGAAAAAGATATTGACACCCCCATAATAGTCATGACAGCTTACGGCTCAGAAGAACTGGCGGTTGAAACGCTTAGGGAGGGGGGAGACGACTATCTTATTAATAAGCCAATAAGGACAGAAGACCTCCTTGAAGCGATAAACAAAACACTTGAAAAGAGGAAAGCAAAAAACCTTGAAGACGACTTCACAAACGAGGACGCTTATTCAATTGTCTCAGAATTTGAGAATAATTTGAGAGAGTTCATTTTAGAATCATTAAAAAGAAAGTATGGTTCTTCCTGGTGGGATAGGGGGATCCCAAACTTCATAAAGTCAATCTGTTTAAAAAGGCAAAACGATGCGGTCATCAGAAAAAGAGAAGTTTACCCGCCTCTGTTTTATACAGACTTCTCCCATTACCTCCCAATAATTCTCTTTAAGAACAATGAAAAAGAGATAGACAACTGGAAGGATGTCTTTGAATATTATTTTGTAAGCATCGGCTGGATAAAAGGCAGATTGATAGAATTAACAGAGATTAGAAACGAGATTGTCCATCCAAAAAAAATGGCCAAGAGGCAGTTTAAGAAGATGAAGTTGTACATAGATGAGATCAATGAATATATGGACAGACCTCATGATTAAAATTCTTTATTTCATAAATCCTTCTTCTCATTTCTCTTATTCTTTCACTTGAGGTGGTGTATCTTTTTTGGCATTTTTTACAGGCGCACTTATTTTTTTGAGGGCAGATTATATATTCTGCAGATTCTTTTGTGAGCCCAAAATCCTCCAGTCTTTTTCTTAAAAATGTGTCAGTGCCTGAAAAGGCGTCTTCAAAGTTTACTATGCTTCTTTTTGATGATGGGAGCAGGCATTTATTCTTCACAAAACCCCTCTCTTCTTGTCTCTTAAGGAGTATCTCTTCTGGGGTTTCTGCCTTTCTGTAAGGTATCCCAAGCTCAGTTAATGCGATGACCCTCTCTCCGTAAGAATCAATCGGCAGCTCTTCTTTGGATCGGGATGCGATTGTTCCCTCGACTTTTTTTAATGGTAGATTAACTTTTCCAATATTTAGGTAACAAGAAAGAGCAGACCTTATAGCATAGTTTGATAGATATGTCAGAAAAATACCATTTTCTTCTAGCCTATCCACCATACTCTTTACAGACTCTATTGTGAAAAGTTCAGGTGAAACTTCTGATTTGTATGGGTCAAAAAAAATTACATCAAATTTGTCCCGCATATTGGAGAGAACCTCTTCAGCCTCCCCTATATGAAGCCTTAGATTTTGGTCATTTTCATATGCGAGATTTTTAATTAATCCCATTTCATGCAATTTATTTTCTATAGCGCCCTTTATCCTTTCAAACTCAAGAGTCAAAAATGAATAGTTTTCTGGGAGGGGGATTAGGAGGGAGACTGCAGATATCTCCCAGAACTTTTCCACCATATCTATCTCTAATTTTGGATTATGGTGCAGGGCATAAAGTGCATTGTACCCAAAACCACTACAGATATCAAGAAGTCTTTTTCTTTCAGCGAGCTTTGAAGGGATAGAGTATGCATGAAGCCTTTCTTTTAGCGCCCCGATGTATGAGTGCATCGTGTCTTGAAACTTTAGGGAGAGAGAGCCGTCGTCAGTTATTATGAACTCATCTTTTATCTCAAGAAAGAAATTTCTCCTTGACTCAATCACCTCTTTTTTTGAGAGCGATTTATTATTTTCAGATTCAAAATAATCAGAAATTATTGTAACATCCATCTGTTAATCCCTCTCAAACCTGAATATGCTTCTAAGTGAGATCAATCCTTCGTTTGACTCTAATATCCCAGCCCTTACTTCCCGTAACACCCTGTGCGCGGTGAAAAACTTTTTTGAGGGGTGTAACCTATGCACTTCTTTTAATAGAGGGCACCCGAATCCAGGTGATTCGTATCCAGGTATTCTTGCTGAGATGTACTTCATGTCTTTTTTTTTCAGAGCTAAAAGGGATGGGAGATTGATCCTCATCATCCCGTTTTTTATCAAAATTGTTTGGGAACCTGTCGGTAGTAAGTCTCCAAATGCAATTGCAGATATGCCACGCTTTTTTGTAGCTTCAATTATGGCATCTTCCATGAGCTTGTGGCACCTTCCGCATGGATGGTACCTCCCTTCAAGCGCACCTTTTACAACCCCTGAGATATCGCCATCTATATACTCGTGCGGCGTTAAAAGATGTGTAACAACATTTTGAATTATAGACCTAGTTCTTTTGGGGACCATTATATCGGAAGGGTAAAAAGTCAGGGCAACTACGTTAAATCCCATCTCTTTTAACAGATAGAGGGTAGAGGTGCTGTCCGATCCCCCTGAATATGATACAGCGACTGTAATATCCTTGTCAATAGTCTTTCTCTTCTTTTGGATATAGTCCCTAAAGAATTCAAGGACATCCTTGTTTTGGCCTGTGGCTTTTTTTAACAATTTTTCAATTGTGTTTAGTGATTCCAAAAGCTTTAGCTCACTCACTAACTCTTCAGTACTTTCAATAACGGTGACAGGTTTTCCAATCTCTTCACTCAGCCTACCGGCTACCCAGCCTCCTGGCCCAATAAGCATCGATTTATCTGAGCGGTGGTACCCGCAAATTATAAGGACTTCATCATCCTTAATCCATTTTATCCTGGGGCTTGTAGAGGTATCCTGGCCAATATCTTCTCGTATCTTTTTAATCCTCTCTTTTACCTCTTCTATCTCCATTAAAATAGATAACAAAAGATTTATATTAAAATATTTCCGTATACAAGTCATGATAAATGACGAGATGGAGATCCATTCTGATGCTTTTATCCATGAAAAAGCATTTATTAACGGCAAGGTAAGGATCGGCAAAGACTCAAGCATCTGGCCATTTGCAGTTTTAAGAGGCGACATCGAAGGGATAGAGATAGGTGAGGGCAGCAATGTCCAGGACAATGCTGTGGTGCACACAGATTTTGGGAAGCCAGCGATTATTGGAAATAACGTTGTCATAGGGCACTGTGCAGTTGTACACGGCGCAGTCGTTGGCAATAACGTTCTGATAGGCATAAATGCAACAGTTTTAAGCGGTTCACGGATAGGAAACAACTGCATAATAGGTGCTGGAGCGGTAGTAAGTGAAAACACGGAGATCCCCGACAATTCAATTGCAGTTGGGGTTCCGGCAATGGTCATTAAAAGAACAGATGAAAAGGCGATCGATAGGATAAAGAAAAATGCAGAGTCCTATGTTGAGCTATTACAGAAATATAAAAATGATTAGATTACTATGTTCATATCATCACTATCTAAAAACACACCAGATTTTATTCTAGGGCCCGCCTACAGGGTCTATGAAAAAAAGCTCATAGGCGAGATAAAAGAAGAAAAGGTTCCACGGCACGTAGGCCTTATAATGGATGGCAACAGGAGATATGCCGCTTTAAAGGGTATCCCTGCATATCTTGGCCACGAGATGGGTATGAAAAAGGCTGAGGAGCTTTTGGAATGGGCCAACGAGATTGGGATAAAGATAGTGACGTTATATGCATTTTCAACTGAGAACTTCAATAGAGATAGTGAAGAAATCAACTATATTATGGGCATGCTTGAACGAAAGTTCAGGGAAGCTAGTACTAACAAAAAAATAATTGATAACAGAGTAAGGGTAAAAGCCATAGGAAATATCGCAATGCTCCCTGAAAATGTGAGACAGGCGATAAAAGAAGGAGAATCTGCAACAGAAAAATATGACAACATGTCCCTAAACATCTGTGTTGCCTATGGCGGCAGGATGGAGATAATAGAGGCCATAAAGAGAATCCTTGACAGCTGTAATGGCGGTGCAATTGATCCAGAAGAGATAGATGCAAAGTTACTCAGTGAAAATCTCTTTACAAAAGGGCTTCCAGACCCAGACATCGTCATAAGGACTGGTGGCGAGATAAGACTCAGCAACTTCCTTCTGTTTCAGTCAGCCTATGCCGAGTTATTTTTTCTTAATGTTTACTTTCCACTTATAAGAAAAATCGATTTTTTGAGGGTAATAAGGGATTTTCAGCGAAGAAACAGGAGATTTGGAAGATAGCTGGATAAGTTTAAAAACTCCAAACGTGTTTTTAATTTTGTTATATCAATAAATATTTATCACAATTGTGGGGGTTAGTATGGTAGAAAGATTTAGGTCAATTACAAGTGTTGGGAGAGGTTTTAGCCGTTACATGGGCTCAATATCAAGGAAGAAAAGGAAGGTTGACAGAATGATTGGCCTTCTAATTGATGGGCCCAATATCTTGAGAAAAGAATTTGACATCAATCTCGAGGATATAAAAAAGATTTTAGAGGACATGGGAGATATTAGAATTGGAAAAGTTTTATTGAATCAGTTTGCACCTCATGGCCTTATTGAGGCTATTGCAAACCAGGGCTTTGATGCTATTGTTGTCACAGGGGACATTGATGTTAGGATGGGTGTTGAAGCCATGGAGGTAATTTACAATGATAATATCAACACCGTTGCAATCGCTACAAGGGATGCAGATTTTGTACCTATACTTGCAAAGGCAAAGGAGCATGGAAAGGAAACGATAGTCATTGGGGCTGAGCCCGGATTTTCTATAGCCCTTCAAAACACTTCAGACTTTGTCATCAAGATGGGAAAGATCCCACCGGAAGTAGCTGAAGAGGAATCTGAGGAGCTAATGATTGAGGGCGAAGACCTAGAAGATTCTTATTAATTTTTTATTTTTTAGTAAGTTTTATAAGTTTCGAGCGCTTAAATAGTAGAGTGGAAACAAGGGACGAAGATAGCGTTCTTACAAGAACAGAGATGCAGATAATAAAATCTCTGAAACTTTCTTTTAGAACCTATGAGGATTTGGAAAAGGAAGGGGTTGGTGATTCTAAGACACTTAACTCTGCGATAAATGCACTTTTATCGAAAAGATTAATGTCTCAGATGATCAAAGAAAGTGACCTTGGCTATTCCACAGAATATTTCTTGACGCCCAAAGGTATTGAGATGTCAAAGATTTTATCCCTCATGAGGATCTATAAATTCCCTGATTTGGGCATGACGAGATTGAAGCTCAAAATTTTAGAGTTCTTGGACAAAGAAAAAAAGCTTGAGAAGATAACTAAGTTTCTCGATATAGAAGAGGCTGAAGTCAAGAGGAATCTTAGAGTGCTTGTCAACACGAATCTTATAAAAAAGGAAGAGGATATCTATTCAATAACTTACGCCGGTGAAAAGTTCTTGAGTATATTCTTAAAGTAAGGTGATTTTATGGACATTCTTTATCTTGAGTGGAGCAAGGTAGATGAAGCGATATGGACGATGTGTGACATTATCCGAAGAGATTATGATTTTGACGTCATTGTTGGCATCTCTAGGGGCGGGCTAATACCGGCGGTCAGGATTTCCCACATATTTGATAATAAGCGTCTTTTATTGATGGAGGCAAAGTACTACAAGGATATAGGGGTACGGGATGACAAGCCCCGGATAACTCTGCCTTTACAAAAAGAAGATGTCCTTGGGAAAAAAATCCTCCTTGTAGATGATGTCGCAGACACAGGTGGAACGCTTGTTGCTGTGAAGGATTATATTGAAGGGCTCTCTCCAAGGGAACTTAGAGTGGCCGTAGTTGCATCAAAACCGATATCAATTGTAAAGCCAGATTACACTGTTTTTAACACTGATCAATGGATAATATTCCCATGGGAGAAGATGCCTGTGGAGAAGAAGAAATGAGAAGTTTTATCTCGATTGATATGACTTCAAAAGAAGTATTGGATAAGATTAAAGTTTTTCAGACAAATTTAAAGAATTCTGCATGTCCCATGAAGATTGTCGAGAGGGAAAACCTTCACCTGACGTTAAAGTTTTTAGGGGAGATTGGCGAATCATCATACAAACGAATAGTTGATTCCCTTGGGCCATCGCTATCAGAGTATTCCTCCTTTGAAGTCAATCTGAGAGGTGCTGGATTTTTCCCGAGTATCTCTGACCTCCGGGTTATCTGGGTAGCAATGAACGCACCTGAGATGGTTTATATCCAAAAAGAAATTGACGATACTTTAAAATCAATGGGATTTAAAGAGGACAGGAAGTTTGTCCCACACTTGACAGTTTCAAGGGTGAAGAGCTCACTAAACAAAAAATCTCTTCTAAACGTGCTTGATGAGTACAAGGATTATGAATTTGGGAGTGATATGATAACAAAGATAAACTTCAAGAAAAGCACGCTAACGCCTGAGGGCCCCATATACGAAACTTTAAAAGAATTTGAGCTAAAGAGCGTATGATGTTTTCCAAGATAAAGGCAGAAGTTCTGAAGGATATAGTCCCAAGCGATAAAGAGAGGAAGGAAATAGCTTCACTTACAGATATGATAGCAGATCATATTACAGAAAAGATATCAAAGACCAATCTGAAGGCAAGAGTTGAGGTCGTAGGCTCAGTTGCAAAGGACACTTGGATTTCAAGGGACAGGGATCTGGATATCTTCATTGTTTTCGACACTTCAACGCCTTTAGAAGAGCTAAAGAAGATGGGTTTGGCCCTTGGAAAAATTGAACTTGAGGGGTTCACATCTGAAACTGCCTACGCAAATCACCCCTATACGATAAACAGGTTCAAAGAGTTTAAGATTGATGTTGTGCCTTGCTATGGCTCCCTTGAGATAATAACTGCTGTTGACAGGACACCATACCACACAAGATTTGTCAAGGAGAACATAGGAGATCTTAGAAATGATGTCCGGCTCTTAAAGCAGTTCATGAAGGGTGTTGGGGTATATTCATCAGAGCAGAAGATCCAGGGATTTGCAGGGTACCTCTGTGAGCTTTTGATAATCCACTACAAGAGCTTTGATAACGTCTTAAAGAATGCATCTGAATGGAAGTTTGGGGAGTACATAGACATCAAAAAGAAGGGGAGAAAATATGACTTCAAGGACCCTCTTATAGTAATAGACCCTGTGGATTCAAAGAGAAATGTTGCGTCTGCACTTTCTCTTGATAGACTTTCAGAGTTCATACATTACTCAAGGATGTTTATTTCTGCGCCGTCGGTAGAGTATTTCAAAAAGAAGAAAAGATTGTTTGTTAAAAGATTCCCCGAATCAGAGGTCTATGTGATTATTTTCGAAGGAGAGTTGCTTGATGACATTATCTACCCGCAGCTTAGAAAAGGTGCAAAATATATCTCCACTATACTAGAAAAAAATGACTTTAAACCTCTTTCATACGGGCTTTTTAAAAAGGGAGAGTTCTCGGGGATAGTTTTTGAGGTGGAGAAGTATGTACTTTCTCCGATAGTCAAGCATTACGGCCCAAAGGTATTTGACCACTCAAACTACGATAGCTTTGTCTCTAAGTACAAGGAGACCTCCATAGAGGGTGACAGAGTATACACACTAAGGCCGAGACAGTTTTCTAGCCCGCTCGTTGTTTTTCTAAATACACTAAATGAAAAAGAGGGCATTGGAAAAAATATGAAATCCATGCCTTTCAAAATACTAAAGGAGGATAGGGCTTTGTCCTTCTTAGCAAGTGAAGAGTTTGAAATTTACATTTAGCGTCTGACAAAGTATTTTCTTATCTCATCTACTGCGAGGATTGAAAATGCTGAAGGCACTATTATAAGCCAGTCTTTAAATGCGAGCGGAACTGTGTGGAAGAATCCCTGTAAGAACGGCACGTATACAACTGCTACCTGAAGTACAAATGAAGCTGTGATTGCTAAAAGTAGATTCTTATTCTCAAAAAACTTTATTTTGAATATAGATTGATCAAACGATCTGCAGTTCAAGACGTTCACAAGCTGGTATGTGACAAAGAGGGTAAATGCTGCAGTCCTTGCGTAATCTATTGATCCACCAATTTTTGTGAAAAGGATGTATGTGCCAAGGCCCATCGCAATGCCCCCTATTAACATCGAAAGGTATAATGGGCTTGTTAGTATGGGTGAATTCTTCTTTCTGGGTGGTTTTTCCATAAGCCCCTCGTGGAACGCTTCCATTGAAAGGGTTATGGCCGGTGGCCCGTCCATTATGATGTTGATCCAAAGTATCTGGACTGGCAATAGCGGCAGCGGGGCTCCCGTCATGATTGTGGCGAACATCAAGATTATCGCACCTATGTTTGTGGAGAGCTGAAATCTTAGGAATTTTCTAATATTGTCATATATCCTTCTCCCTTCACGGATTGCAGTAACAATAGTATTGAAATTATCATCCATCAAAATCATGTTCGATGCTTCCCTTGCGACATCTGTTCCGATAAGCCCCATAGAAACACCGATATCTGCCATTTTTAGTGCAGGCGCATCGTTTACTCCATCACCTGTGACTGCAACTACCTCTCCTGCTTCCTTTAGGGTCTCAACTATCTTCACCTTGTGGAATGGACTTGCCCGATAATAAACAACGACATCCCGTACAATTGATGCAAACTTATCCTTTGACATCTCATCTAGCTCATTTCCAGAAAGTGTCAGCCCTTCCTTGCCAAGTATCCCAGCTTCCCTTGCAATTGAAAGGCCAGTTTCCCTCTGATCCCCGGTAATCATTGCAACTTTAATTCCTGCTTTCTTGCATAGTGCTATGGCTGCTTTTACTTCCTTTCTTAAGGGGTCTTTGAAGAATGCTAGGCCAACGAAGGTGATATCCTTGTCGCCGTCACCTTCTTTGTATGCAAGTGCAAGTGCCCTAAGTCCCTGTGCAGCGTACTCACGATTTTTGAGAATAATATCCTCCTTATCTTTTTCAGAAAGCTTTTGGAGCTTTCCATTGATAAGTGCATTTTTTGAGCGTGCAACAATTACCCTTGGCGCTCCCTTGATATATGTAGTCCTCTCACCATTCTCATCTATTAGGACAGACATCATCATTTTATCAGAGTCAAAGGGGTCTTCTTTTATCCTCTCGCACGGGTTGCAATGGTAATTTCTATCCCTTATGAATACCTTTAGCGCCCCTTCCACAGGGTCGCCTATAACCTCTATTTTATCTCCCTCTGTCTTGGCATGGGCATTGTTACAAAACTCACTTATCTTGAAAAATATCTCATGCTTTTTTGTATCAATTTTATTTGGTTCTAGAAATTCATTGTTGATGAAAGCACTGACAAAACTCATTCTATTAATTGTGAGTGTTCCTGTCTTATCAGTGCAGATGAATGTTGTTGTGCCGAGGGCCTCAACTGCCGCAAGCTTTCTAACAATGGCATTATTTTTGGCAAGGATCTGGGTCCCTATTGCTAAAGTCACAAGCACCACTATCGGTAGACCTTCAGGTATTGTGGCTACTGCAAGACTTATTGCAGTTAGACCTGATCCTATCAAAGCGTCCTTTAATGGTATGGAGGCTAGGAGCTCCCTTGCCAAGACGGAAACAAAAAGAAGTAAGCTTATGGCAACAGAAAGCGCCCCCAATTTTTTACCAAGGCTATCTATACTCTTTTCTAAGGGTGTGCTGCCTCTATCCTCCATTGATATAAGGCTTGAAATCTTTCCAATTGGTGAGTCCTTTCCTGTTAATATGACTACACCTTTTCCTCTGCCTCTTGTGACTACCGTACCCATGAAAACTGTGTTTGGGTACCCTTCTTCAGACTTTGTTTCAACGTTTTTGGATACAGGGAAGCTTTCGCCAGTTAGAGATGATTCATCAATCTGGAGATTAATTGATTCAGTCAATCTGACTGTGGCTGATAGCTTGTCTCCATCTTCTATAGTGATTATATCCCCAGGGACAAGCTCTCTTGATGGGATCTCCTTCTTTACGCCATCCCTTATTACAACGACCTTTGACTGGACCATCGCTTTTAGTACTTCAATGGCCTTATCAGCCTTATACTCCTGCAGGAAACCCATCACGCCGTTAACAATTACAACTAAAAATATGACTATAGAATCCTTTAGATTACCTATAGCAACTGACAAAATACCTGCAATTAAAAGGACAACTATAAGGCTGCTCTTGAACTGATCTATAAACTTTTTAAAATTGGACTCTTTCTTTACAGTTGGAAGCTCATTGTATCCGTATTTTGATATCCTTTTTTCTGCTTCTGCTCCCGAAAGACCCTCCTTTGTGGCATCAAGTTTTTTTAGAATAGTTTTAATATCTTCATTAGTCCAATTAGAATCAATCAGCTCTAGATCTTCCATGAGACAAAAACGTGATATTGATTTAAAAGCCTTGTGGGTAAAGAAACTGACCTATGGGTCATTATTATTCCTAATTATTATTCCTATGTTAGATTGGAGCAATTAAAAATAATAAGAAAAGAAAAATAGATTTATTTTTTGTATTTGCCTAGTCCTAATTTCTTCATTATCCAGTCTATTGGTAGTGACTTTGGAAGTATTGTGATTGTTTCGTTATCTTTACAAGGTTTATGTGTATCGTAGTTAGTAAAAGCTAGTGTTCCTGGTGAAACTGCTCTAAATGTCAATGTATTCCAACCTTCATAAGGGATGGATATACCTATAATATCAACTGGCCCTATTCTGTATGGGAATTCAGTTATACCCTCTAGGTCCTCGATTGATTCACCTTCAATTTCAATATTTGTACAATGTTCCCAAGCTTCTTTTGATAAGGAAATTGTAAACGTCTCACCGACGTGAACTGAATCTCTGCTAATCTTATAGTATTCCATTGTATCACAGGGGCAGGTGGTCTGTGCCATCGTTTGAGCAACACCAAAAATACTTACTACGAATAGTAAGCTTGTCAATATAGCAAATATTTTCTTCATAATAACACCTATAAGCAATTAGTTTTAAAGCGGGATATTTATAAATGTTCCGATTTATCTATTCTTAATATCCATAACCTATAATAATAAGCCTTTTATTAGATTAAATTCTTTTAGACGTATGGATATATTTGAATCTTTTAATTATGATAATTTAAAATTCCCAAACTGCTTTGTTGATATAAGGCTCCAAAAAAGAATCAATAACATCGCAAACGTCGAAAACGGCGAGCTTGAAGAAGTCTCTTTAAATGAGCAGGCAGGCGTTGGGGTCAGAGCCTTGGTAAAAGGTGCGTGGGGATTCTCAAGCACAAACAATACTGAGGATGTTCAGAGGTGTATTGACTCCGCATACAGGATCGCAGTTGCAACTTCTAGAAGCTCTAACAGAGAGAATTTTAAGATAGACCCTCCAGTGTTAAAAGGCCGTTTTGAGAACAAGGTAAAGATTGGGCCAGAGGATATATCGTTGGAAGAAAAGATCTCCTATGCATACGAAATAGAAAAAGGTGCAAAGATAAATCCCCTTGTGAAAAACACTGTTTCTGCGTGCAGCGACTCTATAACAGAGCAGCTCTACATTAATTCAGTTGGCAGTGAGTTATATCAAAAGACAGTAAGGGTCTATCTAAAGTCAGTAGTTGCAAGTGGAAGTGAGTCTCTCCAGATGGGTTATGAAGTCTTGGGAGGTACCAGAGGCTATGAGATCTTGAAAGAGAAATCACTAAACGAGCTTGGAAAGGAAGCTTGTGAGAAATCAATAAAACTCCTCTCTGCAAAGAAAGTATCAGGCGGGGAAAAAACTGTTGTGTTGGATCCAAAGATACTTGGAGTTTTTGTCCATGAAGCGCTTGGCCATGCATGTGAAGCTGATATTGTGCTTCAAGGTGACTCTGTTCTAGAAGGAAAAATTGGGGAAAAGATCGGTGCAGACGGCGTCAACATCTACGACGACCCAACATTCCTAGAAAAAAATGGGACATACTTCTTTGACGATGAAGGGATAAAGGCAGAAAAGACATGTCTATTGGACAATGGTATATTAAAATCATATCTGCATAACTTAGAGACCGCATCAAGATTTAATGCAAAGCCGACAGGCAACGGGCGCGCCCAGGGATTTTCGTCTAGGCCTTTGGTCAGGATGAGTAACGTCTACATGGGCGGTGGCGATCAAAGCTTTGAAGAGATTATCGACATTAAAGATGGCCTTTATGTAAAGGGTGGCAGAGGCGGCCAGGTAGATACTGCAAAAGGGCTATTCACATTCGGCTGTGAAGAGGCGTATGAGATAAAAAATGGTGAGCTTGGAGAGCTTTATAGGGATGTTTCGCTTTCCGGTGATACTCTAGAGATACTAAGAAACATAGAAGGGATTGGAAAGGACTTTCAGATTGGAAATCCAGGGAGCTGTGGAAAAGGACAATATGTGCCAGTCGATGACGGTGGACCACACATTAGAACTAGGGCGCTTGTTGGTGGAGAATAAAATAGAAAAATATTATTAATCTTAGATATAGTTATTCTAATTTCTCCTCTTTCTAATTAGAATAAATCCTAAAGCAGCACCAATAGTTGCAACGACGAATAGGATTGGTATAAGAATCAATGTAGGGCTCAAAGGCAAAGTCTGAATTGGAACAGGCTGAATCTTTGATGAAGTCTCGGCTATCAATGCATCAGTTGTTGCAAGCATAGGCTTGTTTCCCACCTTTTCAAATATTTTTCTTGCCTGAATGAAAAGCTCAAGCGCCTTCTGGTAGTCGCCCTTGTTTATCTCAGCATTTGCGCTGTTGAATATAGCGATGGCTTCTGCATTTAGTGCTTTGTACTCAACGGCTGTAGCGATATTTTTCTCACATCTCTTAACTGCCTCAGCATCGCCAAGTTTTGTATAGAGCTCCTTTGAATTGGTAAACTCAATTATGGACCCATCAAACTCAGCCACGCGAAATAGCCTTTCTCCCTCTGCATAGTGCCTTCCTGCAAATATAGTCAAAAAGTTATTTTTGAATACAAAGACATAGTTGCTGCAGACTATAACGTCTTTATAGCCATCAGAATCTATATCAACTATTGAGATGGTCTTTATCGGTCCATTGACCTTTGTTTCAGAAAGCTTCTCCCCGCTGGCAGAGAATATGTAAAATACACCATCGTCTATCTCCTGCTTTGACGAAGACCACTTGCCGGCTGCAACAAGTATCTCTGAAGTGCCATCACCTGTAAAATCGTCGATTGTGACATACCTGACGTCTTTACCAACAGATTGCGGGTCATTCCAAACTTTGTGGCCTTTGCTATCAAAAAGGTAAACAAACCCGTCAACTGTGCCTACTGCAACTTCCTTCCTTCCGTCCTTATTTGTATCGCCAACACCAAAAGAATAGATGTAGGAATCAAGGATATTTTGCCAAAGCTTTCCTTCTAATCCGAAGGCTTGGAGATATTTATAAGAAGCGGTTATAACCTCCATCTGCTGGTCATTATTAATATCGCCCGAATAGACATGCTCAATTGGATATACATTTTCAATCTGCCACACCTTCTCCCCAGTTGGGTCGTAAAGATAGATGTTTGGGTCTCTTTCCCCAGAGGCTATGACATCAGGAAATATCCACGAGAGGTCAACTTTAACGCCCAAGGGATAGTTACCCCAAGAATCATATTCAGTTGCAGCAAACTCTGCAGTGTATAACTTTAAGACATAGAACATATAGAAATCGTTTTCCTTCCTCCACTGGGTGCCGCTAATAGTATATACAGAGAAAGATGCATCCTTAAATCCAACTATAATTTCTGGAACTCTATCACCGTCTAGATCAGATGCAACGACAGAATTGATGGGCTTTGTCTGTGGAAAGTAAAGCTGCCATTTGCTGTTGCCGTTTGAATCAAGGAGGTAGACAAACCCTTTATCGTTATAAAAAAGGATATACCGCTCTGCACCTTTTCTGATAACAGCGAGATTTTTTGCAGGCGAGTCAAAACTCTTTGACCATAGCGCTAATCCAGAAAGCGTGTATGCCTTAATTTCTCCTGTATCAGTTGATAGCATCACATCATGCGTTCCATCGCCATCTATATCGCCAAGGGCGGATGATACTGTGCCGTAATCATGCCTGAAATAGTGCTTGATTGTGAAGGGTTCTACCTCTGCTGCTATAGGGATAGTAAGAATAAATGAAAGGGATACCAATATACATAAAACTTGCTTCATATTCATGAATACCATTAGTTAATAATAGTATATAAAGTTATTGCTTAACGATAATTAAAATAGTGGAAATCCATTTCCCGCTGTTGCATAAGCTGTAACAGCTCGCCAGTTAAAAATAGCGGCCTAGTCTTAAGCTCATAGACAGATGTGCAGGAGTTCAAAAACATCGCTATCTTAAACTCTCTCTTGATTGTTTCAATCTTTTCTACCAGCGCTTCGACATTTTCTTCAACGGCTAGCTTTAGAAAAGGTAGAGCTATACCGCATGCTTGAGCACCAAGTGAAATACACTTTGCAATGTCAAAGCCACTCCTAACCCCTCCAGAGCCTATGATGGTCTTGATACCAGATTTTCTGCATTCTGCAATTGAAAGCGGTGTTGGTATGCCCCAGTTCCAGAGCTTCTTTACAGTTTCCTTGTTATTTTTGCTACGATAGTACTCAACTGCGCTCCAGCTCGTCCCGCCGGTACCTGCAACGTCGACACCATCAAGAAACAACAGCTTTTCAGCTGTTTCTTTGGATATACCTGCTCCAGTCTCCTTTGCTATCAAAGGAAATGGCAGTTTTTCTTTTAGGCCCTTTAAGATAGAAAGGCCATCTTTGAAGAATAGATCTCCTTCGGGCTGGGATACTTCCTGTAGGCTGTTTAAGTGGATCGCAAGCATATCGGCTTTAATCTCTTCAACTGCAAAAATTGCCTCTTTCGCAGAGTAGCCTTTCACAAACTGGGGGAGGCCGATGTTACCAATTAGAAGTATGTCTTTGGCATATTTCCTGATGTCATAGGTATATGTAAGCGAGTGATCCTCAATCATTGCCCTCTGACTTCCAAGACCCATCCCTATGCCAGTCTTCTGGCATGCCTTTGCAAGCGCTTTATTTATCTTCAACGCCTCTTCTGTGCCACCGGTCATTGCAGAGATAAAGAGAGGAAAGGAAAGGTGTTTTCCGAATAGCTTTATAGAGGGTTCTATCTCATCAAAGTTTATTTCAGGGAGAGCTGAGTGGACAAAAGAAACGTCCTCAAGGTAGTTGTACTTGGATTGAACATTCTCTTCAAGACATATTTTAATATGCTCGAACTTCCTTCTTTCCGTCGTCACCCTTATCTACCTTCTTCCATTTAGCGTAGGTAAACCCTACTATAAACATTGTGATTGCATAGGAGATTATTGTATATAAAATATACTCTGTGGTGACGGTCTCAACGACCTGAAATCCCTGGAGGATAAGCCAGAATGAGATGATAATAACTATGGCTCCGACTACGATCCATCCAAAGAACCTGACCTTTGGATCCCATCTCATATCCCTTGCAACATTCTTTGTAAAGGCACCTACGGCACCTATCACAATGAATGGTACAATAACCCCAAGACCGTAAAAAGTGACTTTTAGGAAGGCTGAAGCATTAGAACCTGTTACCGCCTCATCTATCAGCAACGGAAGTATAATCGCTGCGCAAGGGAGTTTTATCACAGAAAATATCATCCCCAAGAAGAAGACACCGAGCAATCCATATGATAGGGCAAATTTATGAGTCATCTTCTGGGCAAAGTGCTTTGTAGTTATAGGGAGGTCAACGAGGTCAAAACCGCTGTTCAATAGATTTAATCCAAGAACGAATGTAATTATGGCCCCGAATAACGAGATAAGATACTTATAAGCATCAGGTATCGCCTGACCAAGTTTAAGAAATATAATTGCAACAAGCACATAAGAAAATGTTATCCCAAGACCAAAAGATATGGATTTTAATAATATTGTAATTGACTTCTTGCTTGTACCTACTGTGTATGCTATTATAAATGATAGAACAGCAAGCAAACAAGGCGAGAAGCTTGAAAAGAACCCTGCACCAAGTGCACCAATTAGTGTAATGGTAGAAACTCCGCCGCCGTTTGTCACAGGCTTTCCGGCAAGACACCCCTCAATTGCTTTTTCTATATCGGGATCAACTTGATCTGTCCCTTCAAGCTTTGTTGCGCCACAAACGATGACCGCAGGAACAATCTTAAATCCTGCTTCTGAGAACTCTTTGTAACCTGCTGAAGAATAAACATCAACTTCAACAACTGAAATATTATAATCTTTTTCTGCAATTAATGCATACATCTTTGCCTTTGATACCTTGCAATAATCACACTGCTCCTCATAGAAGAATCTGATGGTCTTTGTGGCGTCAGTTGGCGTTGTAGGCTGTTCTGGTGTAACTGTTGTTGGATTTAATATAGAGTCAAACAGCACTCTTAAAGATGCTTCATCAAACTGGCTTATCCCTTCAAGTTTTGTATTTCCGTTAATAACTGCTGAAGGGGTAATGCTAAATCCGCTATTCTTAAACTCAGCGTATCCTGACGAAGAATAAACATCAACTTCTACGATGTTTAGCTTTCCACTATATACGGTCTGATTCAATCTGTTGAGGGTTACCATTGCCTCTCCACAGAGCTCACACCCTTGAGTTTTATAAAATCTGATATCTACCGTATCTGCAGAAGAAACTGCAACAGTTCCAAACAGGCTTATTATAAATAATGATAGTAAAATAATATTACATACCCTTTTTTTCATAGTACATACACTCCCAACTAGTAAAATCAAGTTATAAAAATCATATTTAAAGATAATGGTTATTAAAAAAAGAGATTAGGGCACCCTTGTTGTGAGATCCTTTATTCTCGCATATGTGTCAATTGCATCGTGTTTATAGGAAATTGTACCTGAATAAATACCGCTCAGGTTTGCCTTGAGATAAATGTTAAATTCAAGCTTCTCGCCACCGGCGATATCCCCTAAATAGAACTTGTTGCCCTCGACCTTTACGACAGGGTCTGTGCTAACTATTGTAAAATTGGAGTAGTAGTCATTTGAAATCTCTATGGTGACATTAGTTGCCTCTCCTCGGCCATAGTTCTGGATTGAAAGTTGTATATGGGCATTCTTATCGACAGTTTCTGTATCATAGGATATACCGGCAAGTATCAACGGGAGATCCCTTATACTGACCTTTCCTTCAGCGGCTTGTTGGACTTCATTCTGGAAGCTGACATTAGAGCCGTTCACAAGATTAAAGATCTCTTCATATGTTTTTTCTCTTTCTGACCCTGCTATTACTATGACCCTGTCGGCATAGCCGTAAGGGTCAGATTTGATAAAAGTGAATCTCTGCTCGGGCTGCCTTATGAAGTTCATTTCAAGCGAGTCGAGATAGCGGCTTGCCAGAGTTCCAGTTCCTTGTGGGGCATCTGGACCTCCTAGAATAACGATTAGCTTTGCACCCTTAATCTGGCCCATATCATCAGGCGATAAGAATTCTGGGAACAGGCCAAATCCCCTGAAGTAATCCTCAAGGATAGGCTTTGCAACGACATCTATATTGTTTGAGATTATATAGACTTCCTGCTGCGCATAATAAGGAGTCACAGCCATACTTAAAATTAAAATAAATGAAACTGCCAGGGGAAATGATATTTTATGGATCATGAATATTAATTCTTTTCTTTATATATAAGTTTTAGGGATTGTCTTGTTCGTAATAACAGTTGTTCTCAAATTGAGAGTACTCAACCTATTTTAATTTTAAGGGCGCCTTTCTAGAGATTATCTAGATTAGTTTTTATTTATAGATAAAATAATTAAGGCTATTCTAAGTTTAAATTGACCTAAATAAAACAATGTGAAACATCATTGGCCTTATTTATTGAATTTGAGTTTAATTTAGCCTTTAAATTATTCATAAAACAAAGGTTTACACAACAACTATATATAAAGGTCGGTTGAAATTAATATTAGCTTAACAAGGAGGTTAAACTATGAAGAAGATTATGACCTTGTTTATTGCGGTTGCATTGATCGCATCATTTGGTGTCGGCGCTATTGCCGGTGCTGATGTGGACGCATACGCAAATGCAGTACTTGATGAACAGGCACAGCTCGCCCTTGAAAAGGCGGCTGTTGAATTTGCAAACGGGAATGATGTTGAAGGGCTTGCAGCAGAAGAGTGCGCAACGAACAACTTTGGAAAGACAAAGCTTGGGTTCCACAAGATGTCCGGTGCAGTTATAACTGCTTCCTATTACTGGAATAAAGTAAATGGTAGTTGGAATAGAGTCCACAAGCCACGTCCATTGCCAACCCCTACATAAAATTTTATTTTTTCTTTTAATTCTTCTTTTTTTCTTAAAGATATAAAGAATTCTAATCCATATTTCAGAGAATAAGAGCTATAGCAAATCTTAAAAAGGTTGGGCCATAGTTCATTTAATCTCACCTGCCGGGGTGGCTTAGCCTGGTTATAGCGCACGGCTCATAAGCATGAAACAAGGCTGGGAAACCGTGAGGTCGCGGGTTCGGATCCCGCCCCCGGCACCTTTAATTCTTTTCTAATTTACTTTGGCATTTTTATTCATTATCTAAATACCATAAAGATTTTCTCATAGAAGAATATTTATTATGTTTCTTATTCTCCATAGAAGTATATTTTGGACTTGGAGGCTGTCTGTTTGCAACACTCATGCATAAATTATCAATCTCTTTATGGCTATCAATAAATTGTCTTATCCATCCTTGTAGGAATAGGGTTGGAGGATCAAAGTAACTCTCTTTATTATAGCAATACTCTTGCTCTACAAGAAGTAATTGGGTCAAATTAGCTATTGTACTAATAGAATTTAGGTAATGTTCAAATTTTTCTTTTTCTAATTCTCTAATTTCTTCATTTGGATCATTACCATAAAATATATTGTCAAAGGCTAAAAGAAGTTGCTTTTTTAAATCAGGTCTTGAGCGAATTCTAAGATTTAAATCTATTAAAATTCTCAAGTGATTTGGCCTAAATTCTCTATTTCCTTCAATTAACCAAATCTGAAAATTTTTATTAACGTCATAATTCTGAAATCTTTTTGAGAGTTCAGAAGGTCTAAATATGTATAGCGATTCATTTTTATTATTAAATATTACTTGTTTTTTATCAAATTGTAATTCTTTTACAATTTTGAATGTTTCATCTTTAATCATTTATTTTACTTTGAGATATTTTTATAAATTCTTAATGCTAAGTTATGTAGATTAGTATTTATTTATGTAGACTGGTGTTCAAATGACTAAAATTCCATTGAATATTACTGTGGATAAGGATGTATTGAATAATTTCAAAAAAATCTGTGAAAAAAATGATATTAAGGTGTCAACAAAGATTAATACATTGATGAAAGAGTGGATTGAGAAGAATCGAAAATGAAAACTAAACATAAAATTATCCATGGCAATGCTCTAGATAAACTGAAGGAAATAACTGATGAATCTATAGATTTAGTATTTGCTGACCCGCCATACGGCCTTGCAAAGAAAAAGGGGCTTGGATGGAAATATAGCAAACACATTACATTGGAAGAAGATTGGGACATATTCACAAAAGATGAATTCTTAAAGTTCAATATAGAGTGGATTCAAGAGTGTATTAGAGTTTTAAAACATGGTGGAAGCTTATGGGTCTGTGGCTCTTTTCATAATATATACCAACTTGGTTTTATAATCCAACATATGACGAACCTTAAAATTAACAATAGCATTGTTTGGTTTAAGCCCAATGCTCAGCCAAATATTACTTGCAGAATGTTTACAGAAAGTACAGAACACTTAATTTGGGCTACAAAGAATGGTAAAGGAAAAAAATGGACTTTCAATTATGAAGATACAAAAGATCTAATTGAAGATTCAATAAATCCTCTAGGAAAACAGACTAGAAATGTCTGGTCAATCCCACTTACTCCAAAAAGTGAAAAATGGGCCGGAGCTCATCCCACGCAAAAGCCTGAAGAGCTTTTAAGAAGGATAATTTTGGCATGTACCGCTGAAGGTGATACTGTCCTAGATCCGTTTGTAGGCTCTGGAACAACTTCGGTCGTTGCTAAGGAGATGGGAAGAAATTCGATAGGCATTGAAAAAGAAGAAAAATATATTCAGATAATACAAAAAAGGTTAAATCCTCCACAGACTAAACTAGATTGTGATAAACGGTAAATCTCTTTATGCCACAATTAATTCATATGATCAAACTATAATTGCTAAGCCTTTTTTAAAGTGGGCAGGTGGCAAATCACAACTCATACCTGAGCTATCATCAAGGCTTCCTAAAGAGATTATTGATACTGGAATCATAGATTCATACATTGAGCCATTTGTTGGAGGCGGTGCATTTTTCTTTTATTTAAAAAGTAGATTTCAAATTACTAATTCATTTTTATTTGATATAAATAGAGAATTATTAGTGGGATATAAAGTTCTACAAAAAGATCCTAAAGAACTTATTAATCATCTAAAAAATTTAGAAATAGAATACATTGCCAAAAGTGAAGAAGAAAGAAAAGATTACTATTACAATATTAGAGATAGATATAATTCTCAGATAAATTCTTTTGATTTTATTAATTATAATAATAGCTGGATTGAAAGAGCATCTTATATTATATTTCTAAATAGAACTTGTTTTAATGGACTATTTCGGCAGAACAGAAATGGAGAATTCAATGTTCCGCATGGCAGATACAAAAACCCTAGGATATGTGACAAAGACAATATAATGAAAGTGAATCTGGCCCTAAAAAATACTGAAATTATTTGTGGAGATTTTACAGATTCGTCAAAATATATTAATAATAATAGTCTGGTCTATTTTGATCCGCCCTATAGGCCTTTAACTAAAACATCAAGCTTTACAAGTTATTCTAATGAAGAGTTCACCGATGATGACCAGATAAGACTGTCTGAATTTTATAAAGAGGTTAACGAAAAAGGAGCATATTTAATTCTTAGTAATTCTGATCCAAAAAATGAAGATCCTAAAGATGACTTTTTTGATAATTTGTATAATGAATTCATAATAGATAGGGTTAATGCGAAAAGGATAATAAACTGTGATCCAAATAAGAGGGGAGAAATAAAGGAATTAATTATTAGAAAT
>Ga0172382_10001697_pt1 | contig 38718 bp, 34 predicted proteins | sample Leawel138RmetaG_FD_122245 | JGI IMG/M metagenome (GOLD analysis project Ga0172382, IMG submission 122245) | Leachate microbial communities from a municipal landfill in Southern Ontario, Canada - Leachate well 138R metaG | ecosystem: Engineered > Solid waste > Landfill > Unclassified | place... | reverse complement strand
CCACCTCCTGAAGCGAAATTTTCCTCAAATAGGTCCACTATTCCACAGAAAATTCCACTCCAGGAGGAGAAAAATGTCCTGCGTTTGGCTCGGAATGCCAAATGTCCACAGGCCCTAGTTCATAAATTGTTAAAGACTTTGATACAAGTTGGAAAGAAGTTGGAAATACCTGGTTCGATTCAGCTCTTTACCGTAGAAGTATGAAGATAAACCAGGGTAAGTTTCTGTATCCCCGCTTTGCCGTCCAACAGTCGGCGCTCCAGCGAGACGTTGGGGCGGCAAAACTGGCCAACGCTCAGTCTTACGGCCGGCAGACCAATCGTAGCGAAGACCTGGTGGAACTCCACCAGGCGACCTCGCCGGAGGTCCACCTGACCCCGAGGGCTTTGCGGGAGCAATCCCTTGAGACTCGAGGTTTTAGAAGTGCCGGGCTGTCGAGGTCTCGACTCCTCGCAGACCTGCTGGACAAGCTCGAGTCCGGCCTTTCAAATCCAGAGGCCGCCGCGCTTTACGCCCGGGCCGAAAAGCTTTCAGGAGATTCCGGCGCGGAACCGTTCCTGGCTGCCCTGGTGCACAACGCGGTGGGGGAAAAATTGGCGCAGTTCCGCCCGGGAATGAGCAGGGAGCAACTCGCCCAGGAGGCCGAGCAAGACCCGGAAGTCAAGAAACTGATGTCCCTATCCGACTCGGCGAGGGCTTACCTCAAGGCTGTAAAGAAGAACCCGAGCGAGACCTCCGCAAGTGACGAAGACCCGTGGAAAAAGAGCGCCGAAGAGCAGATCAAGCGGCTCAAAGAGACCCACGCAACCATGCTCAAGATCACCGAGATCTATGCTTCCATGGCAGATGAGCGCATCAAAACGGCGGCCCAGATCCACCAGATCACAGCCGAAGCTGCCCGGGCCGTTTCCGAGATGCAGCAGAATAGTTTCCGCCAGAGCCTGCTGTCCAGCCAAAAGCGGCACCTCGAATATCTGAAGATGTTGAACGAGGGCTGATCAGACTATTCCGCAACCAGACCGTGCTCTTTCACCAGAAACTCCAGAAACTTTTGGCAAGCGGCGGTGCAGAGGTCTAAAACGTGTTCGAAACCGTGGTCTCCCCCGTAGTAGGGGTCAGGTACGCTCGAACCTTTGGGGTTACTATCGTCGAAATCAAGCAGAAGATGAAGCTTGTGGTGGTGCCCTCCGGAAAGGGAACGGAGTGAGGCCAGGTTGTCATCGTCCATGGCCAGGACGTAGTCGAATCGATCGAAATCGTCTTCCGTGAATTGGCGCGCCCGGCTCGGAAGCTCAAATCCCCGTCGGCGGGCCGCCCGGGCTGACCGTTGGTCGGCTCGATTTCCGATGTGATAGGAAGCTGTGCCCGCACTATCGACCAGAACCTGATCCTGAAAACCGCCCTCTCGCACCAGATGAAGCAGGACTCCTTCGGCGGTTGGGGAGCGACAGATATTTCCAAGGCAAACGAAGCAGACACGGACCATGCCGTCCTAATGCTCGACCGTTTCAGGGACTCCTTTGTGGCATTTTTAGAAAATTTCGTCGAAAACGGATAGAAAATCGTTTTAAAAGAGGACGTTAGCCGTAACGGATAAAGGGGGGCAGATAACAAAATCCAAACTGAAAAGAAGAACCCAAAATTGAGTTACAAAGACCGTTACATCGACTGCGTGGATTGTGGAGACGAATTCGTTTTCACCGTATCAGAACAAGAATTCAACGAGTCGAAAGGATTCACCAACGACCCTAAACGCTGTAAACCCTGTCGCCAGGCTCGCAAAGCCGGCGGTGGCGGCGGAAGCCGAGGCGGACCCCGTCCTGGAGGCGGTGGCGGCGGCGGCGGAAGACCGAGTGGTGGAAGGCCCGGCGGTGGTGGAAGGGGCGGAGATCGCGAGATGTTCGACGCCGTTTGCGCTGCTTGTGGGCAGGACACCAAGGTCCCCTTTCGTCCCAGCCCCAACAGAGACGTATTCTGTTCAGACTGTTTCCGCAGCCAGCGCGACAGCGGTGGTGGCAGAGGCCGGGGAGATCGCTGGTAGCAAGCCCATCCGCTCCCAGTAGGGGCGGGGTTTTCTATCCGTAGGCCGCCGGTACACTTATCCCAATCGAGGGGTAGGTGTGCCGGTGCTATTGCCGTTTTGGCGGCATTGAGCCTCGTCAGAAGCCCTGATTTTGGTGATAAAGCCTGTTGAACTCTTCATTGCTGAGGGTACGAACCCGGGCGTCGTCATCATAGACCCAGCCGGTCCACAACCCTACACGATCGACCAGGGCTTCCAGAGTCAACGGAGGCTCGGTCTGGTGAGTGGGTTGCTTCCACACGATAACCTCGTCGGACATGGTGACGATCTGACCGTTGGGCTGGACAAAAATCCACAGGGCAGCTTTGTCCAGTTGAGCCGGAGACCAGGCTGGTTTTCCGGTGTCCAGGTGGAAGCCGTGAACCAGTCCGTCGCGGGTGGCGCAGACCAGCAGGTTGCCGGTGGAATCGAAGGCCATTTCGTTGGCCGTGGCCCCGAGTTCAAAGCGCCCCAGCAGCTCGCCCTGGAGGTCCCAGACGGACACCCCTGAGTTTCCGTCGTGTCCGGCCAGGCGGTCGGAGTTGGGGCTAAAGCACAGCAACTCCACGTAACTCTCGGCCAGGGTGCGCGGTTTCCACTGCTCAGATTTTAGATAGACTTCCACCCGCCCATCCTCCCACCCCACCGCCAGATCGCCGTTGTTAGAAAAACTGGGGGCCGAAGGGGAGAAGCTTGTGCTTTTGGCCTCGAAGACGAGGTTTTCCCCGGAGTCAAAAATTTGGAAACCGTGAGGGGTTCGCTTGGCCTGCAGCACCAGATCGGGACTCACCACCAGGGCCAGGGCGGCATCCTGGTTGACCGGGCTCACCGCGTCGAAGGGGGGCAAGCGCCAGGTGGCGGGCCCTCCGGAGCCTTGGATGGGATCGAGAACCACCCCGTCCAGCAGGTACCTCAGGGTATCTTTCTGATTGAAATTGAGGGCGTGATACTCCTTGGGGAGGGGCTCCGTGCTTCCGTCGGTGAGGTCGATCAGGAGCCTCTCTTGATTCGGCGGTTTCCAGACTCCCCGAGTTCCGCTGGGGCTGGGCGCAGTGAAGGTACGGACTTTATACAGGTCGGGGGCGGCGATGCGGAGTTGGGTGCTAAGGCGAGCCTGAAGCTCTCGCCGGTACTCCTCTCTGGGCGTTTGTCGGCAGGCTTCCACCAGCCAGACCAGCCCGCTGGCTTCCCCCCGGTCGAGTTGGGAGATTCCGCGTTCATACTGCTGCACGATCAAGGCCTGGCGGGCCTGATTGGCCTGGTAGATCCTATGCGATGACCAGGTGAATCCGCTCAGCAGCAAACCCAGCGCAATTCCGGCGACGGTCACGCTCAATTTGTGCCTGGCGATGAAGCGAGAGGTCACGTACCAACGCGAGCGGGCTATGGCGTTGACCGGAAGCTTCTCCCGCCGCCGCCACAGATCGGTGAGCACCTCGGAGGCGCTCTGGTAGCAACCCGGGCTGCTTTTGGCGCCCAGGCAGGTTTCTACGATGGCCGCCAACTCTCGATCCACGGATGGGTTGAGGTCTCTCACCGGGGTCAGCCTGGTGGTTTGCAGGTGCTCTCGATACAGTTCGATCCGTTCCGGGCCTGTTTGGATCTCGCTGATGGATTGACGGCAGGCCTCGGTGGCTCTGGGGAGTTGACCGGTGAGTAGCACGTAGATGGTCGCCCCCAGCGCGTAGATGTCCCAGCCGACCTCCGGCATATCGGTGTGGGTCTCCGGCAGCCTGGCCTGCTGCCACGGCATGAACCAGAAGGAGCCGAGTCGCAATTCTTTACCGGCCAGGGCCACGGACTGGCCGAAGTCCACCAAGCGGGGCTGGTCGTCCTCCCCCAACAAAATATTGGCCGGCTTCAGATCGCAGTGCAAAATCCCCCGGGCATGCACGAACTGCAACGCCCGGGCGATCTCCTCGAACCAGCGGGTCACGCGCTCGACCTCCACAATTCCACCCTTTTCTGGTATGTGCTGCTGCAGGGTGCCGGGAAGGAAGGGAGTGACCAGATAGGGTGGATCGGAATCCAGGCTGGCGTCCACCAGGGTCACGATGTTCGGATGATCGGCGACCAGCGAAAGCCTCTCCACCTCTTCGCGCAGGCCTTCACTCACTGCGAAAAGCACCTTCACGGCTACCGTCTGACCGGTGCTTTTCTGGGTCGCCCGATAGACCCGACCGAAGGTCCCACTGCCCAAAAGATCTTTCAACTCGTAGGCAGGCAGCTCCGGAGGCTTGTGGCTCACCGAACTTTGCCGGGACACCTCCAGGGAAAGCCCGGTGCCGGTCAGCGTATCGTGCCATTCTTCGGCCATTGACGGGTAGGGTTCTGCGGGGTAGTTTTCTGGCCTGCCCGCGCCACTCTTCTCGGTCGAAGGTCTCTCCTGATGCTCCTCGAACTCAGCCACGTGAACCGCCGTTTTCGTGCATTTTCGCTTATCGAAGTGGTCGTCGCCATGTTTATCCTGGCGGCAGCCGGGGGAGTGATTTTACTCGGCTTGATGCTCAGTTTGTCGCAGGGCAAGGAGTCTCAGGAGCGGGTGCTGGCTCAACTGCTGGCAGGCTCCATACTCGACGAGTTGAAGGCGCATCCTTACGGTTCCACTAGGCTGCTGGCCGGTTGGGAGGCGGATGGATCTTCGTTTGTTCGGCAACAGACGGTAGCCTCGGTGATCAACGGGCTGGAGTCTCCTATCGCTTATCAAATGAAGGTCACGCCCCAGGCTTCGGGCATTCAGGCTCACGACTCGGTGCAAGTGAGTGTCGAGTGGCGGGAGAAGTCGGGCCCGGCAAAACTGGAGTTCACCGTGCCCATGTCAAAGGGGTGGAATCAGGCACCGGACAGGGGGGCGCAACCGACCAGGGTCGCTGCAAACTGGCATGATCCAAAGGCTTACAGCATTCCCTCCGAACCCTCTTATCGCTCGGGGAGTTCAGACCACACGGTCAATCCTGATCCGGACGCGGGGGACATCATCAATAAGGACACCAAGAAGTACCAGGCTCTTTACGCTCAATTGACCCGGGCCAAGATCCAACTCGATACCGATCAGAGCGCCGTATCCGACGATCAGTCCAAGATCGACGGTCTGCAGTCACAGATCGCCGACGAAAAGTCGCAAAAGAACCCTGACCAGTCCAAAATCGCAAGCCTCCAGAGTCAGCTAACGGCCGCCCAGGCTCAGTTGAGTACGGACCAGGGCAAAGTGGTCAAGGACCAACAGGATGTCGACCACATTCAGCAAGAGATCGATGCCCTGAGCAAGTCCTAAATCTGGTTTAGTTTCGGGGAGCCACCCGGAATTCGAAAGGCAGAGATGAGATTTTTCCAAGGTCACTCGTTTCCAGGACCTCCAGGCGCACCACCAGCACTGCCGTGACCAGCGTGGGGTCCGGATTTCGGGTCGGGTTGACCCAGGTTGTGGAACCGTCGGATTGCAGGAAGTCCACTTGAAAACCGGTTCGCGATTGGGGCTCTTGGATTAATTCCACCTCGCCCCCGGGCTGCAACTTCATGCTGTACCCCGAGCGCAGGATCTGTTTTGCGATCACCCGTTCCGTGTCGGTGGTAGGCAGATCGTAAGGGCGGTGGGAGGAGACTAATTCAAAGTTACCCTCGGCCAGTGGTAGCTCGTATCGGATCAAATGAGAAGTGCCGTCCTGGGTCTGGTCGGGCACGGTGGTGTAAAAAACATGCTTTTGCCAGGCCGGGGTACCGAAGCGAGAGATATCAACGCTGCCACTTTCCCCCAGCGGCTCGGCTGATAGCATGGAGACCCCCCGATCCAGGTCTGAGCTTGTCTCCTCATCCTGAGGATAAGTGGTGATGCTGGCGATGGTGCTGTAACGCAGGTCGGTCTGCAGTGGCTTGAGGGTAGACACGATGATCTGCTCGAGTCCATAGGAGGCCTGGGCTTGGTCCACGTCCCGGGTGGTCACGGCAAAAAGCGCCAGCGCCGCTCCCACCACCAACAGTCCGATAAAGCTTGCGATCAAAACTTCGATCAGTGTAAAAGCTCTCTTCATCGATATCCCTCCGCCAGTTTCACGGCCCCACCCACGCCCACGTGTACCGTGCTTCCACCGGTGGGGGTCTCCAGGTAGATCCCGGATTGGAAAACATCGGTGAACTCTTTGAAGTAATCGGGGATCTTGCTAACGTCGACCCCGTAGGTGTCGGGGCGTTGGGGGTTCCACAGCGACGCCCGAGAATAGAACGGGTAGTAATAAAGGTCTCCCACAATGTTGACGTTTCCGGTTCGGCTCACCACCGATCCGAAGGTCTGGCGGGAGTAGATATTGACGTCTCCCTCGGCAAAAAAGAAGCCGCTGGCTTTGGCGGCCACGTTGGCCCCGATGTCGAGTTGACCTCCGCAGTACAGGAAGACACCGGGCAGTTCCTGAGCCGCCCCGGCTTCGTTATTGAGCCCCTGCCTGGTTGATTTGGCGATCTCGTCGCGGTATTGGCTGAAGATCTTGCCGAACATGGTCTCCATCTTTTTCTCAAACTTTTGAACCATCTCTTGGCCGAATTTCTTGGCCTTGTTTTTCAGCTCGTCTTCCTGTTTCTCCGGACTGCTCTCTTTGCTCTTGGAGCAAGGATCCTCGAAGCCACCGACGGCGTCTTTCACGATGTCGGCCAGGACCGTCTGGATGGCATCTTCCAGCACCACTTCGGCAAACTGGGGGATCACCTCGAGCAGATGCTCTCCAATGGTTTCCAGAATGGAAGTGGGATTCAGTTCGCCTGAAGCAAACTCGGAAAACGCCTCTCCCACCGCCTCGGCGTAAAGGGACGGGTCGACTTTGGGCACCACCGGTACCACTCCCTGACCAAACACCCACCAATCGGAATGGGTGAAGAGGTTTTCCCCTAACGCGAAGTTCAGCTCCACCCGGTAGATCTCGGAGAGGGAGGTGAAGACGTTGCGCCAGCAATTGGTGTAGGGAAGAGGGATCGGCCAGGGACCCTGCAGTCCGAACTCGACCAGTTCGTCGATCAACACCAGGGACACGGCGTAGTCGCTGAACCAGCACTTTCGGTCGTGGAAGGGACCCTCGAGTTTAGCCAGTTGCGGTGGCAACTCCAGCAGCACGGGCACAACGAAGTCGTCCACCAGACCTTTGAGGGCGTCGTATCCCAGGGTTTCCGCCACGTACTCCAAGAGATGCGCCACCGTGAGACCGGAGCCGGTGCCGTTGGGCAGTTTGACATCGCCCCTACAGAGCACCGCGGTAGACAGGGGACCGGTCAGGCCGGCCGGGCTACAGATGTTGAGGGAGCCGTGAGAGGAGTCTCCCTCGGCGTAGAGCACCCCATCCACCACCAGGTTGGCACCGGGCTCCAGGTAGATGGTCCCGGTAGGAATGACGCTACTCGTCATACCGCTGACCGGCGCGTAGTTCCAGGCCTTTCCAGCGTTGTCTTCCTGGCCTTCTTTGCTGGCAGGCGAGGGGGCTTCCACGAACAAGCTTCCCTGCACATAGAGAGTGGAGCCTCGCTGCAGCCAGAGGTCTCCCACGATCGTGTAGTCAGGATTTTGTTCGTTTCCCAGATGCAGGGTACGGCCTCGAGGAACGGTCCAGGTTCCCAGCATGGTAAAGCCACCCTCTTCGGTGAACCCGCCCAGGGGGTTGCGATCCACGAAGTGGACCACCCGAGTTTCGTTCATCAGATCCGCGTAGAGGGTGTTCCAGCCCCCGGAGCCGCTGCTGACAACTGCCTCGAAGAAGTCCACCAGGTCTCCCACTATTCGAGCCAGCAGCCCCATGTAGGCCCAGCCGAAGGTAGCCATCTCCTTCTCTTCGGCCATGGTTACCGGTGGGGTCGGTTTCACGGCGCCGGCGACGGCATTGAGGATATCCTTAAACTCGTCGAAGGCATCGGTCAGTTTATCAAGGGCGTCTTGCAGGTCCTTTTTGGCATCGTTGTAGTGTTCTTTGGCCTTATTGTATTCTTCCTCGGCTTTTTTGTGGCGACCGGTGACGTCGTCCCAAACGCCCTTGATGTCGTCCCACACCCCGGCCGCGGCTTGTCCCACGGCCTTCCACGCGTCGATCACCGCTTGTTCGGCATCCAGCACGATCTTGAGCAGGTCCTTGATGATTTGGGTTAGGAAATCCAGGGTCTTGGCCGCCCCCTTATAGTCGGAGGGGTAGGGGTTGTACAGGAGGATGATCTGATACCCTTCACCTTCCACGATGTTGGGGATGACGGGCATGGGAATGGAGCAGGCCTGTTGAAGACTGAAGATGGCGGTCAGGTTTTCTTTTCCGGAGATCAATTTGTAAAGACCTTCGGGGTCCAGGAAGGAACCGGTTATAAAATCGGTCTTTTTGGCCAGGTCTCGGGAGAGAGTGGGGATGAGCCCCGAGGAACCGGCAACCTGGTCGGTAATGGCCTGGGTATATGGGTCCGCAAACTCCACCCCCTGCAGGGGCATGGCCCCGCTCTGAAGCGGCAATTTGACCCGGCCCTGGGCGCTCTGGGCAAACCCCAGGCTGAATCCTCCGTCCACCGTCACATCCTGGCCGGCGGCCAGGCGAACGGGATAAGCCGGGTTGATCGGAGAGAACTTGTCTTGAAAACTAGGGTTGGTGAAGCCCGACACCTCCCCGCTGACCTGTATGTTTCCCCAGGGAGCAAACGCCGCGTAGGGAAAGGCTGTGGTCAACACGGTCTGGTAACTGCGACTGTCGGGCATCTCAGTCACCGCCAGGGCGTGCCAGGGCGGCGCCACCGACTCGTCGGCGTACCCCAGCGGCGGTGGATTTTTAACCCACTGGCCGAAGAGCCCGTCGATCGATTCGGGCTGAAAGGGCTGAAACTGGGAGCTTTGCCCCCATTGGAGATTCCCCGCGACCGGTACCTCATCTAAAGGGTAGCGGGTGAGGGTTGGTAAGCTGGTGGGGTCGCTGGACAGTTGGGATTGTAGCTCTATCGTTACCCCCTGGGCGATGCGCTGGTCGTAAAGCTCACTGCGACCCCAGGAGGCGATGATACTCGCTTGCTGGGAATAGATGCCAAGGGAGAGCAACAGCAGCAGGCTGCAGAAGAGGACCGCCAGGGTGACGATCAAGACATAGGCTTTTTTTCCGCGAAGTCGCTCCAAACTCTCCCCTTACATCTGACTTTGCAGGGCCTGAACAATCCCCATAATGGGCAGAAACACCCCCAGCACAAAGATAAACACGATCCCGCCCACCAGAACCATGGTCAACGGCTCCATCAGGGAGACCAGAGTTTTGAGAGAGCCGTCTAATTGACGATCGTAGTAATTGGCCATACGAGAAAACATGTCGTCCATCTTACCGGTTTGCTCGCCGATGCCGACCATTTGAGTCATCATCGGGGGAAACACTTTCTGGGCCCGCAGGGCGTCAGGGAAAGGGTTGCCCTCTTGAATATCCTTGGAGACATTGGCCAGGGCCTCGCGATAAATGGTGTTTTCCACGGTTTGGGCTGAAAGGTCGAGGGCTTTGACCAGGCCTACTCCGCTTCGTACCATGACCCCCAGGGTGTTGGATATTCGCGCGATGGCCCCCATCTGGACGAACTCTCGAACCACCGGAATCTTGAGAATAAAAGCGTCTCGCTGGTGCTGGGCCTGGGCGGTTTTCATAAGAGTGTGATAGGCCAGTACCAGCGCTGCCAGGGCAAGCAAGACGAGCACCTCATCCAAAGGGCTTTGGGTGAGAGCGCTCAGCTTGAGCAAAGCCTCGGTGATGGGATAGCGGGCCAGGTCCACTCCCGAACCCGTCCAGATCGGAACGAAGCCCGGCAAGACGTGAGCCACCAAGGCCCACACCAGGAGCATCGAAAACCCCAGAGTGAAGAGAGGATAGGAGAGGGCGGAGCGCAGGCGGGCTTTGAGGGCTTCGTCTCGCTCTCGAAACTCCGCTAGACCCGCCAGGACCGAGGGCAAATTTCCGGTTGTTTCACCGACTTTTACCATGGCCACGTAAATGGGAGAAAACTCGGCGGGGTGACTGGCCAGCGAGTCGGAGAAGCTTTGTCCGCTGAAGATGCGCTTGTGCACGTCCAGCAAAACCTCGGCAAACCTCTTCGAAGACTCGAAGGAGGCCAGAGAACTGATGGCATTGGTGATGGGAACTCCGGCGTCGCACAAATCAGCAAGCTGTCGTGTGAAGAGCGTGATGACCTTGGAGGGGATCGGGAGGACCGGGATCAGTAAGCCGCGATGAAGAGCCGGATCTTCGGCCTGTTCTTCTTCGTGCACGGTGATCACGGTCAGACCCTCGGTCCGCATTTCTTGTAGCAGGGCAAATCGGCTGGGAGCCTCCCTGGAATCTTTTTGTATCTGACCGTCAGGACCGATCGCAGTGTAAGACCAAAGCAAGATAATTCAACCCCTTTCTCGCTCGGATCCCAATTTGCGTTTTGGTTCAATCTTTCCTGGTGAGACGAGTCCGCCCGCAACAGTTCTGGTAGTCCGGGCCTTTTCGGCACGGGCAGGGGTCTTCGGGGGCGCATTTTGCAAAGGCTGCCTCCAGGTGTGGGAAAAACTCCATGACCCGGGCGGGAGCTTGGCGGCGTTGAATCATGGCAGCCATGAATCGCATGTAGGGATCGATATGGCGAAAGAAGTTCTGGTAGCCGCTGCACAGGTAGTTCAGGCCGTCTTCACCGTCCGGGGTCTTGAGAAATCGGTGCTTGGGGCACTCTCCGTGGCAGGCGAAGCGCACATCACACTCCCGGCAGTACTTGGGAAGAGTGGAGGCTTTCTCTCTTCCGAACTCTACCTGCTGGGCGGAATTCACCAGGGAGGACAGGGGTTGGTCCATGATATTACCGAGCTTATTTTCCGGATAGACGAAGTGGTCACAGGAATAGAGATCGCCGTTGTGCTCCAGGGCCATGGCTGCCCCGCAGGTCTCCCTGAACCAGCACAGACCGGCGGGGATGCCCAGCCAGGATTCCAGAGCCACGTCGAAGAGTTGGACGTAGTGCTTGCCCACGTCCTGGCGGACCCACTCTTCAAAAATGGTGATCAAAAACTTCCCGAACGCTTTCGGCTCCACCGACCACTCGGCCAGGCTGCCGTCGTGCACCGGGAGAACCATTTTTAGCGGGGATGGATTCGGGGTGAGCCTCTCCACCAGGGGGATAAACTGCATCACCATGCTGCCGATCTCTTTGAGAAATCGGTAGACCTCCAGAGGGTGGTCCTGATTGGCTTTGCTCAAGACGGTGAGGGTGTTGAAGTCCACCTGATTTCGTTTGAGCGCTTCCAGTCCTCGCATGACCTTCTTGAAGGTGGGTTTGCCCCCACGGTCCACTCGGTAGTAGTCGTGGATCGCTTCCGGCCCATCGATCGATAGACCCACCAGAAATTCATTTTCCCGGAAGAACTCGCACCACTCGTCGTTCAGTAGCACGCCGTTGGTCTGAAAGGCGTTGGCGATCCGTTTGCCGCCGGCGTACTTTTTTTGCAGGGCCACGATTTTTCGAAAGTAGTCGACGCCCAGCAGAGTGGGTTCGCCCCCCTGCCAGGCAAACAGAACTTCGGGCACGCTGTGGGCTTTGATATGCTGGCGCACGAAGCTTTCCAGCACGTCGTCGGGCATGGCCCACTTGGTGTCGGCGGGATAAAGCTTTTCCTTCTCAAGATAAAAACAGTATTTGCAGTCCAGGTTACAGATCGGCCCGGTGGGCTTGGTCATAACGTGGAAGGCGGGGAGAGTCTTCATATCGCCATCGCTTTCGGAAGGGCCCGGGACAAGCCTCCCTCGACGTCGAGAAACCCCGCTTTATACAGGGACCGGAGCGACAGCATGGAACGTTTGTTTCATGAAAATCCGTGAATCCGTAGCCCTGACCTTCGACGATGTCTTGATGGTTCCACGTTACTCGGACGTGACCAGCCGAGGGGCGGTCTCCACCGCCACCCGGTTGACCCCCCAGATCGAGTGTTCCATCCCGATCCTTTCCGCCAACATGGACACCGTGACCGAGGCCAACATGGCGGTGGTGGTGGCCCGGGCCGGAGGTCTCGGGATCATTCACCGATTCCTCACCCCTGAACGTCAGGCTCAGGAGATCAGCCGGGTCAAACGGGCCGAGAGCTTCGTGGTCTCGGAGCCTCTCACTGTTTCTTCCGGAACCTCTCTCGAGAGCGCCCTGGAGCGGATGAAGGAGGCCGACGTCTCCAGCCTGCTGGTGCTGGATGAGGGGGGGCGACTGGCCGGTATCCTGACCAATCGGGACGTGAGCCTGGCTCCCGACTATTCCGGCTCGGTCAACGATCTCATGACCCCCCTCGAAAAGTTGGTGACGGGGCACCCCGAGATCACCCTTGATGAAGCTCGCACGTTGCTGCACAAGCACCGGATCGAAAAACTACCCCTGGTCGACCAGGAAAAGAAGCTGGACGGGCTGATCACCGCCCAGGACATCCTGAAACTGCAGCGAGACCCGGAAGCCACCAAAGACGAGCGCGGTCGCTTGAGGGTGGGCGCGGCCATCGGGGTGCGCACCTCCGACGTGGACCGAGCCGGTGCCTGCCTGGACGCCGGTGCCGATCTGCTGGTTCTGGATATCGCTCACGGCCATTCCAAGCTGGCCATCGATATGGTGAAGTTGCTCAAAGCCAACTTCCCCCAGGCCGAGATCATGGCGGGCAACGTGGCTACCGCCGAAGGAGTACGAGATCTGGCCGAGGCGGGAGCCGAGTCGGTCAAGGTGGGGGTGGGTTCGGGCTCCATCTGCACCACCCGCATCGTGACGGGTGCCGGTTTCCCTCAGTTGAGCGCCGTCCAGGCCTGCGCTGAAGCTGCGGTAGAGTGCGGGGTTACCCTGATCTCCGACGGTGGGATCCGCAACTCAGGCGACATCACCAAAGCCCTGGCCGCCGGGGCCGATGCGGTGATGCTGGGCAGCTTGCTGGCCGGTACCACCGAGAGCCCCGGGGCGGCCGTCGTGCGGGACGGACGCCGCTACAAGGTAGTCCGGGGGATGGCCTCACTGACCGCCAACGTGGGCCGAAAAGAGGTCGAGCAGGGGCAGGTCGATCCCAGCGATTGGGAGCGAGTGGTGCCCGAAGGGGTGGAAGCGGTGGTGCCTTACCGAGGCCCGGTTCGGGACATCCTGCACCTTTTGGTGGGTGGGTTGCGCTCTGGTCTGACATACTCCGGCGCCCGCAACCTGGCCGAATTGCGCGCCAATGCCGAGTTCGTGCGGATCACCGGAGCCGGGATGGCGGAGAGCCGCCACCACGACGTGGACAAACTCTAGAAGCCTCTAGTGCTCGATACTGATGGGAAAGTAGTTGAGTTCGCAACGGCTCCAGGCGTGAATCCAGTAACCTCGTTCGTTGGCTAAGCTGGTCGAAGAAGCGGCGTTGAGAGATAGGTAGTCGTTCTGCCAGAAAAACATGTACTGAAAGAGCATGCACGGTAACGAGGCCGGGATATCGTCGCAGGTGACCTTGGAGAGGAGACTCTCCTGTTGGTTGCTCAGATTGGTCACGGTCAGTTTCGAAGTTGTGATCGTGCTCTCTCGAGGGAGACCCACCAGGTTCCAACCGCGCTCCAGGGTCACCGTCTTGGCTTGAGCCGGAAATCCGGTAAAGTTCAGGACGGCGGTACCCTCGGAAAAGAGCCAGAAGCCTCGGGCCGTCCCCTGACCGGAATTTAGAGAGTCAGGTGTGGCCGCTATCGACTGATAGCTCTGGCCGGAGGCGTTCCAAAGCCAGACCACGTTTTGCACCCCGGGGGGGATGCTGAGGCTCTCGATCCGGTCGAGCGGAAAGGAGATCAGGTTCCAACCCCGGCGCAGGGCGATGGATTCGGAGATGGGGGAGGGGTTGGAAGGACCCGCAGGCGTACCAGTGGGTTCGGGCCCAGGCGAAGGGTTGGCCTCGGGACCGACGGCGTAGTGGGCGTTGAGCCTGCCTCCGGTCAGGCATCGCCCGGCGTAAGCTGGGAAACGCTCCACGTTATTCAGGATACGGTCTTTTACGGCGGAATAAGCTGGAGATCCGCCCATTTGAGAGATGACCAGGGCGGCTGTGCCGGTTACCTGGGGAGCGGCCATGGAAGTGCCGGAAAACGTGGCGTAGTTATTGTCGGGGAAGGTACTAACGATGCTGCTCCCCGGGGCAAACAGATCCACGGAGACGGCACCGAAGTTGGAGAAGCTCGAGACGGCTTCCGTCCGATCGGAAGCCCCCACCGAAATGATATTATCCAGGTCGAACCCCGAGGGGTAATGCCGGGTCCGGGAATCCACGTTCGATCCGGCATTTCCGGCGGCGGCCACTACCAGGTGGTTCTGGTTTCGGGCCGCTATCAGCGCGTTGCGAAGACTCAGGTTGAAGACGGGTCCGCCCCAACTGGCGTTGGAAACTTTGGCTCCGTTTTCGATCGCGTATTCCAGGCACTCGATGGCATCGGAGGTGGCACCGGTTCCGGTGTCGTTTAGGAACTTGAGGGCCATGATCTTGGAGCCGTAGGCTACCCCGACAACCCCCGCCGTGTTGTTACCAACCGCGGCTGCCGTGCCGGCCACGTGAGTACCGTGACCGTTGTCGTCCATGGGGTCTCCGCTGCCGTTAATGGCGTTGATGCCGTAGATATCGTCGACGTAACCGTTTCCATCGTCATCGAAGTTGGGAACTCCGTTGGCTTCAGCGGAGTTTTTCCACATGTTGGCGGCCAGATCCGGATGGTTGTAGTCCACACCGCTGTCGATCACGCTGATCACCACATTGGGATCGCCGGTGGTGATGTCCCAGGCCAGAGTACTGGCAATGTCAGCACCCTCCAAACCCCCTGCCTGGCCGGTGTTCTTATGGGCCCAGAGATCTCCGAATCTAGAATCGTCGGGAGTGATTTCGGCAGCGGTGAGGATATAGTCAGGTTCGGCGAACTCCACCTCGGGAAGTTGGGAGAGTCGAGCCACGACTTCTTCCACGCTCTGGCCGGACTCGATCTGTAGCTCCTCGGTACGAAGATGTTTAAATCGCCGCTTACGTTTTAGGTGCAGGCCCCTCGAGGCGGCGGCCTCGGTGAGCTCTCGGGGTGCGGAGCCGGTGCTTCGAGAGCTCACCGGCTCCCGAGTCCTGACCAGCACTCTTCCGGACACGAACTCCCGGGCTGCGGAAGCGCCGGTTGGCACGGCCAATTCGGGAGGCGCGGGGGGAGTCGAGCCCTGGAGGGGGCTGGAGCTTGCGGTGGGGGTGGAGGTAGGGGAGCCGCTTGCGATCGGACCTTGGAAGCCGCCGGCCGGTGACACCGACTCACCGCCACCGCCTCCACACCCGACACTCCAGAGGAGCAAGGCCAGGGTCACTATCACTAATCCTGAATAGGCCCCCAAACGTTCATGATTCATCGCAGCTCCCTCAGCTTTCCCGTCAGATCCCGGAAGATTTTCCATGATGATCCGCATGTCCTGGAACTCGACCAGGGGTTTGATGCCCGGAGCGGAAGTCGCCCGAGTGATCCTGGTGGCTACCCACATTTCGACCAACGAGACCAGGCGTTTTGAGCTAGGCCAAGGGGAGTACAGGTTGGGTCGGGCCTCCACCGAGGATTCCTCCGACAAGTTGGCGGTGGATTTTGACCCGCGCCTCTCCCGGCGGACGGCCTTGCTGGAGGTGGGAATTGGGGCTGTGCGGGTGCGCCGAGACGGTAGCCGCTATCCGCTCTTTCACGAGGGAGAGGAGAAGGACGCCTTCCAGCTCTTGCCGGGCCAGCGCTTCAGTTCCGCCGAGACGGTCTTCGAACTGCTCTCCCAGACCGCTCAGACCCTCACCGTGCAGGCTCTCAACCAGACCCGGCGAGACAACGCCGAGGAGATTCTGCAGGTGTTGCTCCGATTGCAGACTTTGTTGAGTTGCTGGCACGAACCGGTGGATCTGGCGGAGAAGACGGTGGCGCTTTTAATGGAACTGCTGCCGGGGGCCCGAGTCGCATTTTTTCGCCTGGATGAAGACGGGGAGCCGTACCCCCTGTGCAGTTCGACTCTGCGGCCCAGTCGCAGCCTGATGGCTGAGAGCCTGACCCAGGGGTTGCCCGTATTCCACTGCTGGCAAGCCGCCGCCGACCACACCCAGCCCACTCAATTTTTCGGTGAGCACTGGGCTCTGGTGGCACCGGTTCATCATTCCGAGGACCGCCTGATCCTCTATGCCCTGGGTTTTGACTCCCACAACACTCCTGGAGAGCTGCAGCGAGGAGCCCTGGCGCTGGTTGCTCAGATTTTGGGCCAGCACCTGGAAGGGCGTCGAGCCATCGCTCTGGCCGCCAAAGTGGAAGCTGAACAGAGGGCCAACCTCAAATTACGAATTTTGCTGACGACTCTGGAGCGCTCCTTGAGTCTGCAGGGGGATGGGGTGGAGGCTACCTTCTTGGACGGGGTCAAGCGGTTGACCGGTGCCGAGGAAGTACGGTTTCATAAAGATCTGGCCCGCTGGCTGGAGGAGGCCGACCCGGATCTTTTGGCCGTGGCCTTTGAACACTACCATCCCAAGGGAGTGCTGTGCCGCAGAGAAGGGGGCTTTGCCGAGGATGACCGGGAGTGGGTGACCGCTCTACTCGGTTTTGCGGAGACGGTGTTCGAGAATCGTCGTCTGCATCAGCAGGTGCGCTCGGCCCTGCAGGAGCTAAAGAGGAGCCAGAACCAGCAGATCCGCTCCAGCCAATGGGTGGCGGCCGGTCGCCTGGCCGCCAACGCCGCCCACGAACTCAACACTCCCCTGGGGGCCATCAAGCTGGCGGTCGAGACCGCGCAAACCTTTTCAAAGGATGCTCCCAAGCCGGTCACGGAAGGCCTTAAGCTGATCGGTCGCTCGGTGGACCGGTGTCGCCGGGTGACCGAGCGCCTGCTGGTCTATTCCAAACCCCGGGAAGAGAAAGTGATAGAGATCATTTCTCTGGAAGAAGTGGTCCAGGATAGCTTGAGTTCACTGGGCCCTTACCTTCGCATTCGTCCGGTGGAGATCGAACGGCAACCTGCCGACTGTTCCATCACCGGCGATCTTCAAGACTGCTACTGGGCGGTCACCAACGTCTTGAAAAACGCCTTTGAAGCGGTGGCCGACCAGCCGGTCCGCCGGGTCAGGCTGAGCCTCCAGCTCACCGACTCCTGGGCCACTCTCATGGTGGAAGACTCCGGCCCCGGACTGACCGCCGAGATCCAGGAACAACTCTTCGAGCCGTTTATCACCACCAAAAAGCTCGGCGAGGGCAACGGGCTCGGCCTGGCCATCAGCCGACGCAATCTGAGAAGCACCGGTGGCGACCTCGAACTCCGTCATTCCAGCCTGGGAGGAGCGGCTTTCGCCCTCAAGTTTCCGAGGGGCGATCGGTCCGATTTATCTATACCAGATAGAGGATAAAATGAGTTTATACCGCATGAGGTATGGATGAGATCTAAGGAAATTCTAGCAACCAGTGCCGAGCAGCTCGGCCAGATTCTCAAGGGCGTACGCAAGGACCTCGGCCTAACTCAGGAACAGTTGGGCCGTAAGGTCGGCTTCCATCAGAAAGAGATCTCCAAAATGGAAAATGGGATGAACCGAACTACCGTCGACAGGCTCTTTCGTTTACTCTCTGCACTCCAGTTCGAGCTCGTTGTTCGGCCACGGGATACCGAGCTAGACGAAGGCTGGTAGACGGTGGCCCGGACGAAAAGCCTGGCCGTGTGGATGAACGGCCAACTGGTAGGCCGCTGGTTTGTTTCTGCCGGCGACTACTCGTTTGCCTATGAGGAAAGTTGGTTGTCTTCTCCCCAACGCCGCCCAATATCTCTTTCCATGCCATTGAGGGGGAGTTCGGCACCCTACCGCGGAGAAGTCGTGACCAACTTCTTTGACAATCTGCTCCCAGACTCCAACGTCGTGAAGACAACTCTGCAAGCCAGGTTAGGGCTTGATTCGCGTGAATCCATGCCCTTACTGGAGCACCTGGGTCGAGATTGCTTAGGAGCTCTGCAAATTCTGCCTTCCGGGGAGCCAGGCACTTTACCCGATAGTATTGATGGCAAGCCTTTGTCGGATTCCAAAATAGCAGAGATCTTGAAGCAGTTGCCTCGATTCCCAATGGGAGCGGGCAAAGAGACCGAGATTCGCCTCTCTCTTGCTGGAAATCATGAAAAGACTGCTCTTCTACGTTGCCAGGGCAGGTGGATGCAACCTCTTGGTACTACACCGACAACCCACATCTTGAAGCTTCCGATCGGCACCACTCCAGACGGTTTCGACTTGCGACTCTCGGTCGAGAACGAGTGGCTATGCATGCGCCTTCTTGGCGAACTCGGTTTCCCGGTAGCTTCCTCTGAGATCGGGGACTTTGAGGACCTACGGTGTCTGATCGTTACCCGATTTGACCGGGTCCAATTCAAAGACAGGCTCCTCAGGCTCCCCCATGAGGACTTTTGTCAGGCCACTGCTACAGCTTCCGCTTTTAAGTACGAGAGCGACGGCGGCCCCGGGATCAAGAAATGCCTCAAGCTGCTCAGTGGTTCGCTACACCCGGTTGAAGACAGAGAGCTCTTCTTCAAAAGCCAGATAGCCTTCTGGCTCCTTTGTGCGATAGACGGCCACGCCAAGAACTTCAGCGTCTCGATCTTGCCTCTGGGCAGATTTAAGCTCGCGCCACTCTACGACGTGTTGTCCGCCTACCCGATCATCGGACACGGGGTTGGCAAGCTCCCCAAGCAAAAGGCGACTATGGCCATGGCTGTGTGGGGCAATAACCGGCATTATAACTGGGACAGAATCGTCCGGCGCCATTGGCTGAAGACGGCGAAGGATTGTGGGATTTCCGAGCCGGAAGCAATAATCGCCGACCTCTGCGAAAGGGTGGAAGCTGCTGCCGAAAATGTGGCAAACTGCCTACCCATCGACTTCCCGGCCCAGGTTTCACAGCCGATCCTGGATGGATTCCTCAAAGCTGCCAGTCGTTTGTGTTCTCTATCCTGAGACCTGAGACATCACCCGGGCTCCCCCCAATCGGATATCTCACCCGAGCTGGAAAGAAGGTCGCGCCGAATCGCGAACGCTCTCGGTAATGAGGAGCAACACGATGAGCGAACTGAAGATTCATTCTCTGGCGGTGGGGGAGCCGGTGGAGTACGACTGGGGCACCAGCGGGATCTGCAAGCATCCGGTGGATGGTCCCTTGCAGGTGCAGAAAACGGGAATTGAGGGCGACGGGCAGGCGGACCTGAAGCACCACGGCGGGCCCGATAAGGTGGCCTGTTGCTACCCCCTGGAGCACTACCCCTACTGGTCGAAAAGGCTGGGTCGGGAGCTTTCGGCCCACGCCTTCGGGGAGAACTTCTCGCTTGAGGGTGCCACCGAAGATCGGGTCTGCGTGGGCGATATCTACCGCTGCGGTACTTTGCTGCTGCAGGTTTCCCAACCCCGGCGCCCCTGCTGGAAGTTGGCCCGATTTCATGACCAGAAGGAACTGACTCTGTGGGCCCAGGAGAGCGGAAAGACGGGCTGGTACGTGCGGGTGTTGGAACCGGGCCCCGTGGAGTCGGGGGCGCGTCTGACCCTGGCCGAGCGACCGTATCCCCGATGGACCATTTCCCTTGCCAATCAGGTGATCTACGCCAAACAGCCCGACCCGGGATTGCTGGAAGAGTTCAGCCAGGTGGAAGCGCTCTCCGAGTCCTGGCAGGAGAACGTGCGAAAGAAGCTGGTGGGGCAGGCTTCATCCGATGCCGAGAGGCTCACCGGCGACTCTTAAACAGCGCTTCGTCCGGCTTGAACCAGTTGGCTCTCACCTCTTCCATGCGAGTAGGAAGGTTGGTATTAAACCCATCCACTCCGGCTTGTCGACAGAGTTCCACCTCGGAGTCGTGATCGATGGTCCAGGGCAGGACGTAGACTCCACGCTTTCGGGCTGCTGCCACGGTGCGGGGGGTGACCAGTTCCCGGCCATCGGTCTCCAGCGGTATCTGTAGAACCGAGTAGGCCGGCGAGATCACGCCCTCCAGCCAGACCTTGGAGGCCATCACAAAGTGGTGGACCTCCTTTGGGGTTGCGGAGCTGGCGACTCCCGGACAGGCCTCGCGCAGGGCCTTCATCATCTCTTCATCAAACGAAGCCAGCAAGACCCGCTCTTCCATGTCGTACTCCCGCAGTACCTGGGCCAACTCAGGGACGATCTCCAGAGGAGCTTGCTTGACCTCTATTTGAAACTTCCAATCGGGAAAGGCTTCCAAAACTTCCCTCAGCCGGGGGATACCGTGACCCTGGCCCCGCAGAGGGAAGGTCTCGCCATCGGTGGTAAAGCGGTAAGCCGCGTCGAGTTTGCTCACCTCTTCCCAGGTCATCTCCAGCACCGCTCCGGTGCCATCGGTGGTGCGGTCGACGGTGGTATCGTGAAGCAGCACGAGTTCCCCGTCTCGGGTCATGTGAAGATCGATATCCAGTACGTCACTACCCGCCTCCCGGGCTTTATGAAAGGCGTACATGGTGCAACTCGGCCACTCCTTGAGGCCGCCCTGGTGGGCCAGAATGATGGGCCGGGGGAGGTCTTCGAACCAGGGATGAGGCGGGGCCGGAGAGGCGGCCAGATGCATGATCGCCAGCAGCACCAAGGCCGCTCCCAGGCAGACCGCCAGGGGAATTTTTTTGTTCCAGAGGAACTTCACACGGAGCCTCTTCGCCCGTTGAATTCTTGCTCCTTGGAGTCATTCGCCTGAGGGGTATGAGAATTTCTCGCTTTCTCACGAATAACATGTCGATCCCCGGGGTAAGTAGTCTGGGCCGGGCTCATTCGCTTGATCGTTTCTCTACTGTCCGGCAAGGAGACCACATGAATAAACGCACAACTGCTGAAAAGGCCGTGGAGCGCGTGACCGACGGTATGACCCTGATGATGGGTGGGTTCGGTTTGTGCGGCATCCCGGAAATGCTTATCAAGGCTCTGCTGGATAAGGGTTGCAAAGATCTGACCATCATCAGCAACAACGGCGGCGTAGACGACGCCGGAATAGGCTTGCTGATAGCCGCCAATCAGGTCAAGAAAATGATCTCGAGCTATATCGGAGAGAACAAAGCCCTGGAACAGAGAATGCTGGACAAGACTCTGGAAGTGGAGTTGAACCCCCAGGGCACGCTGGCCGAACGGATCCGCGCCGGAGGGGCTGGTATCGCCGGTTTTTATACCCCCACCGGGGTAGGCACGGTCATCGCCGAGGGCAAAGAGATCCGTGAGTTCGAGGGGCGAAAGTACGTGTTGGAACGGGCCCTGAAGGCTGACATCGCCTTTGTAAAGGCCTACAAAGCTGATACCCACGGCAATCTGACCTACCGCAAGACGGCCCGCAACTTCAACCCCGTCATGGCGACCGCCGCCCACTACGTAATCGCAGAGGCCGAAGCGGTTGTAGACGCTGGTCTGCTACGGCCTGACGACATCATGACACCCGGCATCTTTGTGGACGCCGTAATCCTGGGAGAAAACTATGAAAAGCGCATCGAAAAAAGAACGAATCGCCCAACGAGTAGCAAAGGAGCTTAAAGACGGCTACTACGTCAACCTGGGGATCGGCATTCCTACCCTGGTGGCCAACTACATCCCCGAGGGCATGACTGTCATTCTTCATTCCGAGAACGGCATGCTGGGTATCGGGCCATTTCCTTACGAGGGTGAGGAAGACCCGGATCTGATCAACGCGGGCAAGGAAACCATCACCGAGATTCCCGGAACCTCGTACTTTCACTCCGCCGACTCCTTTGCCATGATTCGGGGGGGACACCTGGACCTCACCGTGATCGGAGCCATGGAAGTGGACGCTCAAGGCAATCTGGCCAACTGGATGATCCCCGGAGCCAAGGTCAAAGGAATGGGCGGGGCCATGGACCTGGTGGCCGGCTCGAAGAAGGTGATCATCGCCATGCAGCACACCGCCCACGACGGCGGGCACAAGATCGTGGAGCGCTGCACGCTTCCCCTCACCGGCGAAGGCGTGGTGGACATGATCGTGACCGAGATGGCGGTGATTGAAGTGACCCCCGATGGTCTGGTGCTTAACGAAGTTATGGAAGGATACACCACCGACGAGGTTGTGGCCGCCACCGGCGCTGCTCTCAAAGTCGCGGTAGCCGGATAGAGGAGATATGAGTAGCGCAACCAGCACGGAACTTATTCCGTCTTTCGTCTCAGAGAGTCACCTGATGAGTGACCAGCATCGGGCCTTTCGCCAGGAGTTGAGAGCCTTTCTCGACCAGCACGTAGAGCCGATCGCCGAGGAGTATGAAGCCGGCGAGAGGTTTCCGGCGGAACTCCTGTTGGGCCCCATGGCCGAGCGGGGATACCTGGGCCTTCCCTTCCCCAGGGAGTACGGCGGGGCCGGCAAAGACGCGATCTCTCTGGCCATCCTGGTGGAGGAGACCTCCCGGGTTTGGGGCTCGCTGGGGATCATCCTGGCCGCCCACATCGGCCTGGGCAGTAACCCCATCTTTGCCTTCGGCAACGAAGACCAGAAGAAGAAGTATCTGACCCCACTGGCCCAGGGCAAGCGTCTGGGCGGTTACGGCTTGACCGAACCCCAGGCGGGTTCGGACTCCGGGGCCACCAAAACCAACGCAGTTTTCGACGGCACCCACTGGGTGCTCAACGGGGCTAAAGCCTGGTGCACCAACGCCACCGAGGCCTACAGCTACGTGGTGAGCGCGGTCACCGACCCGGCGGCGGGTCACCGGGGTATCTCGGCCTTCATCATCGAGAAGGACTTTCCGGGCTTTTCGTTCGGGAAGAAGGAAGATAAGACGGGCCTGCGGGCCTCTGCCACCGGCACTCTTCTTTTCGACAACTGCCGGGTGCCGGCGGAAAACCTCCTGGGAGAAGAGGGCATGGGGTTCAAATACTTCATGAATACCCTGGACGGAGGCCGGATCACTATCGGGGCCATGGCTCTGGGGCTTGCCCAGTGTGCTCTAGACGAGATGATCCGGGTTTTGAAGGAAGAAAACCTGACCCGCGACCTGTGGGAAAACGAGTACCGACTCGCTCCACTGGCCGAGATAGCCACCGAGGTGGCAGCGGCCCGCCACATGATCTACAACGGGGCTTTGCAAAAAGAGAAGCTCGACCGCTGGACCCTGGACGGAGCCCTGGCCAAGTTTTTTGCCTCGGAGATCGCCATGCGGGCCACCGATAAGGCGGTGGAGCACCTGGCGGAACTGGGACTGCAGATGAACAGCAAGGTCAGCCGTGCCTTCCGCGACGCCAAGCTCACCACCATCGGTGAGGGAACCAACGAAATCCATCGCGTGGTGATCGCCCGCGAAATCTTAAAAAAGTTTGCTTAAGCATAAGGAGAAATTGAAATGACTGTTACGGTAGATGCCCCCACCCTCTGTTTCGAACTCTCGGAAGACCACAAAATGGTTCGGGATATGGTTAAAAAATTGGCCGACGAGGAGATCGCTCCCCGGGCTGCTCACTACGATGAGACTCGAGAGTTTCCGTGGGAGAATACGAAGAAACTGGCCGAGTTGGGGCTCATGGGCGTGACCGTACCGGAGGAGTACGGCGGCGCTGGGATGGACACACTAGCCTACGTCCTGGTTATCGAGGAACTCTCCCGGGCGTGCGCTGCCACCGGTGTGATCGCGGCCGTTCAGAACAGCCTGGCCACCACCCCTCTGCTGAGTTTCGGCTCGGAAGAGTTGAAAAAGAAGTACCTGCCCCAGTTGGCCAGTGGGGAGAAGATCGGGGCTTACGCCCTGACCGAGCCGGGTAGCGGCTCCGATGCGGCTTCCATCCAGACCACCTGCCGAGAAGAGGGCGACCACTGGGTGCTCAACGGCCAGAAGACCTGGATCACCAACTCCACCGCCGCCGAAATCTTCATCGTTTACGCTACTCAAGACGTCTCTCAAGGCCACAAGGGCATCTGCTGCTTTGTGGTGGAGAAGTCGTTCGAAGGCTTTTCCATCGGCAAGCACGAGGAGACCATGGGGGTACGCGCTTCCGGGACCTGCCCTCTGACCTTTGACAACGTGAAGGTCCCCAGGGAAAACTTGATCGGTGAGCCCGGTCAGGGCTTCAAGGTGGCCATGGCCACCCTGGATTGTGGGCGCATTGGGATCGCCGCCCAGGCCGTGGGGATCGCCCAGGCTGCCTACGACGAGGCCATCAGTTACGCCAAAGTCAGAGAGCAGTTCAACCGCTCCATCTCCAAGTTTCAACTGGTTCAAGAGATGCTGGTCAACATGGCCGTGGGGGTGGAGTCGGCCCGCCTGATGATGCAGCGAGCGGCGGTCAAGCGGGACCGCGGTGAGAAGTTCGGCAAGGAGGCCTCTATGGCCAAGCTGTACGCTTCTCAGGTAGCAGTGCAAAACGCCCTGGACGCCATGCAGGTCCATGGTGGCAACGGCTACTCGAAAGAATACCCGGTGGAGCGGCTTCTGCGCGACGCCAAGATCACCCAGATCTACGAAGGCACTTCGGAAGTCCAGAAACTGGTCATCGCCAAGCACCTGCTGGCCGATTAGCTCAAGAGTATCTCCACTGACCGAGCAAGAAGAGCAGAAGCCGGAGAACGCAGACCGGACTCTATCGCTAGGGCTTTACGTCGCCTGCGGCCTTTTGATCATTGGAGCCGGACTGTGGTACCGTCAGCCTCTGACGGCTACTCTTTTCCGGATCGAGACGGAGGTCGCGGAGTTGCAGTTCTGGGGACCGATCCTGGTCACCCTGCTGGCCGCGATCTGGGCGATCCTCTGTTTTCCTGGGCCCATAATGCTCAGTTTCATCGGCACCGTTTACTCCAAGGATCCGCACCTCGGAGTGGCGGTGGCCGTGGTCGCCGACGGGATCTCCGAGTCGGTGGGCTTTCTGGTGGCCCGCCGTCTGGGGCGAGAGCGGGTGGTGAAATGGCTGGGCGATAAACCCTGGTTTGAATGGCTGGAGAAGCAGATCGAGCAGCGCGGGGCGTACGGCGTTTTCGCGATCCGGATGATGCCGTTTTTCCCCAACTCGCTGGCCACCTACGCCTTCGGGCTGACTTCACTCCGCTTCTGGCCCTACATCATCGCCTCGGTGCTCGGCTCCATTCCCAATCTGGCCCTCTACGTGGGCGGAACCGCCGGGATCGTTCACCTGGTCCGATACGGGCTGGGCACCGAGATCAGCATGTACACGGCAGGTGGCGTTTTAGTGGTGACGGTGATCTTGTTGATGTCCCTGCAAGCAGTCTTGCGCCGCTACGGAGTGTTGCCGCTTAAGTCCAGATAGGTGCAAAGCCTCGCTCGAATGCGCATCCTTTGGCACGCGGGGCCTATCCGGCCTAATCCTGGCTTTCCGCGTGACCCTAATAGAGACTGAGAGTGAAGTAGGAACTTTTAATCTTGGCTCGTCTGTGAAGTAGATCACAAACTTAAGGGGAAGGCTTATGGTATAACTGTTTTATGATCCGGGAGGGTAGAAAAGGTGTCGCATTAATCTCCACCTTTCTATTCGTGGGACTCCTCTTTATGATGGCCGCAAGTATGGTCGTCCTGTCTCGGCGGAGTATCCAAACCGGGATGTCTCAGCACCATCAAGCCCAGGCCTTTTATCTTGCCGAATCCGGTCTGGCTCGGGCCATGGTCGCCCTGGAAAATGATCTCGGCTGGCCGGGGGTGACCGACGCCAGCATTGAGGGGATACCAGGCACCTACACCGTGACCTTCGGAAACGGAAAGTACGGTTCGGTCAACAATATCAGCACAGACGCCGCCAAGGATAGCTATCGAGGCGATGACACGATACCGATCGATCACGCCCTACTCATTGTGCAAGCGGAGGTTGCAGGACAGACCTACGTTTTAGAGGCTCTGGTGAAAGGGTTGGGGAGTGTCGGATTTATGAGCGACGCGATTCTATCCTCAGGGCGTATCCATGCCGAAGGCGATCTCCACATCGACGGCATCGCGGCACTAGATGACTCCTCCTCCGTGGACGGCTCTATTCAGTCGAACCAGGTCGGTGCCGAAGAGGGTCTCATTTCCTGGAGTGGAGAAGGAAATGCGTTCGTCTCAGGCACCGTGGGCACCGGAGGTAGCACGGACGGAGCCATCGCCATGGACGGAGCGACCATCCTGGGCGGACCGGAGCTAAACACAACCCATAACATCCCGAACTACGATATCGCGGTGGAGGTCAGTAGCCATGATCACCATCCCTCGCCCAGTATCAGCGACGGTGGAACGGTCAACGGCGGTCAACACTACCTGCTGGACGACGATCCCGATGACGGTGATCCGATCGTGATCAACGGTGACCTGGTGCTGGAGGAAGACGCTGAACTCTACATCGATGGCGATCTGGTGATCAACGGGAGCATCAAAGGCAGCGGCACGATCTGGGTCAATGGAGAGACGACCTTCAGGGGCGACTCTGAGGTCACCACCAATAGCGAATTCTCGATTTCCTTGCACAGCAAAGGGAGCGTGAAGCTCACCGGGTTTGATGGGACCGAGTTTATGAGTCACATGGATGCAGAAACTCAGCTACTCTTGGACGTGTCTGAGTACGCCGTTACTGAGCTCCGAAAGCTTGTAAATGCCTCAAATTCACCGGCAGAAGCGCTCGAGAAGACCTTCGGTGACGACGAGCAGGATTACTGGGATCTTACGGAGGGAATGGCGTTGCACGGAGCCGGAAAGAGTCTTTTAATATCCGGGCACGAGAATGGGGCGCTGAATGGGGAGTGGCAGAACGTGATGGGGCAGCTCGAAGCCAAAATCGCGGTGCTGGATCACCAGGGTGAAACAAGCCGCTTCCTTTCCAATAGGCTCGAGTATCTCAAGGAGCTTTTTTCCAGTGGCGGCAGCTTGCCAGAAACGGAGTTCCTCGGTTGGAATGAGATTCTGGACCGTTTCGATACAACCGGCCAAACGGCGGGCTTTATCGATGCAGCGATGGGTAAGAAAAGTGAAGATCACTGGGACGCAGTGAAAAACCTATCGAACAGCGTCAACTACGACAAGCCCGGCGCCGCCTACTTCCAGGGCGCCATCTACACCCAGGGGTTCTTCTACGCCGACAATGAGATCAATGTGCTAGGAGCGATCATCGTCGATGGTAACGGTGGGGCTGAGCAGACCTTTACCCGAAGAGTTTTTGACCCCCAGACCATGGGCCTGGTCGACGGGGAGCCCATCACCCTGAGTTCGGGGGATGTCTATCTTGGAAACCGCACCCGGGTTACCTACGTAGAAGAGTTTTTCAACGACGATCCCACCCAGAACTCAGGACCTCAGAATCTCGCCGGTGTACTATGGATGGGAAGATAGGATCGAAAAGAAAGCGGGCCCTTACCCTCCTAGAGACCATCATTGCCATCGGACTCCTGGCCATGGCTACCCTCTCGCTTCTCACCATCATAGTCAGCGGCATGAAGATGATGCAGCGCTCCAACGAAGTGGCCGCGGCCAGCGATGTGGCCAGGTCCACCCTGGAAGCCATCAAGCGTGATTTCAAAGCGCACGGTATGTCGGCCCTGCCTCCGGATGAGTTCACCTTTGACGGAAGAGACCCGGAGCCGGATGAAGTGGACCTTTCAGGGCCGGTCGCTTTTCCTCCGCAGCCGTACCCACGGGTCACGGTGGGTGGACAGACCTATTTTGTGGGGATCGAGGGCAGGAGTGAGGGCACTCGGGTGAAGCGAGTGAAGGTAAACATTTTTTGGGATGACGATACCCCTCTCGTCTTGGAGGCGCTTCTGCATCCGTGAGAGGTCGCCGCGCCATAACGGTCTCTGAACTTCTGGTGGGCATGGGAATCCTCGGGCTGCTGGGAGTCCTGACGGTAGTTCTTTTTCGGACCGGGGCTTCCGGCTGGAAGAAGATCGGAGCCCAGAGCGACCTGTTGTCCGACTATCAGGTCCTTAGCGAAAAAGTCGCCAGGGAAACCCATCGCAGCGCTTTTGCCAGTTCTTCCGTGGCAACCCACGCCGATGGCACGACCCTAGCCTTTCTTTCGGCGATGGACGATACAGGAACCTTCGTCATTGACGAAAGCAGCTTCTCTCCTCTCTGGCAGAAGTACCTGGTTTTCTACTGGGACAAGCCGTTACGCCGAATTTTGCTTACCGAAGTAGAACTTGCCACGCCATCGACGGCCGTGCAACGCTTGGAGGACTACGATGAAGGGACCGGAGACCTCAATGACTATCGCAAGGGCGGTCGCTTACTCATGACAAATGTCGATAACTGCAGCTTCGAACTCTCAAATACGATGCTCACAGTAGAGATCGCCGCCAGCAAGCTTCGCTACGGCGATGAAGAGCCTGAAACCCTCAGCATGCTCACCAGCGTGGCTTTCCGGAATTAAAACTAAGGGTGCTCGACCGGGCCTCCGGAGATGTCGGCGACCAGCCACGATCGCTCTCCTTCCCGGAGTTCCCAGGACCACTTCCGGCCGTCGTCGTGCTCCAATGAAGTGGGCAGAAGGGTTGCCGTGGCGTGGCCGTCATCCAGGATCTCGATCCCGTTGAGGTCGCGAGTCAATAGGATCATCTGATGCCCCTCCTGGTCAGTCCAGGCTTTAAGGTTTTCTTGAAATAGCTCGCGCGGCCATTTCTGCTGAAAGGATGGCTCGAGCATTTCCCAGGCCTGATGAAACTCCCCCACTCTTAGATGTTGGAGAAAATCTTTTGCCGCTTCTCTAGGCGCGGTCCGTGAACTCAGGCCGGGGGTCTGGTTTTCGCCTCCTTTTACGAGGGCCAGAAAAAGCCCCACAACCAGGATCAATGTTAGCGAAGCAACCAATACCCGAGGTGAGAAGATCGAACTGGGGGAGGGTAGATTCGGGCTCTCTCCGTCGACCAACTTTTCATCCTGGTTCAGTAGAATCGTGACCGACTGCTGAGCGATCTTTTCACAAGCGAACCTTCCGTGGGTGTTGAAGGTGCCCGGACTCTGGGAGGTGAGGTAGATCAGCCCTTTAAGAAATCTAGAGTTATCGAGAATGGGAACCGCTAAACAGGAGTGGAAGTGGTGCTTCTGAATGTTCTGAAGCAATTTGTGGGAGCGGGCGTCTTCGACCAGCACGGTTCGCTTCCACTTCTCGACCGTGCCCAGTATCCGATCGCCGTCCATCCCCAATTCCTGGCTCGACCTGGCGTTGTGCCAGGTTTCCTGCAGAGGCGATGTGTTGGTGGCTCGGGTAAAAATGCTGGCACGGGTAGCCTTGGGAAAAGTCTGGAGAAGCTGTTTGCCTATCAATTCAAGCTCGGTAGCCACCTTTAATAGTTCAAGGTAAGGCTGTCTCAACCTTCACTTGGTCAACTGTGAACTGCATTACAGTCGCGACTCCTGACTAAAAGTACAATCACAGGTAGCTCATGTCTAAGTTCGATTCTGAACAGAGTAGATTCGAACCAGCCTTATTACTGGCTCTGACGGTCATGACAGGAGTAGCCCTCGGAAGAGACGTTTTTTATGATGTCGCTACTCAAGCAGTGGCCATGACGGCACTGGCTCTGCTGATATCCGCCCTGGTACTGCCTCTGCTGGGGCTGGCCCGGGCCCTGGGTGGGAGACCTCGAAACGAGGTTACCGCGCCGAAACTAGCCGAGGGGCAACTGGTGGCGGTGGCCGTGGCGGATGCGCCCGGGGCCGATCGACAGGCCGCGCCGGTAGAACCGCCTGCTCCGCCCTGCCTGGAGCGCAACGCGGGAACCTCGGGTGTGAAGGTACGAGCCTCCGCAAGCTTCCACAATGATAATCAGGGCTGGGCGGGAAGCCGCCTCACTCACTCTGGATTACGCTAAATTATCTTTAGAGGTGGTAGTCGTCCTCGTCGTAATCGTCGTCGTAGTCGTCGGAGCCTCCCCCGTGGTCCAGGTCGACTCTGCTGTCGAAGTACTCAAGCACGTTGTCGTGACCGGCAGCCTCGGCAAGTTGGCGAGCGGTTCTGCCTTGATTGTCTCGGATGCCGGAGTCGGCCCCGTGCTGCAGCAACATCTCGATCATCTGCACTCGGACTTTGCCCTCTAGCTTTTGGTCTTTGACCGCGGCAGCCCAATGCAACGGGGTCAGGCCGTCGGCGTTCTGATGATTGATGGAGGCACCCTTGGAGAGGAGGTATCCGGTACAGTTGGTGTTGTTTTTTTGGACGGCTAAAAAGATTGGGGTCATGTGGTGGTCGCAGACTTCGTTGACGTTGGCTCCGGCACGGACCAGAAGGTCTACCACACCCATCGCTCCTACCACCGCGGCCAGGTGGATGGCGGTGAGACCGGCGCCAACTCGTTCGTCCAGTTGCCCTCCGCCGGCCAGCATCATTTCGGCCTTACCGGGATCGCCTTCCTTGACCGCTTGATAGAGCGGAGAGACTTCGTCCGGGAGGTTGGCGACCTCGGAACCGTTGAGCATGAAGATCGGCTGATCCGTGTCGGGGTTGAAGTTCGCGTATTCTGTCTCATCCAAACGTTCGACCGAGGTGACCTGAATGGCGTCTTCTTCCGAAACCGAATCGCCTGCTTGGGTATCGGGTGTCGGTGCGAAACCCAAATGGCGGTCAAGCGCTCGTCCCAATTCCTTGAGTTCGTACAGAGTCGCAAGGTCGCGCGCCGAACGGCCCTGGCCGTCCAATCGCCGGGGATCGGCTCCCTGCTGGATCAGCATATCCACCATCTTGACCCGAGTGGAGCCGACCAGCCTCTCGTGAGGTACGCAGCAAGCCCAGTGCAGGGGCGTGTAGCCGTCGCTGTTGAGGTGATTGACGTTGGCGCCGCGAGAGATGAGAAAGCCGGCCATATTCATGTTGGCGGTCTGGATCGCCAGATAAAGTGGGGTGATATTGCGATCCGCCAACTCGTCAACCTTGAGCCCGGCCGACAGCAAGCAGTCGGCCACATCCATCACCCCACCCATGGCGGCGATGTGCATGGCGCTCAGCTTTCGCTTGGGTGTCCGTTCGTGGATATCGGGGTTTTGAGCCAGGGCGTGTTCCACCTTGACCCTGTTTCCTTCTTTGCAGGCGGCCAAAAGAGGAGGCAGGGTAGGGGGAAGCTTGCAGATCTTGTGGCCGGTCGGCGGCTCGCCTTTGGGAGCCTCGGGCAGTACCTTGGCGGGGGGCTTCCTGGTGGTCACCATCGGTACTGCCGGTACACCCGGAGCAGTGGCAGCGGGGTTGGTGGTGGGAGACTGTCCACGGCAGAGTTGGTCGAGATGGGTATTGGATTTTCGAAACCAGGTGCGATCCGCCCAGCCGATGAGAAACCCCAGTAGGCCGCCCATCATACCACCCCAAATAAAGTTGTAGGGCAGACCGGTAAAAAGAGCGGGCCCGATACCGGCATAGGACACATCTTCCAGGATGTACCATCCGATGGTCATAGCCACCGCCAGGCGGGAGAGGTCGAATTGATACCGCAAAATGGCCATGGCCCCCGCCACCGTTCCCACGAAGGCTCCGAATCCGGTCCACTGCAGTATGATCGCGCCGAAGATGAGCCCCCCGGCTAGGCCCATCCCCGCCACACTGTCGGTGGCGAGTCCGGCGAAGGCACTTCCTAAGAGGCCGATGGCCAGGGCAAAAGGGAGCCCAGCCACCGCCCCGCCCACGATACCGGCTTTCAGGCCATCGAACCAGTTGCTATGGCGATCCGGATTGAGTTGTCGACTCTGTTCTCTTATCGACGTAGACATAAACGAATTCCCCCTCCGACAGCAAAGCTGTTTCTAAGACTAAAATCTAAAGAACTCAAACGCCGGCCCTCCTGTGTTGCGAAAAAGCGAATCTACTACAGTAGAATACACATTATAGTACATAAAAGCAATTCTTACTTCTGCCCGGGTATGTTCTTTAAATAATGAACATCGCCTTCGGCCGTGGTGTTCTTGAGGTTGTAACATCCTGTTCGACGAAAGATCCTAAGATATGCTGGTGAATATCCGATCGCAGATTTTTCCTGAACGCTCACTTCGGGTGGAGAAGCCGTCAAAGAAGCTTGCCGATGGCGAGGTCTTGGGCCGCCTGGAGTCGCATTTCGATCGATGGGATGCCAACGGAAACGGCCAAATTTCTTGGACCGAGATCAGAGATCGGGTGGCCGATCCTCAGTGCCAAGGGGACGAGGCCGTGGCGCTAGCGACTCTCTACGGCCTGCTGGAACAGGACGCCGCCTTTCGGGGTATGGAGAGGAAAGCTCCGGTCTCTTTCGAGCGCCTGGGGGACCTGTATTATGAGTATACCAATGAAGAGGATGATACTCCTCAGGCGGACGGTTTGTACCAGAAGTATCAAGCCAAGCTGAAGGAGTCCACCGATGAGCTTTTTCCCCACGGCTTGCCCAACGGTCATCTGGGAAAACAGGGTACCGGCCCGAGTTGTGGATTTTTGGCGGCGACCTTCGCTCAACTGGTCAAGGACCCGGGGGTGGTACGAGAGGCCGTTTCTCAAACCGAAGAGGGCCTTCTTCAAGTGAAGTTTCCGGGGCTCGAGAAAACCATCACGATCAGTCCGGCGACCGACACCCAGCAAGCACTTTTTGCAACCGCCGGCCAGAATGGAAGCTGGTTGACAAACCTGGAGAAAGCCTGGGGCACCCACACAGCCGGAGGGGATGAGTCGAGAGCTTTTGAAGTCACGACCTACCCGGAGGACGCCATCGTGGCCTGGACGGCAGGCCATGCCACCACGGCCAGAGTTCCCAAAAATCCCGCGACTTTTCAAAAGGGTGAACTGCCGGACTATCTGAAGGCAACCAGTCGGGAATTAGCCGCCGACCACATGGCTGTCGCCTGGACTCGATACGAAGGCTTCACGGTGGAAGGGTTTGTTCCCGGGCATGCTTACACCCTTACCGGGATCGACCACCGCAACGGAACCGTCAGTCTGCGCAATCCCTGGGGCAGGCAAGAGCCCGGGAATGAGAACGGACCGTTCGACGGGCAAGACGACGGACTGTTCGAGTTACCCCTGGCAGAGTTTCACAAGAACTTCGCAAAGATCGCCCGCCAGACGTCTTAAATGGCTTCTCTGAAAGGGTTTCCAATTCTCAACGAGGCATAGCCAGCGGATGAAACGATTTCTAACCACCCTCCTTCTATTGACAGTTCTATCTGCCATGCCCGTTTTGGCTAAGCGAGAAAAAGGCTTGAGCATAGGACCGATCATCCTGGGCCAGTCCACCGGACAGGTTGTAGCCACCCTGGGGCCACCCGCCGAACGGAGCAGAACGCAAGAGGAACCCGCTACGGGCGAGTTTGTGCAAACCTGGAGCTACCCCCAGCACAGCCTGGCGATCGATATTTCTCGCTCCAGCGAAAAGGAGGCCTTCACGGTGTACCGGGTTCGGGCCGGTGGACGCTGTAAGCTCAAAACTTTTGCGGGGCTGAACGTGGGGTCCTTCGCTGCTGAAGTTCAGGGTTTGGCCAGGCGCTTCGAAAGAGATTCGGAGGTCGAAGTGACCGAGTCCGAAGATGGTTACACATTTCTGTGGGTCGAGAGCAACCAGATGCTGGGGGTATCGATCGCCGAGGGAAAGATCTCCCACCTCTACATCGGTCCAGGCCCGGAATAGTCAGCCTGCCGACCCGGTGGGGTACTGCACGATCCCAAACGGGCCGCCGCTGGGATCTGCCAGCACCGCGCAGCGCCCTATGTCCGGCAAGTCGAAGGGCGCCAGTAGCTCCGATCCCCCCAGTTCTACTCCCCGGCGAAAGGCCAGATCGCAGTCTTCCACGGCGAAGTGGACCATCCAGTACGAACGGTTCTCTCCCGTTTTCATTCCGCAAACTTCCTGACTGTGCAAAGAGAAGACTCGGTACTCCAGGTCACCAAATCGGGTGTCGTAGTAGTCCCATCCGGTGAGTTGTTGGTAGAACCTGGTGGCTTTCTCTAAATCTGTGGTTATCAGTTCTGTCCAGCCTACGGAATTCGGCCCAAAGGGGATGCCCGGCTCACCACCCCGGGCGGTCTCCCAGAGAGCAAAGATGGCTCCAGTGGGATCCTCTAGCACGCTCATGTGACCGAACCCCTTGATCTCTTCATTGGATCTCAAGATTTCGGCCCCCAACTTCTGAGCGCGTCTCTCGGCCTCACCCAGGTCGTCTACCAACAGGTAGGACATCCATTGGCTCGGGCCCTCGGGTTCCACGTGGCAAATCCCTGCCACGTGCTCCCCATGCAGGGTCATAATGTTGTAAGCCAGCGCTTGCTCGGTGGGTCGCACCCGACGTCCCCATCCGAAAAGTTCGGAGAAGAACTTGTGGCTGGCGGTGGGGTCGGTGACCGCCGCATCCACCCAGCAGAAGAAACCCGGTAAGAGACCATCTTTTGACGACATAGTTGCTTTCTTGACGGCTTTTAGGGAAACTTCCTCTCTGACAATGAGGTTTATAGACCAGTAGGTGTATCAGGATTCACATTGTGGGCGTGCTTACATCCACCCTTAGATAATTTGACTATTGTATACTGAACGGGCGACCGGCATAATAAGATCGGATCAAACTATTACAGGCGCACTGAAACCGGGTAAGGAGTCTCGAAATGGGAAACACACAAGCTTTACGAACTATTCTTTGGGCTGCCAACGCAGTCGTCTGGAGTTGCGTTTATATCGTAGACCGCAACCTGAAGTCCGAGAAAAAGCTTGAACCGACCCGGCGCGATGGAGAGATCCGGGTGGACCTCAGAGGGGAGCCCCTCAAGGTGGTTTACCAAAAGAAGATGATACCGGAGTTCACCATCTATCAGGTGTAAGACCCGAAACGGGTCCTCAATTCTAAATTATGCGAGCCCTGTCTTGACCGGCGGGGCTTGTTTTATTTTCTCCTCAGGAATTTGGTTTTGTTGTAAACTAGTTGGAATATTCTGCAGGCTCTGACCGGGTGAGAGCGAACGGCGCAGCCGAGCATTAATAGATTGAGGAGACCTGCGATGAAGATTGTATCCTGCGTCAGGCAGACCCCTGACACGGAAACCATCGTGAAGATAGCCGACAACAAAACTTCGATAAAAACAGACGACGTTAAGTATATCATCGGGCCCTACGACGAGTACTCCCTGGAAGCCGCGGTGCAGATCAAGGATGAAGTGAAGGGCGAGGTGACGGTCCTCTCGATGGGGCCGAGCCGAGTACCGGAGACACTGCGCGCGTGTCTGGCGCGGGGAGCCGATGCGGCCGTGCACATCTCCACTGGTGACCAGGAGATCGACGACGCCCTGGTGGTGGCCTCGGCACTGGCCGCCCAGATCAAGAGCATGGGGCAGGTCGATGTAGTGTTTACCTCTACCAAGGGTTCTGATTCGGACCGAGGTGCGGTGGGACCGATGCTGGCCGAGTTGCTGGGACTACCCTATCTGGGTTTGGTCAGCGATATTCAGGTTAGCGGCGGCAGCTTTACCTGTAAGCGCCAGGTGGAAGGGGGGATCGTGGAGTCTTTTACCGCCAGCACCCCGGCTGTGTTGTGTCTGGAGCAAGGGGTCAGAGGCCAGGCCCGATACCCCTCCCTGATGCAGATTATGAAAGCCAAGAAGAAAAAGATAGAGACCGTGGATTTTGCTTCGCTGGGGGTGGACGCCAGCTTGGGCAAGGTGGAGATCGAGACCCTCGAGTATCCGCCGGAACGACCCCCGGGCCGTATCATCGAAGGCGATTCGCTGGATGCCAGGTTGGACGAACTGGTACGACTACTCAAAGAGGAAGCGAAGGTACTTTAAGATGAGCAAATCCATAATCGTGGTGGGAGAAGTGGCCGCCGACGGAGTGGCCAAAGCAACCCTGGAGTGCATCTCCGAGGCCAAGCGTGCGGGGGCCGACACGGTCGAAGCGATCCTCTTTGGCAAAGCTGCAAAAGTTGCTGCGGGGGCTGCGGGTAAAGCCGGGGCTACCTCGGTGCGGTATGTTGAAGAGAGCACCTACAGTCTGGCCCAGCGGGCCGCTACTGTGGAAGGGGCGATCAAGGAGTCTAGCCCCGGGCTGGTCCTGATGTCCGCGAATACTTACGGAAAAGAGTTGGCCGGGGTCCTGGCTGCTCGGCTGAAGGCCGGTTTCGCCAGTGAGTGTCTGGAAGTGCGGTTCGGCGACGACGGCCAACCTCGGGCTTTGCGCCCTATGTACTCCGGTAAGGTACTGGCGCGAGTTAAACTCAACGGGCCGACGTCTTTTGCCACCCTGCGGCAGAATACCGTACCGGTGACCGATGATGGTGCGGATGTGGCGGTTTCCGAACTGGCTCTGGCCGGTTCCGCCAACGGCGTGGTGCTGACCGGAGCCGATGCCGGTGCAACCGGTGGTGAGGTTGACCTTTCCGAGGCTTCGGTCGTGGTAGCCGGTGGACGCGGGCTCAAAGAGCCGGAAAACTTCAAGCTCATCGAGGACCTGGCAGCACCCCTCAAGGCGGCCATCGGGGCCACCCGTATGGTGGTGGACGCGGGTTGGAAGGACTTTCACTATCAGGTCGGACAGACCGGAAAAGTGGTCACTCCCAGTCTCTACATCGCGGTCGGGATCTCGGGTGCCATTCAGCACCTGGTGGGGATGCAAAACTCGGGCTGCATCGTGGCCATAAACAACGACCCCGGCGCACCCATCTTCAAGGTGGCCGATTACGGAATCGTGGCCGACCTGTTCGAGGCCACCCCCAAGTTGGCCGAACGGTTGAAGAACTAGGCCTCGACAGAAGCAACTAGAGAAGAGGCTTCGGCCTCTTTTTTGTTGCTTTTTGAGGGGGGTCTTTCTATCCCGTAGAGGGTGCTTTAGCTAGAGGCTTCGTTTAAGGATGGAGAGGGGTCGTTCGGGTTTGTGACAAAACAGACGTATGCGGAGGACTAGAAAGATGATGATGATTGCTCGGAGACTATCGGCTCTGCTGATGTTGCTGCTCTTAACGACCGGCGCCCAGGCTATCTCCACCGACGAGGAGATCCGATTGGGAGCGGAGGCTGCGGGTCGCTTCGAAAGGAAGTACGGGTTGGTCAACGACCCTGCGATGGCCGGTCGGCTCAACCGGATCGGACAGTCCCTGCTGGTCAACGCGCAGCGAAAAGACCTGCCCTGGCAGTTCCGGGTCATCGACATCGACGCTTACAACGCGGCGGCCTTTCCGGGTGGTTATATCTACGCCACTCGCGGCTTGATGCAGGGCATGAACGATGAGGAACTGGCTTTTATCATCGGACACGAAATCGGTCACGTAGACCATCGTCACTCGATCAAGCAGCTGGAGAGTGCGCAACTCCGGCGTCTCGGTTTGATCGCCATCGCCCTGGGACTGGGGGGGCGGGATATCGACCGGACCACAGCCACCATACTGCAATTGACCGACTCCATTATCGGGAGCCAGCACAGCAAGGGAGATGAAGCCGAGTCCGATCGCTATGGGATGCACTCGATGGCTGCGGCGGGATACGATCCGGTTTACGCCATATCGGCTTTTCAAAAGCTGGCCGCCCAATCGAGCGGTGGGACCCCGGAGTTTCTGAACACTCTGCTGGGCTCGCACCCGCTACCGAAAGAGCGGATCGCAGACGGTTCCGCCCTGGTCACCTCGATTCCGTTTGACCCCAAAGCTGCGCCTCCGGTCCATCAAGGAACTGATGACCGACTTTATCGAGACGCCACTGAGGCTCTGGAGTATACCCTCTCCTTGCTGGGGCAGCGGCATCGTGATTCCCTGCAAAGGGTGTGCGAAGAAGTCGCTCTGGGGCAAAGGGGAGTACCTGCCAACACCCGGGCGGTTCGGGTCTCGGCCGATCGCGGAGCCGGACTGTCGGCTCTGGAAAAGGCGCTTTTGTCCAGACCTGAACTGGCTTCCCTGGGACAGGTCTTCGGGGCCGCCGTGGTGGACGCCGGGGAGAATCGGGTGGAAGCAGTCGTGCTGCTTCAGGGAGGTTACTAATCATGAGACACGGCATTCTGGCTCTCCTCACTCTGCTTCTTCTAGCTCCTGCCTGGGCGCAGTCAAACTCCCGCGCCGCTGAACTGTCGAGCGAACTCGCCCAGGTTCAAGAACTACCCACCAATGTTCGACTACGCTTTCAAGTTCTGTCTAGCGAGATGCTGAAGTTGGGAAACAATTTCCCGGCCGGTGATGTGTTGCGTTTCTTTTCGGATACCAGAGTTCTGTTTTGGAACCGTCCGGCGAGTCCGGGCACGGCCCGTAAGATGCAAGCGCTGGAGGAGCAGATGGTGCCCCTGGCTCGGGCGGGGGGTAGCAACCTGGTCCTACCCGAGGTGGGCTACGCATCTCCCCCTCAGAGCAACTTGATTACAAGGGAACGGATTACCCGAGACAGCTTGCTCGACTCGGTCTCCCGAACTGAACAAGCGGCCACCGATGCTCTGGCCAGTAGAAACTCGGCCGAACTGCTCTTTCTGCGGGATAATCTAGCTCGCTTGCGCGAGGACCTGGCCGACAAGAACGTATCCGTTCAAACCGTGCGCTCGGTGATGGGGGCTCGAGCGCGCTACCTGGCGAGCACCAACGCCGCTGCCGGGGGCGACCAGCTAGGGCAGAGTCTAGACGGGCTCGGGGAGCGTTTGCGGGCGGCGTTTCCGCCGGACCGGATGAGGCAAAACCCGGCCGGCACAATCACTCTTCCCTAGGGCCTGTGGACATTCAGCCTTCGGTCACCAAACTTGTTTATTTTCCACCTCCTGAAGCGAAATTTTCCTCAAATAGGTCCACTATTTCACAGAAAATTCCACTCCAGGAGGAGAAAAAT
>Ga0172382_10001696_pt1 | contig 38737 bp, 41 predicted proteins | sample Leawel138RmetaG_FD_122245 | JGI IMG/M metagenome (GOLD analysis project Ga0172382, IMG submission 122245) | Leachate microbial communities from a municipal landfill in Southern Ontario, Canada - Leachate well 138R metaG | ecosystem: Engineered > Solid waste > Landfill > Unclassified | place... | reverse complement strand
GAGGACGGCGGCCCGCCCCGGCCGCGGGGGGGGGGTCGGGGTTGGGTTGGGGGGCGGGGTGGGGGGCGGGGTCGGGGCGACGGATGATTCGGGCGCCTCGGATCGGACGGCCTCCGGCCCGCGGGACGCGGCCACGGTGACGATCGGTGACCACGGCGAGGCGACCGGGCCCGCCGCCGACCGGCCCGCGGTGACCGCATGAGCGCGGCGGCTGGGGCGGGCGCGAACGACCGCGACGATCGGCCCGCGGACGGAGACCGTCGCCGCGTCGTCGCGGTGCAGCTCGCCGTGCGGTTGGGCGAGATCGACGCGAACCTGCGCCACATCGAGGACGTCGTCACCCGGGCGGTGCGCGAGCACCGGCCGGACATGGTGTTCCTGCCCGAGGTGTCCACCACCCCGAACATCAGTCACCCGGCGATGCGCACCTGCGCGCTGCCGGTCGACGGTCCGGCGCTCGCGCTGTACCGACGCCTGGCCCGCGAGCACGGGTGCATCATCGGCGCGGGGGCGCTGGCGATCCGCGGCCGCGACACGTTCAACACGTACTACGTCGTGGAGCCCGACGGCACCGCGCACCTGCACGACAAGGATCAGCCGTCGATGTGGGAGAACCAGTACTACCGGGGCGGGACCGATCCGGGGATCGCCGACACCGCGGTCGGGTCGATCGGGGTGGCCAACGGGTTCGAGTGGATCCGCACCCGCACCGCCGCGCGCCTGCGCGAGCGGGTGCGGCTGCTCGCCGGCGGCATGTGCTTCCCGTCGTTCCCGCAGTGGGCGGTCACCCGCGGATGGTTCTGGCGGCGCGACCACGGGACGATGCTGCAGCTCGCCCGCGAGACGCCCGGCCGGATGGCGCGGCTGCTCGGCGTGCCGGCGGTGCACCCGTCGCACGTCGGCGACGTCACCATGCGCACGCCGATGATGAACGCGATCCCGTGGCCGACGATCATGGTCGGCGAGACGCAGATCACCGACGCGGACGGCGTGAGCCTGGGCCGGATGGCGTACGAGGACGGCGAGGGCTGGATCGCCGCCGACATCACCATGGCGCCGCCGGCGCCGCGCGACCCGCTGCCCGGCAGCTTCTGGACGACGTCGCTCCCGGCGAGCGTCCACGCCGTGTGGCACCTGACCAACGTCCACGGTCGGGCCGCGTACGCGTTGCGCCACGCGCGGGGTGTGCATCCCTGGCAGCAGGATGTGGGGTACGGGGCCGACCTGCCGGCGCGCGCGCCGGCCCCGCCGGGGTGAGCGGGGCGCGTGCGCGGGACGTCAGGGACTACGCCCTCCCGTCGCCCAGCACGGCACGCACCGCCTGCAAGGGCACCATGAGCGTGCGCGGGTCGTCGCCCACCGGCTCGAACCCGAACTGCGTGTAGAAGTGCGCCGCCCGATCGTGGAGCGCGTGGACCACGACGGCTCGGATGCCGACGAGCTCCGACGCGGCCAAGACGCGCTGGAGCGCATCGAGCACCAAGCCCGCGCCCAATCCACGGCCCTGCGCCGTGTTGTCGATCGCGAGCCGGGCGATGATGCACACGGGCACCGGAAACCGAGCCGAGAGACCTGCGGCGACATGAGGGGTCGCGGCGTCATGCTCCACGTGGCCCACGACAAGCGTGTAGTACCCGGCGATCGACCGGTCGCTCCTGGCCAGCACGAACGTCCGGGCCGCGTCGCGTCGCTGATTCTGGCCAGCGTAGCGTCGGAGCCACGAGTCGAGGGCCGGCTCGCCGCACGAGAAGCCGCTGACGTCGTGATCCCGACGATCGAACGGTGCGGTCGTTCGACGAACGCTCACGCGTCGAGCGTGGCGGCCCTGTCGACCAGGCGCCGCAAGCCGGGCTCGAACCGTCCGGGCGCATCCAGAGCGTCGAGGAACCGCGCAGCCTGCTCGTCATCGAGCACGATCCGCCTGCGCTCCATCGTCGCAGCATCGCCCCGACGGGCGGCGATCACGCGCAGCGCATCCTCGGCCTCCAGCTCGCTGAGGCCGTCCACGAGTCGGTGCAGTCGCTCCTTCGTGGTCATGGATGCAGGGTACCGCGAACCCGTGGCCCGACTCCGGCGACGACGTCAGTCCGTCCGCGCGGCCAGGACCTCGGCCGCGGCCCGCTCACCGGAGCTGATCGCGCCGTCCATGTAGCCGCAGTACACCTCGGCGGTCTCCGTGCCGGCCCAGTGGATGCGTCCGCACGGGCGGCGCAGCTCCGGGCCGAGCGACGTCATCACCCCGGGCGGCATGAACGCGGAGTAGCACCCGCGGGTGAACTCCTCCTCGGCCCACGACCGCTCGACGAACTCGAGCGGATCGGCGGCCCGCGGCCCGAAGAACCGGACGAAGCAGTCGACGACCGCCCGGCGACGCTCGTCGGGCGACGCGGCCCCGAGCGTCCGGGCGTGGTCGCCCTCGAGGAACCCCAGCAGCACCCCGACGCCACCGGTCGACGGCGTGTTGTCGAAGACGACCTTCACCGGTCCCGTAGTGCCCGTCGCCTGGCCCGAGAGCCCATCCCGGCGCCAGAACGGCTCGTCGTAGACGGCCATGCACTTGATCACCGATCCCTGCGGCATCCGCTGGGTGAGCTGGTCGCGTCGGCCGGGCAGCAACGGGTCGTAGATGATCCGGCCGGCGAGCGTCGGCGGGAGCGCCACGATGACGTGCCCGGCCCGCGCCTCGACACCGTCGCCGCGGACGGTCACCGTGTTGCCGTCGGTGTCGATGCGGCGGACCGGTGCGCCGAGGAGTATCCGGTCGCCGAGCGTCTCGGCCGCCCGCTCGGCGATGCGGTGCGCCCCGCCGACGATCCGGTGCTGCTGCGCCCCGCCGGCCACCGAGACGAGCTGCTCGAACCCGCCGCCGGACCGCAGATAGAACAGCGCGTGCAGCAGCGACAGCTCGCGCGGCTCGGCCGCGAACACCGCCTGGGCCATGAGCCGGAAGAACTCCCGTCCGGCCGTGGTGCGCGCGATCCGCCGGATCGCCGTCTCGAACGTCTGCCCGTCCCACGCGTCGGCCTTCGGCGCCCGCCACGGGGCGTCGAGCGGGACGCGCGCCGCCATCCGGTCCAGCCACGCCTGCGCCTGGGCGACGTCGGCGAGCACCAGCGGGTTGACCTTGGGGATCGGACCGCGGTAGCGCGACAGGCGACCGCGGTGCTCGAACCGGTTGTCGCCCTCGTCATGGGTCTCGACCCGCTCCAGGCCCAGCTCGTCGATCCACGCGTTGACCCGGACCTGTCGCGGACCGACCCACTGCCCGCCGACCTCTACCGTGCCGCCCGCGCCCAGCTCGTGACCCATCAGCCGACCACCGACCCGGTCACGCGCCTCGACGACGACGACCGACCGGCCCGCAGCGGTCAGCGCACGCGCGGCGGCCAGTCCGGCGAGGCCGGCTCCCACGACGACGACATCGGTCTGGCTCGTGCGCATTGCCGGGAGCATTCCGAGGGGGAGGTCCCGCCCGACACACGAGATCCGCCGATCGCGCGGCCGCAGGTGCGCGAGGGTCGTCGGTGCGCGCGCCACCCTCCCTGCGCCGGCGGTCCACCGGGCCGCCCGCGCCACCCTCCCGGAGCGAGCGGCCCGGTGGAACGGACGCCTCGCCCGCACTACCGTTCGACGGACGTGACCGCCGTCCCGCCATCCCCCGGCGCCCGCCGGATCGTCGATCTGATCGTCGACGCCGTGGAGCGCCGCGAGGACGAGCTCGTGGCCCGGATGCTCGAGCGGTTCGCGACCGAGGCGCCCGAGTCGGCGGTGGGCGTCGACCCGGACATGACCGAGGCGATGCGGCGCAGCAGCCACGCCAACCTGCGCGCCGCGATCTCGGGCCTGCGCCGCGGTGACGCGCCGTTGGCGTCCGGTCCGCCGTCCGACGCGATCGAGGAGGCGCGGACGTCGGCCCGGATGGGCGTGTCGCTCGTCGCCGGGGTGCAGACGTACCGGATCGGCCAGGCGGTGGTGTGGGACGCCGTGCTCGACGCGCTCGAGCGGATCGACGGCGACCGCGCGGACCGCGACGAGGCGTTGCGGATCTGCACCAGGCACACGTTCGCCTACGTCGACGCGGTGATCCCCCCGGTCGCCGACGCCTACGCCCGCGAGCGCGACCGGCTCGTCCGCGGCCGCGAGCAGCGCCGCGTGCAGCTCGTCCGCGACCTGCTCGACGGCGCCGACGTCGACGGTGGCGCGCTGGGGTACGACCCGGCCGGCCGGCACCGTGCGGTGATCGCGTGGGGCCCGGGCGCCGACGACGAGCTGGGCCGGATCGCCGCGGCGCTGCGAGCCCGTCCGCTCGTCGTCGCGGTGAACGACCAGACGTCGTGGGGATGGCTCGGTGGTGGTGCGGCGCACGACGACCGGGCGGTGCGGGACATCGTCGGCGGGTGGTCCGGCGGCATCGCGCTCGGTCGAGCCACGGTCGGCCCGGACGGGTTTCGTCAGGGCCACGTCGAGGCGCGGTCGGCGCACCGCATCGGCGTCGCGACCGGCGATCCGGTGACGTGGTTCGACGACGTGGCGCTCGAGGCGGCGATGCTGTCCGACGAGGCGGCCGCACGGGCGTTCGTCGCGGCCGAGCTCGCCGGGCTCGACGACGACCGCGACGGCCGCAAGCTGCGCGACACGCTCAGCGCGTACTTCGCCAGTGGGTTCAACGCGTCGGCCGCCGCCGCGGCGCTGGGCGTGAACGACCGCACCGTCGCCCACCGGCTGCGCGCGATCGAGGACCGGATAGGCCGTCCCGTGCGCGCCCGCCAGACCGAGCTGCAGGCGGCGATCCGGCTGGAGCGGGTGCTCGGCGCCGGGCGGGCGGGCGGTGGCTAGCGGCGGACCGTCAACCCCAACGAGGCGGCGACCGACCGTACCTCGTCGAGATGGCGGTCGAGCGGTCCGTGGTCGAGGTCAATGATGGCGTGGCGGCCCTCGAACAACGCCAGGCACGCATCACCGGTGATGTTCGACGCGTAGCGCACCCCGGCGTAGTCCTTGAGGTGGATGCTACGCGCCAGCGCCTGCGTGAAGGGGCGGTGACGGTCGTGGAGGTCTGCGAAGTCGAGGTGGTTCAACCCGTGGGCGGCCAAGAGGGCGCGGTTACTCGTGGCCAGTCGGGTTCGGATGGCGATGTCGGTCAGATCCACCACCGGCAGCTCGGTGGTGACGGTCGCGGTGGCGACCACATCCTGCTCGAACTCGCTCAGGCGCACGACGTGGAGACCCCGGGTGCCGGATGGCCCGAACAAGTCCTCCATCTCGCGGACGCTCTGCGCTCCGGGGCGGAGTGGCGCAAGGCGCTCGGCGAGCGCGGTCCGCAGGTCCGGGGCGGCGTAGAGCGTCCCGAACTTGCGGTCGGGGTCGTCGAAGCGCCCCTTCCAGGCGCGACGCTTCGGAGGAGGCGGCAGCTTAGGGCCAGCGGAGTGGCCGACCCGCCACACCGTCCATGGTCCGGTCGGACCGGGCTTGTCCCCGTGCTCGGGGAGCAGCAGGAGCACTAGGCGTATTCGCCGTTGACGAACGCCCGACTGGCCAGGACGACCTCACCGAACTGCTCGATGTCGGTGGCGTTGCGCAACACCTGAGCGGGAGCGCGGCCATCGAGGTGGCCGTTGATGCCCATGAGCCAGGAGCGGGTGGTGTCGGGGCCGTGGCGGTCGTGGATGAGCTGGGCGGCCTGCCACAGGCTCTGCATCCGCCACAGCACCATGTCCCTGGGCTTCACCGCGCCGGTGCGGTAGCGCCCGACCATCTTCGGGTCCGTCAAGCCGAGCGCGTAGGCGACGAGCTTCTGCCCGAGGTGGCGTTGGAGCCAGTCGGCGAGCTGGTCGGCGGGGAGCGACATGGGCGGATCGATCGGGTCGTTCAAGCGGAGATCACCCGACGGTCGGCCTGCCCGCGTCCGCGGCGCGGTCGTGCGCCTCGGCGACCGCCGCGAGGACGATCTCGCCACCGCGGACGTTGATCCCCGGAGCCAGTCCCGGAAGGCGCTCGACGGCGCCGTCGACGCCGTGGTCGGCGAGCGCCAGGACGTAGGGCAGCGTGGCGTTCGTCAGGGCGCGGGTCGAGGTGACGGGCACCGCGCCCGGCATGTTGCCGACGCAGTAGTGGACGACGTCGTCGACGACGTAGGTGGGGTCGTCGTGGGTGGTGGGGGTCGACGTCTCGGCGCACCCGCCCTGGTCGATCGCGACGTCGACGAGCACCGCGCGGGACCGCATGTCGGTGAGCATGTCGCGGGTGACGAGCTTGGGCGCGGCGGCGCCGGGGATGAGGACCGCGCCGACGACGATGTCGGCGTGGCGCAGCTCGTCGCGGAGCGTCAGCGCGTCGCTCATGAGCACCCGTGCGCGACCGTCGAAGAACTCCTCCAGCCACGCCAGGCGCGGCACCGACCGCTCGAGGATCGTCACCTCGGCCCCCATGCCGACCGCGACCCGGGCGGCCTGCAACCCCACGACGCCGCCGCCGATGACGACGACGCGCGCCGGCTGCACCCCGGGCGCGCCGCCGATGAGGATCCCCGGCCCGCCGAGCGGCGCCTGCAGGAAGTACGCCCCGGCCTGGGTGGCGAGCCGTCCGGCGACCTCGCTCATCGGGGCGAGCAGCGGCAGCCCCGGGCGGGACGGGTCGCCCCCGCCGGTGACCGTCTCGTACCCGATCGCGGTGGTCCCGGACCGGACGAGCGCGTCGGTGAGCGCCGCGTCGGCGGCCAGGTGCAGGTAGGTGAAGAGCGCCTGGTCGCGGTGGAGGTGGCCGCGCTCGTCCTCCAGCGGCTCCTTGACCTTCAGCAGCAGCTCGCTGTGCTCCCACACCGTCGCGGCGGCGTCGACGATCCGTGCGCCCGCGGCGGCGTAGTCCCCGTCGGCGATCCCGGACCCCACGCCCGCACCGGCCTGGACGAGCACGTCGTGCCCGTGCGCGACGAGCTCGTGCGCGCCGGCGGGGGTCAGCGCGACCCGCCGCTCCCCCGGCTTGACCTCGGTGACGACCCCGACGTGCATCGGGGGATCATGACGCGGCGACGTCGATCCGAGCGCCGTGCCCCTCGTTCGTCCCCCGTCGGCCCCACGGAGCGCATACGGTGCCCGCGGAGCACCCCACGTCCGAGGAGAGATCGATGTCCCACCGCACCGCCGAGTCCGCGATGCTCGCCCAGGCCGAGCGCACCCCCAAGATCGTGGCGGGGATCACGCTCGTCGCCGGCGTCGCGCTGCTCGCCGCGCCGCGCGCGTACACGGACCGGGTCGGCCTGGACGGGCAGGATCGCTCCGTCCGCGCCGTCGGCCTGGCCGACCTCATCCTCGTGCCGGGCCTCGTCGGCAGCCGCCCGAAGTGGCCGTGGATGGTCGGCCGTGCCGCGCTGAGCGTCATGCAGGCCGGCTACGTCGACGGCGTCGCCGACCGGGCCCGTAGGCCCGGCGCCGTCCGGGGCACCGCCGCGATGCTCTACGGCCTGGCGGTCATGGACACCGTGACCGCGGTCGTGCTGCGACGGGCGGGGCGCTGAGGTCGCGCCGGCCTACCGCCGCACCAACGGCTCCAGCGCCTTGATGACGCTGAAGTAGCGCACGGGGGCGATCCGGACGAGGTTGGCGACGAGGTGCGCGTCGGCGCCGACGAGGATCCGGGACTCGCCGCGCTCGACGCCGCGCTGGATCGTCGCGGCGGCCTTCTCGGGCGACGTGCGCGCGACCTTGGAGAACTCCTGCTCGAGCACCGATCGGTCGGTGCTGCCGCGGTCGTCGGCGTGGAAGCGGGCGTTGCGGACGATGTTCGTGTCGATCCCGCCGGGATGCACGGCGATCGCCCGGACCCCGGTGCCGCGCAACTCGTGGCGCAGCGCCTCGGTGAACCCGCGCACCGCGAACTTCGACGCGCAGTAGGCGCTCTGCGTCGGCCACGCGAACAGGCCGAAGACACTGGAGACGTTGACGATCGCGCCGGCGTCCTGGCGCTTGAGGATCGGCAGGAACGCCTGGGTGCCGTGGACGACGCCCCAGTAGTTGACGTTCATCACCCACTCGTCGTCCTCGATCGCCGAGCCGGCCACCGGCTGCGAGACGGTGACCCCGGCGTTGTTGACGACGACGCCGATCGGCTGCGGCGCCCACGCGTCGACGTCGGCGGCGAACGCGTGCTGGGCCTGTCGGTCGCTCACGTCGACGACGCGATGCAGCACCGGGCCGTCGATCTGCTCGACGGTCGTCTCCAGCCCCTCCTCGTCGCGGTCCACCAGCGCGACCGGCGACCCGGCCCGCGCGAGCCGCAGCGCGAGCGCCCGCCCGATCCCCGATCCCGCTCCGGTGATGACGGCGGTCCTGCCGACGACGGTGGTTCCCTTGGCCATGGCGGGGATTGAAGCAGAGCGAAGGGCGAAAAGCTACTGATGGGTAGGTATCGGTCGGCGGTGCCAGGGGCGCCCGTACGGTGGCCGGCGGCACGCGGTCCTCGCCCCGGCGCGCCTACCGCCGGCGGGGCCTCCGGCGACGCCCCTCCCGGCCACCGGACCGAGCCGGATCACGATCACGCTACCGTCACCGGCCGTCTGCCCCGTCGAGGGTCAGCAGGCGGGCCGTGTCGTCGTTCATCGGCAGCCGCTCGAATCGCTCGAAGGTCCACCGGTTCACGATCCGGCGCTCGCGTCGCGCCGCCGGCTCGGGATCGTCGGGCCGGGCGGCCAGCACCTGGGTCGTGGTGACCCGGACGGGCGCGTGGGTCTCGGCGTCGACCAGGACCTCGAAGTCGACCGGTGGCGACCATGTTCCGCCACCGTCGACGTACCCGGGCTCACGGCCGACGAGCCGCTGGGCGTCGCGGCCGTGGACGGTCGCCCGACCGTCCTCCCGGAGCCGGCCGCGATCCAGCAGCACCCGGATGACGGCTACCGGGTCGGTGGATGCGCCGACGCCACTCAACCCCGCGGTGCGACCTCGCGCGAGCCGCTCGTAGCGCCGCCGCTCACTCCCCGTCAGGCGGCGCCTTCCCGCATCACGACTCCGCCAGGACTGCCGCTCGCGGAGCACACCGTCGGCGTACGCGGTGGTGATCGTCGGCTGCGGCCCGTCGCCGGGCGGGTCCAGGAACCACACCTCGCGGAGTCGCAACGGCGCATCGGTGCTCCACCGCTCGACGTCGCCGGTCATCGTCCCGCGAACCGGACCGTCCGGGCCGTCGGAGATGCGGCCCATCGTCGTGTACGGCCCGTGCTCGTACCGCACGAGGACATGCAGGATGGTGCCCCGGGCCGGCGCGACCGCTGCGCGGGCCGAGTCGACGAGATCGACCGAGCCTCCGCCGATGGTCCCCGTGACCGTCGTGCCGACGAGTCCGAGCCCCACCGCCCCGGCGGCGACGAGCCCCCCGCGAACGAGCTGCCGGCGGGTCGATGCCACCTGCCGTCCGGGTGCCGACGGCGTCCGGCGCAGTTCCGCGACCAACGCGTCGCGACGGACGGTCCGCTGCGCGTCGTCGGGCAGCAGCGGGGTCAGATCGGGGGACGGGCTCATCGGTCACCCTCCTTGGGAATCGGGGTCGTCGGTCGTGCCACAGCCGGCCCGGGCCCTCGGGACGACGGACCCGTCAGGCGTGCCCGCGCTCGAGCCAGGCGAGAGCGCACGGTGCCGATCGGCAGACCGAGGGCCACCGCGACCTCCTCGTACGACAGGTCGGCGAGCGCGACGAGCGCCAGGACGTCTTGCTCGCGTCGCGGCAGCGCGGCCAGGGCGTCGGAGATCTCGCCCAGGCGCTCGATCGCGACGAGGCGGTCCAGCGACGAGGCGGTCCACCGTCGCGTCGTCGTGACCGGGACGGACCTCGGTCGTCCGGCCCAACCGGTCGAGCGCGGCACGGTGGCGTCGGCGGGAACGGCGCTCGTGCCGCACCACGTTCGTCGCGATCCCGAGGAGCAGTGGGCGTGCGCTCTCCGTCCGCAGCGGCATGGCGGATCGACGCCGCCAAGCCTCCAGGAACACCGTCGACGTGAGGTCCTCGACGAGCGCCGGGTCTCCGGTCCGCCACAGACAGAACGACAGCACCGCCCGGTCGTGGCGCGCGTAGAGCTCTCCGAACCCGTCGGCATCACCGTCGACGGCGCGGCGCCACAGTTGGGCATCGGACGGATCGGGCATTTACCCCCTACATGACCACACCGCCCGATCGGGTTCCCGGCGGCGCGGTCGCGCAGCGCCGGGGCGCCGCCTGGCTCGTGGTCCAACGCGGGGAGGCATGGGCCGGCGGACGCACCCGGGCCCCCGATGCGGATCCTCACCGCACCGGGGTCGCACCGTCCGACCTGACACGAGCGCTCCGTGCGCTGCCGATCGAGGTCCGCTGACCGGCACGGCGGGTCACGGAAGACACTGCCTCAGCGTCCGGGATCCGCCGTAGCCGACGGCATCGCCGTCGCCCGCCCAGGGCGCGACGACGAGCGGCACGAGATCGCTGCCGGTGTTGCACCCGTCGTCGACGTCGACGAGGACCGGCGTCGTCCCGGCCACCCCGAGCGCCACCGCGACGATCACGATGGCCCGGAGCGTTCCCCGTCCCAACGATCGGCCTCGCCGCCGCGCGACGCCCACCGCGGCGGCGGGCCCTGCCGCAAGTGCGACGCCGAGCGTCAGCGCCAGGACCGCCCACAGCCCCCACTCCGCGGCCTCGAGGCGCCAGTCCCGCAGGACCGTGACCAAGACCGCCGGCAGGATCACCACGGTGGCCAGGACCGCGGCAACCGCGACCCTCGTTGGAACCCGCCACCGGACGGTGTGCTCGGTGGTCACTCGAACGTCCCGCCGCGCCCCGCCCCGCCCGCGAACCGGCGCGCGCCGGACAGGGTCTCGCCGCTGGCGATCGTCCGCATCCCGTGGGCGAACTCGTTGGGGAGCGCGTCGTGCTCGTCCCACCCGGCCTGCTCGAGCATCGACAGCCGATCGCTGCGCAGGCACGCCTGGGGGAACGCGGCGATCTGGGCGGCCAGCTCCCGCGCAGCGTCGAGCGCAGTCCCGGACGGCACGACGCGGTTGACCAGGCCGATCTGCAGCGCCTCGGCGGCGTCGACCGGGCGGCCGGTGAGGATGAGGTCCATCGCCCGCGACTCACCGATCAGGCGCGGCAGCCGCACGGTGCCGCCGTCGATCAGCGGCACGCCCCACCGGCGGCAGAACACGCCGAGGATCGCGTCCTGTGCCGCCACCCGCAGGTCGCACCACAGCGCCAGCTCCAGGCCCCCGGCGACCGCATGCCCCTCGATCGCGGCGATCACCGGCTTGGACAACCGCATCCGCGACGGCCCCATCGGCCCGTCCGCATCCGGGTCCTCGTCCAGCCGGTTGGACCGCTCCGTCCCGATCCCCTTGAGATCGGCGCCCGCGCAGAACGTCCCACCCCCGCCCTGGAGGATCGCCACCGACGCGTCGGGATCGGCGTCGAACGCCCGGAACGCGTCGGCGAGCGCCCCGGCGGTCGGCCCGTCGACCGCGTTGCGGGCCTGGGGACGGTGGAGCGTGACCGTCATGACCGCGCCGTCGCGGATGACGGTGACGGCGTCCGGTTCGACGGGGGCGGGGCCTTCGACCGACATGAGGCGATTGAACCACGGGGGCCCGTCCTGGTCGACAGGCTCGGGACGGCCCGAGCCGTGGAGGCGTCACGGATCGCGCACGTCCACGGCCCGTTCCATGCCGCGACTTCCGTCGAGGCTTCCGGAGGCGAACCGTTAGACCTACGTCGACGGGCCCGCCCACGCCCGTACGTGGATCGCAGATGCCTTGGACGGCACGTTGCCAGAACACGGGCCGTGACCGAGTCGCTCGGGCGTGATGTCGATCCGACGACCCGCACGTGGTGTCTGATCAACGATCCTCGATCCTCGGCGCGGCGTTCCATCAACGACGAGACGCATCCCCCATGCGCACGCGACGCGGCGCCCATCCGCGATCGACAGGCCTTCGAGGCGTGGAACCGGGAACGTACGCCTTCCGCCGGACCACCGTCTGGCCTGGTTGAAGAACGGCTGGGACTCCATTGGCCCTGTCACACGGCGCCCGTCGACAGGGCCGTCGAGCGCGATCGCGCGACGTCCGTCGATAGCTGCTGCGCACCGAATACCATCGGTGGTTGTCAAGCGCTGCGTCACGCGGATCTCGATCGACCGCTCGGTCTCGCGCGCGCTAACACTCGGCCGCTCAGCATCAGGGCATTTGGCGGCGACGACGTACAGCTCCAGCGAACGGCCGTCATCGCCGACCGCCATGAGCCCCCAACGCAACGATTCGACCTCGACACGTTTGGGCGGCCCCGTCGTTGTGCCGGACGAACCAGACGAGCAACCGAGAACGGGCGCCGACAGGAACAGGACGACAAGCCAAGACACCGAGCGCTGCATGAACGTCGTCCTAACGCCTCGTCGCGATTCTGACATTGAGCGGCCCCTGAGCGCACGACTCCCCCGCTCGATCATCAGACTCACCCGCTGATCTCTCGATCACGAGCACCATGCCCATGCGCCGACGCCCTGTCAACGAGTACGCCGTACGACGACGACATCCGTCCACCGACCGAAGCCCGATCGCCGTTAGCCCCCTCGAATGGTCCCGTTGAGTCGCCAAGGGCCGGCGACGCCCCGGAGCGGAGCGCCTGTCGCGGCCGGGGCCACGGGCGAGTGCCGCGACGGGCGATGGACACGGTGAAGGGCATGTACGACCACGCATTGGCCGGATCTTCGAGGCTCGCCTGCAGATGACTCGGCCCATGACTCGTTGAACGTCCGGCGACAACCAACCCCGAATCGACCACCCCTTGACCCGTGAAGCCGGATTCACCATGCTGTGTGAAACCGGTTTCACCGCGCGCGCCCCGCCCCGTCCACCTCCCGAGGCCCCCATGTCCACCATCGAGAACCCCGCCACGACGATCGACCCGGCCCGCACGGTGCTCAACCAGGCACCGGCGCTGGAGCCGTTCGACCACTACGGCAGCGACCTGGCGCTGCAGGAGGCGCTCGTCCGCGAGGGCGGCGGATGGGGCGTCGAGCGCGCACGCGAGACCGGCGCGGCCGCCGGGAGTGCCGAGGCGCGCGAGCACGGGCGACGGGCCGAGGCCCACGAGCCGCGCCTGACCCTGCACGACCGCTGGGGCAACCGCACCGACACCGTCGAGCTCGACCCGTCGTGGCACCACCTGCTCGGCGGCGCGATCGAGCGCAGCCTGCACGCGCTGCCGTGGCAGGCGCCCGACCCCGGCGAGGAGCACGGCCGGCACGTGGTGCGCGCCGCGCTCTTCGGCCTGTGGAGCCACGTCAACGGCGGGGTGATGTGCCCGGTGTCGATGACGTCGGCGGTGGTGCCCGCGCTGCGCGACGGCGCGCCCGAGCTCGCCGCCGAGTGGGAGCCGCGCCTGACCCGCACCGTCTACGGGCAGGCGGCGCCCGGTCCCGCGTTCGCCGACGGCGCCGACCCCGGACGCGCCGCCCTGGCCGGGATGGCGATGACCGAGCGGCAGGGCGGGTCGGACGTGCGCGCCAACATCACCCGGGCGATCGACGTCGGTGATGGTGAGTACGAGATCCACGGTCACAAGTGGTTCTGCTCCTACCCGCCCTGCGACGTGTTCCTCGTGCTCGCGCAGCTCGACGACGGCACCGGCCCGGTCGACGGTGACCCGACGGCCACCGGAGCGGACCGGCCCGGCGCCGGGCTGTCGTGCTTCCTCGTCGAGCGCGGCCCCGGGATGGAGTTCCAACGGTTGAAGGACAAGCTCGGTACCCGATCGCTGCCGTCGTCGGAGGTGGAGTTCCGTGGTGCGCGCGGACGGCTCGTCGGCCGGCCCGGCAAGGGCGTGCAGGCGATCGTGCGGATGGTCAACCACACCCGCCTGGACTGCACGATCGGATCGACGACGGTGCTGCGCCGCGGCGTCGTCGAGGCGATCCACCACGCCCGCCACCGCCGGGCGTTCGGCGCGTTGCTCGTCGACCAGCCGGCGATGACCAACGTGCTGGCCGACCTGGCGCTGGAGTCCGAGGCGGCGACCGCGTCGACGCTGCGCGTCGCCCGGGCCTACGACGAGGCCGACGCGCCGTTCCGGCGGTTCGCGACCGCGGTGATGAAGTACTGGACCTGCAAGCGCGCCCCCGGCCACGCCGCCGAGGCGCTGGAGTGCCTGGGTGGCAACGGGTACGTCGAGGACTCCGGCCTGCCGCTGCTCTACCGCGACGCGCCGCTGCAGTCGATCTGGGAGGGCTCGGGCAACGTCGCCGCGCTCGACGTGCTGCGCGCGCTGACGAAGGAGCCCGAGGGGCTGCCTGCGTTCGTCGCCGAGTGCGAGACCGCCCGCGGCGCCGACGCCCGGCTGGACGCCCACCTGGACCACGTGCGCGACCAGACCGCCGGGCTCTTCGCCGGGATCGGGCAGGACGGCCGGTCGGTCGACGAGCGGCTGGCGGAAGGACAGTTCCTCGCCCGTCGGGTCGTGGAGGACCTGGCCCTCGGACTGCAGGGCTCGCTGCTCGTGCGCCACTCGACGCCGGCGGTGGCCGACGCGTTCTGCGCGTCGCGCCTGGCCGGCCAGGGAGGCCGCGTGTACGGCACGCTGCCGACGTCGGTCGACGCCCGCGCGATCGTCGACCGGGCGCTGCCGGCGTGAGGCGCCACGTCGCCGCCGGGGGGCCGAACCACCGACCGCACCCTGGACACACCGATCGCCCGGTCCCGAGCGCGGAGACCATCCGATGAGTCAGCTGACCACCATGACCTACGAGGTCACCGACCGGATCGCCCGGATCACCCTGGACCGTCCCGAGCGCGGCAACGGGATCGTCCCGGCGCTGCCGGTCGAGCTGGCCGCGTGCGTCGAGCGCGCCGACCTCGACCCCGACGTCCACGTCATCGTCCTGTCGGGCAACGGCAAGGGGTTCTGCGGCGGCTACGACCTGGTCGACAGCGCCGAGGGTCTCGGGGTGACCGACGCGACCGGGCCCGCGGCGACGGACCACGGGGACGCCGGTCCGGAGCCATCCCCCGACCGCCCGACCCGCGCGGCCGCCGCGACGGACGACGACACCGACGGACCCGACGCGACCATCGACCTCGCGCCCCCGGACGACCCACGAGCCTGGCCCGGCCCGCCGCCGCACCGTCCGCCGCCCGCGGGCGCGCCGACGCATCCGTGGACGACCGCGCTGAACCACGACCCGGACGGGACGTGGGACCCGATGGTCGACTACGCGATGATGAGCCGCAACGTCCGCGGGTTCATGTCGCTGTTCCACGCGAACAAGCCGGTGGTCTGCAAGGTCCACGGGTTCTGCGTCGCCGGGGGCACCGACATGGCGCTCTGCTCCGACCTGCTCGTCATCGCCGCCGACGCGAAGATCGGCTACCCGCCCGCCCGCGTGTGGGGATCGCCGACGACCGCCCTGTGGACGCAGCGCCTGGGCGCGCAACGGGCCAAGCGGCTGCTGTTCACCGGGGACTCCCTGTCGGGCGCGGAGGCGCTGGAGTGGGGCCTGGCGGTCGAGGCACCGGACGCCGCCGACCTGGACGCGCGGACCGAGATCCTGCTGGAGCGGATCGCCCGGGTGCCGGTCAACCAGCTGATGCTCCACAAGCTGCTCGTCAACCAGGAGCTCACCAACCAGGGGATGCACTCCACCCAGGTGCTCGGCACCGTCCTCGACGGGATCACCCGCCACACCCCCGAAGGTCACGCGTTCCAACGGCGCGCGGCCGAGGCGGGGTTCCGCCGGGCGGTGCGCGAGCGTGACGAGCCGTTCGGGGACGCGGGATCCTCGACCTTCAAGGGATGACCGTGGACACCGACGCCCCCGCCGCCCCCACGACCCGCGACCGGTTGCTCACCGCCGCCCACGACCTGGTCGCCGAGGGCGGGTACGCCGCCGCGACCGTCACCGCCGTGGCCGAGCGGACCGGCCTGGCCGCCGGCGCGCTGTACCGGCACTTCCCGTCCAAGGCGCACCTGTTCGCCGAGCTCTTCCGCACCGTGTGCGACGGCGAGCTGCGGGCGATGGTCGCCGCCGCCGAGGCCACCGCGGACCGCTCCGCCGGGGACCGCACCGTCGCGGTGATCACGACGTTCGCCCGCCGCGCGCTGCGCAGTCGTCGCCTGGCGTGGGCGCTCCTCGCCGAGCCGGTCGACCCGCTCGTCGAGGCGGAGCGGCTGGCGTTCCGCCGGGCCTACCGCGACCTGTACGTCGACCTGCTGCGCCAAGGGGTCCACGCCGGCGAGCTGCCGGAGCAGGACGTCGAGCTGACCGCCGCCGCGGTCGTCGGCGCGGTCGGCGAGGCGCTCGTCGGCCCGCTGTCGCCGGTCGAGGCCGGCGGGACCGACCCGGACGACGTCGTCGACGCGATCGGTCGGATCGTGCGCGGGGCGATCGGGGCCTGACCGGCGGCCGGACACGGGCCCGGCGCGCCGCGGTCGGGCGGGCCCGGCCCCTCGGCGCCCTCGCGCCGGGGGCCACCGGCCGGCGGGCTCGCCTCGCCCGCCCGATGGATCTCACTTACGTGCAGGCTCGACTGTTAGTGTGCGCCCATGGGGAGTGGGATGGGGACCGTGCGCGGGCCCGGCGGCGCGGCGACGGCGCCACCGGGCCTGACGCGAAGGGCACGCCGCGTCGGCCTGGCGATCGCGATCGCCGTCGCCGCCGGCCTGCTGGTGGCCGCGGTCCGCGCCGCCGACGCGCAGGCCGCCGCGCCGACCTATCCCGGCACGGTGCGCCGGCTCACGCACGTCGCGGGCGACAAGACCTACCCGTCGATCGTCTACGTGCCGACGACCTACGACGCCACGCGGCCGACGCCACTCGTGGTGCTGACGCACGGCTGCCAGACGACGGCCGAGCAGCAGATGCACGCCAGCCTCTACAACGCCGTCGCCGAGCGCGAGGGCTTCGTGGTGCTCCACCCCGACGTCGACGCCGGCGCCGTGAGCCAGCCCGGTCCGCTGCGGCGGTGCTGGCGGTGGTTCATGCCCGACGGCCGCCGGCGCGGCACCGGTGACGCCGCCGCGATCGCCGCGATGACGCGCGCCGCCATGGACCGCTGGAGCATCGATCCCGAGCGGACCTACATGGTCGGGATGTCGGCCGGTGGGTTCATGACGTCGATCATGTCCGCCGCGTACCCCGACCTGTACGCGGCCGTCGGGGTGATGTCGGCCGGCGCCTACGGCGACGCGCTCTGCCTGGGCTTCGACCACCCGCTCACCCTCTCCGCCGCCACGAGCGCCAGGCAGGCCCGCCAGGCGATGGGCCACCATGCGCGAGTGGTCCCGCGGATCGTCATCGGCGGCGACGTCGACGGCGGGATCCCGCTCGCCTGTCAGCAGAAGGCGTTCGAGCAGGGCCTGCGCACGAACAACCTCGTCCTCGACCCCCTCCGCCAGGACGCGCCGCTCTCGCTGAAGCCGGCCGAGACGCGGCGGGACGCCAAGCCCGGCGGGTACGACTCGACCGTGCGCACCTACCGCGACCCCGACGGCTGCGTCGTGGGCGAGCACTGGATCGTGCACGGCATGAACCACTTCTGGTCCGGAGGAACGGACGATCCGCGCTACAAGGGCTTCACCGATCCACGCGGCCCCAACGCCGCCGAGGCCACGTGGCGCTTCTTCTCGCGCTACACCCGCGGCACCACGGGCATGCCGTGCGCCGAGGCGCCGTGACCGTCGAGGGCGGCACGCGCGCGCCCCGCCGTCGCACGCAGGAGGAGCGCCGCGCCGCCACCCGGACGGCGCTGCTGGACGCCACCATCGCCTGCCTCGTGGAGCACGGCTACGCCGGCGCCACGACGACGAGGATCGTCGAGCGGGCCGGCGTGTCGCGCGGGGCGCAGGTCCACCACTACCCGACGAAGGCGGCCCTCGTGGTGGCCGCGCTGGAGCGGCTGGCGGTGCGCCGGACCGCGGAGGCGGCCGACGAGCTGCGCGGCCTGAAGGCCGGTCCCGACCGTGTCGACGCGCTCCTCGACGCCCTCTGGGAGACCCACGCGGGCCCGCTCTTCGTCGCCGCGCTCGAGCTGTGGACCGCGGCCCGCACCGACGCCGAGCTGCGCGAGCACATGGTGGCCGCGGAGGGCGCCGTCAACCGCGCCGTGACCGCCGCGATCGGCCGGATCCTCGGGATCGACCCGATGCCCCCGGCCCTCGTCCACGACGTCGCCCTGGCGACGTCGACGATGCGCGGCCTGGCGCTGATCGACATCAGCGCCGGGGTCGACGCCGAGACCTCCCGACGCCGTTGGCTACGCGCCCGCGAAGGCCTGCGCCGCGGCTTCTCCCCCGAGACGACCGCCGCGCTGGCGCAGCCGGGCCGCCGCTGAGCGACCGTCGGGTCGCCGACACGTCCCGTCGACCCCGCGGCGCCCGGCGCGATCTAGGCTCGACGTGTGATCCCCTGGCCCCGGTCCGCCCCCACCGCCCGGGACCGCGAGCGGTACGCGGACTCCCACCTCGGGTCGTTCTGGCTCGACCCCGCGTCCGGCGTGCCCGTCGCGCCGCGCCTGGACCCGCTCGACGCCGACGCCACCACCGACCTGCTCGTCGTCGGCGGCGGATACACCGGCCTGTGGGCGGCGCTGCACGCCAAGGCCGACGACCCCGACCGCGACGTGCTGCTGCTCGAGGCCGGCCGCTGCGGGCACGCCGCCAGCGGCCGCAACGGCGGGTTCTGCGTCGCGTCGCTCACCCACGGGGTCGAGCACGGCCACGCCCGCTACCCCGAGGAGCTGCCCGAGCTCGAGCGCCTGGGGCTCGGCAACCACGCCGGGCTGCTCGACGACCTACGCCGGATGGGGATCGACGCCGAGGTCGAGGAGACCGGCCAGATCGGCATCGCCCTCGACCCCCGCGACACCGACTGGATCGAGGAGGGCGCGGCGCTGCTGCGCGACCTGGGCCACGACGTCCTGACGCTGGACGCGGAGGCCGCACGGGCCGAGATCGCCTCGCCGGTGGTCCACGGCGGCCTGTGGGACCGGACCGGGGCCGCGCTCGTCCACCCCGGCCGCCTGGCGGTCGGGCTGCGCGCCGCGGCGCTCGACGCCGGGGTGCGGATCCACGAGCGCACGACCGTCACCGCCCTGCGCGCCACCGGCCGCGGGGTGCGGGCGACGGTGGCGGGCGACCGGTCGCCCGCGGGACGGACCGCGCCGGGCACGCCGCCGGTGGGTGGATCGACGGTGGGCGTCCCGGCGTTGAACGGCCCGACGGTCACCGCCCGACGGGTCGTGCTCGCCGCCGGGGCGCACCTCGGCGGGGCGGGCTCCCCCGACCTGGCGCCGACGGTCCGCCGGCGGATCGCGCCGGTGTGGGACCACGCGCTCGTCACCGAGCCGCTGACGCCGGAGCAGCGCGACCGGATCGGGTGGCGCAACCGCCAGGGGATGTCCGACGTCGCCAACCTCTTCCACTACTTCCGCCTGACGGCCGACGACCGGATCCTGTGGGGTGGCTACGACGCGGTGTGGCGGCGCGGAGGATCGACCGACGACCGCCACCAGGACCACGACCCGACGTACGCCCGGCTGGCGCAGCACTTCGCGGTCGCGTTCCCGCAGCTCGACGACGTGCGGTTCACCCACCGCTGGGGCGGCGCGATCGACACGTCCGGTCGGTTCGCCGCGTTCTTCGGGACGACCCACGACGGCCGCGTCGCGCACGCGGTCGGCTACACCGGCCTGGGGGTCGCGGCCACCCGGTTCGGCGCGCGGGTCGCGCTCGACCTCGTCGACGGCCACGACGCGATCGCCACCCGGTCGCGGTTCGTCGGGACCCGCCCGCTGCCGTTCCCGCCCGAGCCGGTGCGCACCGCCGCGATCCGGGTCGTCCAACGGCGGATGCTCGCCGCCGACCGCCGTGGGCGGCGCGGACCGTTCCTGCGGCTCCTCGACCGGATGGGACTGGGGCTCGACAGCTGACCGCTGGCCTCGCGCCGCCGTTCCTGTCACCCTTCCCGACGGGAGGAGTCCGCACGGCCGGACTCCACGCCCGGGTCCGCCCGGGCGACCAGCGGGTCCCTCCTCGCGACACGCCCACCCGCCGGAACTCCCGACCCCACCCGAGCCAGCCATGCGCACCAGCACGCCCCCGGCGCCCGACGCCGGCGCTCCGCCCCGCACGAACGCGGAGTGGCGGTCGGTCCTCGCGCCGTACTCCCGCGCCAGCGTCCCCCACGCCGCCCTCGACGTCCTGACGTCGATCGTGCCGTACGTCGCGCTGTTCGTCGCGATGTACCTCAGCCTCGAGGTGTCGTACCTCCTGACGCTCGCGCTGGCGATCCCCGCGTCGGGCTTCCTGCTGCGGACCTACATCGTCTTCCACGACACGACCCACGGATCGTTCCTGCCGTGGCGGTGGGCCAACCACCTGCTCGGGGTCGTCGCGGGGCTCATCGTCTACACGCCCTACACCTCGTGGCGCAGCGACCACGCCTACCACCACGCCACCGCGGGCGACCTGGACCGCCGGGGCGGTGGCGACGTCGAGACGATGACCGTCGACGAGTACCTGGCGGCCGGGCGCGGCAGGCGGGCGGTCTACCGGCTCTTCCGCAACCCGCTGGTGATGTTCACGCTCGGGCCGGTCGTCGCCCTCGTGATCCAGCCCCGGTTCGTCGGCCGCGACAAGCCGGCCCGCATCAAGCGCAGCGTCCACGCGACGAACGTCACCCTCGCGCTGCTCATCGCCGGGTTGTGCGTGCTGATGGGCCCGGTGTCGTTCCTGCTCGTGCAGCTGCCGATGGTGTTCCTCGCCGGGGGCGCCGGCGTGTTCCTCTTCTACGTCCAGCACCAGTTCGAGGACGTGTACTGGGAGTCCGGCGACCGTTGGTCGTACGCGGACGCCGCGCTGCAGGGCAGCTCGTACCTCAAGCTCCCCAAGCTCCTGCAGTACTTCAGCGGCAACATCGGCCTGCACCACGTCCACCACCTCAACGCCCGGATCCCCAACTACCGTCTGCAGCAGGCCCACGACGAGGTCGACGTCTTCCACGACGTGCCGGTGCTGACGGTGTGGCAGGGCGTGCGCGCCACGCGACTGAAGCTCTGGTGCCGCGAGCGCCAGCGCCTCGTCACCTGGGCCGAGGTCCGTCCGCTGCTGCGCGCGCAGGCCGACGGCGCCGCGTAGCCCACGACCCCGTCGCGCGCGGCGCGTCGGCCCCGTCGGCGCTCAGCGCCCACCCTTGCGCAAGCGGCGCAGCTCGTCCCACGGCCGGGCGTTGGCGACGTCGTCGGGGCCGAGCCAGGCGCGACGCGCGGTGGCGATCCCCCACCGCGTGTTGGCCAGCGTGTCGGGCCGGTGGGCGTCGGAGTCGATGCAGAGCAGGACGCCGGCGTCGCGGGCCGCGCGGGCGTGGACCTCGTGCAGGTCGCGGCGGCGCGGCGACCCGTTGATCTCGAGGAACGTGCCGGTGCGGGCCGCGGCGGCGATCACCGCCTCGACGTCCACCGCGTACGGCGCGCGCGACCCGATCAGCCGCCCCGTCGGATGGCCGACGACGTCGACCGACGGGTGCTCGCACGCCGCGACGATCCGGGCGGTCGGATCGCGGTCGAACGCGGTGTGGACCGACGCGACGACCCAGTCCAGCTCGGCCAGCAGGTCGTCGTCGTAGTCCAGGCCCCCGTCGGTCCCGATGTTCACCTCGCTCCCGGCCAGCACGGTGATGCCGTCCAGCCGGGCGTCGACGTCGCGGACCTCGGCGATGAGCGTCCGCAGCTGCTCGGCGCTCACCGCGTCGCCGAACCCGTGCGACGCGGAGTGGTCGGTGATCGCCACGTACTCCAGGCCCCGGTCGCGCGCCGCGGTCGCCATCTGCTCGACCGTCGCGCGCCCGTCGCTGGCGACGGTGTGCATGTGAAGGTCGCCGCGAAGGTCGCCCGGCTCGATCAGCCGCGGCGCCTCCTCGAGCTCCAGCTCGCCGCGGTGCTCGCGCAGCTCCGGATCGACCCACGTCAGGCCCAGGTGGGCGTACACGTCCGCCTCGTCGGCGAACCGGTGCGTCACCCCGGTCGCCTCGTCGAGGATCCCGTGCTCGGAGACGCGCAGGCCGCGCTTGACCGCCGCCTCGCGGATCGCGACGTTGTGCGCGCGCGACCCGGTGAAGTGCTGCAGCAGGTTGCCGAACCGGTCGGGCGGGACGACCCGCAGGTCGACGCCCAGGCCGGAGTGCGTGACGCCGCTCGCGCCGTGCTCCCCGGACCGGTCGACGCGGGCGATGAGGTCCGACGCCGCGAACGCCGCGACGACGGCCGCCGGGTCGTCGGCGCCGGCGACGACGTCGAGGTCGTGGACCGTCTCGGCCCAGCGCCGCGCCGACCCGGCGAGCGCGATCCGGTCGGGGTCGATCCCGGTCGCGTCGCGCAGCTCCGCGACGAGCGCGTCCCCGATCTCGCGCGCCCGCGGCAGCAGCACCCGCTCCGCGCCGTCGTGCCCGTCGGCCGCCGCGGCGTCGGCGCGGTCGAGCGCCTCGAGCAGCCGCTCCTCGGTCCGCGCCCCGAACCCCGACAGCGCGCGCACGCGCCGCTCCTCGATCGCGCGACGCAGCGCGTCCGGGCCGTCGATCCCCAGCTCGGCGTGGAGCCTGCGGGCCTTCTTCGGTCCCAGGCCGGGCAGCTTCGTGATCCGCAGCAGCCCCTCGGGGATCTTCGCGCGGAGCTTCTCCAGGACGGGAATCCCGCCGGTGTCGAGCAGCGCGACGAGCTTCTCCTCGAGCGTCGTGCCGACGCCGTCCAGGTCGGTGACGGTCCCCGCCCGGACCATCGCCGCCACCGACCGCGGGGTGTCGCGGATCGTGTCGGCCGCCCGCCGGTAGGCGAGCACCCGGTGGACGTTCGCGCCGTCCAGCTCGTAGCGGTCGCCGAGCTCGACGAGGACCTCCGCGATCTCGCCGTTCGTCGGATCGGGGCGCGACGCCATGCCGTCCACGATAGTCGCGGTCGACGCGCCGAAACGGGGTCCTGCGCCGCTGGGATACTCGCGACGTGCCCGACGCGCGCAGGATCCGCCTGACCTACGCCGAGCGTCGCGGGGAGATCCTCGACGCCGCGGCCCGGGTGATCGTCGCCCGCGGCCTGCACGCGTTCCGCATCCGCGACGTCGCCGACGAGGCCGGGGTGTCGCAGCCGCTCGTCTCGACGCACTTCCGCTCACGCGAGGAGCTCGTCCTCGAGGCGTTCGAGCGGGCCGACGAGCGCGCGCTCCAGACGATCCTCGCGCACGACCCGCACGACGCGGACGGCCGGGCCCGCGCGGTCGCGTACCTGGACGCGATCGTCGCCGCGTCGGACGAGCCCGACGACGGCATCGAGCTGTGGCACCAGGTGTGGACGCACGCGACGTTCTCGGACGCGATCCGCGACGCGGTGCACGTCCGCCAGACCGCCTGGATCGCCCGGCTCGCGGAGCGGATCCGGAGCGGCCAGGACGACGGGTCGGTCGCCCCGACGGTCGACGCCGCGAGCACGGCCCAGCTCCTCGTCGTCGTCATCGACGGCCTCGCGCCCTCCCAGCGCGCGGGCCTCATCGACCGCGCCACCGCGCTGCGGATGCTCGACGACGCGATCGACGCGTTCCTCCCCGCCGGCTGATCCCGGACTTCCCCGCACGGTCGGCCCGGGATTCCCAGGCGCCCGATCGGGTAGCGGGGCGGCGAGGCCGGCACGCTCACGCAGCCGGCCGACGTCCATGCCCCTCCCCACGACGAGGAGCCCCATGCACCGCACCGAGCACAAGATCGCCCAGGTCCTGAACGAGGCCCACGCCAGCGAGGTCGCCCTCGTCCGCGTGCTCCAGACGCAGATCGCCATGACCCCCAGGGGGCGGCTGCGCACCGCGCTCGAGACCCACCGCGACGAGACGCGCGACCACGCCGCGCGGTTGCGTCGCCGGCTCGACGCTCTCGGTGCGCGCAGCAGCCCCGCGCAGCTCATCTTCGGCGCCGCCGAGACGGCGGTCGGTCAGATGCTCGCGCTCGCCAAGACCCCCGTCGACCTGCTGCGTGGCACCGGTGGCGAGGAGCAGCTGCTGAAGAACGCGAAGGACGCCGTGGCCACCGAGGCCCTCGAGATCGCGACGTACACCGCGATCGAGGCGCTCGCCCGCGAGGTCGACGACGAGCGGACCGCGTCGCTCGCCGCGTCGATCCGCGCCGACGAGGAGCGGATGCTCGACCGCCTGCTGCGCGAGATCCCGACGTTGACGAAGGCCGTCGTGCGCGCCGACGTCCGCGGCCGCCCCTCGTTCGACCCGACGACGACCGGCGCCGCCGACGCGGTGCGCACCGTCCGCGACATCCTCGACGACGCCGCCCGCACGGTCCGTGATCGCACCACCGCGGTCGTCGGCGACGCCCGTGACGCGGTCGACGACGCCACCCGCGACGGCGCCGCGGCGGTGCGGAACGGCGCCGGGGCGGCGCGCGACGCGGTCGAGCGCGTTCCCGGCGCGCAGGTCGTCACCGGCGCGGCCGGGGGCCTCACCGCCGACGCGTCCGACCTGCCGATCGCCCGCTACGACGAGCTGAACGTCGACGACATCGCCGACCGCCTGGACGACCTGTCGCCGCAGGACCTCGCGACGATCGACATCTACGAGCGACGACACAAGGGACGCACCGGCGTGCTTCAGGCGACCGAGCGGCGGCTCCAGCGCGCCTGAGCGACGCCGACGCGCAACACTGGGACCGTGAGCACCAGCGCACGGTCCCGGCTGCCCACGTACGAGCGCCTGCTGACGATCGCCGCCCGCGGGCCATGGGATCCCGGGACGATCGACCTGACCGCCGACCGGGAGCGGATCACGGACCTGCCGGTCGGGGACCGCGTGCGCGTCCGGGGCCTGGCGGCGGGGTTCCTCGTCGCCGAGGACGCGGTCGCCGAGCACCTCGTGCCCTTCGCCCCCGCCGCCGACGACGATCCGGGACGTGCGGCCTGCCTGCGCGCGCAGTCCCGCGACGAGGACGTGCACGCCGTCGCCACCCGCCGGCTGTGGGCGGCGATCGGCGACGACCACGACCCGCTCGACCTCGTGCCGGACGCGTTCCGGGCGCTGTTCCTCGAGCGGCTGCCGGCGGTCGCCGCCGGGGTGGCGGACGACCTGCCGCTCGCCGACGCCGTCGGGCTCTACCATGGCCTGCTCGAGGGCGTGGTCTTCATCGCCGGCCAGGACGCGCTGCTCGACCTGGCGCTTGAGCACGAGCTGCCGGGAACCGCCGAGACGATCCGGCGGATCCAGAAGGACGAGCGGTGGCACGTGTCGCTCGGGATGCGGATCCTCTGCGACCTGCCCGACGAGGACCGCGTGACCGCCGTGCTCCACGCCACCGCGCCGGCGGCCGTCGCCGCCTGGGGCGACCTCGTCCCCGCGGCGACCGCCGACGCGGTCCTCGACGCGCTCGACCGACGCCTGCGGATCCTCGGGATGGGGCCGTTCACGGCCGCTCCCGCCGGTCCTGCGCGCTGACGGCCGGGGGCCGCCAGGTCGCCGCCGCGTGGGGGCGGTCCGGCCGGGGGTGGCGGTCCGGCCGGCGCGGCGGTCCGGCCGGGGGTGGTGCGACTTCAGGACCACCCGCGTCGCGTTCTCACTCCACCCCCATCGTCACGGGATGGGCCCGCCCGGGGTGGGCCGACTTCAGGACCACCCACGTCGCGTTCTCGCTCCACCCCGTCATCCGACGAGGACCGACCGACCACCGTCGAGCGTGACGTTCGCCACGTCCGGGACGCGACGGACGACGCGGGAGGGCGTACCCCGCGATCGGTCATCCATGCATCGTCCGGGAAGGCCCGGGCGACCTCGCCCACGAACCCGGAAGCCCGATGCGCACCCGTCATCTCACTCCCATGCTCGCCGCGACCGTCCTGGCCGCGCTCCCCGCCGTCGCCGGAGCGCAGGTCGCCGGCGGCCCGACCACCCCGACGACCCCGACCGTCCCCACCATCACCACGCCGGCCCCCACCCCGACGACCCCGACCGGCCCGCCGACGGTCGCCCCGACGCCGCCGGACCCCACCGGGGCCCCGCCGGTGCAGCAACCGCCCGGCCCCGGGTCGATGCTCGGCGAGACGCCGATCGACGTGCCGGTGCTGACCGCCCGTATGGAGGCCGACCTGAAGAAGAACGGTGGCGTCGTCGGCTACGGCTGGTCGGTGCACCGCAACGGCCAGACGGTGTCCGAGGGCGGCAGCGGCAAGCGCCGGATCAAGGCCGACGGGGACCGCTCGTTCGGCGCATCGACGCGGATGGAGATCATGAGCTCGACGAAGCCCGTGACGGCGCTTGCGCTGCTCAAGGTCTACGACCGCACGAACCTGTCCCAGGGCGGGGCGGTCAAGCAGCTGAAGGCCGGAACGCGCCAGAACTGCGGCGGCCACGCCGGCCTCCACATGTCGCCGCGCGATCTCGCCCAGCTGTTCTCGGTCGTCCGCAGCAGCACGACGGTCCTGCCCGCCGCGGTCCGCCAGGAGATGTTCGACGGCCGCCTCGGGTGGAAGTCGTCGTCGAACAAGGCCGGCACCGACTCGGCCGGCCTGTGGTGGCACGGCGGCGACGGGTACTTCGGCGGCGACCGCGAGGTGCACACCTGCATCCTCAACGGCACCCAGGGCTACAGCGTCGCGCTGACGATCAACTCGCAGCGGCCGGGCAAGTCGCAGTGCGCGATCGTCAAGGACGCGTTCAACGCCGCCCGCGGCGAGTGACTCCGGTCGGCGTCCCGGCTCCCGGGACGCCGCCCCCGCGGCCTGAGCCGCACGCCTGTTACAGTTTTTGGCGTGCCACAACCCTGGATTCGATCCGGCCGCGGCCGGCGCGGGGCGCTCGCGCTCCTCGCCGCCGCGGCCGCCGCGCTCGTCCTCGCCGGTTGCGGCAACGGCCCGACGCGCGGCGAGCGCGGCCTCAAGCCCCTCGTCCTCACCACGTTCACCGTCCTGGCGGACATGACCCGGCAGGTCGCCGGCGACCGGGTCGAGGTCGCGTCGATCACGCGGCCCGGCACCGAGATCCACGGCTACGAGCCGACGCCCGGGGACCTCAAGCGCGCGGCCGGAGCCGACCTCGTGCTCGAGAACGGCCTGGACCTCGAGCGGTGGTTCGAGCAGTTCATCGACCGCGCCGAGGCCGACCGCGCCACCCTCAGCGACGGGGTGACGACGATCCCGATCCGGGGCGCGTCGGAGTACGCCGGCAAGCCCAACCCGCACGCGTGGATGTCGACCGCCAACGCCGAGATCTACATCGACAACATCCGCAAGGCGCTGACCGAGCTCGATCCCGAGGGACGCGACGAGTACGCCCGTCGCGCCGTGGACTACAAGTCCCGGATCCGAAAGGTCGGCGAGGAGGTCCGACGCGACCTCGCCGACCTGCCCCGCGCGCAGCGGGCGCTCGTCACCTGCGAGGGGGCGTTCAGCTACCTCGCCCGTGACCTCGACCTGGAGGAGCGCTACCTCTGGCCGGTGAACGCCGACCAGCAGGGCACCCCCCGCCAGGTCGCCGACCTCATCACCTTCGTCCGCGACCGCGAGGTCCCGGCGATCTTCTGCGAGACGACGGTGAGCGACAAGTCCCAGCGGCAGGTCGCGCGCGAGGCGGGCTCGCGCCTCGGCGGCAACCTCTACGTCGACTCGCTCTCCAAGCCCGACGGCCCGGTGCCGTCCTACCTCGACCTGCTGCGCGTCGACGTCGAGACGATCGCGCGCGGCCTGAAGGGCGACGCCCGATGAGCGTTGCCGTCCCCGCCGTCGCGGTCACCGACCTGCACGTCCGCTACGGCGCCGCGGTCGCGCTCGACGGCGTCGACCTGCGGATCGCCCCCGGCCGCGTGCACGGCCTCATCGGGATGAACGGGTCGGGCAAGTCGACGCTCTTCAAGGCGATGATGGGGCTCGTCCGCGCCCGGTCCGGTGACGTGCTGCTCTTCGGGGGGTCGTCCGACGCGGCCCGCCGGGCGGGACGGGTCGCCTACGCGCCCCAGAACGAGGCGGTCGACTGGGAGTTCCCGGTGTCGGTCCGCGACGTCGTCGCCACGGGCCGCTACGGCCGCATCGGCGGGTACCGCCGGTTGCGCCGCGACGACCACGCGGCGGTCGACGCGGCCCTGGACCGCGTCGAGCTGACGGACCTCGCCGACCGTCAGATCGGGGCGTTGTCGGGCGGTCAGCGCAAGCGGGCGTTCGTCGCGCGCGGCCTGGCCCAGGAGGCGGAGCTGCTGCTCCTCGACGAGCCGTTCGCCGGGGTCGACAAGCGCAGCGAGGCGACGCTCACCGCGTTGCTGCGGGATCTGGCGGCCGAGGGCCGCACCGTGCTCGTGTCGACGCACGACATCATCGCCGTCCCCGCGCTGTGCGACGAGGTCGCGTTGCTCAACCGGCGGATCATCGCCCAGGGCCCGGTGGCCGACACGTTGCGTCCCGAGCTGCTCGCCGACGCGTTCGGCGGGTTCGTCCCCGCATCGGCGCTCGGGGTGGCGGCATGACCGATCTCCTCAACTGGTTCACCGAGCCGCTGGAGTTCGCGTTCATGCAGCGGGCGCTCGTCACCGCGGTGATCTGCGGACTGGTGTGCGCGGTGCTGTCGTGCTGGCTGACGCTGCTGGGGTGGTCGCTCATGGGCGACGCCGTGTCGCACGCGGTGCTGCCGGGGGTGGTGCTGAGCTACGCGGCCGGGTTGCCGTTCGCCGTCGGGGCGTTCGTCTTCGGCACCGCGGCGGTCGCCGGGGTCGGGGCGCTCAACCGCACGAGCCGGGTGAAGGAGGACGCCGCGATCGGCATCGTCTTCACCGGGCTGTTCGCGTTGGGGCTCGTGCTGGTGACGGTGTTCCCGTCGCAGATCGACCTCATGCACATTCTCTTCGGCAACGTGCTCGGCGTCAGCGACGGCGACATCGTGCAGGCGGCGATCATCGGCGCGGTCGTGCTCGCCGTGCTGCTCTACAAGCGCCGCGACCTCGTCCTGTACGCGTTCGACCCGACGCACGCCCACGCGATCGGGATCTCGCCGCGTCGGCTGGAGATGCTGCTGCTCGGCGCGATGGCGTTGACGGTCATCATCGCGTTGCAGGCGATCGGGATCGTCCTCGTCGTGGCGATGCTCATCACCCCCGGCGCGACCGCGTACCTGTTGACCGACCGGTTCGACCGGATGCTCGTCATCGCGAGCGTCGCCGCGGTGCTCGCGTGCGTCGTCGGCACGTACCTGAGCTACCACCAGGACTGGTCGCCCGGAGGAGCGATCGTCTGCGTGCTCACCCTGCAGTTCGTCCTGGCGTACCTCTTCGCCCCGCGTGGCGTGGTGACCCGCTGGTGGGTCGAGCGGAGGCCCGTGGCGGCGTAGGGCGGGCCGCCGACCGCCTGCCCCATCCCCTCCCGGACGAGGATGGCGGGGAGGGTGGTCGAGCCGCGTCGTACGGGTGGCGGACGAGGGGGCGAGAACCGTCCTCTCCCCGGGTATCCCGGTCGTGGACAACGATCGGGAGGCGACCTACCATGATGAGCACGATGCACACGGCGGCACGGATGACGACGCGGGAGTTCCTCGCCCTGCCGGAGCCGCCGGCGATGCTGCGGTTCGAGCTGCTCGACGGTGAGCTCGTGACGCACAACGGGCCGGCCGCACGGCACCAGATGGCCCTGGTGCGGCTCATCGTCACGTTCGACGCATGGTGCGGAGCGGCCCCCGACCGCGGCCGGGTCCTCCCCGACCTCGCGGTCGAGCCGAGCACCGACACGGTGTTCCTGCCGGACCTGCAGTGGTGGTCCGCCGGGCGCGGACCATCGGCCGACGACGGGTTGCCGTGGCCGGTCGGTGACATCGCGATCGAGATCGCCTCGCCCTCCACGGCCCGATTCGACGCGATCGTCAAGACCGACCGCTACCTGCAGGCCGGAGCGCAGGAGGTGTGGCTCGTCGATCCCCAGCGCCCCGGCGCACGGATCGTCCGCGCCGACGTCGCCGGCCCGCCCGCCGAGCTCGGCCCCGACGACGCGTTGACGTCGCCGCTGCTGCCGGGGTTCGCGCTGCCGCTCGCGCGCCTGTCGGACTGATCACCGCCCACACCGGGCATCGGCGGCGACGCCCTGTCCGATCGCACAGCGCTTGGATGCGCTCGCTCCCGCGGCAACGCGCCGATACGCGAGGATGACGACGATGACGAAGCTGCGCCTGGGCCTCAACGTCGGCTATTGGGCGGGCGGCCCGCCGCCCGGGATCGACGACGCCGTCGCCGAGGCGGAGCGGGTCGGGTTCGACTCGATCTGGTGCGCCGAGGCGTACGGATCGGATGCGCTGACGCCGCTGGCGTGGTGGGGGTCGCGGACCGAGCGGCTGCGGCTCGGCACCGGGATCGCCCAGATCTCGGCCCGCCAGCCGACGGCGCTCGCGATGGCGGCGATGACGCTCGACCATCTGTCGGGCGGCCGGTTCGCGCTCGGGATCGGCGCGTCCGGCCCCCAGGTCGTCGAGGGCTGGTACGGCCGGCCGTTCGAGAAGCCGCTCGCGCGCACCCGCGAGGTCGTCGGGATCCTGCGCGACGTCTGGGCCCGCAACGGCCCGGTGACGAACGACGGCCCCGCGTATCCGCTTCCGCTGAAGCCGGGGCCCACCCACCCCGGCGTGTCCGGCCTCGGCAAGCCGCTGAAGTCGTCGATCCGCCCGCTGCGCGAGGACATCCCGATCCTCCTCGCCGCCGAGGGCCCGAAGAACGTCGCGATGGCCGCCGAGATCTGCGACGGCTGGATCGCGATGCTGCTCGACCCGCAGGAGCGGTTCTACGCCGACGCGCTCGCCGAGGGCTTCGCCCGCGACGGGGCCCGCCACACCGCGGACGACTTCGAGGTCGCGGCGATGGTGCCGTTCATCGTCCACGACGACGTCGAGGCGGCGGTCGATATGGTCCGCCCGTTCTACGCCCTGTACTTCGGCGGGATGGGCGCCAAGGGCCGCAACTTCCACGCCAACGTCGCGATCCGGATGGGGTACGAGGAGCACGTCGACCGGATCCAGGCGCTGTACCTCGACGGGAGGAAGGACGAGGCCGCCGCGGCGATCCCCTCCGAGCTCATCCAACGGATGTCGCTGCTGGGCCCCGCCGACAAGATCCGTCACGACCTCGCCGCCTGGGAGGACTCGTTCGTCACGACGATCCTCGTCAACGCCGGCGACCCGACGCAGGTCCGGCAGGCGGCCGAGATCGTCCTGGGCTGACCGACCGCGCCGTCCGGATCACCGCGCGGCCGGCGGGCCGCGTCCCGCCGACCGAGCGCCGGTCAGCGAACCCCGACGTACTCCGCCAGGTGCTCCCCGGTGACCGTCGCGCGCGACGCGACGAGATCGGCCGGGGTGCCCTCGAAGACGACCGTCCCGCCGTCGTGGCCGGCGCCGGGGCCCAGGTCGACGATCCAGTCGGCGTACGCCATCACCGCCTGGTGGTGCTCGACGACGATCACCGACCGGCCCTCGTCGACGAGCCGGTCGAGCAGGCCCAGCAGCTGCTCGACGTCGGCGAGGTGCAGGCCGGTCGTCGGCTCGTCGAGCACGACGACGTCGTGGCGGTCGGCCTGGGCCGTCGCCCCCTTGCGTGCGCCGGCCTTCGGCTTGGACTTTCCGCCCGACATGTGGACGGCGAGCTTCAGCCGCTGGCGCTCGCCACCCGACAGCGTCGTCAACGGCTGGCCGAGGCGCACGTAGCCCAGGCCGACGTCCTCGAGCCAGACCAGCACCTTGTGCGCCGCGGGGACCCGGCCGTCGCCGTCGCCGAAGAACGCCCGCGCCTCGGCGACCGGCATCTCCAGCACCTGAGCGATGTCCTTGCCGGCGAAGCGGTGCTCGAGCACCTCGGCCTGGAACCGTCGGCCCTCGCACTCCTCGCAGGGGGTCGGCGCCCCGGCGACGAACCCCATGTCGGGGTAGATCACCCCCATCCCGTTGCACACGGGGCAGGCGCCGTCGGAGTTCGGGCTGAACAGGCCGGGCTTCACGCCGTTGGCCTTCGCGAACGCCTTGCGGATCGGCTCGAGCAGGCCGGTGTACGTCGCCGGGTTGCTGCGCCGCGACCCCTTGATCGCCGCCTGGTCGACGGCGACGACGTCATGGTCGGGCAGGTCGGGCTCGATCACCGATCCCTGGATCAGCGAGCTCTTGCCCGACCCTGCGACACCGGTCACGACGCACAACACGCCGAGCGGCAGGTCGACGTCCACGTCGCGCAGGTTGTGCCGCGACGCGCCGCGGATCGGCAGCGTGCCGGTCGGCTCGCGGACGGCGTCCTTCACCGTGGCGCGGTCGTCGAGGTGCCGGCCGGTCGGGGTGTCGGCGGCGCGCAGCGCGTCGACGGAGCCCTCGAAGACGATCTCGCCGCCGGCGGTCCCGGCGCCCGGTCCCAGGTCGACGACGTGGTCGGCGATCGCGATCGTCTCGGGCTTGTGCTCGACGACGAGCACGGTGTTGCCCTTGTCGCGCAACCGCAGCAGCAGCGCGTTCATCCGCTCGATGTCGTGCGGGTGCAGGCCGATCGTCGGCTCGTCGAACACGTAGGTCACGTCGGTGAGCGACGAGCCGAGGTGACGGACCATCTTCACCCGCTGCGCCTCGCCGCCCGACAGCGTGCCGGACGGGCGGCTCAACGACAGGTAGCCCAGTCCGATGGCGACGAACCCGTCGACGGCGTGGCGCAGCGCGTCGAGCAGCGGTCCGATCGTCGCGGGCGCGTCCAGCCCGGCGACCCAGGCCGCCAGGTCGGTGATCTGCATCGCGGAGGCGTCGGCGATGCTCACCCCGGCGATCCGCGAACCGCGCACCTCGGCGCTCAACCGGGTGCCGTCGCAGTCGGGGCAGGTGGTGAAGACCACCGCCCGCTCGACGAACGCCCGGATGTGCGGCTGCATCGCCTCGACGTCCTTGGACAGGAACGACTTCTCGATCTGCGGGATGAGCCCGGCGTAGGTGAGGTTCGTCCCCTCGACCTTGATCTTCGTCGGCTCCTTGTGGAGCAGGTCGTGGCGCTCGCGCTTGGTGAACCTCTTGATCGGCTTGTCGGGGTCGAAGAACCCGCAGCCACGGTAGATCCGGCCGTACCAGCCGTCCATCGAGTAGCCGGGGATCGTCAACGCGCCCTCGTTGAGCGACTTGTCCTCGTCGTACAGCGCGGCGAGGTCGTAGTCGGTGACCGCCCCGCGGCCCTCGCACCGCGGGCACATCCCGCCGACCCGACTGAACGACGCCGCCTGGGTGATCGTCTTGTCGCCGCGCTGGACGGTGATCCCGCCGCTGCCGGACGCCGACGCGACGTTGAACGAGTACGCGCCGGGCGGGCCGACGTGCGGCTCGGCGATCCGACTGAAGAGGATCCGCAGCAGCGCGTCGGCGTCGGTCACGGTGCCGACGGTCGAGCGCGGGTTCGCCCCGAGGCGCTCCTGGTCGACGACGATCGCGGTGGTGAGCCCGTCCAGCACGTCGACGTCGGGCCGCGAAAGGGTCGGCATGAACCCCTGGACGAACGCGCTGTACGTCTCGTTGATGAGCCGCTGCGACTCGGCGGCGATCGTGCCGAAGACGAGCGAGCTCTTGCCCGACCCGGACACCCCGGTGAACGCGGTCAGCCTCCGCTTGGGCAGCTCGACGCTCACGTCGCGCAGGTTGTTGACCCGCGCCCCGCGGACGCGGATCAGGTCGTGGTCGTCCGCCGGGTGCGACGCGGCCGGTCCGGCGCTCTCGGTCGTGCTCATCGGTGCTCCATCGGTCGGGCGTGGCGGGGCCCGCGGCCGTCGCCGTGGAGGCGAACGTCCACGGCGGGGCGTCGGGGTCGGGTGTCGGGGCGGATCAGGACCGCTCCTGGAGCCGGATCTCGTTGCCGGCAGGATCGCGGATCGCGGCGTCGCGGATGCCGTAGGGCTGGTCGATCGGCTCCTGGACGATCTCGACGCCGGCCGCCTCGATCCGGGCGAACGCGGCGTCGAGGTCCGGCGTGCCGAGGTTGACGCCGAAGTAGCTGCCCTTGGCGATGAGCTGCCCGAGCATCTCGCGCTCCTCGTCGGTGAGGCCCGGCGCCGCGGCCGGCGGGTGCAGCACGATCGCGGTGTCGGGCTGGCTCGGCGGACCGACGGTGATCCATCGCAGGCCCTCGTAGCCCACGTCGTTGCGGACCTCGAACCCGAGCACGTCGCGGTAGAAGGCCAGCGACGCGTCGGGATCGGTCTGCGGCAGGTAGCTGGCGGTGATCGTGATGTCCATGGAGGTCACGCTAGCCACGGCCCGACGGCGGCCGCTTCTCGATTCCTGACCGATCGCCCCGCTCACCGTCCACGCGCCGGCCCGTGCCCGACGGTCGTCGCCGCCGGCACCACGGTCGTCGCCGCGGGCGCCACGGTGGACGTCACAGGCGCCACGGTCGCCGCCACGGGACGGTCCACGTCGGTCGGGGCCGCGGGCCGCTCGACGGCGGTCGCCGGTGGGCTGCGGACCGGCCGGGCGACCTTGCGCGCCACGCACGCCGGCAGGGCGGGATACGGGCCGGGTTCCGTGCCCGGGTCCGTCCCCGCGCCCACCGCCTGCCGCCGGTAGGCGCCCGGCGGCATGCCGACGAGCTCGGCGAACCTCGTGCTGAACGTCCCCAGCGACTGGCAGCCGACGGCGAGGCAGACCTCGGTGACGGTCAGGTCGCCGCGGCGCAGCAACGCCATGGCCCGCTCGATCCGTCGCGTCATGAGGTAGCTGTACGGCGACTCGCCGTAGGCCAGGCGGAACTGGCGGCTGAGGTGCCCGGAGGACATGTGCACGCCCCGGGCGAGCGCGGCGACGTCGAGCGGTCGGGCGTACTCGCGGTCGATCCGGTCGCGGACGCGACGCAGCCGCGCGAGGTCCTCGAGTCGGGGCGTGACGGCGGGGCTCCCCATCGACCCGCCCATCGTACGCCGCGTCGCCGAGGCGGGCGAGGCTTGCCACGTCCGACCGAGTCTCATATCTTTTACGGTATGGATCCGGGATCACTGGTCCGCGAGCTTCGTCGTCGGCACGGCCTGACGCAGGACCGCCTGGCGGTCCGCGCCGGAACGTCGCAGGCCTTCATCAGTCGAGTCGAGCGCGGGGAGCTGTCCCCCACGATCGAGACGCTCGAACGGCTCCTCGCGTCGATGGGCGAGCGCTTGACCATCACCACCGAGCGTCTGCCGGGCATGCTCGACGACGACCCGGAGCAACTCCGGGATGCTCGAGCGCTGACGCCGAGCGAGCGGCTCGAGCGCGCGATGGCGTCCAGTCGGTTCGCGGCGTCGATCCACGGTGCGGCGGCGCGCCGATGAGCGTCCCCTTCGATCCGACCGCCCTGTTCCGGGCGCTCAACGACCACGGGGTCGACTACCTCGTCGTCGGGGGAATCGCCGCCCAGGCGCACGGCGCGTCGCGCAGCACGCTGGACACCGACATCGTCATCGCCCGCGACCCGCCCAACGTCGTGCGCCTCCGCGACGCCATGGTCGCGGTCGGCGCCACGTTCCCTGCGATGGATCCGCTGTCGATGCTCGAGCTCCACCCGCATGACGAGGTGGACCTGGCCCGGGCCCGCATCGCCAGAATCCCCACGCCTCACGGCACCCTGGACCTCATCGCGGACCCACCCGGAGCGGACCACTACCCGCGGCTGGTGAGCCGCGCGATCGATGTGTCGGTCGACGATGTGACGTTCCGCGTCGTCGGCCTCGACGACCTGATCGCCATGAAGCGCACCGCCGGTCGTCCCAAGGACCTCATGGACGTGGCCGACCTGACGAACCCCGACGCGGGTTGATCGCGTCCCCCCGGCTGCCATCGTCCCACCACGTGCGCCGATCGCCGTCGAGGCTCAGCGGTCGCGTCGTGCGGACCGTCGCCCTACGGCGTCGTCTGCGTCCCGCCGGACGGGTCGACGAGCACGAGGCGCCCGTCGGGCAGGCGGTAGACGGTGCCGACCGCCTCGCCGCGGCCCTCGGCCTGGGTGGGGGTGTCGGGCTGGGTGAGCGTGCGCTCCTGGCCGGCCGGCTGCTCCTCGCGCTTCTCGATCGCGCCGGTCTCGCTGTTCACCGCCAGGCCGAGGCCGGCGACGAGGAACGCCACCGCGAGCACGAGGCCGACGTCGAAGAGGTTGACGACGCCGTCGAGCGGATCCCCGGCCTCGCTGTCGAGCTGCCCGTGGCGGCCCAGGCCGGTGCGCCTCACGTCGCCGGCTCCGGCTCGGCGACGGTCTCGGTGAGCCGCTCGTGCCCGGCCGGGACCGCCTGCGAGCTGGCCCGCTCGAGCGCGGCCAGGTCCTCGGTGTACACCCGGGTGCGGGCGAGGGTCAGCGCGAACGCGACGGTGCCGACGAGCAGCCCGACGACCGTCGCCGCGAACGCCGTCTGCATGTTGTCGGCGAGCTGGGCGATGTCGCCACGACCGAGCGCCGCCAGGCCCGGGGCGAGCGGGATGAGCGTGCCCATGAGGCCCAGCGCCGGCCCCGCGCGGACGAGCATGCGGGTGCGGTCGAGGCGACGCTGCACGCCGAGCTCGAAGTCGGCCAGCGCGTTCTCCACGTCGTCCGGCTTGCCGGTGCCGATCGCGGTGCCGATCCCGAACACCGCGCGCTCGGCCAGGCGGCTCGGGGCCTGACGCGACAGTGCGTCGGCCTGCTTGGGATCGGCGAACGCGCGGCGCCCCAGCTCGAGCAGCGGCAGCCGCCCCGGGCGCACGCGCCGCCACGTCTCGGTGAGGCCCCGGCCGAGCTCGAGCGCGAGCACGAGCAACAGCAGGAGCGCCATGACGTGGACGGGCACCTCGAGCGCCTCGGCCACGCCCGACAGCGCGTCGGTGACGATCTCGATTTCCGCCAGCGGCAGGGCGTTCATGCGGGATCGGGCCTCGACATCGACGCCCGAAGGTACCAGAGGACGTAGGGAGCCCGAACCATCGGGCGAGCGTCATCGTGCCCGCCGGGCTCGCCCGGTTCGCGCACGACCGGGGTCACGCGCGGAAGGGGTTCTCGACGCGCACGCCGGCGTAGTCCTGGCCGTCGCCGAGGTCCTCGGAGAGCACGACGTCGCATCCCGCCGCGCGCGCGGCTTCGATGATCGCCGCGTCCCAGTAGGAGATCTGGAACCGATCCCTCGTGGCGAGCGCGGCACGGACGACCCCGACCGTGGTGTCCTGGACGGGGAAGCGGGTGAACGACTCGACGAGCCCGGCCGCCTGCTCATGCGTGATCCGATCGACGCGCGTGGCGCGCGTCGCCTGGACGTAGAACTCCTGCAGGACCTGCACCGACAGCGCGACATCGCCACCTTCGAGGATCTCGTTGGCCCGCGCGGACTTGCCCTGCTCGTCCGCGTCCCGCGAGATCGCGTACAGCAAGACGTTGGTGTCAGCGAACCGCACGGTCGTGGAGCTCGTCCCGGCTCAGGCCGTCGCCCGCGCGGAATCGCTTGATCTCGCGCTGGATCCGCCGCTGCTGGGCCTCGAGCCGCCGCTGCTCGCCATCCCGGTCGGCCAGCGCCCGGAGGTGCTCGCCGACCAGGGCGCTGACGGAGCTGCCCTGCTCGGCGGCGTGGATCCGGGCGGCCCGATAGACGTCGTCGGGCACCGTGACGGTGATGTTCCTCACCGCCTCAGTATGCCACCGCACCACAGGAACTGTGCAGCACAGCCGCTCAGTCGTAGTCGTACAACCCGTTGCCGGTCTTGCGGCCCAGGCGGCCGGCGGCGACGAGGCGCTGCAGCAGCGCCGGCGGGGCGAAGAGCTGCTCGCGCTGCTCGTCGTACAGCGTCTCGGCGACGCCCAGGACGGTGTCCAGGCCGATGAGGTCCGACAGCGCCAGCGGGCCCATCGGGTGCGCGCAGCCCTTGACCATGCCCTCGTCGATGTCCTTCGCCGACGCCAGGCCCTGCTCGAGCATGCGGATCGCCGACAGCAGGTACGGGATGAGCAGCGCGTTGACGGTGAACCCGGCGCGATCGGGGGCGCGGATCGGGTCCTTCCTCAACGTGTCGACGACGAACGTGCGCGCCCGCTCGGTCACGTCGTCCTTCGTCAGCAGCGACGGGATGATCTCGACGAGCGAGAGCACCGGCACCGGGTTGAAGAAGTGCAGGCCCAGGACGTTCGACGACCGCGAGCCGACCGCGGCGCCGAGCTCGACGATCGGGATCGACGACGTGTTGGACGCGAGGATCGCGTCGGGGTCCTCGACGATCTCGGCGAGCCGCCGGATGACGTCGAGCTTCGCGTCCTTGCGCTCCACCACCGCCTCGACGACGAGCTGGCGGTCGGCGAGGTCCGTCATGTCGCTCGTCGCGCGCACCCGGCCGAGCGTCGCGTCCGCGTCCTCGGCGGTGATCTTGCCGCGGTCGACCCCGCGACGGATCGACTTCTCGATCCGGGCACGCGCCGCCTCGGCCGCCTCGGCCGACACCTCGACGATGACGACGTCGCACCCGGCGCGGGCGGACACCTCGGCGATGCCCGACCCCATCTGGCCGCCGCCGACGACGCCGACCCGCTCGATCGCAGCCGCGCTCATCGGACCGCTCCCGTCCCGACGCCGGCCGGTCCGGCCGAGGGCGGCGCACCCCCGGGGGCTCCGTGTCGGTGGGGGGTGGCCGCGTCGCAGTGCTGCATGACCCCGAACCTATTGCCGGAGCACGCCGACGTGACCGATGTCGACCCCATCACCCGCCGGACGTCGGGATCCGGAAGACCGAACGGAAGGTTTCTCGGGGGGAGGGG
>Ga0172382_10001691_pt1 | contig 38802 bp, 29 predicted proteins | sample Leawel138RmetaG_FD_122245 | JGI IMG/M metagenome (GOLD analysis project Ga0172382, IMG submission 122245) | Leachate microbial communities from a municipal landfill in Southern Ontario, Canada - Leachate well 138R metaG | ecosystem: Engineered > Solid waste > Landfill > Unclassified | place... | reverse complement strand
TGCCCTCTCGGGGGTCGCCGCCGGCAACACGGCCCTGTGCACCGTGGGCCGCAGCGGCAATGACCTGCATTACCGGGGCTACGACATCCTCGACATCGCGGAAACCTGCGAATTCGAAGAAATCGCCCACTTGCTCATCCATGGCAAGCTGCCCAACAAAGCAGAACTCGCCGCGTACAAGGAAAAGCTGCGCCGCCTGCGCGGCCTGCCCCTGCAGGTGCAGGCCGTGCTCGAGTCCCTGCCGGCCGCCAGCCACCCGATGGACGTGATGCGCACGGCGGTGTCGACCCTGGGCTGCGTGCTGCCCGAAAAAGACGACCACAACCCGCCCGACGCGCGCGACATCGCCGATCGGCTGATAGCCAGCCTGGGGTCGGCGCTGCTGTACTGGTACCACTACAGCCATAATGGCCGCGTGATCCAGGTGGAGACCGACGACGACAGCATCGGCGGACACTTTCTGCATCTGCTGCACGGCGAGGCGCCCAGCGACGAGTGGGTCCGCGCGATGCACACCTCGCTCATTCTGTATGCCGAACATGAATTCAATGCCTCCACCTTCGCAGGTCGGGTCGTCGCCGGCACGGGTTCCGACATGTATTCGGCCGTCTGCGGCGCCATCGGCGCCCTGCGCGGTCCCAAGCATGGCGGCGCCAACGAAGTCGCGTTCGAAATCCAGAAACGCTACGACAACGCCGACGAAGCCGAAGCGGACATCCGCAGGCGCGTCGAAGCCAAGGAAGTCATCATCGGCTTCGGCCATCCGGTCTACACCGTGTCCGACCCGCGCAACCAGGTCATCAAGGCCGTGTCCAAGCGGCTGTCCAAGCAGGCGGGCTCCACCAAGATGTTCGACATCGCCGAACGCCTTGAAACCGTGATGTGGGACATCAAGAAAATGTTCCCCAATCTAGACTGGTTCTCGGCCGTGTCCTACCACATGATGGGGGTTCCCACCGCCATGTTCACGCCCCTGTTCGTGATCGCCCGCACCACCGGCTGGTCGGCGCACATCCTCGAGCAGCGCGTCGACAACAAGATCATTCGCCCCACGGCCAATTACGTGGGTCCCGAAGATCTCAAATTCATCCCGCTGGCGAAACGCAAATAAGCCGCAACTCTTCAAAGGAAACCTTATGTCTGCGACTATTTCCAACGTCCGCCCCCAGCCTGACCAGGTCCTGGTGGATATCGTCGACTACGTGCTCGACTACCGGATCGACAGCGCCCTGGCGCTGGAGACCGCGCGCAACTGCCTCATCGACACCCTGGGCTGCGGGCTCGAGGCGCTCGAATATCCCGCCTGCCGCAAACTGCTGGGCCCTATCGTGCCCGGCACGCAAGTCCCCAACGGTGCCAAAGTACCCGGCACCCAGTTTCAGCTCGACCCGGTGCAGGCCGCGTTCAACATCGGCGCCATGATCCGCTGGCTGGACTTCAACGACACCTGGCTGGCGGCCGAATGGGGCCATCCGTCCGACAACCTCGGCGGTATCCTGGCCGTGGCCGACTGGCTCTCACGCACGGCCGTGGCCGCGGGCAAGGCGCCCCTGACCATGCGCGACGTCCTCGAGGCCATGATCAAGGCCCACGAGATCCAGGGCTGCATCGCGCTCGAGAACTCGTTCAACAAAGTGGGGCTCGACCACGTCGTGCTGGTCAAGATCGCATCCACGGCGGTCGTGGCCCAGATGCTGGGCCTGTCGCGCGACGAAATCATCAACGCGGTCTCGCTGGCCTGGGTCGATGGCCAAAGCCTGCGCACGTACCGCCATGCCCCGAACACGGGCAGCCGCAAGTCCTGGGCAGCGGGCGACGCCACCAGCCGCGCCGTGCGCCTGGCGCTCATCGCGCGCACCGGCGAAATGGGCTACCCATCGGTACTCACCGCCCCCACCTGGGGCTTCTACGATGTACTCTTCAAGGGCCAGCCGTTCAAGTTCCAGCGCCCGTACGGCACGTACGTCATGGAAAACGTGCTCTTCAAGATCTCGTTCCCGGCCGAGTTCCACTCACAGACTGCGGTCGAAGTGGCCATGCAGATCCACGAGCAACTCAAAACCGTGGGCAAGACGGCCGAGGACATCAAGAAGATCACCATCCGCACCCACGAGGCCTGCATCCGCATCATCGACAAGAAAGGCCCGCTGCACAACCCGGCCGACCGCGACCACTGCATCCAGTACATGGTGGCCGTGCCCATCCTGTTTGGCCGCCTCACAGCTGCCGACTACGAAGACAGCATCGCCGCCGATCCGCGTATCGATATCCTGCGCGACAAAATGGTCTGCGTGGAAGATCCCGCGTTCACGCGCGACTACCACGATCCCGAAAAGCGCTCGATCGCCAACGCACTGACCGTGGAATTCAACGACGGCACCCAGCTCGATGAAATCGTCTGTGAATACCCGATCGGCCACAAGCGACGCCGCGCCGAAGGCATCCCCCTGCTCGAGGCCAAGTTCCGCACGAATCTGGCGCGCCAGTTCCCCGAACGCCAACAACAGCGCATCCTGGACGTCTCGCTCGACCAGGCCAGGCTCGAGGCCATGCCGGTGCAAGAGTACGTGGATCTGTATGTCATCTGAACCCACGCCCCCGACGGCACGGGCCGTCACGCACGAGCCAGCGGCCCAGCGCTTCGTCCACCTGGAAGACGGTCACGTCTGCGTGCTCGAATACGTGCTGCACGACGGGGTGGCCATATTCCACCACACCGAAGTCCCGCCCGCCGTCGGCGGGCGCGGCGTGGCGGCCGACCTGGTGCACGAGGGGCTCGAGACCGCACGCGCCAAAGGCTGGAAGGTGCGCCCCACCTGTTCATATGTGGCGGCGTACATGCGTCGGCACCCCGAATACCAGGATCTGCTCGCCTCCTGATTGCCCCCGCTTCGCGCGCGCATCCCACAGACCGATTGCCGGCTGTGGGACGGGTGCGCCGTGGGCGCGACGGCCAGTCTTATATCTTATATAAGACTGTTGCCTGTTTGACCGGCTTGCCCTAAAATGGCGCCGATTCGACAACCTGCCACAAGGCCCTCCATGCTTGATTCCTATCGTCTCGAAGCGGCGGCCCGCGCCGCCATCGGCATTCCCCCGCTTCCCCTGACCGCCCGCCAAACCTCGGACCTGATCGACCTGCTGAAAAACCCGCCCGCCGGCGAAGAAGCCTTCTTGCTGGAGCTCTTCACCCACCGCGTGCCGGCGGGGGTGGACGACGCCGCACAGGTCAAGGCGTCTTATCTGGCGGCGCTGGCCCACGGCCAGGAAACCTGCCCGCTGATCGATGCCCGGCACGCCACCGAGCTGCTGGGCACGATGCTGGGCGGCTTCAACATCGGCGCCCTGATCGAACTGCTGGACAACCCCGACGTCGGGGCCACCGCCGCCGAAGGCCTGAAAAAAACCCTGCTGGTCTTCGATGCCTTTCATGACATCGAAGAAAAGGCCCAGGCGGGCAATGCCCTCGCCCGCGAGGTACTGCAAAGCTGGGCCGAGGCCGAATGGTTCACCAGCCGGCCCGAGGTCCCGGAGAGCCTGACCCTCACCGTATTCAAGGTGACCGGTGAAACCAATACCGACGATCTCTCGCCGGCACCCGATGCCTGGAGCCGGCCCGACATCCCGCTGCACGCCCTGGCCATGCTGAAGAACCCCCGCGACGGCATCGAGCCCGACGCCCCGGGCCAGGTCGGCCCGATCAAGCTCATCAACGCGCTCAAGGCGCGCGGGCACTTGGTGGCCTACGTGGGCGACGTGGTGGGCACTGGCTCGTCACGCAAGTCCGCCACCAATTCGGTGATCTGGCATACCGGCGAAGACATCCCTTTTGTGCCCAACAAGCGCTATGGCGGCGTGTGCCTGGGCGGCAAGATCGCGCCCATCTTCTACAACACGATGGAAGATTCAGGCGCCCTGCCCATTGAACTGGATGTTTCGGGCATGCACATGGGCGACACGATCGAACTGCGCCCCTACGACGGCACTGTGCTCAAGAACGGCGCCGTCATCGCCCGCTTCGCCCTGAAATCGGACGTGCTGCTCGACGAAGTACGCGCGGGCGGCCGCATCCCGCTCATCATCGGGCGCGGCCTGACGGCACGCGCACGCACGGCGCTGGGCCTGGCACCGGCCACGTTGTTTCGCCACCCCGAAGCCCCCGCGGACACTGGCAAAGGCTATACGCTGGCACAGAAGATGGTGGGGCGGGCCTGTGGGCTGCCCGAAGGCCAGGGCGTGCGTCCCGGCACCTACTGCGAACCCCGCATGACCTCGGTCGGCAGCCAGGACACCACGGGGCCCATGACGCGCGATGAACTCAAGGATCTGGCCTGTGTGGGCTTTTCAGCGGATCTTGTGATGCAGTCGTTCTGCCACACCGCGGCCTACCCCAAGCCCGTAGACGTCAAGATGCACCACGAGCTGCCCGCCTTCATCAGCACCCGGGGTGGTGTGTCGCTGCGCCCCGGCGACGGGATCATCCACTCCTGGCTGAATCGCATGTTGCTGCCCGATACGGTGGGCACCGGGGGGGATTCACACACCCGCTTTCCGATCGGCATCAGCTTTCCAGCCGGTTCGGGCCTGGTGGCGTTTGCCGCCGCCACCGGCGTCATGCCGCTGGACATGCCGGAATCGGTCCTGGTGCGATTCAAGGGCACCCTGCAGCCCGGCGTCACGCTGCGCGACCTGGTCAACGCCATCCCCTTGTACGCCATCCGCGCCGGCCTGCTCACCGTCGAGAAAAAGGGCAAGAAAAATGTGTTTTCCGGGCGCATCCTGGAAATCGAAGGGCTGCCCGACCTGAAGGTGGAACAGGCCTTCGAACTGTCCGACGCTTCGGCCGAACGGTCGGCCGCCGCCTGCACGGTGCGCCTGAACAAGGAACCCATCATCGAATACCTGAACAGCAATATCACGCTGCTCAAATGGATGATCGCCAACGGTTACGAAGATGCGCGCACGCTGTCGCGGCGCATCAGAAACATGCAGGCCTGGCTGGATGATCCGCAACTGCTGGCGCCGGATGCCGACGCCGACTACGCGGCCGTCATCGAGATCGACCTGGCCGACATCACCGAACCCATCGTGGCCTGCCCGAACGACCCCGACGACGTGAAGACGCTGTCGGACGTCGCCGGCACCCCGATCGACGAGGTCTTCATCGGCAGCTGCATGACCAACATCGGCCATTTCCGGGCAGCTGCCACGCTGCTGCAGGGGCAGCGCGATCTGCCCTCGAAGCTGTGGGTGGCTCCACCCACCAAGATGGATGCGGGCGAACTCACCAAAGAAGGCCACTATGGCACGTTCGGCACAGCTGGGGCGCGCATGGAAATGCCGGGCTGCTCTCTGTGCATGGGCAACCAGGCGCAGGTGCGCGAGGGAGCCACAGTGTTCTCCACCAGCACGCGCAATTTCCCGAACCGGTTGGGCAAGAACGCCAATGTGTTCCTGGGGTCGGCCGAACTGGCGGCCATCTGCTCGCGCCTGGGCCGCATCCCGACCCAGGCAGAGTATCTCGAGCACATGGGCCTGCTGGCCACTGACAGCGAATCCATCTACCGCTACATGAACTTCGACCGCATCGAAGACTACACGACGGCCGCCGACACCGTCAGCGCCTGACCCCCCCCACCGCGGCCTCACGGCCGCGGTACACTAGCGGCAACATACCACTTGCTGCAGTATCATGCCTGTCCGACCTGCCCCCCTGCCACGACGCGCCCAAGCACTGGTCGCACTCGCCAACGCGCATGCGCGCTCCCGCTCCCGCCTCGAAGAAGCCTGGTGGGAAGGCCGCCTCGCCGATACGCTGATCAAGACGTTGTCGGCACGGCACAATCATCACACCGAAAAAGCACTCGAGCACCTGATCGAGCAACAGGGTCCAGGGTATGAATCTCTGGTCGACCTGGCCGAATCCTGCTCCGAGTCACTGCAATTCGAATTCGCCGGGCAAAACTGGCAGGCGTTGCTGTTTTCGGCACCGATGCTGGCCTGGACGCGCTACCAGCTGCCCGCAGGCATTTTTGGCGACGGCGTACGGCAGGCTCTATCGGACCTGCTGGCCGATGCCGTCTTCCAGGACCACGCACGGTTCTGCTTTTTTCCCCACTTCCTGCGCTTCGAGCACCTGCCGCGCACCTTCCAGGATACGCACGGCTGGGTGCAGACGCTGGCGCTGCGCGCCCTGGGCGAAGAGCGCGACTGGCCCACGCTGAAACCCGATGAAGAAATGGGTGAACTGCTCGCCGATGCTTTCTTCCTGATCGGCTGCGTGGTGGTGCCGCAGGGCGAACCCGTCTTCAAGTGGCAAACCGAGCCACTGCGCGCCGCAAACACGCTCGAGACCACGCAGCAACGCTGGGCCGCAGGCTGCGCACGGGTCCTCGAACCGGTCTTCACCGGCTGCCAGGTCGATTATCCCGTGCCGGATGCCTACTACAGCAGTACGCGCCAGGCCGACCAGAACATCCGCCCCATGACGCTGAAGGCGGCAGCCACCTGGCTGCAGACGGCAGCCAACCTGCCGGGCTCCGCGCTGCAGGCCGCCCTGGTGGCCTGCGGCGAAAACAGCATCGAAGAATACCGCATCGGTTTCAGCATGCGCGACCACGATGACGTGATCTACGGCTGCGTCTGGCCGACGCTCAGCCGCGAGGAAGCCCGCCCAGAAGAAGACCCGGACGCGGTCGATACGGGCGCCACCATCGCGACACTGCTGCATGAATGCGGCATCCAGAACGTTCGGCGGGTGCCCGGCCTAGAGCACTGCGAAGTCTGCGAAGACTGCGGCACGCCCTTTTTTCCCAACATGGCCGGCGAAATGCAGCACCCCGAGCTCCCTGAAGAAATCGATCCGGACCCGCTGCAGTTGCACTGAAGGTGTCCCAGCCTGCCGCCCGCATCGCATTCGACCTGTTCTGCCAGGTCATCGACAACTACGGCGATGCCGGCGTGTGCTGGCGCCTGGCCAGGCAGCTGGCCGGGCGCGGGCACGCAGTGCGCCTGTGGATCGACGGCCTGCCGACGTTGGCCCGCCTGCTGCCAGCCCTGGATCCACGGCAGGCCGTACAAATCATCGACGGTGTACACGTCGGCGCGTGGGAGCGGGCCAACCAGGCCGCGCCGCCGCGCCATGGAGTCGTGCTGGAAGCGTTTGCCTGCACCCTGCCCGCAGCCTACCAGGCCGCCATCGCCGGGCAGCGCTGCGTATGGATCAATCTGGAGTACCTGAGCGCCGAAGCCTGGGCGCAAGACTGCCATGGCCTGCCATCGCCCCAGGCCGGTGGCGCCGTCAAATATTTCTATTTTCCGGGGTTCACCCCGGCGAGCGGTGGCCTGCTGCGCGAAGCCGATCTGCTGGCGCGGCGCCGTGGGGCCCGCCAACAGGACCGGCGCCAACGGCTTCACGCCCTGACCGGGCTGGACACGCGTGCGCTGCGGCCCGAGACGCGCTGCGCGCTGCTCTTCGCGTACCCCCACGCGCCCGTGGCAGGCTTGCAGCAGGCGCTCGCGCACAATACCCAACCCACCTGGCTGCTGGTGCCCGGCGATATCCCGCCGGGCTTGCACGACCAGGGCGCACTGCGGGTGCGATCCATTCCGTTCTTACCCCAGGCCCGCTTCGATGACGTGCTGTGGTGTTGCGACCTGAATTTCGTGCGCGGCGAAGACTCGCTGGTCCGCGCGCTTTGGGCCGGCCAGCCGCTGGTCTGGCAGCTCTACCCCCAGGCGGACGGCGCCCATCTCACCAAGCTGGCGGCCTGGCTGGATGCGCTGCCCCTGCCCCCCGAAGCGACACGCTTGCTGACGGCCTGGAACACGGCAGACCCCGGCGCGGTCGCCCAGGCGGCCCGGCAGGCGCTCTCGCCCCCGGCGTGGGGTGCCTGGCAAAAGCGGGCGCGGCGACACAGCAGGCAACTGGCCGCACAAGACGACCTGGCGAGCCGCCTGGTCGTCTTTTGCATGCAGCACCTGCAAACGCGCTAGAATACTGGGTTGATTTTCCAGTTCTGCCTCGACACATGAATCTGCATTCGGGGCACTTACCCCCGGAGCCTCACCCTATGAAAACCGCACAGGAACTGCGCGTTGGCAACGTCATCATGGTCGGCAACGACCCCTTGGTGGTACAGAAATCCGAATACAACAAGTCGGGCCGCAACGCGGCCGTGGTCAAGCTGAAACTGAAAAACCTGCTCACCGGCACAGCCAGCGAACTGGTGTACAAGGCCGACGAAAAATTCGAGCTGGTCATGCTCGAAAACAAAGAGTGCACATATTCGTACTATGCCGAGCCCATGTACGTCTTCATGGACGAGGAATATAACCAGCACGAAGTCGAAGCCGACAGCATGGGCGATGCCTTGAACTACCTGGAAGAAGGCATGACCGTGCAGGTGGTGTTCTACGAGGGGCGTGCGATTTCGGTCGAGCTGCCCACCATCATCGTGCGGGAGATCACCTACACCGAACCAGCCGTCAAGGGCGATACCTCGGGCAAAGTGCTCAAGCCCGCCAAGATCTCCACCGACTTCGAGATCGCCGTACCATTGTTCTGCAACATCGGCGACAAGATCGAAATCGACACCCGCACGCACGAATACCGCAGCCGCGTCATTTAGGCCGGTGCCGCGGGGCGGGCCAAGCGCGGCCCGCCTACCACAGACGGCCATTACTGCCGGTCACTGCAGGCGGTCGTCGTCCAGGAATTCGGGGATGGGCATGATGGAGATGCCTTCTTCGACCAGTTCCTTGCATTCTTCTGCCGTGGCCGTGCCCCGGATCGGTCGCTCGGCGATTTCGCCTTCGTGCATGCGCCGGGCCTCGTCGGCGAAACGCACCCCGACGTCATCACTTTGCTGCAGGATGCGCCGCATCTGGCGCAGGACTTCGGCCTGCATCCGGCTGAGCTGGCTGACCGACGGCGCCGCCACCGCCGCCCGCCCCTGCGGCAGGGTCTGCTGCCCCTGAGCCGGTACCTGCTCGCGCAGGTGGCTGACGTTCAGGTGCGGGGCCGAGACACGACGCGTAATACGCATGCTCTGGCACACCGGACAACGCACCAGCCCGCGGGCCTGCTGATCTTCGAAAGCCTGCGCAGAGGCAAACCACCCCTCGAAGAGGTGATCATGCTCGCAGGAAAGGTCAAATACTTTGATAGTCATAGTCAGCAGATCGGGGTCAATGCCCCGGTTTCAAGAGCGTTCCAGCATTTCCAGCGCCATGTCCAGGGCGGCACGGCGCCAGGTTGCTGCCACAGCCCCAGGCGCTGCTCACGCGCCCGGGCCTCGAGCACCCGCAGTTCAGGGTCGCGCAGGTATTTTCCACCCCCCTGCTCATTGGCCCAGGCCAGACCCTGCGCAACCAGCAGCCGGTTGACGGTCTCGCCGCCAGACAGCGGGATATCGCAGATCTCGCGGCCGTAGTGGTCCTGCTCGTAGCAGGTGAGCGTCAGCGTCTGGCCGGCCACCCGCTGCGCCAGAGCGCGCCGCGCAGCCTGCCCGAACGGCTGACCCGGACGCATGCGGCCATGGCCGGTTTCGGGCGCATCGATACTGGCCAAGCGTATCCGCTGGCGCTGCCCCTGGACGAGCAGGGTCAGCGTATCGCCATCGGCTACATTCACGACGCGACCGGACACGACATAAGTGTCGGCCGCCCAAGCGGCGCCCCCCAGCCACAGGGCCCCACACAAGACCCACAAATGCGCGAGGGCAGGCCGCCCGACACGGCCGCGAAAAAAACCAAAGCGCCCTATTGTATACGGTGCACACGGGCTCGCCGATGACCCTGGGGTGCGCTGCGTCGCCATGGCGTCAGCCGGGCCAGGCCCGCTGCAGCAGGCGCGCGGCGGGAAGCTGTACGGAGCCGGCGCCGTATAGCGCGCTGCCGCCCGCAACCAGCCGGCTTGCCACGAAGGCCTCGGCCACCCAGCCAGGCGCATGGCGGAGCACGAGATCGGCCTGGACCAGCAGGATCAGGGTATCGGCCACCCGGCGCGCCTGACGCTCGAGGGCATCGGGCGCCATGGCCAGCAGCCCGCGCAGCTGTGCAACCCCCTGGCGCAGGGCCGGTGCATCGTGCGCCTGGCCAAGATCATCGAGAAAACCCTGCATGGCCTGCGGATGGCGCTGGGCCGCGCGCAGTACATCCAGGCACATGACGTTGCCGGAGCCTTCCCAGATGGAATTGACGGGGGCTTCACGATACAGGCGCGCCATGGGGCCGTCTTCGATGTAGCCATTGCCGCCCCAGACCTCCATGCACTCGGCCGCGGCCCCGATCACCCGCTTGCAGATCCGGAACTTCGCCGCCGGGGTGAGCAAGCGGCGCAGGAATTGGGCTGCGTCGTCGTGGGCATCGAAGGCCTGTGCCAGATGCAGGCACAGCAGGATGGCTGCCTCGGATTCGAGCGCCACGTCGGCCAGCAATTGCTGCATCAGGGGCTGATCGGCCAACGACCGCCCGAACACCTGCCGATGCCGGGTATGGTGGATCGCCTGCACCAAGGCCTGACGCAGCAGCGCCGTACTGCCCAGCACGCAATCCATGCGCGTGTAGGCAGCCATCTCGATGAGCGTGACGATGCCCCGGCCGGGCTCCCCCACGCGCCGCCCCCAGGCGCCTTCGAGGCGGACCTCGGCACTGGCATTGGAACGGTTGCCGAGTTTGTCTTTCAGGCGCAGTATGCGCAGCGCATTACGCTGGCCATCGGGGGTCCAGCGCGGCACGTAAAAGCAGGAATGCCGCTCGCCCTCGAGCGCAAGCACCAAGTGCGCATCCGAGGTGGGCGACGATACGAACCATTTTTCGCCCGTCAGCCGGAACCCGCCGTCTTCGGCGGCCTGAGCCTGCGTGGTATTGCGGCGTAGATCGGTGCCCCCCTGCTTTTCCGTCAGGCCCATGCCGACCATCATGCCCTGCTTGCGGTCGAGCGGCGCATCGGCCGCGTCGTAGGCCCGGCCAGCCAGCAACGGGCGCAAAGCTGGAAACCAGTCTTCGCGCGCAAGCAGCGGAATGGCCGCGCTGGTCATGGTGATGGGGCACAATGAACCCGCCTCGACCTGGCCATGTAGCAGATAGTGCGCCGCGCGGATGGCGTGGGCCCCCGGGCCGGGCTCGGTCCAGGCGCTGCCATGCATGCCTTGCGCAAAAGCCAGGGCCAGGAACCGATGCCAGCCAGCCGGAAATTCGATCGCATCGATACGCCGGCCCAGGCGGTCGTAGGGATGCAGCACCGGGCCGTCCCGGTTGACCTGCGCCGCCAGGCGGAACAGCTCGGGCTGGCCCAGGCGCTGCCCCCAGGCGTACAGGTCCGGCAATGCCGCGTCGCCCACCGTACGCTGAACCCCCTCGACCAGGGCCGTACAGCTTTGGAACAGGTTGTGCGCCGGCAGGTCTGGCACCAGGTTGTCCGCCGCCCCTGCCTCTGCAGACATCCATGCCATGATCGCCCCCTTGTGTGCAATGCTTCAAGAGACAGTCTACCCGGGATGCCCGGCCTTGGACAGCCGGGGCGGCTTATAATGCCAGCACGCAAGAATGCATGGACACGCCATGACCCTGCCCACCGACGATGCCGATCTGCGCCGCTGGCTGCGCAACCTGCCCAAGGCCGAACTGCACGTACACATCGAAGGTACGCTGGAACCAGAACTCATGTTCGAACTGGCCCGGCGCAACCACATGACGCTGCCCTGGCCAGACGTGCAGGCGGTGCGCAGCGCCTATCAATTCACCGACCTGCAGTCTTTCCTGGACCTCTACTATGCGGGGGCGGGCGTGCTGGTCACTCAGCAGGATTTTCACGATCTCGCCAGCGCCTGGCTGCGGCGCGCGCGGGCCGATGGCGTCGTACACGCCGAAATCATGTTCGATCCGCAAACCCATACCGCGCGCGGCGTCGCCATGGACACGGTGTTCGCCGGGCTGGCCTCGGCACTGCGCCAGGCCCGGGATGACTGGGGCCTGAGCAGCGGCTTGCTGCTTAGCTTCCTGCGCCACCTCAGCGAGGCAGACGCGATGGCCACGCTCGAGGCCGCCCTGCCCCTGCGCGAAACCTACCAAGACCTCTGGATCGGGGTGGGGCTCGATTCCGCCGAGCGCGACAACCCGCCCGAGAAATTCGCGCGGGTGTTCGCCCGCTGCGGCGAGCTGGGTTTTCGCCGCGTGGCTCACGCCGGCGAAGAAGGCCCGGCCAGCTACGTGCGGCAGGCCCTCGAGCTGCTGGGCGCCGAGCGCATCGATCACGGGGTTCGCAGTGCCGATGAGCCCGCCCTGCTCAAAACGCTGATCCAAAAACAGGTGCCGCTGACCGTATGCCCGCTGTCCAATCTCAAACTGGGCGTGGTGGCGCGGCTCGAAGACCACAACCTGGCGCGCCTGTTGCGCGCCGGGGCCTGCATCACGCTCAACTCAGACGACCCGGCCTACTTCGGCGGTTACCTACTCGACAACTATGTGGCCGCGGCCCGCGCGCTCGACCTTTCGCACGACGAACTGGTCACGCTGGCGGCCAACAGCCTGCGCGCGTCATTCCTGCCGGCCCCCGACAAGTCCCGCCTGCTCGACCAACTGGCCCTGCGGGCGGGCCAGGCCTGAGCATGCCAGGGCGCGATCCGCTCGACAAACTGCGCACCCCGGATGATGCCCTGCGGGGCGAACTGCAGCGCCTGGGCCGCCATTTCTACGATCGCCCCGCCGAACAGGTGGCGCCGGATCTGCTTGGTTGCCTGTTGGTGCACCAGGCAGACGGCCATACACGCATCGGGCGCATCGTCGAGGTCGAGGCCTATCTGGGCCCGGGCGACCTCGCCGCACACACGGCCCGCGGGCGCACCCCGCGCACCCGCGCCATGTTCGGCCCGCCCGGGCATGCCTACGTGTATCTGATCTACGGCATGCACCACTGCATGAACGTCGTCACCGGGCCCGAAGGCAGCGGCACTGCGGTGCTGCTGCGTGCGCTTGCCCCCGTGCAGGATCTGCGCGGCGCCACCAATGGTCCGGGGCGCCTGTGCCGCGCCATGGGGGTCGATATGACACACTACGGCCTGGACATGTGCGGCTCGACCCTATGGCTAGCCCGCGACCAGGCCCCCGCCCCCATCCAGGTGGCCAGCAGCCCACGCATCGGCGTGGATTACGCCGGCCCCGACTGGGCCAATCGGCCGCTGCGCTTCTACATTCTGAACCACCCCGCCGTCAGCCGCCCGCCACGTTCAAAAGCCCAGCGCGCACACCCCTCGAAATAAGCCGTGTTCTTGATCTGGCGCAAGAACGGCAATGCAGTGCAACGCTACCATACGCACATGCTTTCGCCGACTGACTGATCACTCATGCTCAAAGTATTTGCCCCGGGCCGGACCGGGATCCTGTCTGTCATTTTCCTCTGCATCGCGCTGATCGCATCGTCTGTCGGGCTTGCACAAACCCAGGCACCCACCCAGTCGCCCACGCAACAGGCCTTCCGCTTCGGCATGGCCGGCACCGCCCAGGTCAAGGGGCCGCGGCTGGGCGGCTTTCTCGACAAAGTCAGCCCGAGCGATATCGTGCCCGGCGCCGACCGCTTCGGGCCAGCCGAAGGCGATCCCCCCATCGCCCGGGCCTACGCAGGCGACAAACTGCTGGGCTACGTCTACCTCACATCCGACATCGTCAACACGCGCGGCTACTCCAGCAAGCCCATCGACGTCCTGATCGGCCTGTCGCTGGATGGCGAAATCGTCGGCGCGCGGCTGGTCGAGCACCACGAACCCATCGTACTGATCGGCATCCCCGAATCCAAGGTCGAGCACTTCATCGACGGCTACATCGGCAAGAACTACATCAAGAACCCGCCCCGACCCGGCGAACCGCCCCCGGTCGACATCGTCAGCGGCGCAACGGTCACCCTGATGGTGGTGGGCGACAGCATCACGCGCTCGGTCATGGTGCTCGCACGTCGTTACCACATCGGCCAGGAAGCCCCGGCTGAAGCTACGCAGGCAGTGCACAAGGTCATCGACATGAGCAAGACCGGCACCGAGTCCTGGGACGCACTCCTGGCCGACGGTGCCGTCGGCCACCTGGCCATCTCGGTGGCAGACGTCAACGACGCCTTCGCGAAGACGGGCCGCCAGGGCGCCATCGACCGCCCCGAAGCGGGCGATCCAGACGACCTCTTCGCCGACCTGTACGTGGCGCTGGTCAGCGTGCCCACCATCGGCCGCAGCCTGCTGGGCGACATCGAATACAAATACCTGCGTGACCGCCTCAAGCCAGACCAGCAGGCCATCCTGGTGGCTGGCAACGGGCCGTACTCGTTCAAGGGCTCGGGCTACGTGCGCGGGGGCGTGTTCGACCGCATCGAAATCATCCAGAACGAGAACGGCTTTCGCTTCACCGACCTGGACCACCAGCGGCTGGCCGACCTGATGGCGGCGGGCGCCCCAGGTTTCAAGGAAATCGCCCTGTTCACCGTGCCCGAAGACGCAGACTTCGACCCAACCGAGCCCTGGCGCCTGCAACTGACCGTGCAACGCGTCATCAGCGTGAAAGAAAAAGCCTTCACCACGTTCGTGCTCAACTACGATCTGCCCGATGCCTTCATGGCCGTAGACGCGAGCCGTCCCGCGCCAGCACCGGCTGCGGCGGCCCTTGCGGCCCCAGGGGCGGCCGCGGGTTCCGCGGCGCCGGGCACGGTGGCAGCCACTGCCACCCCCTACAGCGCAGACGATTACTACGCCGATGACGGCCCCGCGCTCTGGGAACAAATGTGGTTGGCCAAGACGGGGCAGATCGTCATCATCTCGATCGCGCTCATCACGCTGATCATGGTGTTCTTCTTCCAGAACCAGTTGGTGCGCTACGAACGTTTCTACAAAGTGTTCCGCACGGTCTTCCTGATCTTCACGCTGTTCTGGATCGGCTGGTATGCCCAGGCACAGCTGTCGGTGGTCAACGTGCTTACCTTCACCACCTCGCTGCGCACCGACTTCAGCTGGGAATACTTCCTGATGGATCCCGTGGTCTTCATCCTCTGGGTGGCCACCGCCATGTCGCTGATCTTCTGGAACCGGGGCGCCTTCTGCGGCTGGCTGTGTCCTTTCGGCGCGATGCAGGAACTCACCAACCAGTTGGCCAAGAAACTGCGCGTGCCGCAGATCAAGGTGCCGCACGGCCTGAATACCCGGCTGGCCGGCCTGAAATACATCATCTTCCTGCTGCTGTTCGGGGTCTCGCTGTACCAGCTGGGCCTGGCCGAGCAATACGCGGAAGTCGAGCCCTTCAAGACGGCCATCATCCTGAAGTTCATGCGCGAATGGCCATTCGTGGTGTTTGCCGCGCTGCTATTGCTGGCCGGCCTGTTCGTCGAGCGCTTCTATTGCCGCTACCTGTGCCCGCTGGGCGCGGCCCTGGCGATCCCGGCCCGCCTGCGCATCTTCGACTGGCTGCGCCGCTACAAGACCTGTGGCAACCCCTGCCAGCTGTGCGCGATCGAATGCCCGGTCCAGGCCATCAACCCCGAAGGCGACATCAACCCCAACGAATGCATCCAGTGCCTCAACTGCCAGCAGCTTTATCACAACGAAAAGCGCTGTCCGCACCTGATCCAGAAAAACGCCCGGCTCAGGCGTGACAAGCCGGCCCCCAAAATCGATACGGCCATTCCGGGCGAAGTCATCGCCAAGCGCAAGCCCACGGTGCGCCCACGCGTGGCCGACGATCAACCTGCAGCATCCACTCCTTCATAGCAGCGGCCCTTTCCAGGCCTTGTCATCCAACCCCAGGGAGACCTCCATGTCCGACCCCACCAATGAGAAACCCATCCTGAGCCGGCGCGGCTTCCTCGGCGCGGCAGCGGCCACCGGGGCTGCCGCCGTCGGCGCGACCCACCTGAGCGCCAATGCCAAAGACAGCAAAGGCCAGCAGAAATACGAAATCGCCCCCGGCGAGCTCGACGAATACTACGCCTTCAACTCGGGCGGCCAGTCGGGCGAACTGCGCATCATGGGCCTGCCCTCGATGCGCGAACTCATGCGCATTCCGGTCTTCAACATGTGCAGCGCCACGGGCTGGGGCCGCACCAATGAAAGCCTGAAGATCCTCAACGGCAACCTCACGCCGGCCACGCGCGAGTACATCAAGACCATCGGCGGCGTATTGCCCAACGGCGACCTGCACCACCCGCACATGTCCTTCACCGACGGCACCTACGACGGGCGCTACATCTTCGTCAACGACAAAGCCAACACGCGCGTGGCGCGTATCCGCTGCGACGTGATGAAGACCGACAAGATCATCGAGATCCCCAACGCCGACGGCATCCACGGGCTGCGCCCGCAGCGCTACCCGAAAACCGGCTATGTGTTCTGCAACGGCGAGCACATCGTGCCCCTGCCCAACGACGGCACGGTGATGGAGAACCCCAAGGACAACTATTGGGCGATCTACACCGCGGTGGACGGCGACACCATGGAAATCGCCTGGCAGGTGCTGGTCGACGGCAACCTCGACAACGGCGACGCCGACTATCAGGGCAAGTACGCCTTTGCCACCTGCTACAACTCGGAAAAAGGCCTGAACGTCACCGAAATGTCGGCCAACGAGCAAGACTGGGCCGTGGTGTTCAACATCAAGCGCATCGAAGAGGCCGTCAAGAACGGCGACTACACCGAAATGAATGGCGTACCGGTCGTCGACGGCCGCAAGGGCTCCAAATACACGCGCTACATCCCCGTGCCCAATTCGCCGCACGGCTGCAACGCGGCCCCGGACGGCATCCACATCGTCTTCAACGGCAAGCTGTCGCCCACGGTCACCATGATCGACGTACGCCTGCTCGATGACCTGTTCGACGACAAGATCTCCGAGCGCGACGTGGTCGTGGCCGAGCCCGAACTGGGCCTGGGCCCGCTGCACACGGCCTTCGACGGACGCGGCAACGCCTACACCACCCTGTTCATCGACAGCCAGATGTGCAAGTGGAACATCGACAAGGCCATACGCGCCTACAAGGGCGAAGACGTCGATCCCATCGTCCAGAAGCTCGATGTGCAATACCAGCCCGGGCACAACCACACCACCATGGGCGAAACCAAGGACGCCGACGGCAAATGGCTGGTGTCGCTGAACAAGTTCTCGAAAGACCGGTTCCTCAACGTGGGCCCGCTCAAGCCCGAGAACGATCAGCTCATCGACATCTCGGGCGACGAGATGAAGCTGGTGCACGATGGCCCAAGCTTTGCAGAGCCGCACGACATGCTGCTGGTGCACCGCTCGTTCGTACGGCCCAAGCACATCTGGGACCGCGACGACCCCATGTGGGAAGACGCCCGCAAATGGGCCGAGAAGGACGGGGTCACGCTCGAAGGGGCAGCCAACGTGATCCGAGATGGCAACAAGGTGCGGGTCTACATGGTGGCCATCGCGCCCGTGTTCAGCCTGTCGAACTTCGAGGTCAATGAAGGCGACGAAGTCACCGTGTTCGTCACCAACATGGAGCGCATCGAAGACCTGACCCACGGCTTCACGCTCAGCGGCTACGGCATTGCCATGGAAGTCGGCCCCCAGGCCACGGCCTCGGTCACCTTCACGGCGTCGCGCCCCGGCGTGCACTGGTACTACTGCCAGTGGTTCTGCCATGCCCTGCACATGGAAATGTCCGGCCAGATGAACGTCAAGCCGAAAAACACCTGAGCAACATGGCCACTGTCCCATTCCTGAAAACGGCGGCCGCCCTGGCCGCCGGGGCAGCCCTCTCGGGCACCCCGGGAATGGCCCCGGCCGCCGATGTCCACGTGCCCGCAGGCAGCAAGCTGCAGGCGGCCATCGCAGCGGCCGAGCCGGGCGACACCCTGCGGCTGGCGACCGGCGAATATCCCGGCAACCTGGTAATCGACAAGCCGCTCACCCTGCTGGGCCCCGAAGATCGCAGCGCCCATATCCTGGGCGAGCGCAAAGGCCGCAGCGTGTGGATCCAGGCGCCTGACGTCACCGTGAAGCATCTCACCATACGCCACTCGGGCCTGAGCCTGCCGGACATGGACGCCGGCGTGTTTCTGGACAAGCTGGCGACCCGCGCGCATATCGTGGAAAACGACATCCTGGATAATTCCGTGGGGGTGTACCTGTGGGGCGCGCAAGATGCCGTCGTCGAGCACAACCGCATCGTGGGCAATACGGGCTTGCGCGTCAACGAGCGCGGCAACGGGATCACTGTCTGGAACGCCCCCGGCTCGCAGGTGCTGGACAACGGCATCAGCGAAGGCCGCGACGGCATTTTTTCCAACAACAGCCGCGAAAACCTGTTTGCACGCAACACGTTCCAGCACGTGCGCTATGCCGTGCACTACATGTACACCAACGACAGCCAGGTCAGCGACAATGTCTCGCTGGGCAACGACATCGGCTACGCCATCATGTTCTCGCGCCGCCTCACGGTCACCGACAACATCGCAGTAGGAAGCCGGGCCCAGGGCTTGCTGCTGAACGCCACAGACGACTCGATCATCACCGGCAACGTGGTCGTGCAGGGCGACAAATGCGTATTCGTGTACAACTCGAACTTCAATCTCCTGGCCGACAATTTCTTTCAGGACTGCGCCACCGGCGTCCATTACACCGGTTCCGAAGGCAATGAAATCTACGGCAATGCCTTCTTGCAGAACCAGAACCAGGTCAAGTACGTGGGCACCCGCGTCCTGGAATGGTCGCACGAAGGGCGTGGCAATTATTGGTCGGACCTGTCCGCCTTCGACCTGGACGGCGACGGCATCGGCGATACCGCCTACCGGCCCAACGGCATCATCGACCAGGTCATCTGGCGGGCCCCCAGCGCCCGCCTGCTTTTGAACAGCCCCGCCGTAGCCATCGTGCGCTGGGCCCAATCCCAATTTCCGGCGCTGCTGCCCGGCGGCGTGGTCGACAGTGCCCCGCTGATGGCCGCGCCCGAATCCGCCACCTGGAAGAAGTACGAGACCCTGCCATGACTGTCACCGGATCTCCGATTGAACTGCGCGCCGTCACGAAACGCTACGGCAAGCTGAATGCCGTCGACCAAGTCAGCCTGCACCTGGATCCCGGCGAGTGCGTGATCCTGGCCGGCCACAACGGGGCGGGCAAGAGCACGCTGATCAAGCTCATCCTGGGGCTGATCCGGCCCGAATCCGGCACCGTGCGCGTGCTGGGTGAAACCCCGGGCACGCCCGCCGCCGCGCGCAGCCGGCGCCACATCGGCTACCTGCCTGAAACCGTTGCGCTGTATCCATCACAGACGGGGGTGGAGACGCTTGAATTCTATGCCCGCCTCAAGGGGCTGAGCCCCGCCGGCAACGCCGCACTGCTGTCTCGCGTGGGCATCGCCGAGGCGGCCCGCCGGCGGGTGGGTGGCTACTCGAAGGGCATGCGCCAGCGCCTGGCCCTGGCCCAGGCCCTGCTGGGCCAGCCGCGCATCCTATTGCTGGACGAACCCACCTCGGGGCTGGATCCGGCCTCGCGCCTGCTGTTTTACGACATCGTGCGCGAGCTGCGCGACCAGGGGGTGGCCATCCTGCTGTCCACCCACGCCCTGGCCGAGCTCGAAGGCCTGGCCGATCGCGCCGTCATCCTGCGCAAGGGCCACAAGATCGCCGACGGCAGCCTCAGTCAGCTGCGCCAGCAGGCGGACCTGCCCGTGCGCATCCGGCTCACGCTCACCGAGCCGCTTGCCCAGCCGCTGGCCGAATGGCGCCCGATCGCGGCGCGGCGCCTGGAGCGTCATTGCGCCGAACGCGACAAGCTCGCCGTACTGCGCGCCGCGCACGACGTGCCAGGGGTCTGCGACCTCGAGCTGGACCACCCCGGGCTGGATGAAATGTATGCCCAGTTTCTGCACCGGGAGGATGCATGAGCCCGACCTTGATCCTGATCCGCAAGGAAATCCGCGACAGCCTGCGCAATCGATGGGTATTGGCCGTCACCTTGCTGCTGGCGATGCTGGCCCTGTCGTTGGGCTTTCTGGGCAGCGCTCCCACCGGTTCGGTCAAGGTCGACCCGCTGACCGTGACCGTGGTGAGCCTCTCGAGCCTGTCGATCTTCCTGGTGCCGCTCATCGCCATGCTGCTGTCGTATGACGCGATCGTCGGTGAAATCGACCGCGGTACCATGGCCCTGCTGCTCAGCTATCCCGTTTCGCGCGCCCAAGTGCTGGCCGGAAAATTCCTGGGCCATCTGGCAACGCTGTCGCTGGCCACGCTGCTGGGCTATGGGGTAGCGGGCGTGGCCCTGCAAGTGGCGCATGGCGAATTCGACCCCACCGCCTGGGGTCCGTTCGGCCTGCTCATCGCCGCCAGCATCCTGCTCGGCGCGAGCTTTCTGGCCCTGGGCTACCTGATCAGCGCCCTGGTACAGGAACGCGCTACCGCCGCTGGCCTGGCCATCGGCGTCTGGCTGTTCCTGGTGGTAATCTACGACATGGTGCTGCTGGGCATCCTGGTGGCCGATCAGGGCCGCCTGATCACGGACGCCATCTTGAACGTGATCCTGCTCTTCAATCCGGCCGACGTCTACCGCCTGCTCAACCTGACCGGTCACGAAAACATCGCCATGTACGCCGGCATGGCCGGCCTGAGCGGCCAGGTGACGCTGTCACCCATCACCCTGCTGCTGGCACAGCTGCTGTGGATCGTCCTGCCGCTCGCGCTGGCCGCCTACGTGTTCAACCGGAGAGCCCTATGAAACGCGCCGTGGCCCCCCACCGGCTGCTGGCGGCCGCCGCGCTGGGGCTGGCCGTTCTGCTGGGCGGCTGCGGCGACCCAGGCAACGACAAAGCGTCTTCCTCCCCTGCCGTGATGACGGATGAAGCCATCGGCCATTATTGCGGCATGTTCCTGGTCGAGCACATCGGGCCCAAGGGGCAGATCCTGCTGCGCGACCAGGCCGATCCCGTCTGGTTCTCCACCATCCGCGAAGTCTTCGCCTACACCCTGCTGCCCGAAGAACCCAAGGCCATCGTCGCCATTTACGTTCAGGACATGGGCCGTGCCGGCCCCGACGGCAATCCGCCCGACGAGGCCTGGATCGACGCCCATGCCGCGCACTATGTCATCGAAAGCGATACCGTGGGCGCCATGGGCGCTCCCGATGCCCTGCCCTTCGAACACCTGGAACAGGCCCAGGCCTTCGCCCAGGACCACGGCGGGCGCATCGTCGGCTTCAAAGACATGCCCGAAGACTATGTGCTGCGCTATGTAGAACCCAACCCGGAGTCCAACCGCCCTGCGGCACCCCAACCTGCCGGAGCCCCTTCATCATGACACTTGCCATTCCAACCCGCCGCCGTTTCCTGGGTATCCTGGCCACCAGCAGTGCGCTGCTGAGCACTGCGCCTCTGCAGGCTGCGCTGCGCAATCCGCCACTCGAGCCCGTCACCTGGCGCGGCATCGCCCTGGGCGCGGACGCCCAGCTGCAGATCCTGCATCCCGACCGGGCCCACGCCGACGCGCTGGTGCGCATGGCCGTGGCCGAGGTAGAGCGGCTCGAGCGCATCTTCAGCCTGTACCGTGAAGACAGCGCCCTGGTGCGCCTGAACCGCACCGGCCGCCTGCCGCTGCCACCGGCCGAGCTGGCCGAGCTGCTCACCCGCGCCCTGGCCTTCAGCGAGCAGACCCAGGGCCGCTTCGACCCCAGCGTGCAACCCCTATGGGATCTGTATGCCCTCCAGGTGCGCAGCGGCCGGCCCCTGCCACCCGAGCCCACTGCACTGCACGAAGCGCTGGCGCGGGTCGACTACCGCGCCGTCCGCCTGGATGACGACGCCATCGTGCTGGAGCGCCCCGGCATGGCCTTGACGCTGAACGGCATCGCGCCAGGCTACATCACCGACCGCGTCACCGAGCTGCTGCACGCCCACGGCCTGGACCGCGCACTGGTCGACATGGGCGAAACCCGGGCGCTGGGGGCCCCCGGCGACGAACGCCCGTGGCGCGCCGGGATTGCCAACCCCGATGAACCCGGCCAGCTGCTGCAAACGCTGCCGCTGGATGGCGCCCGGCAGGCGCTGGCGACGTCGGGTGGCTACGGTACCCCGCTGGATCCAGCCGGCCATTTCACCCATCTATTCAACCCCGCGTCGGGCAGTGCGGTACCGCTGTGGCGCAGCGTCACCGTGCGCGCTGCCGACGCGACCACGGCCGACGCTCTATCCACGGCGTTCTCGCACATGCCCGAGGCTGAAATTCGTGGTATAGTTGCGCGCTTGCCGATCCAGGCCTGGTTGCTGCCCGCGGGCAGCCGCACATTGATGCACCTGGGTTAAGCAAAAGCGCCACATGCCCAGCAGAGAACATGGTATGATGACGCCTCTTTAGCGGCTGTAGCTCAGTTGGATAGAGTACTTGGCTACGAACCAAGGGGTCGTGGGTTCGAATCCTGCCAGCCGCGCCAGAATGTACCTGTTGCATCGACAGGTTGGAAACCGCTCAGGGGGCAACGCCTGGGCGGGTTTTTCTTGCCCAGATCACTGTCGCCCAGGCGCTTGCCGCCACAGAATGGAGCTTCGGGTTTCTGGCATACTCATATCATCAGTCAAATGGAGAACGGTATGTCGAAAGCAACAAGCAAGATGCTGGAAAGCAGGGTCAGCAGGAAGCACCGGGCACGGGCCGCGGATGTCGTGGGACAGTACCTCGCAATAAGGGCCAACCTGAAGGAAGTCGATGACAGCGGCGATGAAATCGACGACATCGATGAGGTCGCAGCCCAGCTCACGGTTGCGGCATTCAAGCACGCCAAGCGATAGGGGTCAGCGGGCGCCGCAACGTCACTCTCCCCACGCCTCCCCCAACGCCTCGGCCTGCTTCAGAACCAGCTCGGTTGCCGACTCGGCCATGTCGGGGGGATAGCGATATTTGCGCAGGATGCGTTTCACCATGAGCCGCAGGCGGGCCCGCACGCTTTCGCGCTGCGACCAGTCGACCGTCAGGTTCTTGCGCAAGCTTTCGGTGAGTTCATGCGCGATTTTCTTCAGAACATCGTCCTTCAGTTCACGCACAGCCGATTCATTATCGGCCAGGGCGTCATAGAAGCGAACTTCGTCATCAGTCAGACCCAGCTTTTCGCCACGATTTACCGCAACCTGGACGGTCCGCGCGATATGAACCAGTTCTTCCACTACCTGGGCCGTCTCGATACTGCGATTCTGGTAGCGGGTGATGACGTGCTCCAGCATTTCCGAGAATTTCTTCTGCTGCACCAGATTACTGGCGAACTGGCTCTTGATTTCACCCTCCAGCAGGCGTTCCAACAGCTCTACCGCCAGATTACGCTCGGGGATACCCTGTATCTGCGCCAAGAACGCATCGTCCAGCAAACCGATATTGGGTTTCTCCAGACCCACGGCATCGAAGATATCAACCACGCTATCACTGACGATTGCCTGGTTGATGATCTGGCGAATAGCCACTTCGCGCTGCTGATCGGTTTGCTTCTGTGCGCTGACTTCACGCTTGGTCAGGATGACCTTGACCGCCTGCATGAACGCAACCTCTTCGCGCAGCGCCTTGGCTTCCTCCAGCGTGCAGCATAGGGAAAAGGCCTTGCTCAGCGCCAGCGCCGCATCGGCAAAACGCTTCTTGCCACCCTGCTCGCCGTCTTTCTGCCCTGGCGGCGGACGCAGCGACAGAATATGATTGGCGGCCCCGGCCAACGTCTTGTGGCCACCGACCCTGAAGCCCGAATAATCGTAGCCATGCAAGAGGCCACGCAGGACGTCTAGTTTTTCCAGCATGACGGCCAAGGCTTCCTGAGCGTCCACGGTGGGTTTCCCGCGGCCGCGGCTGGCCGTGTATTCCTTCATGGCCGCTTTCAGCTCATTGCCGATGCCGATGTAATCGACGACCAGACCGCCCTGCTTGTCGCGAAACACGCGGTTCACGCGTGCAATGGCCTGCATCAGGTTGTGGCCTTTCATGGGCTTGTCGATATACATGGTATGGACACACGGCGCATCAAAGCCCGTCAGCCACATGTCGCGCACAATGACCATCCGCAGCGGGTCTGACGGATCTTTGAAGCGCTTTTCCAGGCGTTTTTTCACTTGGGCGCTGTAGATATGCGGGCGCAACAAGGCCTTGTCGCTCGCGCTGCCGGTCATGATCACCTTGATGGCCCCCTTTTCCGGATCCTCATCGTGCCAAGCGGGCCGCAGTTTGACGATTTCATCATACATATGCACGCAAATATCCCGACTCATGGCCACAACCATGGCCTTGCCTTCCTGGGCCTTGTTGCGCTCTTCGAAATGATCGACCAGGTCGGCAGCCACACTGGTAATGCGAGGCTCCGCCCCCACGATTTTTTCCAGTGCTGCCCATTTCGACTTCAAGCGGGCCAGGGCCTGTTCCTCTTCATCCTCGGCCAGCGCGTCGACCTCATCGTCCAGCGTATGCAGGTGCGCGTCATCCAGCCGAACTTTTGCCAGGCGTGATTCGTAGTAGATGGCGACGGTCGCGCCATCTTCCTTCGCCTGCTGCATGTCGTAGATGTGGATGTAATCACCAAACACCGCGCGTGTATCGCGGTCCGCGCTACTGACCGGGGTACCGGTGAAAGCCACGAAAGTCGCGTTGGGCAGGGCATCGCGCAGGTGCTGGGCATAACCGACCTGGTAGCTGACTTGGTAATCTTCTGCTCCAGCGAACTCCGTCGCCAGTACCGTAGCAGGATGGTCACTGGAACTGTGCGAATAAACCGTCGTGCCGCCTGCTGGCTTGAGCTTGCGGGCTCTAAGCCTGGCATCGAAGCCATATTGTGTCCGGTGGGCCTCGTCTGCGACGACCACGATATTGCTGCGGTTAGAGAGCTGCGGGAAAGTGTCTTCATCCTCACCCGGCATGAATTTCTGGATGGTTGCAAAAATAATGCCGCCCGATGGGCGGTTGGCCAACAAGGCACGCAGATCCTGGCGCGTGGCAGCTTGTATTGGCCGTTCGCGCAGCAAATCCTCGGCCAGGCTGAAAACACCAAACAGCTGCCCATCCAGATCATTGCGGTCTGTGATGACCACGATGGTGGGGTTCTGCATGGCTGGCGCCTGCATCACCCGCGCCGCGAAACAGGTCATGGTGATGCTCTTGCCGCTACCCTGGGTGTGCCAAACCACGCCACCCTTGCCACGCCCTGCTTCACCCGCCTGCAGGCGGGAAACCTGCACCACGTGTTCAACAGCCAGGCGCACCGCATGGTACTGGTGATAGCCGGCGATTTTCTTGACGAGCGCGCCGTCCTCTTCGAACAGCACACAATAGCGTAGATAATCCAGCAGCCAAACGGGCGCCAACAGGCCGCGTACCAGGGTCTCCAGCTCGTTGAATTGGCCCAGCGGGTCCAGCGTCACGCCATCGATCGTGCGCCACTGCATGAAGCGCTCGGTGCTGGCCGACAATGATCCGAACCGGGCATCCGAGCCATCGGAGACAACCAGGATTTCATTGTATTCAAAAACGTCTGGAATCTGCGCCTTGTAAGTCTGGATCTGGTCGTATGCCTTCCAGATGTCGGCGGCCTCGTCCACGCTGTTCTTGAGCTCGATGAGAACCAGCGGCAGACCATTGACGAACAGAATCATATCGGGCCGGCGAGTATGGAAGCGGCCCTTGATCGAGAACTGGTTGACCGCCCAGCATTCGTTGTGATCTGGTGCGTCCCAGTCGATCAGCCGGACCCGGTCGCCCCGGGTTTCGCCGTCTTGCTGATACAGCACAGGCACGCCGTTGACCAACAGCTTGTGAAAAGCACGGTTGGCCGCCAACTGAATTGGAACACCCAGGTTTTCCACCTGCTTGAAGGCGTCTTCCAGAGCAGCAGGCGGAAGGCCCGGATTCAACCGAGCGATGGCCGCGCGCAGCCGCTGCGCCAGAATGACCTGACTGTAGCTGTCACGCTGCGGATCGGGGCCATCATGGGCGATGTCCGGGCCATAATGAACGCTGTAGCCGACTTCGGCCAGCCAGCCCAACGCTTCCTGTTCGAGTTGGTCTTCGGTCATGAGCTGTCGTTTACCTGCTCTGTCTGATCAACAGCCCAGTAGGACTGCATCTTATGGTTTGGAGTGGGCTTTACTACCGCAGCTGCGATCGTGACTACCGGAGCTGGGATCGCTATTACCGGAGCTGCCGTCAGAAGAAAGCGCCTGTTCTGGGACGATGGAAACAACACCTGGAAGATAATATACCTTCCCGCAAGAAAACCCTTGTGACAACAACAATAGGCCTTCCCCCTCCAAACAGGCTGGAGCCAAGCTGACATCGCGAGCCGGGTGCAGACCACCATTGACCGCGCCAGCCCGCTTACCCGCCACGATCTGGCCAGTGCGCCGCTGTGAGATACCGATCTCTCTGGCCCAACGGTATTGCGCAATGCCTAAAGGTTTCAGGAACTTTTCCTGAAGGATTTCAGCTGGTGTGGGAGAAGGGACGGTACGCATGATGCGCTCCAATTGCTAATCCACGATTTCGACCCCCTCCGGGCCTTGATCCAGTGCTGGCAGGCGGAGTTGCCCAGAAATGAGGCGAGGGAGCAATGTGTCTCGAATCGATGCAAGTATATCTGCCTGCTCTGCATTCACACTAATTTTGTCAAACAAAGCCTGTCCGAAATTAATGAACGCCTTGAGAACAACATCGGTCGGGACAAGGATCGGGATGGGCCGAAAGGATTTTTTACTAATTTCCATGAAAGTAGAACCATTCGCATGTTCTTTAATCAAATTCATATTTGTCTTACACCAAAAATACATAAACAATGGCGGTAATTTTCCCCCTGGCGGCATAGCAATGCAGCCTTGATTGATAGCCACAGGAATCTGGCAGATAGAAAGATAGCCAATAGGCGCTCTCGACGACATCAATAACGTGCCACTCGGCAATAGCCCTGAGCTGATTTTTGCCAGCCCCAATTCACTGATACTTCGTGCTGTATCAAAGAGAATGGGCGATGCTGCGCCCGACAAATCTTTTGGCGTCGCCCAATGAAACTCTCCAGGTACCCAGAAAGTCTCATCCTTGGTACTTGGCGTAGCGCCTCCCAATGTATCAATAACATCTTTTATAGGCTCTACCCGCCAACCCTTGGGCACCAATCCCAGTTCCGACTCCTCAAACGAGTCAGGAAATAACGCTGCAGTCGCATCATCCATGCCTTCAGGATGGCGACCTTCCATTTTGGCTCGCACAGGGTCGAAGTCCACAAACCAGGACTTAAAAATGGCCTGTGCGATGGACTCTAGGGTTTCGTTGGATTGACGTAAAAGGATAATTCGATCGTCGAGAACACCAAGGACTTCAGCTACGTAATGCTGAATTTGAAGAGGAGGTAACGTAATAGGTACAGCGGAAAGAATGCCCGTATTTAAATTGGGCATGGTTGCTCCCACAGCATGGCGAACAAGCCAATCTTTGATGTCAGGTGAACGTAAATAGTATGAGATAAATTTTGAATTGGCTATTTGCTCTACGCCAAGCCGCACCTTCAAACACCCCGTACCACATAACCATCCTGATTCTGAATCACGTACAAGAGCATTCTTGGTGACATCACCTCTGCGGCTGAAGACGATGTCTCCTATTTCTAATTTATGTTGAGCTAGGCGTTCAACGTCCCTTTCATCGACTCGAGCGATTCCCTCTTGGGATATACCGTTAACCCCTATGTTAGTAGGCATTACTACCGGCACACCAATTTCTTTGTAATCAGACGTATGTAGTTGACTTCCAAATGGTCCGGTTTGAATGTATCCATTCTGGATGCTGCAAATATCCCCCAGGACGGTTTGTACCCACTCAGAACTCATACCCCAGCCCCCCCAATTTCTCGCGGATCAGCGCATCCAGCCGGGCGCCCTCGGCCATCTGCTCACCCAGCTTGGTGGTCAACCGTTCCATCTTTTCTGCAAAGGCCTCATTATCATCCTCGATCGCTTCAGCGCCTACGTATCGGCCCGGGGTCAGCACATGCCCATGCTCGGCGATCTCGGCCAGCGACACGCTACGGCAGAAACCGGGTATATCCGCATATTCAGTGACGGTGGCGCCCTGAACGGCCTCGCCGCGCCAGGCGGCAACGGCATCGGCGATCCGGGCGATGTCCTCGTCGCCCAGTTCGCGCTGCACGCGGGAAATCATCGTACCCAACTTACGGGCATCGATGAACAGCACCTCGCCCTTGCGTTTCTTCTGCTTGGCCAGGAACCACAGGCAAGCCGGGATTTGGGTATTGAAGAATAATTGCCCGGGTAAAGCCACCATGGCCTCGACCACGTCGGCGTCTACCATCGCGGCGCGGATCACGCCTTCGTTGTTCTGGCTGGAGCTCATGGAGCCATTGGCCAGCACGATGCCGGCCCGGCCCGTGGGTTTCAAGTGATACAGCATGTGCTGCAGCCAAGCATAATTGGCATTGCCCTGCGGCGGGTTGCCATAAGCCCAGCGCGGGTCGCCTTCCAGGCTGCCATGCCACCAGTCGCTTACATTGAAGGGCGGGTTGGCCAGGATGAAGTCCGCACGCAAATCGGGATGCTGGTTGCGCGTGAAAGTATCGGCTGGCTCTTTCCCCAAGTTGAAGTCGATGCCGCGTATGGCCAGATTCATGGCCGCCAGGCGCCAGGTGGTGGGGTTGGATTCCTGGCCATAAATCGATACGTCGCCCATCTTGCCGCCATGCGCGGCAATGAACCTCTCTGATTGCACGAACATGCCGCCCGAGCCGCAGCAGGGGTCATACACTTGCCCCTTGTGTGGCGCCAACACGGCTACCAGCGTCTTGACGATACTCGCGGGCGTGTAGAACTGGCCACCCTTCTTGCCCTCCGCGCTGGCGAACTGCCCCAGGAAATATTCGTAAACCTGGCCCAGGATATCGCGCGCGATATTCGCGTCGTCACCAAAACCGATGGTGGAAATCAGGTCGATCAACTCGCCCAATTTGCCGTCAGGCAGCTGCGCCCGACCGTAGCGCTTGTCTAGAATGCCTTTGAGTTTTGGATTCTCGGCCTCGATGGCAGTCAGCGCATCGTCGACGCGCTTGCCGATATCGGGCTGTTTAGCGGCGGCACGCAGGGCTTCCCAACGGGCGGCGCCAGGTACCCAGAAGACATTGGCAGCGGTGTAGTAATCGCGGTCTTCGAGCTCGGTGGCAACGTCTTCGTCGTTCGTGCCAGCGTAATAGTACTCGTCTCCGGGGTCTGCAAAGCGCCGTCGCAATTCTACCTGATGCCCCGAAAATGTGTCCGAGATGTACTTCAGAAAGATCAGCCCCAGCACCAGATGCTTGTACTCTGCGGCATCTATGTTGGCACGCAGCTTGTCCGCCGTCGCCCACAACGTTTTCTTGATATCTTCAATCATGAAATATTTTATTACATTAGCAATAGGCCGTTAATCAGTTATTGTATGTTGACCTCATGGGGGTGTGGACCACAAACGGTCCCGGTTCCAGCGGCCTGAGCTGCAAATGTGGACGGATCCGGTCCCACGGTGGGCCCCAGGGCTCGGTCTGGGCTCGCAGGCCAAAAACGAAGTGGAATTCGTGAAGGATCATGCAGGATCGGCCTCCAGTGCCCGCAGCAGGCGCCCTGGCACCAGCGGAGTCCAGGTCACGCTGACTTGCCGCTGGCGCGCCCGACATGAGTGGCCGCACTCCCCCCAGAGGCCAGATGCAGGCTGCCGCAGGACAATGCATCCACGGATTTCATGAAATCCGTATTTCACCTATGAATATAACTTTTGTTAACAGCCGTTGCATCCCTGCTGCGCCCAAGTACAATCAAGTCACCCAGAAGCAGTACACCACTCACAATAAAATTCGGCGAGACAAGCCATTCCGATCCGGCATTTACGCCAAGAATCCCATGCAGCTATCGACACGGCTTTCCCATTTATCCCAGGAACAAATCGTATTCGCGGCCGCCGTCCTGCTGTCCGCGGTTTTCATATTCACGGTGCCGGGGTTCGATACCGTCAGCAATTTCTCGCAGATCCTCGAGCGCGTCACCGTCGTGGGCATCCTCGCCCTGGGCGCATCGATCGTCGTCATCGGCGGCGGGCTCGATCTCTCACAGGTGGCATCAGCCATGGCCGGCAGCGGGCTGGCTGTGCTGCTGATGAACACGGGCTGGCCTATTTCCATCGCGCTGCTGGTGGGTCTGCTGGTTTGCGTGGCCATCGGCATCATCAACGGTTATATCATCGCCTATATAGAAATACCGGCGTTCTTTGCCACCCTGGCCACCAATCTCGTCATCTTCGGCGTGGCAAGAGTACTGCTTTTCAAATCTACGTTCCGCCTGTATCTCGATGACGCCGTGGCGGATTCACCTTTTTTCGTGTTTCTCAGTGCACGGGTTTTTGCAATCCCGGTATCCACCCTGCTGTTCATCGCCCTGGTGCTGATCCTGTACGGGCTGCTGCGCCACACCACCGTCGGCCGTACCCTGTACGCCATCGGCGACAACAGCCGCACCGCACGCGAAAACGGGGTTCCAGTGCGGCTCTATACCATATTCAAGTACACATTCTGCTCTATCTTCGGCTATATCGCCGGCATTGTCTTTCTGTCCACCATCCACAATATCGATGCCGGCGTGATGATCGGCACGATGATTTTCGATGTCATCCTGATCGTCGTGCTGGGCGGAGTCAGCCTGGTCGGTGGCCGCGGAACACCGTTCTCGGTGCTGCTGGGCGCCATCCTGATCGGCCTGCTGCTCAACGGCATGACCCTGCTCGATCTCAACAACGACCTGCAGGACGTGGCCAGGGGTCTGGTGCTGCTGGCCGCCATCGTGATCGACAACCGGCTTCATCCACGTAATGAAGAAACTGCCAGAAAAGGAGAATGACCCGATCCACACCCGGTCGTAACAAGCCATCGACACGCCATCCGGCGCCCGTGCAGGAAAAGGCATTCCGGATTTCCATTGATAAAAAAGCGAGGACACATCCATGCGGTACGCATTAGCCAGTTTAGTCGCCATTCTCGGGTGCTCCGCATCCATCACCGCCACCGCGCAGCTGACGGACCCGCCCCACGAGCAATGGGCCAAGAACGTAGAAGGCAAATCCATCGTCTATATACCAGTCAGCCTGTCTTTGCCGCTGATGAACATCTGGAAGGACGAACTCGAAATCCGTGCCAAAGAAGCCAATATCGATTTCAGCACACTGGATCCGAACCTGGATGTGCAAAAGCAGAACCAGATGATCGCGTCGCTCATCCCCAAGAAGCCTGACGTCATCATCGTGCACAATCCCGACCGCCAGGCCCTGGCCCGGATCCTGAAGCAGGCCAACGATGCTGGCATCTACGTGATCCAGATCAACATGGGTTCTACCTATGCCAGCGATGCCTTCATCGGCGTGGATGCCTACAACCTGGGGGCCAAGATGGGCAAGGCGGCCGTTGAGGTCTGCATGGCGCCGGATGCGCCTTCCAAGAACCTGGCCATCGTCACCGGGTCGCTGGTGTCGCAGTTCAGCATCGACCAGATGAAAGGCATGCTGTCCGAGATCGAGAAACAGCCAGAACTCAACGTAGTCACCAAGCAGGTGGTCAACTGGGATCCCAAAACCGACTTCGACAAGGTGTCCACCATCATCGATGCCCACAAAGATCTGTGCGCCATCCTCGATGAATACGACGGCGAGGCCATCGGTGCCGCCCGCGCCCTCGAGCGCGCCGGGCTGACCGGCAAGACGAAGCTGATCTCGGCTGGCGCCGGCGGTGAATTTGCCTGCAAGTATGCAGAAAACGGGCAAATCCACAAGAACTACAGCTACCAGGCGAAAGAACAGGCCATCCAGTTCATGACCATCGCCCAGTACCTGATGCAGAGCGATCTCAAGCCAGGCTCGGTCAGCACCACCATCTACACGCCCAGCATCGAGATCTCCAAGGACACCCTGAAGGAAAGCGGTTGCCAGTAACCAGGCGCTGGCCCACCAGGCATTCATCCTTGGACGGCCAGGATTCCTGGCCATCATTCTGAACCAGCACCCGGGTACCCCCGGCATCGAGCCGGGCCTCGGGTGCTGCAAGACGAGCTGCCCCTCAATGTCCGATACGAACACAACCGTCCGATCTCAGCCAAGCGCCCTGCTTCGGCTCCGATACCGCTGGTCCGCGCGCCAGATATTCGCTGACCTGTTCAAGAAGCCCTGGCTGGGGCCGGCCGTCCCGTTCCTGACGCTGGTTGTGATCTTCTGGCTGGCCGTGGTGCTGATCCCGACGTATCTGTCGGCCTTCAACCTTGATTACATCTCGCGCCTGGCCGCCAGCTTCCTGTTTGTGGTCATGGCCATCAGCCTGAGCCTGAGTTCAGGCGGCATCGATCTGAGCGTGGGTTCCATTTTTGCGCTCTGCAATTTCACGGCCCTGTTGTGCGCGAACGTCCTGCAGATGGACGTCTATCTGATTTTCCCCATCACGCTGCTGGTGGGTTTCCTGCTCGGGGCCATCAATGGCTTCTTCGTGGGCATTCTCCGAACGCGGGCGCTGCTGACCACCATCGTCACGCTGATCATCTACCGCGGGGTCTACAACCTGCTGACGTCTGCCTATGCCACCGACATCGCCTCATCGCAACCCGATTTCGACAGCGCCTGGGACTGGCTGGGCAACGGCACGCTGGGCTTCATTCCCCCCAGCGTCATCGTGCTGGTCGTCTTTGCCATCATCGCGCACGTCCTCCTGAGCCGCTCGCCGATCGGCACCCACCTGTTCGCCGTAGGCGCCAGCCGGCGCTCGGCCCGCAATGCCGGCATCAACGTCGAACGGGTGCTGTTTCTCACGTACTGCAGCTCCGGCATGCTGTGCGCGGTGGCAGGCACGCTCAATGCGGCCTTTCTCAATGATGCCGGATCTTCCGTGGGCATGGGGCTCGAGCTACAGACGTTTGCCGCCGCGATGGTCGGCGGCATCAGCTTCGCCGGCAGCTCGGGCTCGGTGGGCCGGGCCCTGATCGGCGGCGGGATCATCTTCCTGATCACCAACACGCTGGCGCAACTGGGGCTCTCCAGCGGGGTGGCGGCCACCATCAACGGGTTGATCCTGCTGGTGGCCGTGGGCATCGATACGAAATGGTCGAAACACACCCAAAACGCGGTCCAGAAAAGCTATATCAACCCCACCTACCTCGATTACGGCCCGCTGCCCGACACCAGCCCCGGCGCCGGCAATCCATTTGCCATGAACGATCGCCTCAGCGGTGCGCAGGCTATCGGCCGCGGGCAGATCGAGGGCCCCGAAGACATCATCCTCGATCGCGAAGGCCGGCTCTATGCCGTCGACCGCCGCGGGTTGGTCTTTCGCTTCAGCGGTGCCAACTTCGAGCACCAGGAGCTCTTTGCCAAGACGGGCGGCCGGCCCCTGGGGATGGCCTTCGACCGCGACGACAACCTGGTGGTCTGTGTCTCGGGCATGGGCTTGTACAGCGTGTCCCCGGACGGGCGGGTCAACAAGCTGACCAACAAGACCAACCGCGGCCCAACCATCATCGACGATACGATGCTCAAGCTGACCGACGATGTGGATATCGGCCCCGACGGCAAGATCTACTTCAGCGAAGGCTCGACCCGCTTCGAGCTGCAGCAGTGGGCCGTGGACGGGCTCGAGGGCCGTGGCACCGGCCGCCTGATCTGCTACGACCCGGCTACACAAAAAACCAGGACGTTGCTGCGCAACCTGGTCTTCTGCAATGGCATCTGCGTCACCCACGACAACACCGCCGTGATCTTCGCCGAAACCTTTGCGATGCGCATCTCCAGGTATTGGCTCAGCGGCCCGAAGAAAGGCCAGAAGGAAATCCTGCTTGCCAACCTGCCCGGCGGCGTGGACAACATCAACCGGGCTTCGGACGGCGGCTACTGGATCGCCCTGGTGGCCATGCGCACCACGGCCTACGACATCGCCATGCAGGAACCCGGATTCCGCATCCGGATGATCAAGCGCCTGCCGCAGGACGAATGGCTGATCCCCTGCATGAACAACGGCTGTGTAGTGAAGCTCGATGCCGAGTTCCGACCCCAGGAATCCTACTGGGACCCCAGCGGGCTGGCGCACCCTACGGTCACATCAATGCGCGAAGACCGTGGCTACCTCTATCTGGGCGGTCTGGACAACGACCGCATCGGGCGCATCCGGCTTGAAGGCGCCAACCCCGACTGGGTATCCAGCGAATCCTACTGGGGCAAAAGAAATGCGCACTGAACGTATCCACCCCGCCCTCCAACCCTACTCTGCAGATGGAGCGATGGCATGTCCCGCGTAATGGACTACATTCATGCCCTGTTCGATGGCGACAGCAGCAAGGCCATTCCCCCGCTGGACGGCGTTCTGGCGCCCAACAACAAGCTGGATGAATGGGAGGTTCTGGTCGACGGGCTCACTCACCCCGACGACCTGGCCGTGCTCCCCGGCCAGGGCCAATGCTTCTATAACGATAGCGAATCCCTGTATCTGTGCGATGGCGATGGCGCAGGCGCGGTCCTGGTGCAGCGCTTCGATGCCCCGATCCGCGCCCTGGCGGCGCTGGCCAGCGGCGAACTGGTGATCGCCCTGGCCCACGGAGAACTGCTCAAGGTCGCGCTGGACCTCAGCCCGGACCCAGCCCTGGCCATCCAGGCCCGCGTCGCCCAGCCCCAGCTTCGAGGCCTGACGGCCCTCGCGCCCGCTCCTGATGGCCAGGGGGTGTATTTCACGATCGGCAGCACCGAGCATTTCGGCGACGACTGGGTCCGCGACCTGTTCCATCAGGGGGCCTCCGGATCACTGGGTCACTGGGCCTTCGATGGCCAGGTCACTAGCCTGCACAGCGGCCTGGCCTATCCATCGGGCGTGGCCACGAGCCCCGACGGCAGCACATTGTTCGTCACCGAAAGCTGGACCCACCGGCTGCTGAAATTCAAGGGCGGCCCACAACCCCAAACCGCGGCCGACGTCGTGCTCGGCAACCTGCCGGGCTATCCCGGGCGCATCACGCCACGCGCGGACGGCGGGTACTGGCTGTCCATCTTCGCGCTGCGTACGCAACTGGTCGAATTCGTGCTGGGCGAAGACCGCTATCGCAAGCGCATGCTGGCCGAGTGCCCGGTCGAACTCTGGATCCGACCGGCGCTGTCTTCGGGGAAATCCAACCTGGAGCCCCTGCAGTACGGCAACATGAAAGCCCTGGGCATCGAAAAGCCCTGGGCCCCGGCGCGCTCGTACGGCCTGCTGGCCCAGCTGAACGAGCAAGGCCAGGTGACAGACTCGATGCACTGCCGGGCTGGCGGGACGCGCCACGGCCTGTCCAGCGCCGGTTTGCTGAATGGGCGCACCGTGCTGCTGTCCAGAGGCGCCGGCTGCATCCTGATCTCGCCCCAAGACGCCTCTGCAACGTCGGAGAACTGAACCATGACCCAAGCTGACCACGGCGGTCAGGTGGCCGTCAGCCTGAAGTCCGCCACCAAATACTACGGCCGGGTGCCGGCCATCAAGGACGTCAACTTCACGATCCGCAACGGCGAGATCCACGCGCTGGTGGGCGAGAACGGCGCAGGCAAGTCCACCCTCACCAAGGCCATCGCGGGTACAGTGCAGCTCAGCAGCGGCCAGCTGCTGGTCAACGGCAAAGAATGTAACTTCCAGTCACCCGCCCAGGCTTTCGCCGAGGGCATTGCCATGGTCTACCAGGAAGACAGCCTGATCCCCACATTGACCGTGGCCCAGAACCTGCGCCTGGGCATCGAGACCCCACTGTGCAAGCTGCGCACCATCAACCGCGATGCCCAGGAACTCATGCACTCGATGAACTTCGATGTCGATCCGCTCGAGTACTGCAGCGCCATCGGCACGGCCAAGCGACAGATGGTGGAAATCGCCCGCGCGGTGTACCGGCAGGCAAACATTCTGATATTCGATGAACCCACCGCCACGCTGACCCCCGAAGAAACACAGCACCTGTTTCGCCTGCTGTTCGAACTGCGCGAGAAGAATTTCGCCATTGTCTTCATTTCGCACGCACTCGAAGAAGCACTCGAGCTCGCCGACCGCATCACCGTGATGCGTGACGGCGAAATCGTGGCCTCCGATCAGGCCTCGGCATTCGACCGCGCCTCGCTCGTGCGGCACATGGTGGGACGCGATGTCTCGGCAACATCCCAGGCCAGCCGGGCCCGCCCAGACGCCATCTACAAGGCAGCGCCCATTCTCCGAGTACAGAACATCATCGCCGGCTCCAAGGTCAGGAACATGTCGTTTTCCGCCTACCGGGGCGAGGTGCTGGGCATTGCCGGCCTGGTGGGCTCGGGGCGCACCGAGCTCATGGAGGTCGTCGCCGGCATCCGCAAGCGCAACTTCTTCAAAGGGGGCATGATCTACCTGAACGGGAAATCCATCCGTTACCGCGTGCCCACCCAGGCCGTGCAGGATGGCATCGCGTACGTCACCGAAGACCGCAAGGTGGCTGGTTTCTATGAGACCATGAACATCAGCGAAAACATCTACATGGGCTGGCTGCAGTCGAAAATGGCGCGCTGGAAACTAGCCTACCGAAAGGGCCAGGAAACAGACCTCGCCACTCACTGGATCGAGCGAATGCAGATCAAGAGTATCGATGGCGACAACAAGGTGATTGAGCTCTCGGGCGGCAACCAGCAGAAAGTGACCCTCGCCAAAAGCCTGGTCCAGGATCCGCAGATCATCATCCTGGACGAACCCACCCGCGGCGTGGACGTGGGCGCGATCGCCGAGATCCACGCCCTGATCCGCTCCCTGGCGGACGATGGCAAGGCGGTGATCGTGGTCTCGTCCTACCTGCCGGAGATCCTGTCATTGTCTGATCGTATCCTGGTTGCCCGCAGCGGGCAGATCGTGGCGGAAATGGATCCTGCCGTCGCCACCCAGGAGGAAATCATGTACGTGGCAGTGCACTGACGGGCCGGTGGCCGGCCCGGCCCTCGATCAGCAGCCTGCCGTGCATCCAAGGGCGACAATAACCAGATGGCCTGGCCGCCTTATTTTTCGAATACGCGCAGGAAATCGCTGAGTTTCTGGCTGCGCAGCAGCGACTGCTCGACATCCTTGCGGCGCTGGGCCACCACCGCCCCGACAATCGCGTTGCACAAGGTAAACGCCGCCGTGAAGGAATCAAACGGCGACAGGCTGTTGAGATCCACGAACAAGCAGGTCTCTGCCCGCTGGGCCACCGGCGAATTCTTCCCATCCGTGATGCAGATCACTTTCGCCCCGATCTCCTTGAAATACTTGGCGACCTGGATCGTGTTGTGGGCGTAGCGCCGGATCGAGATCACGAACAGGACGTCATCGGCGCGGGCATCAACCAGTGCATCGGCCAGGGTGCCATCGTCGCCCGACAGCAGCACGGTATGGCGTACGCAGGCGCTCAGGTTGGCGTGCAGGTACTGGGCCACCGGGCCGCTGTTCTTGGCGCCCATGACGTACAAGGTGTGCTCGCCCAGGCGCAGGATGGTCTGGATGACTTTCTGGAAATCGGCGATCCGGTTGCTTTTGTAGGTCCTGGCGAGGTTATTGGCATCCGTCGCGAACGTGCCCTTCAGGATGGCGGCCGACGACGGGACTTCAGACCCGGTCAGGTAGACCCGAGCCAGGGGCGAAGAGAGCTTGGCCGAGACCTCCGAGCGCGCTTCGTCCTGCAGCTGGGCGTAGGACTGGTACCCCAACTTGTCGAAGAATCGGGTCACGGTGGCCGTGCTGACCCCCACTTTTTCCGCAATGATCCGCGCCGGGCCCAACACACCGTGCGGATACGACCCCTTGGCGTATTCCAGGATACGGGCTTCCGAGCTCGTCAGCTTTTTGCTGTAGTTGTCGATTCTGGCGAACAGGTTCATGTCGGCGCGGTCTGAAGGGGGTCGATAAGAAGCTGTAGCGGGCGTATTCAGCCTTCAAGCCGGAATGCCGCTGCACCCTGGGCCAGGAACAGGCGCAAGTTGCCCGCCCAGCGCCGGGCGGCGCGACGCGCGAAATCAACGTGCTCGCCAGCCACATGCGGGGTAATCAACAAATGGGGAGCCTCCCAGAGCGGGCCGTCAGGCGGGTACGGCTCGATTTCAGTGACGTCGAGCACGGCCCCGCCGATGTCTTCGCGATGCAGCGCCTGTGCCAGAGCAGCTTCATCGACGATGCCGCCACGCGATAGATTGATGAGGTGACCGCTGGGTTTCATGGCCGCCAGCTCGGCCGCACCGATGAGATGCCGGGTCTCGGGCGTGAGCGGCAGGCTGAGAATGACGTAGTCGGCCTGAGCGAGGGCCTCGTGCAACTGCCCGAAGCCCAGGACCTGATCCACGTGCGCGCACGGCGCAGCCTGCCGCCGCAGCGCCAGCACCCGCATGCCCAGGGCCGATAGATGCCCCGCAATCCGTTGGCCGATGTTCCCCATGCCGATGATCAGCACCGTCGTGGACGCGGCGTCGGACACTTTGTACCCGCGCCAGACCCGCTGCTGCGCCTGGCGGCCATACGTCAGGATGCGCCAGCGCAGGCCCAGCACCTGAGCCAGCGCGTATTCGGCCACGACGTCGGCGTTGAGCCCACGCATGGCCGTCAGTACCACGTCCGGATGGCTGCGGGCAAAGGCCTGCAGGTGATCCAGCCCCGAGGACGTCGATTGAACCCACTGAATCTGGTTGAATTTTTCCAGCAAATCCAGTGGATACAGCCACCCCACGGCACAGGTGACGGCATCGAAGGCAGCCTCGGTCACCGGCTCCATGCCCAGGACGTCGACCTGCTTCTCGGCCTCGGCCACGAACAGCGAGG
>Ga0172382_10001690_pt1 | contig 38822 bp, 29 predicted proteins | sample Leawel138RmetaG_FD_122245 | JGI IMG/M metagenome (GOLD analysis project Ga0172382, IMG submission 122245) | Leachate microbial communities from a municipal landfill in Southern Ontario, Canada - Leachate well 138R metaG | ecosystem: Engineered > Solid waste > Landfill > Unclassified | place... | reverse complement strand
TTTTACCAATCTGCCCCGGGGGGGCACCCTGGTGGAGGGTGGGGATTTCCGAATCCAGATGGGCTCTTACCCCGAAACCATCAAGGACACCATGAAGCTGGAGAGGGGCGTTCCCGACCTCTACCTGTTGCCCGACGACCTCTTCGATACCCACCTCGGGGTGAGTAATGCCGACATGGAGTTTCCGGTCTACTTCAACTACTTCATCAGGCAACAGAAATGCCGCTTGATCTGTCACTCCCATCAGGTCAAGCCGGTGGTCAGGGTCTTGCGGGAGGCGGTTGTGGGGCCCTTCAAAATGTACCTGGAGGAAGAGTATCCCGAGGGTCGCGAGAGTTACGGGTTTCCCGATCTTTGGAAAGAGATGCGTTTTTATAAGGAAGACGCCAAAAACCCCCGGGGTTACTGGGGGTTGCGCGACATGATCGAGATCTACACTTTCGATGCAAAGCGCCAGGTTGAGGTGGATGGGGTGACCATCACCTCTCTGGGGCGAAACAACTACCGTTTCGAAACCCCGGAGGATGCTCTGGAGGTGGAGTTTCGAGCGACTCCGGAGCCTCAGTTGGAGTCCATAACCCTGGACGCCGGCCATATCCAGGGTTGCTTCTACAGCCCTCCTACCTTCGGCGTGACGGTGATCGGGAGCGGCCACGGATTTGACACCGAGTCGAAAACTTCAGGATTTATCATCTGGGTGGACGGTAAGGGAGTGCTGGTGGACCCTCCGGTGGACTCCACCATCTGGATGCAGCGACAGAAGGTCAACACCCGGCTCATCGAGGACCTCATCCTGACCCACTGCCACGCCGACCACGACTCCGGAACCCTGCAAAAGGTGATGGAAGAGGGACGCATTCGCATACACACCACCCGCACGGTGATGGAGAGCTTTGTGGCCAAGTACAGCGCCTTGACCGGACTGAGCAAGGAGGAGTTTCGCGCCCTGTTCGAGTTTCAGCCGCTACGGATCGGAACCCGCACCACCATTGCCGGAGCCCGCTTTCTATTTAAGTACAACCTCCATCCCATCCCCACGCTGGGGTTTCAAGTGATGCTGGAAGGGAAGTCGTTTTACTACTCGTGTGACACCCTGTACGATCCGGACTACATCGATTCATTGCACGAGAAAGGCGTACTTCCCCGAGAGCGCCGAGACGATCTGCTGGATGTCCCGTGGGACAGCGACCTTATCTTCCACGAGGCCGGGATTCCCCCCATTCACACTCCCCTGACTGTGCTCAACGCCCTCCCCAAAGAGGTCAAGGAGCATACCTTCCTGGTCCACGTATCCGAAAGCGCCATTCCTGAAAATTCGGGATTGAGAATCGCCGAACCGGGCACCGCCGGCACCCTGGAGATCGAGGTGCCCACACCGGAAAAAAGTCTGGCCTACAAGATCCTGGACGTGGCCTCCAACGTCGATCTTTTTTCCGAAATGAAGTTTTCCAAGGCACTGGAGTGTCTGGCCATCACCCACTATTCGGTGGTGGAGGCGGGGGAGTGCTTCATCAAGCGGGACACCCCCGGGGATAAGTTTTATATGATCCTCTCCGGCGAAGTGGAGGTGGTACACGAGAGTCTGCCCCGACGCCTTTTTTTCAGTCGCTACGACTACCTCGGCGAGACCGCACTCATTCTGAACAGTCCGCGCAACGCCGATATCGTGGCTCGCACCCGGACCGAGTTGTTGTACATCGAGAAGGAAGATTTCCTGCGCTTCATCCGCGACACCAGCCTGCCCCAGATGCTTATCCGACTAAATGAAAACCGTTCGGTGGGGGCGCGTTGGACCTTCGAGAAGCACCGGATCCTGGCCGCCATGTCGCCGCTCCAAAAAAATCGGTTGATGTGTCATCTGGAACCCCGGTCGGTGACCCGGGGATCCTATCTCTTTCGCCCCGGAGACGTAGTGGATTGGTATTATCTTGTCGATTCCGGAGAGGTCCTATTCCGGCGTGAGCAACGAGAGGTGGTCCTGGGGCCGGGCTCTTTCGTAGGGGAGTTCGGTGGAGCACTTCCCTCTCCTCAGCACCGCGCCTGTGCCAGAGCCCTCACCGAACTCAACCTCTACAAACTGCACGTCCAAGAAATGAAAGCGTTTATCAGCTCTTATCCCGGCACCTACGTGCGTATGGCCAAGAGCCTCGCCGACACACTCAAGCAACAGGGTAGCCCTGTCACGATTGGAGCCTGACCATGTCCACCATCGCTGAGAACTCCCTGGAAGCGCGCATCGAAGCCTGGGAGTACTGTCCCGAGATCTACATCTATCCCACCCCCCGGATGTACGAACCGCTCCCGGAGTTCTCATACTCTGAGCTGGATCTCACTACCGATCTCAACGTCTACGTGCACGTACCTTTCTGCAAACAGTTCTGCTCCTTCTGCGGCTACTTCAAGACCATCTACACCGAGGAGTTGCAGGAGCAATTCGTGGAGGCGGTGGTCAAAGAGATCGAGCTTCGTCGAGGCTGCTTTGAAGGCAAGACCGTGAAGACCCTGCACTTCGGCGGAGGCACTCCCTCGCTTCTGACCCCCCGGCAACTCGACACCATCGTGCAGGCTCTCTTGAAGGTGCGCCCGGATATCCTGGAGACGAGCCTGGAGGTGAGCATTGAGGCCACCCCCGAGTCCATCGACCGGGAGAAATTTCAAGGCTACCGCGAAGCCGGGATCAATCGAGTGAGCATGGGCGTGCAATCGCTGGTGGATGCCGAGGTGGTGCTGGCTAACCGTTGTGTAGACAAGGGTCGAACCTCCTTTCAGATGCTGACCGAGGCTTTCGAGGTGCTGCGGGGGCTGGGCATACCCGACGTGGTGATCGACTTGATGATCGGTATCGAAGGACAGACCACCGAGTCGTTTGAGGCCTCTCTCCAGATGGCTCTCTCCTTGCGTCCTGAAACTGTGCAGCTCTACGCCCTCGGGATCATGCCCCAGACCGCCCTGGGGCGCCGTACCTTACCCCAACTTATGCCGGGTCCTCAGATCTATCACTGCTACGAGTTAGGACGGCGCTATTTTCTGGAGGCGGGCTATAACCAGGACTCCCACGATCGCTACACCTTGCACCCCACCAGCGGCTTTTTGCAGGGGGATTACAACATCCAGGGCTTGAGTCTGATCGGGCTGGGTGCAGGCGCCCGGAGCTACAGCCGGGACCTCCATTTTCGCAACACCTACGCCTCTCTGAATGGCCGCAAGGCACTGCTGGAATACATGGCCAACGTTTCAGAGGGGCTCCACTCGGTAGAGAGTGGGGTTCGGCTCGATCTCGACGAGCAGTCTCGGCAGTACGCCATCGGCCATATCCAGGCACTGGACGGCGAAGAGTTTCAGCGGCGCTTCGAACTGCGGGTGGAAGAGAAGTTTCCGGAATTGTATAAGGAAATGCTGGAACTGAAGCTGGTAGTGCAGGACAACCAACTCTGGCGCCTGACGCCCAAAGGGCTCTTGTTTCGCGATCTTTTGGGCCGGCAGATGTTTTCTCCCCGGGCCAGAGCCCTGGAAGAGGCCTACCGAAACCGTTGAGCACCGGCGGGAGGGTCCTCATCGTCTTCGGCCTGGCGGGCTCCGGGAAGTCCACCCTGGTAGCCCGATTGGCCCTGGAGTTTGGACTGCGTAAAGTCCACCCCTCGGGGGTCATGCGGGATCTTCTGGCCGGTAGACAAGTCCGCCCCGAAGCCAGCCTGGCCAATGACGGCTACTGGGAGAGTGCGGAGGGAGCTCAAATCCTGGATGCCCGCCTGGACCACCAAGAGCCGGTCGACCTGGAGGCCGATCGGATTCTCCTATCAGAGGTGGCAAAGGGTGAGGTGGCCATCGACTCCTGGTCACTTCCCTGGCTCACCGATAAGGGGCTACGGATCCATCTGACCGCGCCCTTGGAGGTGCGGTCTCGAAGAGCGGCTGCTCGGGGTCACCTGGACCTGCAGACCGCCCGTGAAAGGATCGCCAAGAAAGACGAAGACACCAGGCAGTTATTCCTGCGACTTTATGGTTTTGATATCGCAAGACCAGCTCCGGACTTGTTTGATCTGACCCTCGACACCGCTACACTGTCGAGCGAGGAGGTGTTTTTCCAAGCTCGGGCATTCGTGGCCGATCGGTGGTCGGCTGGGAAGGATTTTGGAGGCTCGGAGGAAGACGTTCTGTCATGAAAAGGTTGCTCGCTCCCCTGGTATTTTTCTTTTTCTGCTTCAGCCCCGCTGTGGCTCAATTCGGCGAGGCAGACGCGGCTACCATCGTGCTGGAGCAGCTTGAGATCAACGAAGAGCACGGGCAGGCACTGGCCCAAATCCGGGCCCTCGACCTGGCCGCCGCTTCTCCCCAAAGACGGGTGGAACTCGCTCTACTGGCAGCCGATCACGCCATCGCCCTGCGCCGGTTCGATCTCCACCAGAAATATCTTCAGATGGCCACCGCGAGTCTGGAGCAGTTGCACCCATCCGGCCAGGCCATGGCCCGGTTTCTTCTTCTTACCCTGCGCCAACGGGCCGATGGACTCTTGAACCCGGGAGCCGCCCGGCGGAGCTTGCTTCCCAATCTGGAGAGCGCCCTCAAGACCCTCGACGGCTATGAGATCAGCAAAGAAGACGGTGAAGTCTGGACTTGTACCAGACTTTTTTTGGGCCGGGCCTTCGCCTACTGGGTGCGCGAATTGGTGGAGCATCAGATTTTATTGGACCGCGATGTGGCCCGCTCCATCGACAGAGTGCGCCAAAAGGCCGAAGCGGTGGCCCTGGATTGGGCCATCACCGAGCGAGCGATCCCGACTCTGGGGCTCTACCACGGCTACTTCAACGAGCTTCTTGCGGTGCAGGAGTCCCTGCACCCCGACGACCCTCTTTATTCGTTGCTGGACTCAGCGGCTAGCCTGAAGTCAGTTCTGGCCCTGGCCAGAGAAAGAGACGTCGAGGGCAAGCTGGAGGAGAGTCTGCGGGCTCTGGGAGTGGAGCAAAAGCTCGACGGGTTGGTAGAGGCGACCTTCGGTCGATTAGTGGCCCGCCGGGCCCTCTATCAGGTGAGTCGCCTAGCCGAGCAGGCCTGGGGCCGCTCCTACACAGCCGAAGAGGCCGTCGAAGTCAGGACCGCGCTTCAAGAGGCTTCGGTTATTACCCGTGATCAGGCCAGCTACAAACTGGTCTCTGAGTTCTTTGTGGTGGGATTCGAGGCGGCCTTTTCCAGCACCAAGCCGGGCTGGCAAAAAGCGGCTAGGGAAGCCTTCGGCTCGGCGCCGGACTTCCTGAAAGACTACCCGGAGCTGTCCACTCGCTACTACATAGCCAGAGCCCGACTGAATCTCCTGGAGAATGAACTCGAAAAAGCGGAAGCCGATGCTCAAAAAGCCGTCGAGATCTATCAATCCTGGATTCAGCAAGCGGGACTTAGCGATGAAGGCCTCGACTCCTACCGGCGCCGAGCCGCCCTGGCCCACGAACTCTTGATAGAAGCTCGCTTGCGGAGCGATAACCCGGAGGGAGCGCTGGCTGCGGCCGTGAGTTACCAGGTGCTGGAGAGCTTGAGTGTGCTGGCGGCAGGGAAAAGAACTCAACCCTTCGGAAAGACGACGGCGGCCGGCCTGAGGAAATCCCTGGGAACAGACGAAGTGTTGTTGCTGTTTTTTCCCGGCCGGCAAAAGCTCACGACGTTTCTACTGAGTAGCCAGGACCTGAAAGCCCGGCAAGTCGATCTTCCCTCCCGGACCCTGCAAGACAAAGTCTTTAAACTGCTGGCCGAGAACCGGCGCCTGGGTGCCACCGAACCGCTGCGAAAGGAGCTTTATCAGGATCTCCTGGGTCCTTATCCGCTCACCCGGTGGAAGCGAGTGAAGATCGCCCCCTCTTCGTATCTCTCCAACTTACCCTGGGGGTCGCTCCTGAATTCAGAAGGGCAGTCGCTGGCTCAGACTCACTCGGTGGGGGTCAAACTCGGTTACGGCCAGGCAGCTTCCAGCGGTTCGAAACCGGCGGGCCTGCACGCCCTGGGCAACCCGGACGGCTCACTCCCCTCAGCCGAACTGGAAGTCGAACTGATCGCAGAGATGGTTACCGATTCGGAAGTTGCCACCGGTCCTGAGGCCGACCAGGATTTTGTGGACTCCTTCGATCACGGTATCATGCACTTTGCCACCCACGGCGTGGTCAACTATCGAAAGCCCCACAGTAGCTACCTGCTGCTGGCCGGAGGTGAGCAACTGGCCGCTCGAGAGATCGCGGAGGGAAGCTGGAAGGAGGCCCAACTGGTGGTCCTGTCGGCCTGCAACACCGGGATTTCGAACGTGGATTTCGTGGGGCACCGGAGCCTGGCCGGGGCCTTTCTGAAAAGCGGTGCACCGGCAGTGCTGGGCACCCTGTGGCCGGTCGACGACCTGGCCACCCAGGCCTTCATGACCCACTTCTATGAGGCTCTCAACTCCGGGAGTTCACCCCTGGAAAGCCTGAACAAGGCTCAACTCGAGCTGCTCGGAACACCTGACTTTAACCACCCCTACTACTGGGGCGCCTTCGTCCTTTTCGAAGTTTAAACCGGTTAAAGGATGGCCCGAATGCTCCAAGCAAACATGGCGATGGTGGCCACCTGGCCGGCCAGAAAGCCGATGAAGCGCCAGGGTTGCTTGGCCAGCAACAGCGAGACGGTCTGCAGGGTGCGTCCGGCACAAAAGATGATCATGAGTGCCCGGTAGACCTCCAGGGGAACCTCACAAAATAGACCGCAAAGAGCCGCCACCAGAAAACCCGGAATGTTTTCCAGGTCATTTCGCCAGCAGGCATCGGCCCGAGTCAGGATCTCGGGTTGCTCACCTCCGCTGGGTGCTTCCGCCCGAAAGAACGGCTGGTCTTCTTTATACTTGAAGCTCTTGTAGCGAAAGCGACCGTAACCCTGGACGAAGGAGTTGGCCAGCATTTTCAGGTTGAGATAACAGGCACCGAGGACAAACCAAAAAAGAAGTTGCTGATTCATCCCCGGTCATTGCACACCGGGGCTCTTCAGGCCTTGCCCCAGCGGATGCTGATCTTGCCCGCGATGTCATCCACGTAGAGCGATCACCTCGCCGGGGGCCGGCTGAAAAATTTTTCCAATGAGGGGTTTTCCAGGTCAGGGCAAGAAAGGCGGGCGCAAACAGTAAGGAGTCAACACATGAATCTTGGGTATTCTAAAGCCCTTTTTCTGAGTATCGTACTGGCTTTGAGCTTCAGTCTCCCGGTTTTGGCCGAGGCCCCTCCCCAGCGTCCACCGCTGGCTGAACTCTGGGTGCAAACCAGCGCCGAATATCGAGCGCTCTGCTACCAGACCTATACCGCCGCCACCGAACAGTTTGAGCACTGGGCTCCACTTCTGGAAAAGAGGGAAGATGGCAAAGCTTACCTTCCCGGTTCCAGCAAGCCGGTGGCCATCGTGCTGGACCTCGACGAAACGGTCATCGACAACAGCGGCTTCCAGGCTTTCACCGTGCGAACCGGTTCTCGGTTCAACCCCAAAATCTGGGATGCCTGGGTCGAGTTTCAAGGGATCAACGAGGGTGCCGGGGGCACCGTGCCCGGAGCGGTGGAATTCCTGAACTACGTGCAAGAGATGGGGGTCACTCCGGTTTACATTTCCAACCGCGACGCGGGCTACGAAGCTGCCACCATTAAGGTTCTGGAGCGAGCCGACATCGACACCACCGACATCGAAGACCGGGTACTCTTGCGAGAGAAGGGCGAAGCTGCCGACGAGCAGGCCCGCCGAGCCATGAAGCTCTGGGGCATCGATGAGAAGTCTTCCCTGGGGCACGCCACCCTGGAAGGGGAAGGGCAGAAGGAGGGTCGCCGCCTGATGACCCGCCAGCAGTACGATGTGCTGGCTTACTTTGGCGATGTCTACGGCGACTTCGAGCCGTTTCTAAAAAAAGCAGACCAAACCCAGCGCCGCTACTTCGAACAGCGCAAAGACAGTGTGGACGAGCACCAAGCAAAATGGGGTAAGACCTGGTTCATCCTGCCCAACCCCATGTACGGCACCTGGAGCATCGGGGAAGCGATCCCCAAGACCGAGGTCAAATCGTCTCTGAACGACTACGGCTTTGAGATCTACCTGCGGGGGCGCCGCTTGCTGGACTAAGGACTTCCATACTCTTTTCAGGAGAGAACCGTTCAAGTGTCCGGTTCTCTCTTCTTGTTTACAAACGTTTAGCACACCTCGGTCCAGGAGCCGGTACTATAAAGTGGACCACCGCTCTGTAAACGAGGTTTATCTTGCTAATCCAGAATCCGAAAATCACCCCTACTTTCCGGGCCTACCAGCCCACCGCGGTCGCCGAAACGTCGGATGACGGCAAAACTGCGCCCGAACCGGTCGACAGGACCGATCTGCTACCCTCCAACTGGCAAGACGTCGATCCTCAAGAGGTTGTGTTTCCCACCTCCACTCCACCCAAATTGCACCGGCCGGTGGTCTTCGTCCACGGCTTCAACGGCAAGGCTGAACGATGGGAGCACCTGGCCGAGTGGCTGTCCTCCGGTGATTCTGGAAATAAGTACGCTGGAATCATCGACGCCGGTAAGTTTGACAACATCGATCCTTCCGCCAATATGTTTTCCTTACGGCTGTCCCGGCCTTACAACTCGGTGGAAAAGAATCAGGCTGAACTGAAGGCCGCGGTCGAAGCCGTCAGAGCAGCAACCGGGGCCGACGAGGTCGATCTGGTGGTCCACAGTCTGGGAGGCTTGAATTCTCGAGCTTACCTGCAAGACCCCGACGAAAAGGTGAACAAGCTCGTTCAGTTGGGCACCCCCAACCGGGGCTCTCAACTGGCCAACATGGAGATCTTTATGCGGGAGAACTTCGACTACCCCGTGATCCCCCGGACCGACGACCCTGAGGTTCGCCGCGTGCTAGAGCAACTCTCGGTGGACAAACTCGACGGCGATGGCATCCCTAAAAACCCCTGGCTGCGCGCCCTCAATAACGATTGGGACAACCAGCGGGGAGCCGCCGAGGTGATGATCGTGGCAGGAGCGGGAATTCCCACCCTCACCGGCGGCCCGGGCATCACCGTGCGAGGCGACGGAGTGGTGGCCAGAAAGAGTGCCCGCCTAGACGGAGTGGAAAACAAGACGATCTGGTTCAAGACCCACGGAGCGCTGCAAAACAGCCCCAAGGTCATGGAAAATCTGGCCAAATTTCTTACCGGACAGTCCCTCTCTCGAGATGAAAACTTGTTCGACCGACCGGAAGATGCGGTGCGGGCCGCCCAACTGCTGGCCGGAGGCCAAAGCGGCGAAAGTGCGGAGGTTGCTCCCGCCAGCGCCGAAGAGGTCCGCCGAGCGGTGCGCCTTCCCCTTTTAGATCCGGCCTTCCAGATCGGACTGGGCCTGGGTGTGCTCTCGGCCATCATGGGAGGGCCCAGAGAAGCCCTTCCTCTGGTTGAGATCGCCCTGAGTTCGGAAAACAGCCAGAATGAAATCTACGCCAACTACGATATCGACCTACTGCGCGAAAACAACCCGGTTATCGGTAGTGGCTCGGTCAACCAGACCAGTTTCGCCGAAGTGGCCAATCTGAAAGAGGGTAAGGTGGTTTGGAATAGCGCTTTGAACCTGAAGTCTTCGAACCTGATTATGGAGGTAGGTGAAGACGAGCAGTCGGTGTTGATGAAGGGGCAGTTGGGTGGAGTGCCCACCGATCTTACCTTGGCCGTCATCAAGGACAAAATGGGCCGAGTGAGCGGCATGCAGACCACCGGCACGTTCAACGGTGAGCCCTACAGCGTCAACTCGTCTCTTGACTTAGAGGGCCTGATCCTGGGAGTACCCCAGCACAATTCTCAGATGCGCGTAACCGGCAACGTCAACGGCGAGGAGTTGGATCGGACCTATCAGGTCAACGTCAAGCGCAACAAAGGCGACCTGGAGTTACGGGCCCAACACCAACCCCGGGCCAACGACCAGCAGTTGGTGGGAGTGGAAGTCAAGATCAAAGATCGCCCTACTTCCTAGAGCAGGTCCAGTACCGCCATGTGGGTACCGAAGCAGCCCAGCAGGACGCAGAGGTGCCAGGCGCAGTGGTTGTACTTCACGTCGTCTCGGACGTAGAAATAGGTGCCCCCGGCCAGAGCCACTCCACCCACCACGAACCAGGTAAAAGCCGCTCCGCTGAGGGCGGCCATCAGAGTGGGAAAGGAGACCAGGACCATCCCACCCTGAAAGAGATAGACCCAGGTGGCGTGGACGTGGTAGCGGTAGACGCTCTTAAACTTGAAGATGCAGCCCCCGATCGCGATCAGCCAGCTCAACAGCCAGAGGGTGTAGCCCTTGGCGTCGTTGAGGACGTGCAACACAAACGGTCCGTAGCTGGCCGCGATGACGATGAAGATGGCGCAGTGGTCGAGCACCCGCAGGTTCGTCTTGCGGGGCATGTAGCTACTGGCGTGATAGAGGGTGGAGGTACAAAAGAGCACTATCCAGGAGAGCGCGTACAGGCTAAAGATGGCTGTTTGCCAGGCTGAGTTGGTGGAGAGATGAGCCTCCAGCAAGTGCAAGAACCCCCAGCAGCTCATCACAAAGCCCGCCCCGTGGGTGAGAACATTCATGCTCTCTTCTTCAGGGGTCTGCTCGGAGATTGGACATCGGCGATCGATTATAATTGGCTTGTACCTTTTTCAGGAATATTCTTAAAAATTTCTCCCTGGCAGGCTCCAGGCCTGCCGTCCATATGTACCAAAACGTTCAGTCGAGATCCTGATAGGCCGGCAACGCTCTCGTCTAGAACCCAGCGGGAAAGCATCTATGTCAAAGATTGAGAGCATCCCCTTTTCGGAGACCACCCGTCGCTGGTTCGAGACCCACTTCCCGGCTCCCACCGAGGTCCAGCGCCGCGGCTGGCTACCCATTTCCCAGGGTTGCCACTCCCTGCTGCTGGCCCCCACCGGGAGCGGTAAGACCCTGGCCGCGTTTCTATGGGCCATCGATCAACTGGTTTCCAGTCCAGCCTCCGGGGGGACCAGGACGGTCTATGTTTCACCCCTGAAAGCGCTCGTCTACGATGTGGAGCGCAACTTGAGAGCCCCCCTGGCGGGGGTCACCCGGGCCGCCGATCTGTCCGGCGCTCGCCTCACCGTCCCGGAGGTGGCGGTGCGCACCGGAGACACCTCGGCTCGGGAGCGAGAGCGCCAACTCCGGCAGCCGGGCGACATCCTGGTCACCACCCCCGAATCGCTCTACCTCATGCTCGGCTCCCGTCACCGCCGAAACCTAAGTAGCGTGCAGACCGTCATCATCGACGAGATTCACGCTCTGGCCGGCACCAAGCGGGGAGCGCATCTGGCCCTCAGCCTGGAAAGGCTAGCGGGGATCACCCGGGTGGACCCCCAGAGGGTCGGGCTCTCGGCCACCGTGCGACCGGTTACCGACGTGGCTCGCTACCTGGGCGGCGACCGGCCGGTGGAGGTGGTGGACACCGTGGAGCCTCCCCGCATCGATCTGCGCATCGTAGTGCCGGTGGAGGACATGGACAACCCGCCGCCTGCTCCCCCTCGAGAAGACCAGGGAGGCGCCATTCTGGCCCAGCTTTCGGAGCAGGAACGGACCCCCTCCAGACCCAGTCTCTGGACTTCTCTCTATCCCAAATTTCTCGATCTGATCCAGGAGCACCGCTCGGTCATCTTCTTCGTCAACAGCCGGGGCTTGTGCGAGCGGCTGGCCTTGAAGATCAACGAACTGGCCGAAGAGGAGTTGGTGTTGGCTCACCACGGATCGGTCTCCCACGAGAAACGACGCCAGATGGAAGAGCTGCTCAAGTCCGGCCGGCTGCGAGCCATCGTGGCCACCTCTTCTCTGGAACTGGGGATCGACATGGGAGCGGTGGACCTGGTGGTGATGGTGGAGTCGCCGGGTTCGGTGGCGCGGGGGCTCCAGCGGGTGGGGCGGGCCGGCCACCAGGTGGGTGAAGTCAGTAAGGGCAAACTTTTCCCCAAGTTTCGCGGAGACCTCCTGGAGTGCGCGGTGGTCTCGGCTCGCATGGAGGAGGGAGCCATCGAGCCGGTTCAGGTCCCCCGCAACCCCCTGGACGTGCTGGCCAGCAGATCGTGGCCGAAGTCTCGGTGCAACCCCTTTCGGTGTCCGCGCTGAAGACGATGGTGAGGAGGACCGCTTCCTTTTCCGAGTTGGGTGACGACCTCTTGATCGCTCTTCTAGACATGCTGAGCGGCCGCTTCCCCTCCACCGAGTTCGCCGAACTCAAGGGGCGTCTCAACTGGGACCGGGAGCAGGACGTGCTGGAAGGGAGACCGGGAAGCAAGATGCTCACCCTGGTCAACGCCGGTACCATTCCTGACCGGGGGCTTTACGCGGTTTACGCGGGCGACGACGGGCCTCGGCTGGGGGAGCTGGATGAAGAGATGGTGCACGAGATGCGCCCGGGCCAGAACTTTCTTTTAGGAGCCAGCACCTGGCGGGTCCTGGAGATCACCCGAGACCGAGTGATCGTGAGCCCGGCGCCCGGGGAGCCAGGGCAGTTACCGTTCTGGCACGGAGAGGGACCGGGGCGCCCGGTGGAACTGGGCAAGGCCATCGGGGCCTACCTGCGCGGGCTGGACGAAAAAAGCCCCAAAGCTCGTACCGCCTGGCTGGAAGAGCACTCCCGACTGGACGCCTACGCGCGCAAAAATCTGTGTGATTACCTGCAGGAGCAAAAAACCTTCACCGAGCGTTTACCCACCGATCGAACCATCGTGGTGGAGCGATTTCGAGACGAGCTGGGCGACTGGCGGGTCTGCATCCTCTCTCCGTTTGGCTCGCGGGTGCACGCCCCCTGGGCCCTGGCCATCGAAGCCAGATTGGGAGAGAAGGCGGGCTTTGAGATCCAGACGCTGTATAGCGACGACGGCATTTCTTTACGAATGGCCGAGGCCGAGGAGCCACCGGAGCTGGACTGCCTGTTTCCCCGTAGCGAGGAGATCCGGGAACTGGTCATCGGCCAGCTTGGAAATTCGGCCGTGTTTGCCTCCACCTTTCGAGAAAACGCGGCTCGGGCGTTGCTGCTTCCGCGCCGGCACCCGGGTCGGCGCTCGCCTTTGTGGGCCCAGCGCCTGAAAGCCCAGAACCTGCTGGCCGTGGCCCGCAACTATCCCGACTTCCCCATCATCCTGGAGACCTACCGGCACTGCCTGCAAGACATCTTCGACGTGCCCTCCCTCAAAGAGCTGCTACAGTTGATCGAGCGGCGCCAGATCAAGGTGCATCAGGTCGAGACCGAGTCGGCTTCTCCCTTTGCCCGTTCGCTGGTTTTTGCTTACGTGGCGGAGTATCTCTACCAGGGTGACAGCCCCCTGGCCGAACGAAAAGCCCAGGCACTGACCTTGGACCGCAACTTGCTCAACGAGCTTCTGGGCCAGGAAGAGCTGCGAGAACTCCTGGATGCAACCGTCATCCAGGAGGTGGAAGAAGAGCTTCAAGGGCTGGCTCCCCAGCGCCAGGCGGGTGACCTCGAGCAACTGGTGGATCTGCTGAGGCGTGTGGGCGAGCTCAGCCCTTCGGAGATTGCCTCGCGCTGCCGGACCAGCCCACAGCCGATGCTGCGCAAGCTTTTGGAGGAGCGCCGGGTGGTGGCCATGATGATCGGTGGTGAAGAGCGCTATCTGGTGGTGGAAGATGCTGCCCTCTACCGAGATGCCCTGGGCGCCATGCCGCCCAAGGGATTGCCGACCGCCCTGCTGGAGCCGGTGGAAAGGCCCCTGGAGCAGGTCTTTGCCCGCTACGCCCGGACCCGGGGGCCTTTCGAACCGGCTGCTCTGGCTCGCCGCTACGGGATGACCCCGGCCCAATGCGAACCCACTCTGAGGGTGCTGTGCGCCCGCAACCGCCTACTGGAAGGAGGCTTCTTGCCCCACGGCTGCCAGCGGGAGTTCTGCGATCCGGAGGTGCTGCGCTCCATCCGCAGACGCACCCTGGCCAAGCTCCGCAACGCGGTGGCCCCGGTGGAAGCGGCGGGGCTTTGCCGCTTTCTTCTGGATTGGCACGGAGTGGTCGATGGCACCCATCTGGAAGACGCGATCACCCAACTGGAAGGCTTACCCATCTCTTTTCAGGACCTGGAAAAGAGCGTCTTACCCCAGCGGGTTCGGGGCTACCGCCCGGACCAGTTGGATCGACTTTGCCAATCGGGGGCATTGGTCTGGGTCGGCTGCGGTTCGCTGGGAAGCAAAGACGGGAAGATCGCCCTTTTCCGCCGGGACCGGATCTCCACCCTGCTATCGCCCCCGGAAAGGCCCGAGGAGTTGGAGCCTTTGCAGCAGCGCGTGCTGGAGGTCCTGGAGCAAAGGGGAGCTTGTTTTTTTTACGACCTTCTGCAGTTGTGCGGCCAGCCCCGCAGCACCGAACTCCTCTCCACCCTCTGGGACCTGGTCTGGATGGGCCTGCTGACCAACGACTCTTTTGCGCCCTTGCGCAGCCTGGGTGCTCCCCGCCGAGGCCGTCGCTCCACTCCCCTGGAGTCGGGGTCCGGGCGCTGGGTTATGGTCTCCTCTCTGCTCTACGGCGAGCCCAGCGACACCGAACGGCTGATGGCCTGGAGCAACGTCTTGCTGGAGCGGTACGGAGTGGTGAGCCGGGACGCGGTCGTTTCGGAGGGCCTCCCCGGGGGGTTCGCTCCCCTTTATCAGACCTACAAAGCGCTGGAAGAGACCGGCCGGGTGCGACGCGGCTACTTCGTGGAGGGGCTTTCGGGTGCTCAGTTTGCCTGGGCCCACACAGTCGATCGCTTGCGCGCCGAGCCCCCCGCCGGAATCGAGCAAGCGCTGGTGCTGTCTACGCCGGACCCGGCCAACCCCTACGGCTCTCTACTTCCCTGGCCGGAAAATGGCGGACGGCCCCGCCGGGCCAGCGGCTCCAAGGTGATCCTGGTGCAGGGGTTCCCGGTCTTCTTCCTGGAGAAAGGCGGCAAGAAACTGACCAGCTTCCCCCAAGCCGAAGACCCTTCGCTCCTTCAGGCGAGCCTGGCCGGCCTGCGAGAGTTGGCCCGGCAAAAGCGCGGCCGCTCCTTGAAGATCCAGGAGATCGACGGGGCACCGGCGCGAAAGTCTCCCCTGGCCCCGCGGCTGCTAGCCGCAGGATTCCGAGAAGACCCCCAGGGATTGGTACTCCTGGAGGGTCTCCAGTGAGTTTTGAAGCCTACTTTGAAGAGCTAAGAAGTGAAGGGACTCTCGATTCCACCGGTGTTTTTACATTAAACATCGAAAAACTTCAGGGAAAGCTCGCCGCTTATCGACTCACCAACCCCCGAGAGTTCGTTCAATTCTTGATTCGCGCAGCCTGCGCAGCAAAGGCCGAAAGTCTCACCTCAACTTTCACTCCTCAGCAATCCCGGATTAGCATCAAAAAGCTCCATTTTAGCCTGGAGCAGTTTCAGCAGTTTAGTTTTCATTCTTCCAAATCTCCCGCGGAAGAAGCCGCCCATTACCTGGCCATCGCCCTATCTGCGGCCGATAGTCTGGGCACGGTCCGAATCCTGGTCGGTCAGGAAGGTACCGGATTTTCTATCTTATCTCACGAGGGTAAGCTTTCGTTCCACCACGATGACCCTGAAGCGGCTCAATTCGATGGAACGGTCTTTGAGGTTTCCGGCCTCCTGCAAGAAGACCCCGCGGACAGACTCCTCCCCTCCGCTCGTTGGTCTGAAGTACCGTTCCGTTCCAGGCACTTCGAACTTTCCTCGAAAGATTTTTATGGAAAGGTCTACGCCGCCGTAACCGGTCCAAGATTCCGAATTCCCTCCACTTGCCACACCGCACGCGTTGCTTTCTACTTGTCGGAGGCGGAGGCACCGGACCTGCTCTTACTATTTTGGAGCGAGCACCAAACTGTTCCCCAGTCCAATGTCCACGCCGTGCATCGCGGTATCACTTACCCCTTGCCCGGTATCACTTTGCCCGTTGGGTTTCACGCCGTGGTGCGAGCCGACGACCTCAAACCGGACCTCAGTTATCAAGGGTTGGTGGAGGATGATGCCTACCACGCCAAGGGCAAAATGCTGCGACAGTTGGTCTTCGGGTTATTCGAAAAGGTGGTGGCAGCGCGGGTGGATTGGTCGGAAAACGATCTTCGAGCCATCACTCAAAAACTCGATCTTTACTGGCCACGCTCGCGGGTCTCGGAAGCGCTCCGGCAGTTTTATAAACGCAATTTTTCCCTACTAATGCCGCGCTCCCAGGACGAGGTCGCTCCTTTAGTCAAGCGACTCGAGTGCTTGTCGCGTTCTGAACTGTCGGAGTGTCTCGAGCCTTATCGGGCCAGAAGCTGCGAACAGCGCGCCGTCTCTCCCCAAGCCGCCGGGCGACTGCTCGCCTTGGAGAGTACATTGAGAGGACGATTGCTGTTGGTCACCCGGGATTGCTTGCATCGAGAGGCGCTCTTCAATTTTCTCTTTCAAAATCGGCTTCCTGAACGGGCCACTCTCGACGATCTACCCACCGTTTGGAAAGTCATCCAACTGGCAACTCGCAGGGTCGTTGGGACTGAAGAGCGGATGAAAGAGCTTGACCTGCACCCCTCCTGGCGAAGCCTTTTTTTGTTCATTTCGCGGATCGAGCTGGGCGACATCGAAGCCGCCGAGCAGGCCCTTGAAAAGTTCAGTCAGCCGGCTCTGGAGTTTATCCTACGGGCCCAGGGTGGACACGCTTCCGAGGCTCTCCGACTCGTGGAAGCCACTCCCGGACTCAATCGATTTCCCGCTTATTGGAAGTGGCTTTTGCTCGAATTCTTCAAAGGGAAATTGAGCTGGACTCTACAGATTCAGTTGATGGCACAAAGCCGTTTTGGTCAGACCTCGGAAGACCATGCGCTCCTTGAAGCCAGCCGGAGCCGCGATCTTTTTCAGCGTCTTTTTCAAACCCATGTCTTTAGTCCGTCCCTATTCTGGCCCTTATCCATCTACTACACCTTCAATCAGAAAAAACGTGGAACCAGCTCATTGCCTCTGTGGTCTCTCTTGTATCTCCAATCTCTACTGGGCCGCCCTGGACAGTCCGAGAGCGTATCGGTACTCCAAAAAGCACCCTGTCGACTCCCGCTTTGCCAACTCATTTGAAAGGATCCCACCTCTAAACTGGGAAGGGCTCTTCGAACATGGACCATGAGGAGATATTTGATCGCAAGCGCAGCGAGCTTCTAGTAAGTCTCATCTCCAGGATCCTGGTGTGGGGCTCGCTTTTCGGTATACTTTACCTACTCCGCTCGTTTTTTCTGCTGATTTTTCTGGTCTTCATCTTCAGCTATATCCAGGCCAACGCCGTCAACCGCCTGGCTCCTTATATCCGCAAGCGCAGCCACCGGGCCACCATTGTCGGGGTGTCTTTCCTGGCCTTTTTCGTGATTCTCCTGGCTGTCCTGGTGCCCCAGATCCGCCACCAGACGGTCAACTTCATGTACAATTTTTCCCACTACGCGCAGTCTCTGGATGCGGAATTGGTGCGGCTGACCCAACGATATCCGGCCTTAGAGCAGCTCCTTCCGCAGCCCACCAGAGACGCCACCGTACCCCAACCGCACGAAGAATGGGGGTATCGCAACTCCACCCTATCCCGGGTGATCGGAGCTTTGTTCAACGCTCAAGGCGGAGAGATCGAAAAGCGCTCCATGATCGGAGTGCTGGAGACCGCTCGCGATTTCGGTTCTCGCCTGCTGGCCGTGAGTTCCCAGTTTTTACTATCCTTGCTCTTTTCATTTCTGATCGTGCTCGATCTCCCGAACCTGGAACGGGGAGCGAAAAGCGTACGTCGGACCAAGCTGAAATTTGTCTACGACGAGATGGCCGATAGTCTGGTGCGCTTCGGCCTGACCATGGGGCGTGCTTTTGAAGCCCAATTTTTCGTAGCCTCCATCAACACCGTGCTCACTCTCCTGGGCATCTGGGTGATCAACATCCGAGAAGAGATGGCCTTCCTGGCCCTGGTGGTGTTTATCTGTGGGTTCGTGCCGATCGCGGGGGTCTTTATCAGTTCCGTGCCGATCTGTCTTCTGGCCCTGGCCCAGGGTGGGATCTCACGAGTTGTTCTGGTGATCATCCTGATCACCGGAGTCCATGCCGTGGAGTCTTATATCGTCAACCCGCGAGTCTTCGGGTCCCACATGAAGATGAATCCGGTGATCGTGATGATGCTGATGACCGTCAGTGGAAAGCTTTTCGGGGTCTGGGGCCTGGTGCTTTGCGTGCCGATCGCGACTTATCTGTTCCGAGATGCCATCCAGTTGAAAGGACAGAAAGAACTGCCCCCCGCCCCCCTCGAGCAGCTCGCCAAGCCACCGGAGAAGTCCAGGTCCGAGCCCCCGTCCGAGCCTCCTTTAGCCCAGCCGGATCCCCCGCCCCGGGCTGCCCGCTCCAACCCCGCCAACGCCGATGCCTGAGGGCGATACGGTCCACAAGGTCGCCGAAGTCATACGAAAAGAGTTGAACGGACGGGTCCTGACCGACTGCCGGGTCCGCGGGGTGTACGGTTCCGAGCGACTGGCCGGTAGTAAAGTTCTGGAGGTCAGAGCCCTGGGCAAGCATATGCTGGTGGCGTTCGACCGGGATCTCCAGTTACGGGTACACCTGGGAATGAAAGGCTCCTGGCACCGCTACCCGGCCGGCATCCCTTGGAAGAAGCCTCGCCAAAGCGCGGTGGTGGTGCTTTCCACCGCATCCACGGAACTGGCGCTATTCAACGCCCAGGAGGTGGAATTGATCCCCACCCCTCAGCTCAAGTGGCACCGGCAGCTCAGCCATCTCGGTCCCGATCTGTTGGCAGCTTCTGAGCCTGACTGGACCGACATCGTGGCCCGATGCTACCGCTACCGGCAGGCCGAAGACCCCCTGGGGGAGGTGCTCCTGGACCAGCGGGTGGCAGCCGGTATCGGCAACGTGTACAAGTCGGAACTGGCCTTTCTGGGACCTCTCGAAGAGGACGCTTTTAAACCGGCTGAGACGGGGCTATCGCCCCATCGTGTTCTGTCCGATGTGTGTCCGGAGCAGCTCAAAGGCCTGTATCGCCGGGCACGTCCTCTGCTGCAGGCCAACCTGGGAGGCTGGTCGCGCACAACCCGGGTCGACCGCCGCCAGACCCCCGCCCCCAAAGTCGCTCTCTACGTCTACGAACGCCCGGGTGAGGAGTGCTTCCGTTGTGGCAAAACCATTCAGGCGGGCTTTCAGGGACTCCAGAACCGGGTCACATTCTGGTGCGATGGTTGTCAGACGAGATGAGCGGTATTGGAAAAGTGCGCCATGATCTTTTCCACCTGGGCGCGGTTGTCGATAAAGAGCTGACCCAACGCAGGGTCGAACTGTCGGCCCAATTCCGCGGCGATGATGCCGAACACTTTATCCAGGGGATAGGCCTCCTTGTAGACTCGCTTCGAGCACATAGCATCAAAGGCATCGCAGATCGAAGTGATCCGGCCCTCCATGGGGATATCTTCCCCTTTTAAGCCGTAAGGATATCCGCTGCCGTCGTAATGCTCGTGATGACTCAATGCTATACGATGGGCCATTTGCAGCAGCGGAGAGTTGGAGCCTTCCAGGATCTTGCCCCCCATGGTGGTGTGCCGCTTCATGGTCTGGAACTCTTCGTCGGTGAACTTTCCCGGCTTAAGCAAGATGGCGTCGGGAACCCCTAATTTGCCCACATCATGCATCTTGGATGCCATGCGGATCTCTTCCACGTAATCCGGACCGCAACCGGCCCACTCGGCCAGGTGGGCGCAGTACTCACCAACCCGGTTGATGTGTTGCGCCGTATCGGTGTCGCGCCAATCCGCGGCCGCAGCCAGCCGGGTCACGGTCTCTTCCTGACTGGCCCGCAGAGCCGAGTAGGCGGCTCCCAGGCGCTCCAGGTTGCGCACCCGCTCCAGAGCGGCAGCAAACAGGTCGGCCAGGATGGTCAGCAAGGAGAGTTCGGCCTCCCGAAAGATGCCGGTGCTCAGTCGGTTGTCTACGTAGAGCAGACCGGTCCCCTGAACCGGCACGCACATGACCGAGCGAGCCCCGGTCAATTGGATACTGACTGCGGTGCTGAGTCTCTGGTCATCCATGGCGTCCAGAGTCACCAGAGGCTCTCCGGTCCTTTTCACGTTGCCCGCCACGGTGCTGGAGTAATCGAACGGGTCCTCGGAGACCACCCCGCCGGACTTGCTTCGAAAGAGGCTGCGCTCTTCGTTGGGTGGGTCCAGCAGGACCGCAAACCTCTCGGCTCCCAGAGTCTCCAGGAGCTTATCCAGCAACGTATTGGCCACCTCGAAAAACCCGCCATCGGCACGGCTCAAAGCCGTGCTGATCTGGGCCAGTGTGGTCAGCTTCCCGAGTTCGTCGGGGCTCAAGCTTTTTAGAGAGCCGGCGTGGGCTCTTTCGGTATCAGACACAGCTACTAGGTTATGTAACGATTCCTGCTCTCCCTGCCGACTTCCGAAGGCTCGATGGAGGAAGATTGGCCACAGAATCTCGAACTCTCAAGATAGTGTTTCGCGAACTCTTAAATCTGATCAGCCCGGGGGCCGGAGTACCCACCGAAGAAAGGCGAGATATCATCCGCCTGGAGTGCTCGATCAAAGCGACTCTAAAAACCAAAAAGACAACCCGGGAGTGCCGGGTAACCAACGCCAGTCTTACCGGTTTGGGGCTGGAACTCGAAAACAAAATTCGCAAGAAGACCCCGATCACGGTTCACCGGAATCAGTACGGAGGGCCGGTCTCGGGCACAGTACTGTGGTGTCGCTTTGCCCGGGGAAGCAACCGCTACCAGGTAGGGATGGCCTACGAAGACGATCCGGAGATGCTGAAAAACTCCTGGATCAAACCGGCCCTCAAAGACCTGGGGTTTCAGGTGGGCAAGATCAGCGAAAAGCGACAACTGACCCGGGTGCGTGGTCATCACCGACGCTGTTTTCTCAAGAGCCCCGCCGGCGACACTTACTCCGCGGGAGAGGTTCAGAATCTGTCGATCGGCGGAATCTCCGTCGATTGCGAAGTGGAGATGCCCAAGGGTCTGCAATTGGTCGTCAAGATCGACGCGGCGGGCGGTGTGCCCGAACTGGTGTGTGGCGCGGAGGTCCGAAGCTGCAAGTACAATTCCAAGACCAGGAAGTATATTTGTGGGCTCAGATTTCTACTATCCGATGAAAAGCTTGTCAGACGGCATATGTCCGTTATGATGGGGGAGTGTTAGAGACCTCTCAGATCCTAGATAGGTTGAGTCGGCCGCTGAAAAATCTGCGCCTCTCGGTCACGGATCGCTGCAACCTGCGTTGCCGCTACTGTATGCCTGAGGAGCAGTACAAGTGGTTGAGGCGCTCTTTGATCCTGGACTTCGAAGAGCTCACCCGCCTGGTGCGCATCTTCCAAATGCTGGGAGTAGCTAATCTGCGAATCACCGGAGGAGAACCCCTGGTCCGACGGGATCTGCCGGTGCTGGTGAGCCAACTCTCGGCTCTCTCGCTGAAAGATCTCGCCTTGACCACCAATGGAGTGTTGCTGGCCCAACAGAAGGAGGCCCTCTTCGCCGCCGGCCTGGACCGGGTCACGGTTTCCCTGGACGCGGTGGACCCCAAGCTGTTTGCCCAGATCGCCCAACGAGACGATCTGGAACGGGTGTTGGAAGGTCTGCATTCGGTAGCCCATACCCCGGGGCTGAAGATCGACTCCGTGCTGATGAAAGGGATCAACGAGCACCAGATGGTGCCGCTTTTAGAACTGGCCGAACAATTGGGAGCTCAACTGCGCTTCATCGAGTACATGGATGTGGGGGGAGCCACCCAATGGTCTTCAGACCTGGTCTTTTCCCACCGGGAGATACTCCAGAGCTTGCAGACTCGCTACGGCCGCCTGCAGGAGCTGCCCGGTCGAGGCTCGGCCCCGGCCCAGTGCTATCGCCTTCCTAGCGGTCAGACGTTCGGGATCATCGCTTCGACCACCAGGCCGTTCTGTCGCTCCTGCGATCGCGCCCGGGTGACCGCCGACGGGCAACTCCTGACCTGCCTCTACAGTCGGGTGGGTACGGACCTGCGGGCCTGGATCCGCTCCGAACTCACCGACCAGGAGATCGCCGAGCGGCTGGCCCGGCTGTGGCAAGGGCGCGAGGACCGGGGGGCCGAGCAGAGATTGCAGCTCCGTCGGCGTGGTCCGCTGGCAAATGCAGAGGAATTGCAGGAGAATGTGCACCTGGAGATGCACACCCGGGGTGGGTGAGAAGTTTTGACAGAGACTGAAATTATAGAAAAATTGAAACCAAAGCTCCGGGAGGAGGGCCTGGAAGTCGACTTCCTGGGCCGTGAGGGCGCCGTGGTCAACATCCGGGCCCGCCGCGTTTCCCCCGGGGTGCCGGTGGCCTTTCTGGTCAAGGCTATCGCCGGCACCTACCGTCGCTACATCCCTGAGATTGAAGACGTGTGCCTGGCTGAGTACGATCCGGGTGAAGCGATCGGAACCGCTCCCAGCGAGACCTTTGAGCCCGTCTTTAAGCACAAGTCGGTGTTTTCGGGCCTGGAATTGAAGGGGCTACCGGTCATTGATCTCGCCGGATTGGATCGACGCCACGCCATCCAGGCTCTGGAGAACTTCGCTCGGGCCTGGAGTTCCAAGAGCCCGATTCTGGGCGTGGAAGGCCTCGAGGAAGATGCCCCTATGCGAGCCATGAAAAAATGGGCCGCGGTTTACCAGGACGATTACAGCGAAACGCAAGTGGTCTCCGAACGGCGGTGGAATATCCTGGTGGCGCCGGCTTCTTCCCCGGAGATCGAAGAGATGCTCTCCAAACCAGACGAACGCATGCCTGGCAAGATCTTTTTAATGCTGGTCGAGGATAGCGAGTAAATCATGTCGGAAAAAGCCAAGGAGCTTCCACCCCCGTCATTGCGTCGAACCATTTTCAATCTGCTACCGTTGGTCATTTTGACCTGGTACCTTTGCATGAACCGACCGGATAAGCATCCCGAATACCAGCTGGATGTGTGCGGCCAAACCATGCACAAGATAGGAGTGGCCCTGGAAAAAGACCGGCTGCTCTCCGAAGACAAGCTTTACAACTCCGATCTCAGCAAAGTTTTCCCCGATGGCGCGTTGCCCGGGTGCCCCCTGGGTGGCCAGGACGCTTATATTCAGGGGTATCAGGTTTCTCCCGATCGAAGCTCCTATGTTCTGGTCTGCAAAGGAAATCATCATACCGACTCCGGTGTTCCTTCAGACTATCCGAGGATAGCCTTCTCCGTCCAAGAAGCTACCGTTAAAGATCAAAGTGACAGCCCGAACCAAGAAAACAGTCAACCGGACGCCGCCCCCAGCCCGCAAGAAAGCCCCGGCTCGGAGCAAACCCCGCTCCCCCAGGAAAGCCCGGAGCCACAAGCAAGCCCCACGCCCGGAGAGACTCCTAACCCCTAGCGAAAAGCAAAAGGTACAGTTAGCGGTGGCTCTGCTGATCCTTTTTCTGGTGGGAGTTTCGTTGGCCACTGGTGCTCTGCAGGTGGGTCGGTCCGACGGCGGCTGGCAGCTTAGCGCCTTCGACACCCGGGATCAATGCCGGGTGCGCTGGGTGTTCTACTTCGATCGGATGCCCGAATTTCGGTATTACTCGGCCGACTCTCCCTGACGCCAGACCTTCACCGCGAAGCCTCCGATTCGAGACCCCCGGGTGGTCTTTCCCTGGTAACCGTAGGTGGTGGGGCGCTCTAAGCTGAGCACCAGTTCGGCCCCTTCCGTGATCCTCGGGGCCACGGGTTGCGGCTTTGGATCAAAATTTCCCACGATCCAGTGGCGGCCTCGGCGAATGGCAAGCACGTGGTGATAGGTGTCTCGATGGACCTCTGAAATCGGCACATCAGCCCACGCATCACGAGTTTGGCGTCGAAAGTTCAAAACGTCGCGGATCGCGATCAGTTGGCGCTGCCGGTATCCCTTCTTCAAGGGCTTCAGGAGGTGACTCTCCACATCCCAGGTGGAGGGCAGGCCCCAGGAAAAATAGTTGGCCGCCAGGTCTTCGGTGCCCTGAAAGACCAGTCCGTAGCCCGGACAAAGGAGGCTGAACCAGCTCACCAGTCGGGCGATGTCGAAACCTCGGGGGTGTACCTTCACGATCTGGAAAAGTCGTTGTGCGTTGCCCACCTCATCGTGATTGGAGAGAACCGTGGCCGATCTCAGAGGGTCCGCGAACCCCTCCGGCAGGAGCAGGTGCTGAGTGAAGTAATCCAACGGCGGCTCGGAGCCCTCGCTCAAGTTCTGGGTGATGGAAGGCCGGTGGTGGTCGTAGATCAGCCGGTGCTGGTGCTCGGTGTTCCACATTCCGGTAAATCCCGCCCCCCCTTCGTCGACCGGCTGAGTGATGATGGGGTGCGGCGGGAACTCCTCGGCGAAGGTGATCACCTCGGGGAAGAAATGAGATAATCGCCGATGGATGGCCCGCAGCATCTCCCACCCTTCGGTGCCCCCGGCCCCCTGGGAGTGGATCAGATTGGTGAAATCGAAACGGATGCCGTCGAACCCGATACGCGCGACCTGGTCCATTGCGTGGTCCACGAAAAACTGGCTCACCGGTGGTCTGGGGTAGGCCGGAATGGGGCCCCAGGGGGTGTTCCTCACGGTGGGAACCCGGGTACGGGGCTTGTTGTCGGTGTGCTCAAACGGCCGATCCCAGAGCAGCCCACCGATGGTGTCGCTAGCGGGAAGTCGTTCGAACCAGCAGTTTTCCAGGCCGTCAAACTCCCACAGGTCGTTGTGGTACCCACCGATGTGGTTGTAAACCACGTCGGTGAAGACCTTCATCCCCTGGGCGTGGGCGGCTTCCACAAAAGCGATCAAAGAGTCTTCGGCGTCCAGCCCGGGCGAAGCGTAAGCCTCCTGGTGGGCCAGGCTGCAGGTACCCAAATAACCCCAGTCCCGGGTCCCTTCGGTGGCGTTGGTGGGCATCAGGGCCAGCGCGTTGAAACCGAGTCGTTTGAGCGCGGGCAAACACTCCTCGATCTGGTTGAAGGTCGAGGTTTTCAAGTTGCCACCCTCCCCCACCAGTGAGCCCACGTGGATCTGGTACATCACCAAATCCTCGGCCGGTTCCACGGGTCTTGCCAGGGCCGGCCGGATCCGCCGGGCCTCCTTCACGATCCCCAGGCGTGGCCAATTGTGGTGGCCGTCCAGGAAGGTGCTCCAGGGATCGTGGTAGCCGCGTCCCTGGTCGTCGAGGATCTGGTAGTTCAGACCCCTCAAGCTCTCCTCCGGACCCATACACACCGAGTAAGCGTCCACCTTGCCCCGCCGGGTCAACCGGATCCCTCCGTCCTCGCTCACCCCTCGGGTCCACCAGGTCTCTGCTGAAGGCAAGGGGGGTGCATCCAGGCCCAGGAGAACTTCCAGGTCGGTCCGGGAAAGAGGCTGGTCGTCTCGGAAAAACCGCAGGATGGGCTCTTTTTTTAGCGCTTGGAGGGGAGCGCATTCAAAGCGCAGCAGCCGATGCCCGGAAGGTGGCACGCTGTAGCGGTGCGCGTATTCTCCCTTCTCGGTGAGAAAGAGATCGCCGACCCCCCGCTGAGGCCCCTGGCGAACCCTGGCGTAAGGATCGGCTCGGGTCACCGTTTGGCCGCAGCTCGTCAGCAACCAAAAACCATACGGGCGCCCCAGAATCTGAGCCCAGCCCGAGGATTGGGAGACCTCCCAGAACTCATCCACTTTTCGCATGGGAAAGGAGAGTGGCTCCCCCTCAATTTCCACGAAGAGCCTGACTGCTTGGGCGGCGGGAGCCCACAGCCCGGCAAAAAATCCGTCCCCACCCCGCCGGTGCAGCCCCAGCTTATGGCGATTGCCCAGGCTGAACACCTGGGGCAGCCCGGCCGACGGCACAAACTCGATAGCCGACCGTTCAAGCAACATCCAGCGCTGCTCGGCGTCTTTCACCCCCCACCAGAATTTCTGGCCCTTTCGTGCCTTGAGCAAGACAGTCGCCTGATAGCTTCCATCAGCGCAGGGCTCCAGTCGGGTCCCACTGCAGAGCCAGGTGGCCTCAAAGGCGCCGGTGTCGTCCCAGGACCCCACCACGTAAAGCTCCTCCACGGGCAACCCGTCGGGGTGATAGCTGAATTTTACCGCAGTCTGCTTCATCTTTACCTTAGTCTTATTGATGTTTGGGGGTGAACTTGTAGGCCTTCATGGCCTCGTATCCGCTCTTTATGATCTCATCGGCCATGTGAAAGTCAAACAGTCCAAACCGATTTGTGTCGGGTTGCACGTAGTGATCGATCAGGTGCCTCATCCGGCCGATGGCGGCGGCGTTGGTCAGGGTGGTCACCCGAATCAAGGTCTCCATGATGTGGGGTGCCGTGGTGGTGCCAGCTATCTTTCGCCACAGTTGCTTGCTGAGAGGACCTTGAAAATCCTCATCTCGAATTGCCATCTCCTCTTTGGGGTCCACGTTGATGGCCAGTATTTCCCCGCATCCGGCCTCGGAGGCCACATCCACCGGGAGGTTGTTCAAAAGCCCCCCGTCCAGGAGAAGCCGCCCTTTATAGGGATACGGAGGAGCCACTCCGGGGATGGACATGCCCACCGCCAACCAGCGGTAGATCGGGCCCCGGTCGTGAACCACCGATTGAGCGTTGGTGATATCGGCGGTCATGCAGAAGAAGGGAATCTCCAGATCCTCGATGTGGCGGTGACCAAAGAGGCGCATCAAGCGGCCCCGCACCCGGTCTCCTCGCACCAACGAATAAAGCGGGAAGTTGAAGTCGAGGAAGGGTCCCGCATCGATCCAGGTCCACCTGAGGTCTCGCTCGATCTCGGCAGCCGAGCGACCCGAAGCCAAAAGACACGCACAAAACCCGCCCATGCTGGTACCGGCCACCAGGTCGGGCCACACCCCTCGCTCTTCCAGGGCCTTGAATACTCCCACGTGGGCAAGGCCCCGGGCCCCACCACCACCCAGCACCAGTCCGAACGCCTCCCGGTTGATAAAGCGAGCCAGGCGGTCCGGCGATTTGTTCCACTCCAGGTGATGGACCTGTACATCTTTGCGCTCAGCCAACCATTTGGAGGTGCGCTTGGCTTTTCCGAAACCGAACAGCACCAACAAGAGCTTACTCTCCCGCTTGTGCAATCCGTTCCAGTACTGCTCGTGGACCCCGGGACCGTAGGGTTCGGCCTCTTCTCCGACGATCATCACCCGGTCGGCGTGGCGCAAGCAGCGCTCGCTCCAGGAGCACAACCCCCGGCGACATTGATACAGCACGGTCCCGTGGTTCTGTTCGATCTCGGTGAACCAATCGATCCCGGGCAACCGATCCGAGGGTAGGGCCAGAAAGGTGGGGTATTTCTTGTTCAAGGCCTTCTGCAGGGCCTGGCAAAACCGCTCAAACTCCGGATGAGTGGTCATGGGCACGATGGCGATGCTCTGGGGCGGCTTACTGGTCTGTACGTAAGACCCAGAGAGACGATCGGTCACGTGCAAGGCGACCTTCAGCATCGCTTTCGGGTAGTTCTCTAAAAGCGTCTCAAACGATCTTTTGGTGAGCTCCAGCAAGAGACAATCGCGCTCGGCCTTCACCGTCTCGGTCCGGTTGCGGTCCCGCAATAGAGCGACTTCACCCACGCACTCCTTGGGCCTCACTTCCCCGATCCGGCGTCTTCCGCTCCACACTCCCAGTCGTCCATAAGCCAGGATATAAAAAGACTCGGCTTTCTCACCCTCTTCAAAAAGTGTCCCACCCCGGTTCAGGTCCACATAACGGCAAGCCTCCGCCATCTCCTCTAGAGCAGCCTCCCCCAATTCGGAGAAGTACTCCGTATCCCGGATCACGTCGATCGGTTCTCTCACGCTTCTGAGTTTCGTCGCAACAGTTCGGTTTCCCATACGACAAGCGCAAAAAATGGCATAACCAGGCGCTTTTGTACTCAATCAATCAATGTTTACATCCTGTTAACATGAGTTTACATTCCTTTAACATAATTGATGTCCGAATTTCTGCCGCCGGGGATTAAAGATAAAGGTCAGGGTAATGCTCGGCCAGGAAGCAAGAGGGCGCTATGTCTTTGACAACTCACACGAACGATGGACCCAGCAGTCCCCGGGAATTGAGACAACTGTGTTGCCACAGTTTTTGGTGCGGACAGGACAGAGTCCACGCACTCAATCTCAGCAACGGGGGAATGTGCCTGCGAATCGACCGCCGGATCGAACCCGGACAAACCGTAGTTCTGCACCACGGCCCCCAACTGAAGGTCAAGGCCCGGGTGGCGTGGATCCGCCGACTGGCCAACTGCACCGAGTTCGGGGTCCAGTTTCACGACCGCCAGGAAGCTATCAGCGAGTGGACGGAGTACTTCCAACCGAACAAGCCTGAGCCTCTGCTGGCTCTCCCCGCTCCCGAACATTCAACCCGATTCACCTCTCCCCAAATCTATACGGGGTTTGGGCGAAGCGGAAAATCCTGGCAAACTGCCCGGCGGATCATCAGCCAGCAGTAATCCCCAAGTTTGGCGCGAAAAGCGCTTCTCGTGAGAAATTGCCCCGCCTGCCATGAGGTCGTGATGATGAAGTTTCGCGACCAGACGACTTGCCTTGAGATCGACTCTTGCCCGGAGTGCTATGGGCTGTGGTTCGACCGGGAAGAGTTGAGACAGATCTTCCGGAGTCCCACCCTGTCTCGCCGGATCCTGGAGGAGGGAGCGTCGGCCAGACTCCTCTCACCCGAGCGAGATACCGGACGCGAAAAGCACCCTCGAACTTGCCCGGTTTGCCCGGAGCAGCCCCTCTTTGCCTCTCAGTTGGGAAGCACTCAACTGGACTACTGCCTGGCCTGCCACGGTATCTGGCTCGATCGTAGCGAATTGGAGCAACTGGTCAGCGACTACCAGAAAGGGGAACGGGGAAACCTGGTGATTCTGAACCAACTGGCCGAAGGTCTGGGTACTCCGGCCAACCCTAACCCGGCAGCCAGGTCGTTTATTGACGCCCTGCAGCGATACACCGCCGGTACTACCTGACCCGGATTGTGCTCTGAGGGACGAGTTCCTGATACTGTTCAGCCCCCCGACGCTCTCGACCCATTAGCCAGTATTTTCTGGGGAAAAGCGGTCGTCGTGCCGCCAGAGACCATTTGCTGTCGTAGCTGTGTTTCACCGGAAAGTCTTGAAGCAGGCTCTGCCAGTAGACCGAGCAAGCAGCACCCTTCAGATGAAACCGGTCGTACGAATACCAATCAGGATTGAGTTCGAGGTAGTCCATCCCCTTGGCACAGCAGAGTTCCCGCACGCCGTTTTCAACCTCTTCCAGGTTTCTCGTTAGGAGCTTCAGGTCGAGGGGAGCCCCGGAGTATAGAAGGTGAGCGATGACCCGAAACAAAAACGGATGGAGCAAAGCCACGCTCCGGGTGGGGATACCTCCCACGATGATCCGATAGCCATGTTTTTGCAGTCGCTCGATGAGCCGGCGGACCCATTCCACCACCTGGCCCGGAGGCTGAGAGTAAGCGATGTCGTTGCCGATGTCGGTGACAAAAGCCACCTTTTCCCGGCCTTCATCGGGAAAGTTGAAATCCACAATGTGAAGCGGCTCATAGCGCATAACGAGATTTCCCGCCTTCAAGCCGTAGGAACGGCCCGGACCGTGGGCCAGCCCTATCTGCAATGAGCCTGAAAACCTCCTGCGCAACTCGGTCAGTGCGGCCCGGCGCGAGAGCCACAAGTTGCTCGCTCCGTAGAGCAAGAGGGTGGTCAATTCAAAGCCTCCTGTATCCTCTCTCGGTTGGGGAAAAGGGGGAGATTTTCCAGCACTCGCCGCTTCATGGCCACGGCCTCTTCGATGGCCAGGACTCGAAGGTCGTGAAAGGCCTGGTCCCGTACCAATTGAAACCCGGTCAGGTCCTTTTGAAGTCCGACCGCCGAGAGGACCGCGAAAAGTCCGGGGATCGGAATGTCGTCGGCCTCTTCTTCTTCGATCACCACGCCGTCCTCCACGTAGACGATCCGGGGGGTTCCCAGGACTGCGGTCAGGGCCAGCCAGCCGCCTTGCAAGCCGGGTCCGGCCGAGTCGTCCCGGAGGGTCGCCTGGGAGTCGGGCAGCGGTAGACACCCCGGCCTCTCGGCAGACCCCGGAATGAACTTTTCCACCAGGTGATGCTCGCCCACCATGAATCCGTCGATCAGGGTACCCGCCTCCAGGTAGCGGGGCGGTCTGGACTCTCCCGGATTGGGATCGGAAAAGATGTCGTAACCGGGATAGCGCGCCTTTCCGAACCCACTTTCCGGCAAGGTCTCTCCATCCAGAGTCAGTTTACAGGGCGCGTAGAGGCAGTGTTTTCGTAAGAGGGCTTCTTCCGTAGTGTCTCGAGAACTCAACACTCCCAACACTTCCTGGCTGGCAGAAGTCATGGTCTGGCCCCAGGTGCGGACCAGGATAAATTGATGGAAGCCGCTGGTTTTTTGTACGGCCGTCTGTCTCCAACCCTGTTCGTCCCAGACTCGCTGAAAATTTGAGTCGCCGGTCCAAAAGTCGAAGATGATCCCATCCGGCGAACAGCCGGCGGCTCCCCTCAGGCCTGCGGCCAGATGACGGAATCGCCGGTCCTTGAGGGGGATCTCGGCGCTGAGAAGGTAGCCCACCATGCCTGACACCGTCTCGCACGACATGGCCTCGCCCCCGAACTGGATGGAGATCCTGGTGGCCCCGGTCTTGATCTCCACAGTTTCTGCCCCCCCGGCCACCGCGCACTGCACCACCTTGAGGAGATAATGGTCAGGGGAGGCAAAGGAGAAATTGCGGAGCTTCTCCTCGGCCTTCTTGGGATCCAGGGTGAAGGAGCCGGTCGAATCGACCACGCCGCCATCCGCAAAATCCTTGAGGAGATCTTCTATATTGGGCGCCAGGACAGTTCCTCCACCTGGACCTTTCGGTCCAGAGTTGATTTCTCCAGAAAGTCATCCAGGTATTTAGGATTGTAGGTCAACTCCACGCCGGCCTGACTCTGGATATTGATCGACCCGTTTCTGGCCACCACGGCACCCTCCACGGAAAGTTTTCTATTGAAGCCCTCGCGAGTTTCAAATTTGAAATCCTGGCCGGCATAAATCAGCCCCCGAAACCGAAACACGTCGGCCCCCCGTTGGCCCTCCTGGTCTGTTTCATCATCGGCCATTTCGTTGTGGGGCGGTATTATGATGACATTCTTCTTGGCAAAGACCGCGAGTTCGGTTTGCTGGTCGGTAAGAACTCTCACCTGGTTGGGTCGTAGACGAACGGTGTCCTCCCTGGAGATGATCTTGCCACCGCCTTTGATGTGACCCTCCAGATCGATCTGGCCTTCAGCGGACAGGTAACCCTTATTTTCGTTGGCTCCGAAGCTGATGGTCGGCACCAGATTGTAGTCATCGGCTTCAACCTGAAAACTCCCACCCACTCGCGAGGTTTTGGGCAGAATCAATCGTGGTCTGGACTCCCTCCTTGCGTCCACTCCCGTATCCACAAAATCTTCTCCCCGCAGTTGAACGTGAATCTTACCGTTGTCCACGGTAAATTCGTCATACCCATGGGGTATGCCGCGCAGATCATCGGGAACTACACCTTGCTCACTCTCCTGGATATAACTGATTCGGACTGTGCCGGCCTCCTCGTTGATGTCCTGCCCGTTGTAATGAAACCTTTCCACCACATTGGTATCCGGATTGATCTCCTTGAGGATTCGCATCTGCAGGGAATTCTCGGTACCGTCAGGCTGGTCGTAAGTCACTTGCGCTTGAGTAAAGACGTACCTTTTCGGGGTGAGATGCACGGTGGCTCCCTCGGAGTCTCCCACTTCGATGTCATCGGCCAAAAGCTCCGGAACGTTGTAATGGTTCTTGGCGTGATCGACGATCTCGATGTCGAGATTTCTCACCGCCCTTGAAAGTGTTTCGGTATCGTTCTCACCGTCGAAGAGGACCCGTTCCTTGGACCAGATGGTACCCTGAGTCGGGGGTGGATTCTCCTCCCCTTTACGGAAATCCAAGTACCTCGAAGGGGGCAGATCGATGTCGCCATCACTTCTGATCTGGTTGCGAAAGGGATCTTTGCTGTTGAAAACGACACTGTCCGAGCCATCTCGGTGGCGGTTGACGTCGATCGTGATGTTGCCGCTAGCCGCTAGAGTGGAATCGAAAAAAGCAGCCCGACGCAAAGCGATCTCGGCCTGTTCGGTGTAGCTACCCCGACGCGCGGATATCCGTAAAAGGCACATTTTGGCCTGGACATTTTCGGTGTTCGAGGAACCGCCAAAGACCCGGAACTCCGAATTCGTGTCTTTGGTAATGTTGTTGGAAAAGGCCACGTGGATCTCCACGTTGTGAGCTTTACCTTCACCGATGAGATGGCGATGCCCCACCAGACCGTGCCCTTTAGCCGGTGTTCCGCCTTCGATCTTGTCCAAGGAAAAAAGCACCCGGGTGCCGGACAATTGGACGATTTCTTTCCCGCTCCACTCTCCCTGGCCCCAGCCCCGGTCTTCCTCGAACTTGAACCTCAGATACTCCGAAAGCGACAAGAGCGCCTCATGGCAAGCCTGCCGGTCGTCGTCCATTCGAGTCAGGGTGAAGAAGCTCCGGTTGCTTTGCAAAAAAGCGCTCAACAGCAGCAGTGCCAGGGTCAGGGCCCCGATGGTGGAGATCAGGGCGAAGCCTCTTCTTCGATCAGGTCTGGTCATAACTTTGGTTGCGTATTCAACGGTGTAAACCGGAAGACCCCTTCATAAACTTCAAAGGTTCTCTTCTCATCGACGCCCCTTCCACCGAGTGTTCGACCCAATTCGATCTCGATCTCAAGGTCCCGGGTGTCGAAGTTGAGTACCCCATTAAAGTTTAGCAGGTTTTCGGTCAAAAGCTGATTCTGAACAACCCCATAAACGTCCAGTCCGGGGAGTGGTTCGACCGGAAACCGAGCTCCACTCTGATACACGATCCTGGTTATGGTAGGCCGGTTAGCCTCGGTGACGTAGGCCGCGTACTGATTCCACATGGGAGCCAGGGTGATGGAGTGGTAGTTGGACTTCTTGCGCCAATCATCCAGAATCAAGCAACTCAGGTTGTCTCGCTGGACATTCACGGTCTCCGTCCCGTACACGCCTTCTTTGCGATAAGTACCTTCCTTCTTAGAAACCCCGATGGAGCGAAAGTGGGAGAGCTGAAAGTCGCCCTTCAAGAAAGACTTGACCTTGAGCATCTCCACCTGCAAGCCCTGGCGCTTTTCCAGGTGATGAAACGACTGATACCCCTGGCGAAACAGAAAGAAGATGCCGCCCAACGCGATGGCGAAGATGGCCACACTCACCACCAGTTCCAAAACGGTGGCCCCCCGCCCCTTCACGGCGCCTTCCCATCGTCTTCGATATAGACGGTGCGGGATTTCTTGAGAGCCCCCCGGCCTCTTTCTGGGCTCTGTCGACCATCGGACCAGGCCACTTCCACGGTCACGTGGTAGACGGAGCCGAGGGGTGCGGTGCGGATAAGTTCGGGCGTGATCTGGTAGGAAAACTGCGTCGCGGATGAATCCTCCGCTGTCTTGAGCTCTTTGAAGAGCTTGTCCCTCCCCAGCCCCCACTCCAATCCGTTCACCGGTTCCGGTCCTGCCTTGACCGCCCGGTCCAGCACACTCTCGGCCAGCAGTTGAGCGGCCGCGCGATCGGAATTGACCTGGGAGTTGAGGGTGAGGTAAGAAAACAGCCCGATCACCGTCAGACCGACCACGGCTAATAATCCGAGTGACAACACAATCTCCGACAGGACCAGCGCCTGTCGTCCGGTATGGCTGGGTGGCCTCTTCACAACTTCAGGATAACAATTTTCGCTTAATCAAACGCCTTCCCCTGGGAGCGTGTTATTAACGGGATGCTGCCAAATTGTGAATCAGAATAGGTTTTTTTTACTAAACCCCTTTTCAAATCTAGTTTATGTGTTAACATAGGCGAGTCCCGCGCCGGGCAGTTCCGCTGATGGGAGCGCCCTCCCAGGACCTTCGGTCGTACCACGCGCAGGATGACTAGGATTCTAAGTCCAGAAGCGACGGCGAGCTTTTCTGTGAGCCTTTTCGATTCTCGTCTTGAGCATCGTGCCGCCAGCATCAGTTTTTGCGGTGAAACGTCGTTATATTCAGGGCCCGGGACCGTGAACGGAAGGTGAAGACTATTTTTAAACAACGAGAAATGCCCCCATGTAGAGACTGCAACAAGGAATGGACGTTCGGCGTCCTGGAGCAGGCACTTTTTGCCGAGAGAGGCTGGGAAAACGATCCCAGCCGCTGCAAAGAGTGCCGCGACAATCGCAAGGGAAAAGAAGGTCCGGTAGCGGACAGCGGAAGTTTCAAGGGGGTATGCGATGGGTGTCAGGGAGTTGCGATCGTGCCGTTTAAGCCACGAAGTGACAGGCCGCTGTACTGCAGAACCTGCTTCATGCAGCAACGCAGAACCGGTTAACGCTAAACCACACACTGGTCAGACAAGCCTCGCCCAACCGCGAGGCTTGTGTGTTTGAAGAGGCTCTTTTTTCTGAACCTTTTCGGGGCCCTAGAAGGCTTGCCGGTGGCGCAAGAACAGCAGGGTCAGATCATCGTTTGGCTCGGCCCCATCTCGGAATTGCTCTACCGAGAGGGTCAGCCGTTCCATCAGATCCTTTAGCCCGCTGACCTTTTCCGAGGCCAGAAAACTGGCGAGACGGTCTTCTCCGTACTCTTCTCGATTGCAGTTCATCGCTTCGGTTAGTCCGTCCGTGAAGAGGAACAAGGTCTCTCCTTCCGACAGAGAAAACCGGCTCTCCCCAAACTCGAAGGAATCCAGAATGCCCAGGCCGAGCCCGGCCTCGACTTTGATTTCACGAACGCTCCCGTCCGGGGACAAGAGCAAAGGGGGGTGGTGTCCGGCGTTGCAATAGGTCACTTCCCCGGAGCGATGCAAGATGCCGAAAAATACGGTGGCGAACATGGACTGCTCCTGGCGATCGCAAAGCGCCTTGTTGACCATCTCGATGACCTGGGAAGGCGAAGTCCTGAGTCTTCCCAGATGCTCTAAGAGACTGGCGGTAAAGGCCATATAGATCGCTGCCGGCACCCCCTTACCGCTCACGTCTCCGAGAAAAAATCCGACCCGGTCCGGGTCAATGGCAAACACATCTAAGAAATCTCCACCCACCTGACGAGCAGGGCGAGAGACCCCTTCGGCTTCCACCAACTCCGAGGCAAAGGGAAAGTCCGGCAGGATCGACTCTTGAATCCGAGAGGCGATCGTCAACTCACTCTCCATGGCCTGGCGGGTGGCGGTCGCCGACTCCAGCTCACCGAGATGCCGGCGCACATCGGCCAACAGACGATTAAAACTTTGGGCCAGCCCCACGATCTCTGAAGAAGCACTCGGTGAGGGGGCGATCTGTCCTTCAAAATCTGACTCGGCCACCGCGTCCACCCGCTCACAAAGGTGCTCCAGGGGTGCCACAATGCCCTTGCTCAGGATATTCGTCACGACCAGAATCAGGATGACGCCCACCACACTGAGGGTAACGGTCCAACTCACCACGTCGCTCACCAGGCTAAACTGATCCGCCTCCGGATAGACCACGCCTGCTTTCAAAGGCAGGTCGCCGACCCGCGCTACACCCACCCAGGCCGGAGCGTGGTATAAGGGGTCGGAAAGCACCCGAAAGCCTTCCCCGTCCATGGGCCCCAGGACCACCTGGTCCGAAAAACTGCCCCACTCTTCGGCCTCTTCGATACCGGTCAGTCGAGCATCGAAAAATAGCCGGGTCTCAGTGGCCAAAAAGCCGTAGGCGGTGCCTTCGGAAATGCCGAGGGGTTCGCTGAGCAGATGAAACGGAATCTCGATGAAAAGGTTCACGCCGCGCCGGGACTGCAGATGATAGGCCCTGGCTATCTCCCGGGAGCGCCCGGAGACGTTCCAAACTCCGTCCACCTTTTCTCTGAGGGTGAGCATCTGGGCCTGTTCGCTCCCATAAACAGGCTCTGCATAAACGAATTGCCCGTCGGCGGTGCGCCTGAGAACGATAGGACTGGTGTTGGGCGGATGCACCTCGATGGCGGAGATCTGGCGGCTCCCCTGCAAGATCTCGGTGAGATACGCGACCATTCGCGGGGTGTCGTCCAGCAGATCAGAATGCTCGACCGCTCGCAGAATGGCTTCAGAACTGGTCTCTGCAAACTCCAGGCTGGCGTCGACCTTGTCTGCTTGATAGCGGGCCAGCAATAGGCTGGTCTCCTGGAGAGAGGTGCGAGAGATCTGCCGGACCCCATAGAGAGAAACGGCTTGCAGAGAAATCAGGAGCAGCACGGTCAGGCCCCCAACGGAAATTAGCATCTTTTTGCGCAGAGTCATTTCAAGCCTCGAGCATGAAACCGCTTCTATGAGCCAATGTTTTCACGCCGGGAAGGTTTGTCTTTGTGCCAACTCGACCTTCTTGCGAAGGTTCTCGGCGGAAACTGGTCAAATGCCCCCCGGTGGACGCTCGTGGACTGGCATACCGCATGGAGGGCAAAGCCCACAAACCTTCCAGGAAGTATCGAAAGCTCTTGTGCCAGGAGCCCTTCCTGAGCCGCTCCGGGGATCGACCGGCTCAGGTGCTGGATTGGTGCCGGTGGTTCGCTCGGGAGGGCTACGGCAGATTGGGGCTGCCACCCAGCAAGGGGGGCGATCCTTTCGAGTTTCAGTGCCTGGGATATGAACTGGGGCTGTTCGATTTCAATCTGATGATGCGCTTCGGCCTGCAGTTTGGGTTTGTGATGCGAGCGGTCAGCCGCTTGGGCACCGACAATCAACAATTCTGGCTGGAGCGGATCGCTTCCATGGAGGCCGTCACCTGCCTTGCCATGACCGAAGAAGCGCACGGCTCCAACGTGCGAGCTCTGCAGACCTGCGCCGAGTATCACCCCGAAACGGATGGCTTTGTCCTGGATAATACCGCCCCCGGGGCCGGCAAGGTCTGGGTGAGTTCGGCCGAAAGTTCTGACCTGTGTTTGGCCTTTGCCCAGCTCCGGGTAGCCGGTTCTTCGCACGGAGTCCACGCCTTTCTGGTCCCTCTGCGGGGCCCCGGAAAAGCGCTTTGCCCGGGTATTCGAATCGAATCCATGGGTGAGTCCGGCGGACTCAGCGGCCTGAAATACCACCGGCTAACCTTTGAGCAGGTTCAGATCGGTCGAGAGCAGTTGCTGAGCCGCCACGCGGAACTCGATCGCCAGGGCCGATACCGCTGCCACTTAAAATCCCCCGGACACCGCTTGAACGCACTCCTGGGAACCCTGGTGGTGGGTCGTGGGTTGCTCTCTTCGGGGGCTGCCGCGGGGGCCAAGCTGAGCTTGAGCCTGGCCGTCCGATACTCCGTCGAACGACGCCAGTTTCGCTCTCCGGGCGAGATCCTCGAACGCAAGTTACTGAGCCACCAGGCCCACCAAAAGGCCCTCATGCCGCACCTGGCCACCCTGGTCGTGGTGGACGCTGCGCGGCGTACACTAGCCCACGAACAGCACGACTATTTCGAAGATTCCCTCAAGGATCGCAAACTCGAAACCTTCACCAGCAGCCTCAAGGCCTACACCTCCGCCTTCGCGGCGGAGACGGCACGGGTCTGCCGGGAGTGCTGCGGCGGCTCCGGTTGCCTGGTGGATAACCGCCTGACCGGATTATGCCGGGATCTCGATCTCTTTACCACCATGGAAGGTGACAACCGTATCCTGAATCTGATGGTAGCCCGCAATCTGTTGACGGATTACCAGCGAGGCCTGGACCGCTCCCGGCTCCTGAGCGCCTTGAGCTGGGCCGGCAAGTCCGTGAACCTGGCTGCTCGTACCAGCTTGAATACCCGAAAGACGACCCCCGAAGAGATCAACAGTCGAAATTTCTTCGACAAGGCCCTGCGATACCGGGTCGAGTGCTTGCGTTTTTCTCTAGCTCGTAGAGTCCGGGCCAGACTGGAGGACGGCCTGGATGTCTATGATGCCCTGGCCGATTGCCAGGATCATTGCCTGGCTCTGGCCCACGCTTATTGCGAAGAAAAGATTTACCGTTGTTTGAGAAACCTGATCGAGAGCAGCCCGCCCGGGTGGGACAGGCGACTCCTGGAGCGTTGTCTGGCTCTTTATGCTCTGTCCCGGATCGAAGCCGATCGAGGCTGGTTTCTGGAGCAAGGTTATCTCAACGCAAGGCAGTCTCGAACCATTCGAAACGAAGTGCTTTCTCTGAGCGCGGAGATGGCCGAGGACGCCCTGACCATCGTGGAAGCTTTTGAACTCCCCACCCAGTGGATCGCCTGCCCCATGCTGGAAATGAAGCAAGACGCAGGATGACTCCCCCCTGGTTGCCAACCGACCCGGCATGAAAATTCTCTTCCTCGTTTTCTTGCTTTCGTTATGCGCCTTCGCCGAAGAACTCACCGTGGAGCGCATTTTTTCTTCTCCCTCGCTAGACGGTGAGTCGATCCGCGGTCTGAAGGTCGCTCCCGATGGATCCCGAGTGACCTTCTTGCGAGGCAAGGAGACCGATTACGAACGCCTGGATCTGTGGGAGTACAATCTGGACAGCGGCGAGACCCGACTGCTTTTCGACTCCGACGACCTACACACCGGCGATGAAAATCTCTCCGATGAAGAAAAGGCTCGACGAGAGCGGCTGAGACTCTCAGGGAGCGGCATCGTGAGCTATGAGTGGTCCAAGGACGGAAGCGCGCTCTTATTCCCCCTGGCCGGTGACGTGTATTATTGGAAAGTCGGCACCCCGGGAGCCCGCAAGGTGGTTTCCACGCCGGAGTTCGAAACCGACGTCAAGTTCTCTCCCGGGGGCAATTATCTCTCCTACATCCGGGAGCAGAATCTCTATATCCTGGAT